>OFFJ01000121.1_pt1 | contig 63389 bp, 39 predicted proteins | sample 1521261 | NCBI WGS metagenome assembly OFFJ01 (sample SAMEA3504122, study PRJEB24116) | mouse gut metagenome | biome: mouse gut; feature: mouse-associated habitat; material: faeces | place: Denmark | collected 2011 | reverse complement strand
TCCTTAACCACCTTATTACATGGTGCTAGCACCATGTAATAAGGTGGTTAAGGAAAATATCCTTCATTACTTTCTACCACTCTAATCGACAATCTCAAATTTACTATCCACTTATCACTTTTGAATATATTTCTACAACTATGCTGTCAAAATCCTACAACAGTTCATTCGGTCGCGGCTGGCATTTTGAATATGATGAGTTCATTTCAAAGCTCCAAAGCGGAACCTTCGTATATTCACGCGGCGATGGCAGTGCCATATACTTTGAGCCGGACGGCAAGGGCGGATATACATGTCCTGACGGATACAACCTCACCTTTACACCTGTTAAAATCGGTGAAAAAGAGGGCGATTTCGGCGGCGAAGAGCTTGAAAAGTACAATGTATATGAATATGAGGTTAAATCTGCTGATGGTGAAGTAAGACGCTTCAACACAATGGGTATGCTCACCAGAATCACGGATGCAAAGGGCTTTGTTACATCACTCGCTTACGATGATGAATATAACCTCAAATCCATCACATCTCCTGCAGGCACAGTATATTCGTTCTCATATACAGATGACGGATATATCAAAGCAATCACCCTTCCAAATGGCAAAACACTCAATTATGCCTATGACGATAACAATAATCTTGTTTCCTACAAGGATGCAAACGGCAATGAGATTAAATATGCGTATGACAGCAAGCATCAGATGACTTCATGGACGGATGCTGAGGGTAATGTAATTGTTACCAATACCTATGACAATGAAGGCAGAGTAACAAAGCAGGTGGATGCAAACGGTGCAGTAAGCACACTTGCTTATGCCAACGGAAAAACTACCACAACAGATGCAAACGGCAATGTTACTGTTTATCACTATGACAGTCAGTACCGCACAATAAAGATTGAGTATCCGAACGGCAGCACTGAACTTAAAACCTATGATAACAGCAACAACCTTGCAAGTGTAACAGACCGTAACGGCAATAAAACAGAGTATACATACAATAATGACGGCTATATGCTTTCCGAAAAACGCTTTGACGGTGCTGTTAAAAAGTATGCATACAACAGTGATAATCAGGTTACTAAGATAACCGATTATGACGGCAATCTGATCAACAAATGCGGTATTGTCCTTTCCGTTCCAAGTTGAAGCCATAGCATTCGTTTCGCTGTAGAGCTGATCATATTGTGTTTTATAATCAGCAGCTAAACTTTCAATTCTTCCTGCTGCGGACTCCAACTGCTCAGGGGTTACCTGAATTGTTCTTGCCATAATAAATGACCTCCTTAAAATATTTATATTAACATCAGTTTTGAGCCGTTGCGAATTTCCAACTCATAAACTGACAAGTTAATATTGAGAATTGAACCGTCTTCACGATGACATATCGTGGTGTTTTGATTTGCAATAAAGCGACCATCCGACATTTCCGATATTGCCTTTTTTATAAGTTCAAGCACCTCATACATAGGCGATTGTAAAGGTATAAACACATCAAAAGAACGGTCAAGCACCGGAACAAATATCTCGACTAAAACTTTTTCCATTTTACTCGACCTCCTCATCTAACCTTGGTGAAAGAAGCTTCAACAAGGTCGGCTTATTTCTTGTTATTGCATAACCGTATTCACTGCCGACCTCTTCATAGAGTTCACTTGTAATCTTATTGATTTTAAGCATATATTGATCCGCAACTCCGTCGCCGATCCATAAACCATCTGCTCCGGTAATCTGTCGCTTATACCAAGAATCATAAGAATATGTATTGAACTGTGAAAGGGACTCAATAATAACAAAATGTAATTTGTAAAAGCTTTCTGCTTTTTCAAGCAGAATTCCAAGCTTTTCTTTTCCGTCTGCTGTCAGCTGTTCACAAAATCTTTTAAAGCCAATAAACACATATGTTTTTTCTTCAAACTTATCTAATGACGATGTGTCCAGTTTAGCATCTTTATATGTATTATTTCTCTCTGCCATTTCGGAAAACAGCTATACGCGCAGCACTTATCAACTGCTCCATAAACTCAGGTTGTTGTGTTTTCAGCTCTGCAAACTCATCAGAAATAATAAACAAGTGAGGAACAGGTTCGTTAACAACCTTATCTCTATAAAGCTGTTGATACTTATAAATGTCCATTGTTCCTTCATTAGAAACTTTTCTTGCTTCATTAAAGATATTTTGACATAGGTATTCCTTTCGTTTTTGCCTTTATTTTTTCAAAATTTTATGATATACTGATAATATAAAAATGCGGAATTGTTGGGGTGATTTTGTTATGAGTAACCTTGTTGCAAAAGAATATAAATGCTTTGAGGATATAAAAAAAGTACGAACAGACGGCTCTGAATACTGGTGTGCCAGAGATTTAGCCGTTGTTTTAGATTACACAAAATGGGAAAATTTTCATAAAGTAATCAAGCGTGCAATGATTGCCTGCAAAAACAGCGGAAGAATTGTTGAATACGATTTTCCCGAGGTCAGGAAAATCGTTGCGGCAGGTGCAACAACAAAACCTAAACTTGATTACGAACTTACAAGATACGCTTGTTATTTGATTGTGCAAAACGGTGATCCCCGAAAAGAAGTCATTGCACTCGGTCAAACATATTTTGCAATCCAAACATACAGGCAGGAAGTTGCTGACCATTTCAACGAGCTTGATGAGGACAGCAGAAGATTGGTTGTCCGCGGTGATATTAAGCAATGGAACCAGCTTCTCGCCGAAACCGCAAGAAACAGCGGCGTAATCACAAATGAAGAATTTGCCATTTTTCAAAATGCAGGATATATGGGCTTGTACGGCGGAATGACTGTTGACGACATTCATAAAAAGAAAGGTCTTGAAATCGGTCAGAAAATACTTGACTATATGGGCAGTACAGAACTCGTTGCAAACTTATTCCGTATTTCTCAAACAGAAGAAAAATTGAGGAAAGACAATGTCAGCGATGCGCAGACAGCTACTGCGGTTCATCATTCTGTAGGCAAAGAAGTACGAAAAGCCATAGAGGAAATCGGCGGTACAATGCCCGAAGATTTGCCTACTCCGGAAAAAAGCATTGCACAGCTTGAAAAAGAACAAATGGAACTTTTAAAACAAAAAGCAAAAAACGGACAGCTTATGCTAGACGAATAAAATTTCACCCTGCGAAATTTACTTTCGCAGGGTTTTCTTATCCCTGTTTCAAACCGTGAGCCTGCTTTTTTTCATCGATTTTTCTGCGGAGTTTTCGGTCAATTAAAATTTGTTTTCCTCTGCGGTCATCCTCTAAGCGATTTTGTATGATACGGCTGATCTGACCAAGCAAGCGGAGTGAACCCAGCGCCGCTGACCAATTACGATTGGATTTTATACTGTGCAATAACTGGTTTGCGTATTGATTGCCGTGTTCAGCTGAAGCAGTAAGGTATACAATCGCTCTATCATAGTCACGCGGGGCGTCTTTGCCGTAAAAATAAATATTGCCGAGCATATACTCTGCATAGTGATTTCCGTTCTCAGCGGCGATTTCAAAGTTGCGGATTGCTTTTCTAATGTCCTTAACTGCATCCTCTGTAAACCGTATTTTTCCTGCAAGATAAGCGGCATATGGATTTTTCTGTCCTGCCGCTTTTTCGAGATATTCTATTGCTTTCTTCAAATCCTGCGGTATTGCTTCGCCTTTGTATAACAGCTTGCCGAGTAAATACTGTGCAAGAGCAAAGCCATTGTCTGCCGATTCGGTAATCAGTTTTACCGCTTCAGGAATGTTTTGCAAAAATAATTCTCCGTCAAGCAACGCTTTACCGAGAGTGTACTTTGCATATTTGTTACCATGCGCTGAGGATTTTCGAAGCAAATCTTCAGCACGAATTAAATTTTGTTCTAAATCATCGTCTTTAAGATAAGTTTTACCGAGCAGATATTCTGCGAATTCATTGCCATCATTGACCGATTCTTCCAGCCACCGCAGAGCGTAATCTGCATTCTTCGGCACATCTTCGCCCTGCAAAAACATCTTGCCGAGACGATATTTTGCAACACCGCATCCGAGTTTCGCAGATTCAATCAGAAATTCAATCGCCGTATTCGGATCATAATTTTCGTTATCACGATTAAGCAAGATTTTCGCCTTTTTGTAATACTGCCACATCAAAGATATTTTTTCTTTATCCGTGAGCGGCGGTTCTGTTTCTTCATCGCTCGGCTCGGAATCAGATTCAGATTTTTCATCAGCATTTTCTTCATCGTCAGCCATGATTATGCGGTCAGTAACAATATTCATTGCCTCTTGTATAACAGCATTTTTAATAGACTTGAATTCTTTGTTTTGTGACAGAGGAATACGCTCCGGCAGTTCGTCTGTATAGGTTCGTATAACATTTTCTCGCTGTTCATACCACAAATCATAGAGTGCAGATATGCGTTCATCAGAGGCAATCTCATCTACAATAGAATCAATAATCGCTTTGACATCTGATTTCAGATAACCGTAAACTTTTTTACCGCTTGTTTTAGATAGCCTGTCGGCAAGATTTAAAAGCATTTCTTCAAGCTTGGGATTATCATAAACACCGCTGTTGATTTTTGAAATGATGTCGGCAATTACCTCACGGCTGTTCACTTTTAACTCGTCACGGTATTCGGTTTGCTTTTCATATACGCATAGCAAATCCTGGGCAAAAATGTCTTTTGCAAAAGAAGAACGCAGTTTCATTACGCCTTGTTTGGATAGATACACCTGCTTTTCTTCCGTGGAATAGACCATCAGATGCACATGGGGATGGTGACTTTCATTGTGAAACGCCGCATACCATCTCAGATTCTGCATCGGGATATGAAAGTTTTCTGATATTAAACTTGTCTGTGAGCGAAGCATATCCCTCCACCGTTCGCCTGTATTAAAACTTAACCGTTCAGCGTCCTCACGGCGAAGGGATATAATAACCGTCCAGACATTCCCACCGTACTGATTTAAGTTTTCAGACACTTCATTCAGTTTTATCTGTACGCCGTCATCGGTAAAGAGTCCGTGCGTGCCAAATCTCTGTGCTCTCGGACGGGTAGCAATATAATCCGCATATGTTTTTGTCTGCATAACCTCATAGGCATTGTCTTCCATTGTTCGTGTAATGAATTCAGAAGCATTGCCTATGGTCGGATTTTTTAGATAGTCCTCATACTCCAAACTATCTTTGCTGTCGGGAAAATCCTTGAGTATTTTTTGAATGAATTGCTGTTGCTTCACGGAAGAATTTGCAAATTTTAAAGACTCATCTATTTTGTCTACGCCTTCACGGGTAGCAATATATTTTGCATAACCGCCTGCAGACTGTCTTACATTAGGTTTTAAATACTTAAATTTTGTAATCAGTTTTGCTATAGGTTATTCTTTCTGCCAATCAAAAGCATCTTCAAACGAGAACCTGCCATTGAGCCGTTTAACTTCTTCCACACATTCACCGCGCAAGCGTTCCAGCGATAACGGATCAATATCATTCGTTGCCGCAACAAGATTTTGCATAATCGCAATCTCAACTGAGAGCTTAAATAACATTTTGCTGTGCCGGTTATCGCTTTCGGCAACAATGCTTTTCATATTGGACAAAAATGCATTCGGCAGATATGAGGTATCATCATCTACCGTTACACGACCGACATAATACTGAATGGCTCGTTCAATAAATTCCGACTGACTTTTGCATTTATCTTTTCGATAGTTGTTCTTTACAAGCTCCAACGTGCTTGGATATGCCCATAGTAGAAACTTTTTCTTATCTTTTGGTGCAGGCATAACTTCACCTCCGTTCAAAAATTACAACCGCTGTCAATACTGCCGTAAATACGGTGGTTATCTGTATTGCAACCCATCTGTTCAGGTTGTATCTGTATTAGCAACCCACCCTGAAAATATGCGTATTAAATCTCCGAAAATGCCCTAACGGTCGGCATTGCCGTCCGATGTGAACCGAGAGGTGGGAGCGTAAGCAACCCACCTCTCTTTCTCCTGCTTGAATATCGACCCTGTAATATACCAAATGTTTTGCTTTGGGGGCATCTGCAACACTTGCCGAAATTTGCCTAAATTTTGCTTTTTTGTTTTTGCTCCGCTACTTTCCCGACCTTGCCGCTAAAATCGTCACATGGGGCGACACGGTGGCTCACAGGCGGTTACATCTGCATAATCGGTGACTCGTTTTCATCTTGTTCCAAACAAATCAGTTCATAAACATTGTAGACTTTTGCCGGAATATCATTGCTCCAATCCCGTTCCATTTCAACTGCATCAATCAGTATTTCAATATGGCAGTCGGTTAATAAATTGCAGATTGCATAGTTGGAATAAAACTCACCTAACTTATTTATCATATTCAAATCAAAGCTATTTTCATCTTCGGCGTCTTTTTCGTATTCAAGCAAAACCTGATACATTTCATCGGTGTGATTATATACATTCATATAATCACTATAGGACGGGGAAAAGTTGTATCTGTCAAAGTGGTAGAGCTTATTCTGCAAATCAATAATTCTTCTGAATGTACTGCTGTATTCAGCTATGCCGGAATTTGCAATATCAATTTCCATCTCAGCCATAAACATATCCATAGGAGTTGAGTCGGGATAGTTTGTCATGAACTGCCATTTATTATTCAGGTCAACATATTCCTGCGTGGCATAATCAAAACTGAAATATGACTTGCCGTCAGCACTTTCGAGATGCCCGGAGCCGTCATCATAAATCTTCCATTGCTAACCGTCCGCAAGTAATTTTGCTTTTTTGAATTTTACACCATCATTACTCATTTTTTGTCACCCTGCTGTTTCGATTGTGTATTTGCTTTAACCGAAGCTTTTCTTTCCGATTCAGCTTTCATATCAAAAAAGTCCCTGACCTGAGCAGGGACTTGCTTTGTATATTGGCTGTCAATGAATTTTACAATTTCATCATTGATATTCAGACCCTTTTTCTCCATAAAAATTTTTACAGTAGATAGTTTCTCTTCATCATAAGAAATATTGATTGTTACTTTCTTCAAATCTAACACCTCACATAGTATATTTTACTTTTTATCAGTATATTGTATATACGGCACTTTCAGCCAGTGCGTCCATTTGCCGTTTTTAAGCTGTGTTTTCACAACGCCGTACTGCGTACCCATTGCTTCAATAACTTCGCCGTTTCCGATATAAATACCGATATGACCTTCATGCCAAACAGCAAGACCCGGGATTTCGGGGATGGTATCAATCGTGCCTTTTTCTATTGCGGCAGAGAACATTCCGTCAGCGGTAACGTCCTGCATACCGTTTGAGCCAACAGCGATTTTTCCGCTTTCGGTATCATACCAGCCGTAGCCTTTGATTAAACCAACACAGTCTGCCGTACGCTTGCCAAGCCAGTTGTGACGGATAAAATCATCGTAATCGGTAACATGAGCGCCGAATACGGATTCAAGCCGTTCCAGTTCAGTTTTGTCAAGCAGATTTCCGTGTGAACCCCAAACATATCCCCAACCATTTTCCTGTGCGTGCTTTGCCCATTTTACAAGATCAAAATTGTTTTTCGTTTTCAGATCGGTATAGTCGGAAGTATCAATATACAAAGAGCGAATATTGCCCATAACTTTTCCGAAGTCTTCGGTGGTAAGCTGTGTACCGAATGCAGAATTAACAGCGGTAATTAACTGCTCATCCGTTTGATTTTTCTGAAAGCAACCGATCAACTTATCTGCGAAACCGTCCTGATTCGCATAATCGGAAAGCGCAAGTACATAAAGCACCTGCGCTTCTTTTACTCTGCCGTCAAACCCTGCAGCTTTCATTTTTTCATCAATACTGTTCATTGTATCTTCAACGAATTGCAGTTTGGCTTTTTCTTCAGCAGATAAATTCTGTACAACCATTGTTTGTAATCGGTCAGTATCAATTTCGATATTGCCGTCGAAAATACTTACCACAGCCACAATCGGCATAACTATGATAATGATAATACCAAGTACGATTCCGCCGACGGCTTTTAACGCTTTTTTATCAGTGAAAATATATACCGCAACTTTTTTTAGTGCGGCGGCAACGGTTGCACTCATCACCGCCCCCCAGCTTTTCCAAACAGTGCTGATTTGTAATCGGGGGCAATGACCTGCAATAAATATCTTTCATTTCCGCAGCGATAGAGACAAGTACCTCTTTCGGGATACTTAATCAGTTCAAATTCAGACGGCTCAACTTGAAGTGCGTCCATATATTCCTTCGGATTAATCTGTCCGGCATTAAATAAAAACTGATGCGTCGGAATTGAAAACAATGGCTTTGTAAATTCACGGATAGATGGTATCAAAAAATCCTCGATATTCTGACTTGCCAGAATAATCGAGGAATCTTTTTTACGCACACGCTTCATGCAGTTTCGTATATATTCGATTGCAGTCATGTTGGTAAGAAACAAATATAGCTCGTCAATGCTTGCAACCGTGTTTCCCTTTCCAAGAAGCTGATTGCTCATAAAGGATAGGATATTGAAAAGCATAGCGTCTTTTAATCGCTTATTGGTATCCAATAAGCCTTTTACACCAAATACGAGAAATGCATCGTCTGTGATGTTCGTGTGACCGTTGAAATATTTGCTTTCCGCTCCAACACACATAGAGTGGATACCAAGACACACTTCTTGGAGCGTTTCTTCTGTGTAAAGATATTTTCGTTTGCTGTCGTAGGTCATAAATTCTTCTTCGCACAGATTATAGAAATCTTCCATAATAGGATAATCAGTCGGTCTCTGCTCGCTGTAGTCAGTAGAATCTGTAATGCCGAATCGAGCGTACAGCTTAGAGAGCAGGATTTCAATTGTGTCAATCTGCGTATCGGAAAAATCCTTGTAACTGCGAAAGAAATCTTTTAGGAATGCAATGTGTTGAGATAATCTCGTTACTTTCTTAAACGCCTCAGGGCAGGCTGAGCCTGCACCCAATTCGCGCTCATTCATATCGTTATCATTATCCTCGCCACCTGTGCCGAAGGATTTAGGTTCCAAGGGATTGATTATATATTTTCCTGACAGAAAGTCTATATAACAACCGCCGAGATTAGTACAGATTTCCTCGTATTCTGACTCAGGATCAAGACATAAAACACTTTTGCCTGATTCTCGAATATTAGTGAGTATCAATTTTAGCAGATAACTCTTGCCCTGACCGCTGTTGCCGAGAATGAGAATATTAGATGTCGTTTTGTCTTCGGCTCTGCGGTCAAAATCCACAAGTACATTGCTGCCGAATTTATCTCTGCCGATATACACGCCCTGTGGATCGGTCTTGCCCGAAAAGTTAAAAGGATATAGATTGGCAACAGAGCTGGCTGGCATGACGCGCTCATATTGTGCGCCGAACTGATTTGCGCCCACAGGCAGAACAGAAAGGAAACCTTCTTTTTGACGAAGTGTTAATCTGTCAACCGAAATTTTAGAGCGTGTCAGCTCCATTGCAATTTCACTTTGCAGTTCCTTAAGCGCATCCATATTTTTTGCTTTTAATTCAATAAACACAGAACAGTGTAGCAGAGGTTCTTTGTTTTTACGCAGATTGGCAAGAAGCTCCACAACATCCTGCAAGTTGCCCTCGGCTTCAATAGTTTCGTTTACATCATTACCGCCCGATTTCAGTTTGTTTCTGCGAGTTGCGTTTTGAATGATTTTGCGCTGTTCCATACTTTCCACAAGCCTGTGGTAAATACGAAGCGTAACACTGCTTCTGTCGCCGAGCTGCGATAAAATCGCCTGTTCTTCGGTAGTCGGCGGATATTCCCTTATTACCCATACACATCGGTAACTGTCACCGACGATATAGTGGTCGGAAAAGAATTTGACCGTACCGGGCAAAATCATATCAAAAAAATCTTTTGTACGGATTTCCTCGACCTGTTCAGGTGACAATACTTTTGGCTTTCGTTTGAACATTACTGTATTTCCTCCTTTGCCGTAACTAAAATACGGTCGCTTTTTCGATTTCCGTAACAAGTGGAAAGCGTTAAAAAGCGTCCGTCTGATGAGTATATTTCATTGTATTTTTTATCTGCCGTATCCGTAATTTTTACATCGATAACATTGAATTTGTATATACCGTTGGCTGTTTCAAATTCAATAATCGGATGTGCTTTTCTGAAATCAGCATTCACATAATTTTTCAACTCTGAAAACATGGTTCCGTTTCGCATATTGTGTCCGTAGATGATTAAATCTGTGCTTTCCAAATCACATCTTGAATCTAAAAACGGCACACCGCTTTGACTGTAATTGCCGCAAAAATCCCGCCGAAGATACTTTTGCGGATTAGAAGGCGTATGCATTACAGGATAATTGACTGCTGTACCGGGGATGTATATCCAGCCGATACAATCGCTGTTTTGATTGAATAATGCCTTAAGATTTCGTTTCTTTTCTGTCTGTGATTCGGCAGACGGCCGATCCTCAGATTTGCTGTCATCATTTTCATCAACTGTAACCAGGCTTACTATTTTCTCAAAATCCTGCTTTTCACGGTTTCGGGCAGATAATTCGCTGTGAATCTTAAATCCACACAGAATAGTAACCGCCGACAGCAGAAAAATAAGAATTATTAAACTAATCTTCGGTTTCTTCATCTGTGTCCACCTCAAAGAACTGCTCACCGTCTGTATCGGGCATTTGTTCACCGTTCATGCTTGCGTCAAAATACAACGCAAGAAAGCGTTTGATTTCATTCTTATTCATACGGTGGGTTTCAAAACCTTGCTCTGATATGACCTTCTCAATGCGGTTTGCCGTATCAAAGGTTTGTTTATCTTTAGTGTTTTTCAGCCTTGCTATGAACAGAAACTGTCTTGCGGTTGCCATCTCCATTTGGATATGATCAAGAAAATCTATATCTTTTTTAATAATCTTTCTTACCTTCGGATTCTGTTCTTCCGACAATCTCTCCCGTAAATATGATTTGTTATCGTCAAAACATTCGCTTGAATCGGTACAGGTGATTTCAATATCGGGAACGGCGGACAGCACCATCATCAGATGGCGGATTTTAATTTCAATATTCACGTGGGACAATACCGAGATATTTGTCGGTGAAACAAGGTAAAATAAAAGCTCGCCTTTGTTTGTGGCGAGTCCGTATTTTGTAAAGGTTTTGATGCCGATTAAATCCTGCACCGAGCGTCCTTTTCTTTTTTTCTGTTGTTTTTCTTTTAACATTTATTTATCATCTCCATTCATAATGCTGTTGAGTAGATATGAAGTACCGCACAGCATATTTGATAAAATCAAGCACAGTAGTATCATCCATACGGATAGTTAAAAAGCCGTAACACAAGGTCACGGCGGCAGGGATTACAATTCTTGTCTGTACTAAAATCACTATGGATAACAATGCGGCAATTCCTAAAATACAAAAATCTTTCAAACTCCAAAGCCACAGATTTGCAGTAGCTTTTAAGTTTTGGGGATATAAATATTGTGTCATTTTGTTATCACCTCGCTAAAATAGAAAAGCCACCGCTGTGCAAAGCGATGGCTCATATAAAATATTCTGTTACATAGACATTATCGGTCCGGATTCATCCTGCGTTTCTTCTGCCATTTCATATGCAGGACGAAGGATCAGATCAGCTCTTGCCGAAATATATTCTTTATAAAAATCCTTTTGCAAATCGGAGATATACGGGACACTGTCAATAAACGCCTTAATCTCATTCATATTGATTCGTTCGTAAATCCGCTTAACAGCCTGATTGCAGTCTTCATATTCGGCATCTGACAAAAAATCATAATAATTAATCTTATTGCCGTGCAGTTTGATTGCAGAAGTAGGAAATCTGTAAATTCTCAGATTCAGTGCTTCTTCATCGTTTAACACATCCTGCATTACTTTGTCATCAGCCTGCGGCAGCAGACAGCTTCCACAGTCATAGACAGGTGCAATCTCACGCTGTTTATTCTTCGGATCATATAAAAAACCCCAGTTGCCGTTATGACGGTCAAAGTTTCCGAGCAAAGCATCTGCAACAAACATATCCCAGAAATGATCTTTCAGAACAATCGGATCAACATATTGCTGTTTTTCAATGGTTTCTAAAATATCCTCAAGCTCAGTACCGCTTCCGTTTGAATCGGAATCCAAGACGGTATTCTTGATAGAACAGAAATCATAAAATTTCTTGCCGTCTTCCGTAAAGTCAAGGCATGCACAGACAATTTTTTCTTTTCCGTTTACGGTAAAAGTGCCGAGCATGGTTTCCTGAGCCTTGATGCCGAGCATATTGAAAATACTGCTTGCGATGTGTTCACTGACACAGCTGTTTGTATAGGACAGCTCCGTAGGCTTTCCGTTTCCCGAAGGAGGAAACTTCAGCATATACGGTCTGCCGTTATACTCTACTGCTATTTTCTTTCCGTTCGCCCCGTTGAATGCCCTGTCAAGTACACGGGGACAATTTGTAAAATCTATTTTTTGGTTCATATACGGACTCCTTTTCATAAATATTTTTGGCGCAGATAATCCGCATGTTCGGGTGTAATAACGCCGTCTGTAATTTGTGCCATATTGATGCTCCCATACAGTTCGCCCCACAGGCAGTCAAGAATGGAAGATTTATTCTTTAATCCGTCTTTGTATGCGTCCAAATCGTGTTGAAGATACTCCGGCAAACCGTATTCATATGACCGTTCACGCTCAGTTTCCCTGATACCGCTTTCAGTCAGTATTTCCATCGGTACACCGAGAACACCTGCTAATTTATATACCGTCTCGGCAGAGCATTTTTCAAGTTTTGTCTTTCCGCTGCAAATATCATTGAGTGTAGCGTGAGGAATGCCAGCTTCTACAGCCAATCGGTATTTTGTCATATTTTTCTTTTTCAGCAAGCTGTCTATAATCATACTAATTCACACCTCTCTCTTATTATATCGGCATACCGAAATAATATCAAGGGGAAAATTCATATTTTACAGAAAGTTTGCTTTTTTGTTACTTACCTGTTGCCCTTGCAACCGAACGAGTAAGATTTACTGCTGTTGTAGTCGCGTGAACAACGCTCATCATATTAACCTTAACGCTTGAATCCAGACCAAACTGCTGTGCGATTCGGGGGACTTCATTCGCTGCAAGCATGATTCCGAGTCCGAGGAGCATATTGCCGGGAAAGGTAAGCAATCCGAGAAACAGCAAAGTAGTCTGCATAAATGCCGTTAAGCAGATTGCCGCAACCTGTTTCATCCACTGCACAAAGCCGTCCGTATATCCTCTCGGAACGGAGAACATATATAAACTGCCGACAGCCATCTGAATAAGCAAAATTCCGCCTCGCTTGATATTCGCAAAGATGATCTTAATTACGCAATAAGCAAAAGCAATCAATGCAAGAAGATTAAACAGATTATCCCTGTTCGCCGAAATCAATCGGTTCATCGGTGATAACGCTGCCGCCGTGATTGACTTTGACTTTCGGCTCGACAGTTGCAAAACTGCAGCCATCATCGCTATGGCGCAAATGATAGCAATACAGTCCTTTGGGAATGTCCGCATCGGTCAGTCTTTCGTTTGTAAACAGAGCAGGCTTACCGAAAAGCGAAATCAGGTCAAATTCATCATTTTCAATATTGATATATCCGTTTTCCGCTTTATTCAGCATTAAATCAAGCTCGGCAGGATCGTAGTCCCAAATACGGCAGGCAAATTCAATACAGTCTTTTTCGCTTTCGGGATAATATTCCTCGGTGCATTCGCCGTTTCTGTAAATTTTCCGTCCGCAGTTTGCTCCTATATCTTCATCCGCCCACTCATGTTCAAAGGTAATATCGGGATACATTTCGGACAGTTTTTGAAATATGGAGTGCGGTGCTGACCATGCAGTCTGAAACCACAGATTTTCATTTCCACTGTAATCTGCATTTTCATCATAACCATAGGCATTCCATTTTGTACCCCAATTATTGATACTCCATTCGTACCAAGTGGGAGCACCGTAATTTTGAATATTATTCCAAGCGATTTTTCCAAGTTCCCATTCATTGATTTTAACATCGGTTCTTTGCTTTAAAAATACATCTTCGCTTTCTCTCGGTATATTTTGAATTGCATTTAATGCGTCTTCGGTATTCCTGCCGAAAACATAAACATCAATAAAATCGCTGTATGCTTTAAGTCCTCTGTCCGTTCTGCTGCCTGCTTCAATGTTCAAGCTTTCAGGCATAGGGATAATCTTATTAAAATCCACCGTGCCCAAGCCGTAATCGTCGTTTTTTATTGCTTCAAGCATTTCACGGATTTTCTTTTCATCGCCTTTTAAGGTAATGATATTTTCAACATGATTCGGCATTTATTTTTCCTCCTTCAAAATACTGTATTTTTGATTTACTTTTTTAATTCGGGATAATATATCCACCAAAATAGGCACCATAATGCTATTGCCAGCCAATTTATATAGCTTGGAATCGGCTAGTCCGAGTTCATTTTTCAATTTAAAGAACTGCTCATCGGTAAAACCCATCAGGCGGAAACATTCCTGCGGAACCAATCTTCTTATTCTGCCTTTATGCATAACCCCGTGTCTGTCAACAACTGTAATGCAAAATGCCGGAGCTCCGTTTTCTCTTACCCTAGGACCGTTCTGCCTGATTTTTTCTCTGTCGGGATTGATAACAGGATATACGCCGTCATCTTCCACGAAAACACCCGAATGTTCACCTTTACGATTGCTCAAACCCGCATTATGCCTTGCAGTGATACACCGTGCCGTATCCGTTATTTTTGAATTTTCATTCATATCCACAAAATACATTCCGGTTTTACCGCCAAAACCACCGCAGGAGGCTGTCAGTGTTATGGCTGCACCTTTTGCATCATAGACTCTGTTTCCCTGAGAAGCTTTGTCGGTGAGTTCGGAAAGAGGCGTACCGCTTTTTCTTTCGAGAGGTAATATTTCTCCGGCACATCGGGAATCAAGATATCCGACAATGAACACCCGCTTTCTGCTTTGGGGAAGGTAAGCCGAGCCGTCAACACACTGCCATTCGCACACATACCCCAATCGAGATATTTCGCTGAGGATGGCCGTAAAAACCTGCCCCTTTTGAATCGTTCGGATAGGGGGAACATTTTCAAAGACGAAAAATGCAGGACGTTTTGCTTCAAGTATTCGGGCAAGTTCAAAGAACAAAGTTCCTCTTTCATCCTTGAACGCCAATCTTCGTCCTGCGGCTGAAAAGGCAACGCACGGGAAGCCTCCGACAAGAAGATCGAAATCAGGGATTTCATCTGTGTTGACGGTTCTTGCGTTATCATAATAAATTTCTCCTTCGGTGTTGTATAAAGTGCGATAGGCAGCTATGGCTGTAGGGTCGTTATCGCAGTACCCCACAAACTCAAAGCCGCCTATTTTTTCTGCTGCGCTGCGAAACGCACTCATTCCGCAGAACATATCCAATACTCTAATGGACATATGCATCAAACCAATATTTTTATTTTGCACCTCACATTCCGAGGACGGGAGCGTTACCTTCGTCCATTTCATTATTTTGTTCTTCCGCAAGTTCCTCATCGGTCAATTTTCTGAATGAATCCTCACCGGGAACAAGGGCAAGAGTTCTGCCGTTATCCCATTCCATATGGATTTGTGCAGCATCGTCCACATGGACAACCGTGCCTCTTGTTCCACAATCTATTGGTGCATAAGGATCGTCCATACTTAAGAGCAATAATCTCGTACCCGGCGGATAACACCTTTTCATACGCTCGGCAAATCTTCTTTCTGATTCAAATTTGTTCATAATTTTACAGCTCCTTTCAGTCTTAAAAAAATATATAAAATTAAAAAAGCCAACCGCTTGAATGAGTTACATTCATCAACGATTGGCTATGTATATACAAAAAATGGCAGATGGATTTTTCGATTTCTATCTGCCTGATTTTATTGATATTCAATTGTGCGAGGGTTCAAATCCAACAGGAATGGATTATTTGCTGTTTGGCATCTATAAAACTATCTTGGAAAAAATCCTAATAAAAAGCAAAAAAGCCTTGAAAAATCAAGGCTTTTCGCCGGGCATCTTTTTTGTTACCCTTTTCTGGTTGCGGGGGCAGGACTCGAACCTGCGACCTCCGGGTTATGAGCCCGACGAGCTTCCAACTGCTCTACCCCGCGGTATATAACTTTCGTGTAAATATATTATATCAAATTATTACACATTGTCAAGCATAAATTTGCATTAATAAAAATTGTTGCTGATTTCACTTAATCTGCATATACCTGTAACAAGTCAGCGAAATGTATATTACACCATTATTTTCAAAAAAGCAAGTGTTTTATTAAAAATTTTTCACATAATATTCTCGGTGATGTTTTTTGTGAAAAAGAAATTTGAAGAAGCTGTTGAATTAGCACTAAAAACCGTGGAAAACGGCGGTGAAATTTCAAGAGCCGAGGAAACCGTTAAAAGAACCTGCAAAGCCTTTGGTGCTACAAACATTCAGATTTTCATAATCCCGTCTTTAATATCCGTTACCGCAACGATAGGCAGTGAGGAATTCACCACCACACGCCGCATTTACAAAAACGACCTTAACTTAGGAAGGCTTGAAGAAATCAACAATATATCACGCAGGCTTTGCGGAGAGAAAAACATAAACGGCAGCATAAGCTACAGCTATAATATTTTGTTCAGCATTCTATGCGTTATGCTTGCAACAGGTGCATTCTGTATTTATTTCGGCGGAAACATTACTGACGCACTCTTTTCGGGAATTGCAGGAATTATAATCACCTATATCCCCTACAACCGAAACTCATTCAACATCTTTTCCAAAACCCTGATTGAGTCTACACTTTCAGGCATAATTTCATTTATTCCGTCACTTATCGGGATTAATACACATCCCGATAAAATTATGATAGGCACAATTATGCTTCTGATACCGGGAATGAGCATAGGCTCGGCAATGAAGGATTTAATGAGCGGAAATCTAATAGCAGGAATTCTTCAGCTTACAGAGGCAGTCATTACAGCACTTGCCATAACAATCGGCTTTGCCATTGCACTTATCATTTTTGGGAGTGAATACATTGCTTGACATCATAACCTGCATATTCGGCACATTCGGATTTTCAGTTTTACTGAAGGTTTCCAAACAGAAAATAATTTTCACCGTATTAGGCGGTGCAATATCAGCGGCAATATCAACAATTATGATAAACAACAATGCAAATACATTTTATGCAACCTTCTGTGCTATGGTTGCAATATGTATTTACAGTGAAGTACTTGCAAGAATCATCAAAACACCTGCAAATGTTATACTTCTGCCCTCAACAATTCCGCTTCTTCCCGGAGGAAGCCTATACTACAGCCTAAGCTATCTTATTCATTCAAACAAAGAACGCTTTCATATTTATGCCAAAGAAACAATTTTAACGGGTCTGGGGATCGCGTTAGGGGCAATACTGATTTCAATAATCATTACCTTTATTACAGATATAAAAAACAAACTAAATACAAAATAATCAGTGCCTTGTATCATCTTCAAAGCATTCGCAGAAACGTGCTGCAAATGCAGGCTCCTCGCCTGCTGCATAAAGATGAGAATTATCGGCAAATTCCATACATCTGAAAGCTGCAATACCTCTTTCTCGTTCTTCGCTTACAAGCGTTGTTACAGAGGTTGGCAGAGCAACAAAATTGTGCCATAACGGCATTGGTGAAATACCAAAAATATGACTGAGAATCACTGCCTCAACAGCAAAATGACAAAACAGAACAATTGTATCATGATTTGAATTTACAACCTCAAAATGCCTGCCCTTATGAACATATCCGTGTTCTGCCAAAAGCTTATCAACGCCCTTCGCAACCCTTTCATATTCTCTTTTTACATTGCCGAATTTCATAAGTGGGGTATTATACCATTCATCATATGAATAGTATTTATCAATCTCCGTCCAGTAAGACGGAAGTCTGTCCCAACAGGATGTAAATTCCCCATTGCTCATAACAATGCCCTTGAACTCGTGGAGCCACGGAAGTTCAACCGCCCCTCTGTTCATCTTCTTAAGAGTCAAACCTGCCGTATCCTTTGCCCTGCCAAGAGGAGAAACGTAAAAGGACTTTACATCCAGCTTTGAAATTCTTTCAGCAAGGAGTTCTGCCTCTCTCCAGCCCTTTGGAGTTAACGAATCTTTTTCATAATCAGGATCAGCGTGACGGCAAATAATTATTTTCATAATAAAACCTCTTCTTTAAATTCATACATTAGAATTATAACATTTATGCGGTAAAAAGTATATGAAAACTTGATATTATAATTTTATACAAATTATAAATTACTTCAGTTCTGTTTGATTCTGTTATATAAATATGATACAATTAATTTATGAGAATTTTAATTGATGCAGACGGCTGCCCTGTTACAAAGGCGGCAATAAAAATTGCTGACAAGCATAATATCGAAGCCGTGATATTCTGTGACACCAGCCATATTTTTGATTATCCCGGTATTAAAGTAATAACCGTTGGAAAAGGTGCAGACAGTGCTGATTTTGCACTTGTGAACAGTATTGAAGCGAACGACATTATTGTTACGCAGGATTACGGACTTGCCGCTATGGCTCTGTCACGAAAAGGCAGACCCTTAACACAAAACGGTGTTATTATCAGCAGCAATAATATTGATATGCTTCTGGCAACCCGACACGCTGCAAAAAAAGCAAGAATGGCGGGCAAGCATTTAAAAGGTCCGTCCAAGCGGACCAGGGAGCAGGATATTCAGTTTGAAATTTCTTTAAAATCTATGCTTAATTAAAATTCGGACTTGATATATATTTATATAAAACATATAATATAAGAAAAATTTTACAGGAGAAGCATTATGAAAGTAAGAATACCTAAACACAGAGAATTTTTAATCAAATTTGAAGATAAGTATGAAAAGGCTGACGAGGCATGGGATGCTCTTAATCAGATTGTTAAGGATTATTCTGTTGACGGCAAATCAATTTATACCGAAACCTTTATTGAGGATAATGAGGACAAAGTAAAGGCTTTGCAGGAAAAATACGAATTTACTTACGAAATCATTGAAAAATAAGGCGATAAAATGGAAAAGAAAAAGGTTTATGCAGTTGCAACAGCTCATTTAGACACCGTGTGGCGCTGGAATCTTGCAACAACTATTGAGGAATACATACCTGATACAATTGCAAAAAATCTTGATTTGATTGAAAAATACCCTCATTACAGGTTTAATTTTGAGGGTGCTTTTCGCTATGCGCTTATAGAGGAATACTATCCAAGGCATTTTGAAATCATCAAGGATTTAATCAATCAGGGCAAATGGTGCGTGTCCGGCTCAAGCTATGAAAACGGAGATGTCAATATTCCCTCTCCCGAAGCATTATTCAGAAATATTCTTCTCGGAAACGGCTACTTTAAAGAAAAATTCGGAAAAGAAAGCAAGGATATCTTTCTGCCCGACTGCTTCGGCTTCGGCTATGCACTTCCTGCCGTTATGAAGCACGCAGGACTGAACGGCTTTACAACTCAGAAATTAAGCTGGGGCTCTGCTTACGGTCAGCCGTTTGATATAGGAATCTGGAAAGGTGTTGACGGCTCAAAGGTTTTTGCTTCAACAGATGCAAAATCATACCGTTACAAATTCAGCGGCGATATTCGTGCAGATTTAGGTATTATCAATAAAGTAGCGGCAAATGCGAACAGATTCGGATTTCCTCAGACACTTAACCTTTACGGCACAGGTGACTGGGGCGGCTCACCTACTGAAGAAAGCGTTAAAGCCATTGAAGAAAGCGTTGCCAAAAATACTGAAAATGATTTTGAGGTTGTTTCCGCATCATCAGATGAAATGTTTTGCGATATGGAAAAACTGCCTGAAAGTGTAACAAATAAATTCCCTGTTTGGGATAACGAGCTTGTTATGACCTCTCACGGTGCAGGCTCATACACCTCGCGCACAATGAGCAAGCGTCTGAATGCACAGAATGAAAATCTTGCGGATACAACGGAAAAAGCATGTGTGCTTGCAGACGCAATAGGTGTTTACAAATATCCTAAAAAGAATATTAATGATGCATGGAAGCGTGTTATCCGTCACCAATTCCACGATGACCTCACAGGAACCTCTTTAATGGAGGTTTATAACGAAGCCTATAATGACTACTTTGTTTCATTAAGTCAGTTCAAAAACGAATATATCGGTGCTGTTGGTGCTGTTGCAAATGAGCTTGACACACAATGGGTATCCGAATGTGCAGTTATCGTAAATAACCCATCTGCACAGCAGCGCAAGGATGCAGTTTCCGCACACGTTAAGTTAAGACACAACGGAACCTTTATTAAGGTTGTTGATAAAGACGGAAATGAAGTCCCCAGCCAGATAATCAAAAAAATGGGCAAAGAATTTGATATTGTATTTCTTGCAGATGTAAAACCTCTTGGCTATCGTGTGTACGATGTTAAGGCTGCAAACACAAAATGTGAAATTAAAACCGATTTGAAGGTTAACGAGCATATACTCGAAAACAGCAAATATCAGGTTGTTCTCAACAAAAACGGTGACATTGCATCCATAGTTGATAAAAAATACAGAATTCAGCTTCTTGATGCACCGATTAAAATGGCACTGCTTAATGACACAGGTGCTCTTTCATATCCAAGCTGGGAAATCAGAAAAGAGGACATTGACAAAGAGCCTCGCTGCTATGCAAACACGCCTGAATTTGAGGTTGTTGAAAACGGATCTGCAAGAGTGGCTGTCAAGGTTACAAGAGAAGCAGATCATTCAACAATTACACAGATAATCTCTCTTACAAGTGAAAGCAGCTTTATAAAGGTAGACAATTTTGTAGACTGGAAATCACGCAGAACAATGCTCAAAGCCGTGTTCCCTCTTTCCTGCCATAATAAAACCGCTTCATATGACCTGGGTCTTGGTGTTATTGAAAGAGGCACCAATACGGATAAGCTTTACGAAGTACCTGCTCAGAAATGGGCCGACATAACCGCAGAGAACAACAGCTATGGTGTTTCCATATTCTCAGACTGCAAATACGGCTGGGATAAGCCAAACAATAACACACTGCGTTTAACCTGCATTCACACACCAACCGGTGCTTTCACCAAAGAAACAAGGCAGGATTTGCAGGATTTAGGCAGAAATATGTTTGCTTTTGGTATTTATTGTCACAAAGGCAGTTTTGAAAACGGAACACAAAATGAAAATGAATGCTTCCAGAAACCTTTAATTGCATTCCAGACAAGTGCAAGACGAAAAGGATGCCTTTCAGATGATTTTTCATTTGCAGATATCAGCACAAAGGATGTAATTATAAGAGCAGTCAAAAAGACTGAGGACGAAAGCGGAATTATCATTCGTGTGAATGAAGCTGTGGGAAAATCGCATAAAAATATTTCCGTTAATCTTTTTGAAGAAATTGAAGATGCAGCAGAAATTCTTGCTGACGAAAGCATTATCGGTGATGCTGATTTTAATAAAAACAAGCTCACCTTTGATATTGAACCCTATCAGGTAAAATCCTTTAAGCTTAATCTGAAAAAGCCGGAAAAAAAAGGCCGAGAGAGCTTCAAGAAACTGAAGCCGGAATTCAACGCAAAAGGCTTTACGGCAGACAGCAATATGCGCCACGTTATACTTCAGGGCGGCGGCTGTTCTCTTCCTGCAGAGCTCTGCCCCGCATCTTTGACTGTAGGCGGTATTACCTTCAGAATGCCCGATGCAAATGAGAGCTTTGATGTGTGCGTTGCAAGAAATCAAAGTATTGAAATTCCAAAGGGTACAACAAAAATGTATATTCTTGCCGCGTCCACTCTTGGTGACAGAGAAGAAACATTTTATGTTGACGGCAAGGAAAAGCCATTAACCATATTCTCTTTCAAGGAGCCGATAGGCAGATGGGATATGGCCGGACTGAACCAAACCGCACTTGTTAAAAACGCAAGCCTTGGAATTGAATTTACACATACACACCACCCCGAAGGGAATATAGCAAACGGAAAGGCATATTTCTTTGTATATGAAATAGATGTCAGAAATTCAGAAACACTTACATTGCCTGAGGATAACAGAATTATTATTCTTGCAATAACAGCAGTAAGAAAATTTTCCAACACAACACTTGCCACACAAATTACAGATAAAACACCAAATACAAAATACCGCTTTGATGATATTCCTCCTATTGATAAGATTATTGATAAAGCAGATTTTATAACAATCAGAGCAGGTAAAATTCAGGATCAGAAAAACGGCGGCAAAGGAAAAGGCTTTAAAAGGGATAATATTGTTACAAATATTATTCGTTCATATACAAAATCTGAATGGTAAAGTGAATAAAAATCAACAAACCGCTATGCATTAACTGCATAGCGGTTTTATTGTGCTTTGTAAAGGCATAAAACTTTATGGAAAATTTTTGTGCAAATCATTGCGGAAAACTATGTTCAAATTGTTAAAAACTCATACTTTCCATAATTCAAACAGAAATAACAATAATTTTTTGTAAAGCTAAAAAACTTGTATTAACAATTTTTCAACAATATTCATAATAAAAAACACATATTGATAATAATATATCAATATGTATATATGCAAAATCGGCAGATATTAACCTGCCGATTACACATTATCAATAATTACTTTTTAAAGAAGCTTACAATATCACTGAAGGTATCATCATCGTTTGCAGAAAAGCTGCTCGGAGCCGGTGCCGGAGCTTCCATAGGAGCTGCTGCAACAACAGGAGGAGCAACATCAAGATTAGCAGTTGTTGACTTGATGGGAGCACCCGGTCCCTTTTCGCCAAAACGTGTTGCAATAACTGTGATAACCATTTCATCTTCAAGGTTTTCATCAAAGTTTGCACCCCAGATGATTTCACAATCAGGATGAACTGCGTTCATAACGATTGTTGAAGCTGCATCAATTTCCTCAAGTCCGATATCTGTTGAAGCAGTGATATTAAGAAGAACACCGCGTGCGCCATCAATTGAAGTATTGAGAAGAGGACTTGAAATAGCCTGCTGAGCTGCAATTTCAGCCTTATCTTTTCCCTTACCATGGCCAACACCCATATGAGCATAGCCTGCTTCCTTCATAATTTCAGTAACATCGGCAAAGTCTGAGTTAACAAGACCTGTTGCATTAACAAGATCTGAAATAGACTGAACACCCTGACGAAGAACGTCATTAGCAATTTCAAATGCATTCAGAAGAGTAATTCTTTCTTCCGTAACAAACTTAAGGTTTTCATTAGGAATTACCATAAGAGAATCAACATACTGAGCAAGCTCTTTGATACCCTCCTGAGCCTGATCCATACGGCGCTTACCTTCAAAAGCGAATGGAGTTGTTACAACGCCAACTGTAAGAATTCCTAAATCTTTAGCAATTTTAGCAACTACAGGCGCTGCACCTGTGCCTGTTCCACCGCCCATACCGGCAGTAATAAACACCATTTCTGCACCTGTAAGGATATCAGTAATAGCTTCACGGCTTTCCTCTGCAGCCTTTGTGCCAACCTCAGGCTTAGCACCTGCGCCGCGACCCTTTGTTGACTTTTCGCCAATAAGGATTTTATGTGAAGCAACTGATTTTGTAAGAGCCGGCTTATCACTGTTGACAGCAATAAACTCAACATCCTGAATATTACAATGTACCATGCGGTTAACAGCATTTCCGCCGCCGCCGCCTACGCCTACAACTTTAATAGAAACTACCTTTGCATCATCTGTATCAATTTCGTAACGTCCCATTTAAAATTCTCCTTATGTATAATATCATAAAATACCAAGATTATGTCTATATTGATATTGTAACAATATTGTAATCTTTTTGCAATATTTTTTTTGATTTTAAGTGAATATTTTTTCCAAAGTTTTTTTAATAATTCTTTTATTGCTTTGTGCACTATGCACAAATAGCTTTACAAATACAGAAAATTGGAAAATTATGTAAAAAATTAATCTTCACCATTATTCTTCTGTAAAGTACGTTTCCTTTCCTGAATATAAATTCAATCTGCCTTTGATATTTTCATTATTTTTATCAAGCTCACGGCATACCGTTAAGCCCTTATAAAGCTTATTTTCCAGATTGCTGCAATCTCCCAATTCAAAAGTTATTCTATTATTATAAACAACATAATTATTACTTTTATCTATGCAGCTGATTCCGGTTATCTCATCCATTTCAAGCTTCTTTATAACCTCTGTTATCTGAAAAATACTTTCCGATATATCCTTATTTTCAAATTCCACCTTATGCCCCGGATTGACACCGATTACCATTGCATCGGTAATGGTAATTGTATTGGCAGCACGTTCCGATACGGAATTTTCAAGCACCTTTAAATTATCATCAAGCAGTATAAATGTACCCTCTTCGCTTTGAATTGAATAAGCAGGAACAGCATCACTGATAATTATGCTTAGTGTTACGGGAAGCTTCTTTTTTATCTTAACATCATACACATAAGGAAGACACTGTGTTATTTTCTTGGCAGTTTCATCACTGTTTATAAGAAAAAGATTTTCACCGATTTCAACACCGCATATATTTTTAATTTCATCCTCGCTGTATGTTCCGCTACCTGAAATTTCGATAGCAGAGATATTAAAGAATACCGTAAGCGACAAAACTGTACCGATAGCAAAAACAGCAACAATGATTGAAAAAGAAATAATAGCATTGCGCACACTGTTTTTAAGCTTTCTTTTCTTATTCTGCCTTTTCCTTACTTCATTACGGGTATAGCGCTGATTATCGTTCGGCTTAATCTGCAAATGTGACGATGTATCATTGTAGCTATAGTTATATCTTTTCGGCGGCTCAATATCCAGCATATCAAAGCTGTTGTACTGCTCCTTCGACTTCGATTTCGCATCCTTTGCTTTCTTTGGCTGTTTTTTCATCGTTAACCCTCTTTATATCAGCACCAATCTGTGCAAGATTTTCCTCTATTTTTTCATAACCTCTGTTTATATGGTATATATCCCCTATTGTTGATTTACCCTCCGCCGCAAGCGCTGCAATTACCATTGAAGCACCGCCGCGTAAATCCGTACAGTAAACATTTGCACCATACAGATTTTTTACACCATTAATTATGGCAATTCTGTCATTAACAGAAATATCTGCACCAAATCTGTTAAGCTCACTGATGTGCTTGAATCTGCTTTCAAAAATGCTTTCATTAATTATTGTTGTGCCGTTTGATTTGGTTAATGCCGCCATAACAATTGATTGGCAATCCGTAGGAAATCCCGGATACGGCATGGTTTTAATCATTTTTACTCTTTTCAACCGCTTCGGAGAAACAATCTTAAGATTATTCTTATCGCCAGACAATTTGCAGCCCATTTCCATAAATACAGGCATAATGGGTGATAAATGCTGTGTTCTGACATTTTTAATAAGCAATTCATCAGCACTGATTGCTGCTGCACTCATATAGGTTGCTGCAACCACTCTGTCAGGAATTATGGAATGTGCACATGGATAAAGGCTTTCAACACCTTCAATTTCTATAGTGCCCTCTCCTGCTCCGAAAATCTTTGCCCCGCAGGAATTAAGAAACGAAGCAAGATCAGATATTTCAGGCTCACGTGCTGCATTGATAATCGTTGTTTTCCCCTTAGAAACGGCCGCAGCAATCATAATGTTTTCTGTTGCGCCGACACTCGGAAATGTTAAAATTATTTTTGCACCGTGAAATGAGGTGCTTTTGCAGCAAAGGCAATTCCCGTTTTCATAAATAACTGCGCCAAGCTTTCTCAGTGAACTCAAATGCAGATCAATCGGTCTGACTCCTATGTCACACCCACCCGGATAACATATGTACGCTTCCTTGGTTCTGGATAAAAGCGACCCGAGAAAAATAATAGATGACCGCATTTCCCTCATCATTTCCTCGGGAATGGTGTTTTCGGTTATTTCATTTGCATCAACAATAAGCGTATCATTTTCCCGTTTAACCTTTGCACCAAGATATTCAAGAATTCTGATTGAAGCATCAACATCTGTTAAATCAGGTACATTATGTATTATACTTACTCCCTTAATTAATAAGGTTGATGCAAGAATAGGCAAAACAGAATTTTTTGCACCGTGAACGGAAATTTCACCCTGCAGCTTTCTGTTGCCGTTTATTACTAATTTTTCCAAATATTCCACCTGCCGTGCATAGTCTTGATTTCTTCTCTATACTATGCCGTTTCGGCAGGAATGCTAAAAATTATTTTGCTAAGCTTAAAATTATCTCTGCAATACGCTCGCGTGAATCTGTAATTGCCATCGCTTTTGCATTTTTCTCAATATTCTGTTGTTCCTTCTTATCTGCAAGAAGCTCATCAAGAAGTGCTTTAAGCGTGTCAGAGGTCAAATTCTTTTCCTCAATAATTCTTGCAGCGTTTCTGTTTACAAGAGCCATGGCATTATGATATTGATGATTCTCTGCTACATATGGGCTTGGAATAAGGATTGAAGCCTTACCGAGAGCCTCTATTTCTGACAAGGACGATGCACCCGCTCTGCCGATAACTACATCTGCTGCAGCCATACAAACATCCATATTATCTATATATTGCCTTACCTCAACAGTTCCTTTTCTGCCGTTTTCAAAGCCGATATTTTCAAACTTTTCAAGAAATTCAGTTCCGTTGGTTCCAACCGAATGAATATGATAGCATTTTCCGCTTTCCGCGTTTTCGGCAAGAATATCAAACATTGCCTCATTGAGCGGTTTTGCACCGAGAGATCCGCCGAAGGACAGTACAAGCTGCTTGTCCTCAGGGATTCCGAGCTCTGCTCTTGAAAAGCTCTTATCCGATTTTATAATTTCGCCTCTTACCGGAAGACCTGTAACGGCTATTTCATGTTTTGCATCAAGGTGCTTTATTGCATCCTCAACAGTTACCATTACCTTATCAACCTGCTTGGCAAGTGTTTTATTGGTAATGCCCGGAAAAGCATTCTGCTCATGAATACAGCTTGGTATTCCCATTTTAACGGCATTTTCAAGTACAGGACCTGAAACATATCCGCCAAAACCAACGCAGACATCGGGCTGAAAATCATTGATAATTTTTTTGCTTGCCGCACTTGATTTTAAAAGACGAATAACAGTTTTAACATTATGTGCCATTGCACTTGGTGAAAAGGAGCGTCTGAAGCCGCTTATATCAATTGTTTTGAAATCAAATCCTGCATTCGGAACAAGGCGTGCTTCCATATGGTCAGCCGTGCCTATAAATAAAATTTCCGCATCCGGATGCTGCTCTCTGATATAAGACGCCACTGCAAGTGCAGGATTGATATGACCAGCCGTGCCGCCTGTTGCAAAAAGTATTTTCATAATTTACTCCTAAATCTTTTTCTGATTCGCTTTGCGTGATATACTCAGCACCACTCCTGCTTCAAAAAGCAACATGATAAGTGCCGTGCCGCCATAGCTGAAAAACGGAAGTGAAATTCCCGTGTTCGGAATCGAATCTGTTATAACAAGAATGTTGAGTACGGTTTGAATACCGATTTGTGCTGTTATTCCCATTGCTATAAATGAGCCGAACCTATCCCTTGCCTTCATAGCAATCTGAATTCCTCTTAAAACAAGCAATGCAAAAAGAATCAGTATCACCAATGCACCAATAAAACCAAGCTCTTCACAAACAATTGAAAAAATAAAGTCGTTCTGCGGCTCTGATACATACATATATTTTTGCTTTGAATTTCCAAGACCTACTCCGAATAGTCCTCCTGAACCGATTGCATAAAGTGAATTATTGATCTGCCATCTTCCGCCAAGCGGCTGATAATCCTTATCGGTAAAAGCAATAAGCTTTTTTTCAACATATTCGGGCAGAATATCAGGGAACATAAAAACAACAATTACAACTGCAACAACAGCAATAATGCCAAGCCAGAAAAGCCAGCTTCTTGTTCCGCCTGCAAACATGATTGTTGCTCCGATTAAAAACATCAAAATTATGCAGGAAACGTGGTTTTCAAGAGCAATCAACGCACAGAAAACACCGATTACAACAAGCGGATAGAATATTCCGTACTTAAAGGTTCTTACCCTGTTTCCGTATTTGCAAAAATATGTTGCAAGCGTAATGATTAACGTGAACTTCCCTATTTCAGACGGCTGAAAGGTTATTCCGCCCACAATAGGAATGTATCTTCTGAAAACCTCTCCCTGTGCTGTTGATTTACCTGTGTTGTAAAACAAAACAACTACCAACAGTAAGAGCGTTACCGGAAGAATGAATTTAATCAAATCTTTATAAATCTTATAATCAAGCTTAGATGCAAAAAGCATTGCTATCACACCAACAACTGCAAATGCACTTTGCTTTATGAAAAACGAATATGAATTATCGCTGCTGAAATAAGCAGTGGGATAGGATGCCGAAAGAAGCATAACCAAACCTATTGCAAGAAGGAGCATTGTTAATGCAAAAAACGGAACATCAAAACCGCCTGTTATCAGATATTCTGATATTTTTGACTTGCGAAAGGATGCACGTGAAGCGGAACTCTTTTTGCTTACACGCTTACTTTTTCTATTCACATTATTTTCGGCAGGCTCTTCGCCGTAACGCGGATAACGCACAGGCGGTGTTAATCTTTCTGCCATAATAACACACCTCTTTCACAAGAATAATATTTTAATAAACAATTACATTTCCAATCCGTAATACATAAGAAGGAAACCTATTGCACATCCAATCGCAGTTACAATTGAAAAAACAACACAGATTTTCTTTTCTTTCCATCCGCACATTTCAAAATGGTGATGAATTGGTGCCATTTTGAACACACGCTTACCGTGCGTGATTTTGAAATAACCAATCTGTATAATATCACTGAGTGTTTCGCACACATAAATAATTCCGATAGGAAGCAAAAGAAGCGGACATTTAATGCAGAAGCCGAGTGCAGTAACGAAACCGCCTAAGAACAGTGAGCCTGTATCACCCATAAAGGTTTTTGCAGGATTCCAGTTCCAGCAAAGAAAACCGCACACACCGCCGAGCAGTGCTCCTGCAAGAATTCCGAGCCCTGTAAATTTCTGAACAACTGCAAATGCAATAAATGTAATTGCAACAACTGCTGTTACCGAAGAACAAAGACCGTCAATTCCGTCAGTTAAGTTAACAGAATTTACACAGCCGTAAATGATGATTACAGACAGAATCCAGAAAAGTGCTGACATAAAAATATTCTGCTCAAAATCAACTGCACCGATAAACGGAACATACCAAACCGTGTTATGTGAAAGCCAGAGTGTTAAAACATATCCTAAGGACATAACAAGTTGACCCAATGTTTTCTGTTTGGCAGAAAGACCCTTATTTCTTTTCAGCTTAATTTTAATAAAGTCATCGGTAAAGCCGACAATTCCGCATCCGATTGCAAGAACAAGGCTTGCTATAACAAGCACATTTTCTCTGCCGTTAACCATTGCAGAATAATCCGTTTCAAGGCTTCCGCCCGATGTAACAAAAGCAACAGCAGCAACAATAACGGCAATTGTAATACCAATGATAAACATTATACCGCCCATATTGGGTGTGCCCTGCTTTGATTTATGCCATGAAGGACCTATTTCAAGAATTGTCTGACCGAATTTGAGTTTTCTGAGCCAAGGAATAATTACAAAACCAAGTGCCGCTGTAACTCCGAAAGCAATAACAGCACTTATTATAATGGCAACTGTCATATTCATTTAACTTTCCCACCTTTTATAAATTTGAGTGAATACATCCTCAAGATGCATTGCTCTGCTCGCTTTAAAAACAATAACATCGCCGCTATGTGCAATTTCAAAAAGCTTATCCGTTAAAGCATCTTTACTTTCAAATAAGAATGCATTTTTCAGATTTTTGGATTTCGCACCGTCAACAATATATTTTGAAGCTTCACCAACACAGAGAAGATAATCAACATTGTATTGAGCTGCCATCTCCCCAACCTCAAAATGTGCTTTCTGCGAATAATCGCCAAGCTCCATCATATCCGAAAGCACGGCTATCTTTTTATTTCCCTTTGTTGCTTTCAATGTTTGAAGTGCTGCTTTCATAGAATCAGGTGAAGCATTATAGCAATCTTCAATTGAGGTTATTCCGTTTATAACAACACTTTTCTGCCGCATTCCCTCAGGCTGATACTTACTTAATGCCTCGGCAGCGGTATCTGCATCTACATCAAGAAAATAGCCAACGGCAAAAGCGGCAAGTGCATTATAAACATTATGTATGCCTATTAACGGAATTGTGATTTTTGTTTCTTTTCCGAAATAAGAAATCGTAAATACTGTGCTGCCGTTTATCTCTTCAATATTATTAGCTTTAAAATCAGCATCACAATTTATTCCGTAAAAATAAATTTTATGCTTATCATTTTTTACGGTTGAAAGCAAATCATTATCACCATTCAGAATAAGCGGTGCATTATCTGCAAGTCCGTCAAGTATTTCAAGCTTTGCCTTAAGTATGCCTTCTCTTGAGCCTAAGTATTCTATATGTGAAACACCTATATTTGTTATAAGACCCACAGTTGGCTTTGCGGCAGATGAAAGGCGGTGAATTTCACCAAAATGATTCATTCCCATTTCTATAACTGCTGCTTCAACACTGTTGTCTATCTGAAAAAGCATTTGCGGAAGCCCTATTTCATTATTAAGGTTTCCAAGCGTTTTAATGGCATTATATTTTGCATTTACAACAAGATGTGTAAATTCCTTTGTTGTTGTTTTTCCGACTGAGCCCGTTAAGCCTACAACAGGAATATTGAACTTACTGCGGTAATAACCCGAAAGCTCAAGCATTGCCTTTGCAGTATCCTCAACCTTAACAAAAGGTCCGTTTACTTCAATATACTCTGAAATCATTACTGCCGCTGCACCCTTTTCAAGTGCTTCATTCGCAAACTGATGAGCATCAAAGCGCTCACCCTTTATGCATATAAAAAGGCAGCCATCTGTAATTTTTCTTGTATCTATGCATATGCCGTTAACCTCTGCTTCTTCACTGAAGCTTCCGCCGCAGGCATCTGATATTTCCGATAACTTTAATATTTCCATATTAGTCCCCTAAAATTTCAGCAACAGCTTCTCTTTCATCAAAATGAATTGTGCCTGTAGGAAGAATCTGATAGGTTTCATGCCCCTTTCCTGCAAGAAGAATAATATCATCGGGCTGTGCATTCTCCATTGCCCAACGGATGGCATCCTTTCTGTTTTCAACAACTACATAAGGCGTTGAAACACCCTTCATTCCCTCAAGTATATCTTCAATAATAGCAGAAGGATTTTCCGTGCGTGGGTTATCCGATGTAACAACGCAGAAATCTGAAAGCTCTGCTGCTATTTTACCCATTTTAGGACGTTTGGTTCTGTCTCTGTCACCGCCGCAGCCAAAAAGCGTAACAACTCTGTTTTTCGCTATCTCACGAAGAGAGGTAATGATATTTTCAAGTCCGTCAGGAGAATGGGCATAATCTATAATTACAGTGTAATCCGTATTTGTGGGCACAACCTCTATTCTTCCCTTAACTCCGTTTGATTTAGATATTGCTGTGAGTACACTCTTATAATCAATTCCGAGCGAAAGTGCAACAGCAGCCGCACAAAGTGAATTATAAACTGAAAATCTTCCGGGAATCGGGCAGCTTACTCTGCCTATAAAATCAGAAACAATTTCATATTCAACACCGTCTGATTTAAATTTAACATTCTTTGCACAATAATCTGCATTGTTGGTATTTACAGCGTAGGTTACGGTTTTACAAGGTAAATCCTTAACAATTTCCAAACCGTATTTATCATCTGCATTTGTTATTGCAATATCTGAATTTTTAAATAAAATACGCTTGGAATTGAAATAGTTTTCCCACGTTTTATGATAATCAAGATGATCCTGCGTAAGATTTGTGAAAGCACCGATATGAAACTGCAAGCCGTTTACTCTGCCCTGTGCAAGTGCCTGAGAGGAAACCTCCATCACGCAGTATTCGCAGCCTGCATCAACCATTTTTTTAAACAGGCTCTGAAGCTCATAAGGATCAGGTGTTGTGTATTTTGCAGGATAAATTTCATCACCAACCATATTCTGAACCGTTCCGATTAAACCAACCATTTTGCCTGTTAATTCAAGAATCTGCTTTATAAGAAATGTTGTTGTGGTTTTACCGTTTGTTCCTGTCAAACCGATAAGCTTAAGATTTTTTGCAGGATTTCCGAAAAAGTTTGCACATACTGAAGAAAAAATCGAGCGAGTATCTGAAACAATAACCTGTTTATCAAGGCCTAAATCTCTTTCAACAACAACTGCTGCAGCACCGTTTTCAAGCATCTCCTCTGCAACGGAATGACCGTCAAAGGTATTGCCTTTAACACAAACATAAAGACTGCCCTCTTTAACAAGCCTTGAATCCTGCGTTACATCGATAACCTCTGCATCGCTGTATTTATTCAGAACATCTATTCCTTTAAGGATTTCTGATAATTTCATTGCTCTTCCTCCAATATATTTTGAAATACAACATTATGGCAATTGCCATAAATAACTTTTATATCAATCTAACGCCGCCTGCGTTGATTTGAATGTAACCGTAACAACTGTTCCGATTCCAACCTTACTCTTATATTCCTCACTCTGTTTATATGCAACTACAAGTGCACTTGAAGAATCGTTGCCTGCAATTTCAATATTCAGATTACTTGTTGCAGCAACTCTGTTTGCCTCTGCAATTGTTAAGCCCGTAAAATCAGGGACCTCAACCATTTGCTCTGAATCCGATTCTGTATAAAGAACAATCATACCGTCCCTCGGAATTTCTATACCTGATGCAGGTGACTGCTTAACAACATTTTTGCCGTTGCCGACAACCTTAACAGAAAATCCGGCTGCCTCGAGTTCTGCCTTAGCAGTGCTTTTATCTTTACCGGAAACGCTCGGCGTCTGAACAGAAAGAGCTTTTAGCTCATCATCGGTATATGTAGGTTCAACACCAAGCTGCTTCATTGATTCTTTCATAACGGTTGCAGCAATCGGTGCACAGATTGCACCGCCGCCTAAATCCTGATTTGGCTCATCGCATATAATAATCATAGCCACTCTTGGGTTATCAACAGGAGCAATCGCAGAAAACGAAACAATATATTTATCCTTTTCACCCGGCTTTGATTCGCCAAGCTTTGTTGATGTTCCTGTTTTACCACCTACATTATAACCGGCAACATAACCGTTTTTACCTGTACCAGTATCTACAACGGCTTTCATCATCTGAAGCACCTTCTGAGAGGTATCCGCACTGATAACCTGCTTTAATTCGTTTTTTTCTGTTTTGGAAATTGTGCCGCCGTCTGCATCCTTGATTTCAGAAACGATGTATGGCTTAAGAAGCGTTCCGCCGTTTGCAACTGCACACAATGCCGTGCACATCTGAATAGGGCTAACATTGTTTGTCTGACCGAAGGATGCCGATGAAAGTTCAACGATTCCGTATTGGTTTTCTTTGTAATACTGCGGGCTTGCTTCACCCGGAAGATCTATACCTGTTCTTTCGGTAAAGCCGAAGCCGTCAAAGTATTTGAAATAGTTATGAACACCCATCTTCTGACCGATTGTTATGAAAAACGGATTACAGGAGTTTCCCAGACCCTGTGTAAGATTCTCATGACCATGACCCGGATGGTAATGACAATTCATTATGTAATCCTCAACTCTTATAGAGCCTGTGCAGTTAAATGTTGTATTAAGTGATACTATATTTTCTTCAAGACCCGCAGCAGACATAAACACCTTATAAACCGAACCCGTAACATATGTATCTGACACCGTAAAGTTTCTCCACTGTTTCTGAACATATGCACTTTCAAGCTCTGCTTTTTTATTTTCATCTGCTTCTTCTCTTATTTCCTCAAGATATGGTTCATAGATTACTGTTCGCGGATCGTTGCAGTCAAACCCGGGAAGTGAAGCCATTGCAAGCACGGCACCTGTTTGGCAATCCATAACAACACCATATGTGCCCTTTGCATCATATTCCTCAAGCGCATCCTGAAGTTCTCTTTCAAGTGTGTGCTGAATGGAACTGTTTAACGAAAGAACAAGAGAATTACCGTCCTGTGCGGGAATTGTTGTTTCAAATTCATCCGAAATTGATTTTGAAACAGCATCCGCAACACTTATTATCCTACCGTTAACACCGGAAAGCTCATCATCATAATAGGCCTCTAAGCCTTCAAGTCCCTGATTATCAGAGCCTATAAAGCCTAAAACCGGCGAAGCGAGTGTGCCGTAAGGATAATAGCGCTTTGTTGTTTCTTCAAATCCGATGCAATTGTTCAGGCCGTATTTTCTGTTATTATCATCAGCCATAAATTCGGCAATCTTTTTTCTGATTTTATACTCAACCTTACGTTCTACAATAACATATTGCCCTTCCTGCTGCGTTTTTTCTACAAGTTTCTGCCTGTCATCATTATCATATTCAAGAACACCTGAAAGAAAATCAACAATTACTGTTCTGTTGTTATCATCAATGTGTGATGGGTCAATAAAAATATTATAAACTGTTGCCGATTGAGCAAGCACATTACCCTGACTATCGTAAATTGTGCCTCTTCTTGCTTCGATTTCCTTATCCGAAAGCTGCTGATTCTGTGCTTTTTCGGCATATTCCTTACCATGTAAAATCTGGAAATAAAAAAGACGGGAAGTTCCCACGGCAAAAAGGAGTACAATTACAAGAAACAATACAAACGATCTTGACGTACACAGCTTTTTAAATCTCTCCATCACATTCCCACCTTTTGTTAAGTTATATATTATAATATTAATATTTTAGAGAGTTAAGAAAAATCCTAACTCTCATATAATAATACTGAAATAATTTTATGAATATTACCAGATTAGCCGATTGAATCAGCTACAGCACCCGGAGATTGATCACGCAATGATACCATACGCTCTTCCTTGTATTTTTCAACATCAATATATCTTATTTGATCCGACTGCAGCTTAACCATGCCAAGCTTATTAACTGCATAGTCTTCAATCTGATCTATAGTAACAAGAGCTTCAAGCTCTGCATTTGTGCAGATATTCTGATTAACCTCTCGGGAAAGTTCCGTTTTAAGATTAGCTATTTCACGTGTGTACTCATTTTTCTTTGCATATGTAAAAAGCGTGCCGAAAAGCATTGCTGCAGCAAGTGATAAAACAGCAACAATAGTAACAACCTGCTTTAACGCCAGCCTTTGGCTCGCAACAAGTTCCTCCCTGCTTTTCAGCCTTTCATTTGTGCTTACCGAAAGTTCCCTTCTGCGCTTTGGCATAGGCGGTTCGGGTACAAATTTAGGCGCAGCGGATGAACGTGTTTGATTAAACGCATTTACCGCATTTGTTGTTTCCAAATCAGCACTATATGAATAGCGGCGAAAATCATTCGTATTCGTCATTTTCATTCATCCTTTCTTTTATAATAATTAATATTTTTTAAATGCTCTGAGTCTTGAAGATCTTGCTCTCGGATTATCTGCAAGTTCTTTTTCACTCGGAGCTTTTGATTTAAACGGCAGTTCGCCCTTAGGCTTATTGCCGCAAACACATACAGGAAATTCTTTCGGACAGGTACAGCCCCTTGTCCACTCTGCAAACTTTTCCTTGACTATTCTGTCCTCAAGAGAATGGAAGGTTATCACGGCAATGATTCCGTTCGGATTAAGGCATTCAAAAGCATTATCAAGTGCTTCACGAAGCCTGTCCAGCTCGCCGTTAACCTCTATTCTTATTGCCTGAAAGGTTTTTCTTGCAGGATGACCCTTTTTAAGTTCCCTTGCAGGCATTGAGTCTTTAATTATGTCAACAAGTTCAAAGGTTGTCTCAATTTTCTTTTTTTCTCTTGCCTTAACAATATTTCTCGCAATACTGCGGCTGAATTTTTCTTCGCCGTATTTCCATATTATATCTGCGAGACTGTGTTCATCATAGCTGTTAACAACATCATAGGCGGAAAGACCCTCCTTTGACATTCTCATATCAAGCGGAGCATCCTGATGAAACGAAAAACCCCTGTCTCCATTATCAAGCTGGAAGGAGCTTACACCCAAATCAAGCAGCATTCCGTCTATAGCATTTATATTTAAAGATGCTATAACATCCTTAATATTTGAAAAATTATTCTGAACAATAGAAACATTCGGCAAACTGCCTATTCTTTCATTAAGAACCTTTATGGCATCCGGATCCTGATCTATTGCAATCAAGCGTTTTGCCGTTTTGGCAATTTCTCTTGAATGACCGCCGCCGCCTGCTGTTCCGTCTGCAATAATTTTATTTTTATTTAATTCAAGTGCAGCAATAGCTTCATCAAAAAGAACACTTTTGTGGTTAAATTCCATACTCATCAAGAATATCCTCAACCTCTTGTTCGTCTATGCTGTTAAGCTGCTCGTTGAACAAATCACAGTTCCATATTTCAATTCTTTTGTTATTTCCAAAAACCTCTGCTTCCTTTTGATCAAGCAATTCAACCTGACGGCGGAGATTTTCATTAAGAAGAAGCCTGCCCTGCCCATCAAGACTCATTTTTTCTGCATTTGCCGAAAAGAAGAATTCAAGCTGCTTTCTCTTTTTCTGATTAACAGTTGTATGAATTTTATTCATAAACTCATTCCACTCTTCCATCGGATAGAGAGCAAGACATTTACCGAAGCCACGTGAAGCAATAAACTCCTGACCGAGTGAAGCACGCATATTTGCAGGGATGGAAATTCTGCCCTTGGCATCAATCTTATAGGCTTTATGACCAACAAAATACTCGTCCATTATCTGCTCTCCTCCTTTCGTGAAATGTATAAAGCAATAAAAAATTGAAATCAATATAACTTTTTATGGGAATTATATTGAATTTTATGGGATTTCTCACCACTTGATTACATTATATAGGGCAATTCCCCCATTGTCAAGATTTATTTCTACCCATAATTATTTGTAACATAATTGTAACAATTATTGTTTTAGCCTATTTTCTATGCTATACTGTTAATTATTAAGGAGGTAACAAAAAATATGTCTGATTACAAAACCACTTTAAGACAGAAGCTTGGATACGGTGTAGGAGCTATAGGTCTTGACCTTTCTTACGGATTGTTTTATTCTTATCTGTCTTATTACTTATCAAGCGTTTTGGGAATTAAAGAAGCATTTTTGCTTTTGCTCACGCCCCTTGCCCGAATATGGGACGGTGTTAATGATCCGATTATGGGTACTGTTGTTGACAGCACCAAAACAAAAATGGGAAAATACCGACCATGGATTTTAATTGGTGCCGCTTCAAATGCAGTTGTGTTATCACTGCTGTTTACCTCATTTGGGATGAGCGGCACAAAGCTATACATTTATATAGCAGTTATGTATATTCTTTGGGGCATGACAAATACAATGGCAGATATTCCCTATTGGTCTATGGTGCCGAGCTTTACAAATGACCCTCAGGACAGAAATCTGATTGCAACAATTGCAAGAACCTTCAGCGGACTGGGTCAGGGATTAATTACGGTATTAACTCCCCTCATTCTGCCGCTTCTTTCAAGCGGAATCACAACCGATAAGGGCTACAGTGCATCAGGCTTTTCAAAATGGGCAATAATCTGCGGAATATTACTTGTAATCTTTTCTTCAATATGCGTTTTATCTACTAAGGAACGCCACGTAATTTATAACAAGGAAAAATTCAGTTTCAAGCAGATGTTTAAAGTTATTGCAGGAAATGATCAGCTTATTGTTTTTATGATATTTGCAATGATTTCAAATGCAGGCTGGTATTTAACAAGCGGAACGGCAGTTTATTACTTCACAGATGTTCTTGGTAAAAGCACAGCACAAAGTATGTTTTCCATGATTGGCGCTGTAGGTTCTGCGGCAGGCTTGCTTGTTATCCCGATACTTGAAAAATTCCTATCAAACAGAAAGATTTATCAAATTTCACTTTCAATGGCTATTTTAGGCTATGTTTTAATGTTTATCTTCGGTCCTGTTCTTAAAATAACAATTGCACTTGATATAAGCTATATCATAGCAAGTATAGGAATAGGCTCTATGTTCGTTGCACAGACTGTTTTTCTTGCAGACATAGTTGATTACGGCGAATACAAAACAGGCAGCAGAAACGAAAGCATAACCTTCTCTATGAAGGGATTTTTACAGAAGATGGCATATACCATTCAGACAATCTTCTTATTTGGCGGACTTGGAATCATGGGCTACAACAGTCAGATTACAACAGGTTCTATTAATGAAGCTACCAAGAATGCAATAGGCATTATCTGCTTTGGCATTCCTCCGATCTTAATTCTGATTTCACTTATCGTATTCAGCACTAAATTCAAGCTTCACGGTGAACTGAGAAATAAAGTTCATGATTATATTTCAGAGAAAAGAGCAAGTGAAAAGTAAATATAAGTAAAAAATTATCCCCGATGGAAATCCATCGGGGACTTTAAATATCCTTTTACAAATTACAAATATCTATAGAAAAAACCTCTGTGCTTTCGCACAGAGGTTTTATAATTTAGACTAAACAGCAAAATTAACGCTTAAAGCCTCTATCAGCAAGAAGTGAATCATCTGCCGGGAAGTGCTGATCATAAAGAATTGTGAGAGCAGCGCTTCTGTCATTAAGAACTGCAATTGAAGCATGCTTAAGTTCAATATTAACAACCATGTTATAGTCAGCTTCAACCATTTCTCCTGAAGCAGTATCAATCTTAACTACAGTTTTACCTGTTTCATACATTACTGTACAGTTTTCTTCAATTGAACCACTTGCAAATGTTACGCCAACATCTGAAATAGTTTTATCTATCGCACCAAGTGAGTTAAAGAAGTGACCCTGAGCGTCCATACCTTTTTCACTCAAATTAACAGCAACAGGAACAAGAGTTAAGGTAATTGTACCATCACCATTATCTGTAACACTGCATGCTGCAACATCTTCAGGAACAACTCTTGAAGTTGCCAATGAATTGCCTTTTGAATCAATATCGGATAATGGATCTCTGCTTGCACAAGGTGGAAGACCATTAACATTTGACTTGAATATGTTAGACAAAATCGGACCAACCATACCATTAATCATTGAGTTTGCCTTGCCATCTATAAGCAAGCTTCCTTCTTTAATCTGAAGTTTCTCATCACCGAGAAATTCATAGAATGTCCATGTTTCACTGCCATCAACAGCAGAATATACTTTGGTCTTTGCTTTTGTTTTGTTATAGGCCTCGTTGTAATAATTAACAACATCTTCTTGTGTCTTGAATTCAATTCCTCCGTATGTGCCTTCTGAGAATTGAACACTTGGACCTGCTTCTTCCTCACCGGAAGTTGCATTGGCATTAACAGCTGCCGTTAATTCGCCCACTCTTTTGTTCATAGTTATGCCGATTCCAAGCTCGGCAACAACAGCAATTACAAGAATTATAGCAATAATAACTTTAAATGCTTTTTCGCCTTTTTTGCCTTTTGCTTTAGCTGCTTTTTTTTCAGCCTTTTTAGCTTTTTTAGCTTCTTTATTTTCGCTCATATCTTATCTCCTTCTTTATTATTTTCTGTGTCTGTTTCCTGTTCTTCGGAGGGATCCTCCGGAGGGTTTGGACCCTCCGGATTTTCCGGATTTTCATCATCATCATTCTTTTTACTGAATAACAAGATTAAGAAGTATGCAAGGATAAGAACTGTTACAGCAAATATTACCCAGTATACCCAGATTAACCAATCTACATTACCGATTGCAAGCTTTCTTCCTGCTTTATTTTCAGTTTCAGCATCGCCGTCAGAGATATCAAAACCGAACAACAGGTTCATAAGTGCTTCGATAACACCATCAACATCCATACTTGTTAACATTTCAAGAACATTAGCAATCATATCTGCAATGTCACCTGAAAGTCCAAGACCTTCGAGCAACTTCTTGATATTATCAAGATTCTGCTGTAATGTCTTAACAATATAGCGAAGAACCGTAATGAATACTGCTGCCTGATCTGCATTAATCTTCTTAGCATCCATCTGGCTACCATAGTAGGTTCTTGCTGAACGGTAAGTAACAAGCTTTCCGCAGCCTGCAAGATTTGCAAGATTAATATCAGGAAGTACGATTCCAAGAGGTGTACCGTTAATCTTAATACCTTCAAGAATACCATTAATAAGACCATCCAGATCAACATCTCCAAGCATTGAAAGATCAAGATTCAATGAATAGATAGGATCAATTTCATGTAAGATGTTGGTTACAGGAGCAATAAGATTCTCTGCAATATCCTGGATACCGCCATTGTATACAAAGTATGCAATATTCGGAAGAATCTTAGTTAATGTATCTATAGGTCCGTTTGTTAATTCTTCAACCTTATCAAGTAATGGATTAAGGATATTGGTCAGCACCTTATCAGTTGATGCTTCTTTTGCATACTGCTGAGGTGATACCAACTTACTTGGGTTGATATCAAGAGCTTCTAACAATGGAATAATTGCTGTGTTATATCCGTTGCCGCCCTTAATCTGGATTGAACCAAGAACTATTAAGTCTTCACCTGAAAGGATTACACGAAGGATTGGCTGAACAGGTCTTAAGATTGCACTTAATGCCTTTACGAAGCCATCTCTGTTACCATCTGTGAAGCCCCAATTGATTGAATTGAAGTTTACATCACTCCACTTAGCGTGACGACCGATTTCTCTTGAAGCAGCACCGAAGTCGCTGAGCATTGATGAAACGCCTCTGGTGGAAACGTCAAGATCTACTACCTTGAGAATCGTGTTGAGATCAATACCGATATCAACCTTTTCAATGTTGGTGTAAATAAGTTTAGCAACTGTGTTTATAATGCTGTTGGTGTAAACCAAATCAGATAATACGGAGTTGAGTGAAATATGGAGATATTCTCCAAGAAGCTCTGCAATCATATCATCAAGCATACCGATTGCCTGATAATATTCATTTTCGCCTAAATGCTTTGTATATTCTGGTACTAATTCTTTAATGTTCTTGAATGTCCACTGAACGTTGTCGAAGGTTTCCATCTTAAGGAGGATTGTTACAACAATCTTAGCCATGCCATCGGCACCCTGCTTAAGAACATTATTAATAATCTGACCTATTGTGGAGTTCTTTCCGCCAACGAGATCGAACAACAAGTTCTTGTTAGCATCAAGCGCTTTGAAGATGTATCTTAACAATGTCATTAATACGTCGCACTGGTTAGCTTTAATTGAATTGCCGCTAACCTTGCCGCATCCAGCAAGAATTGACCAATCAATGTTCGGAATCTTAATGCTGTATGACTTATTGTTAATCTTGATGTTTGTTAAGAATGAGTTAACAACCGGAATGAGCTGAGTCTGAGCCTTGCTCCAAGTGATATTTACATCCAGAACACCAAGTGTATTCAAAAGCTTGAATGCGAAATCGAATATACTGTCATTTGTTACTAACTTAACTATCGGGCTAACAAGGTTAGTTATCGGATAGATAAGTTCTTCAACGAACTTCTGAACACCGCCCTTGTTGATGAAGTTTCCAATCTGTGGAAGAAGATCAATAAGCTCTTCTACAGGATTTGCAAGGATTTCATCTACTCTGTTAAGAAGTGGGTTAAGAATGTTCAATAAGAGATTATTTGAATTCTTGAGTGCATCACTCTTATATCTGCTTGCACTTACTGTGTTACAGCCAAGTGTATCAAGTAATGGCTTAATAGCATTTTCATAGCCGTTTGCACCTGTGAATTCTACAACGCCTGCAACGTCTATTGTGCCTTCGTTAAGAAGAACAGCAAGAACGTTGTTGAACGGACTGAGAATTGTTGCCAATGCGTTAGCAAAGCTCTTCTTATCAGTTACATTCCACTTCTGGTTATAGTTAACCTTTGAGAAGTCAACATCAAGAAGTTCGAATACCTGTGCAAGGTCTTTATTATTCTTAAGTGAATTAAGAGCCTTAGCAATTGTATTGATTAATGAATCTGTGTAGATCAGCTCAGGAACAAGATCATCAAGTGACTTGCTCAGGAAGATCTGAAGTGCATTGTTAACAGCAACTGTCAAGATCTGAACTACCTGCTCTAAATCCTTAGAGGTTACACCGTTCGGATACTTAACATTTGCAGACTTGTAATTCTTGTAAAGGAATGACCAATCTGCCTTATGACCTGAAGCATCAAGGTTCTTCAATACATCAACGAGTGCCTTGATAACCTCGTCATCCTTGCGGTTAAGAAGTGTTTCGATATACTGACCGAAGTTCTTGTAATTTCCGCCAAGGAGTTCTTTAAGCATAGGAATGAGGAGACCGTTCTTATTGGACTGTACCGCACTCCATACATATCTGAGAACTACGATGATTGTATCTGCTTTATTAGCATTGTAATTGAAGCCGTTGCCTGTTCCGCATCCTGCAAGAGTTTTAAGATCAAGAGCAGGAACGCTGAGCTTATAATTCTTTCCATTAATTGTAATCTTAATACCAAGATTATTAATAATATTAAAGATATAATTCTGGATTGTGTCCCATGTAGCCTTAGCCGGGATTAACTGATCAATCGGTTCAATATTCTTAATAATGTCAAATACAATATCAAACAAGTTCTGACTGTCATCTCCCAGTAACGGAGAAATAATTCTTGTTACGGGATAGATAAGTTCTTCAATGAAGGTCTGGATGCCGCCCTTATCAATGAAGTTTACAAGCTGTGGAATAAGTGCTACTACTTCATCTACAGGATTTGCAAGAATTTCATCTACTCTTGCAAGAAGCACTTTAAGAATGCCTTCAAGTGTAACTTTTCCTTCAACGATGCCTGATGTGTTGCAGCCAAGTACTGTAAGAAGCGGCTTGATTGCGTCAACATAAGCATTCTGACCACCGATATCTACGATGCCGTAAATATTGAGTGAGCCGGCATTGAGAAGTGCATCAATGATATGATCGAACGGAGCAAGAACCTTTGCAAGCTCACGAGCGAAGTCTGCACTGTTATTAATCTTGCCAACAGTTGTCGGAATCTTAGTAAAGTCAATGCCTACAATACTGTTAAGAGTCTTGTTAAGATCTTTTTCAGTACCATCTTCATTTATGCCGAGACCTCTGAGTGCCTTTGCGATTGTTTCAACAAGCTCAGGAGTGTAAAGCTTACCGGCAACAAGTGCCTGTAATGAATTGTAACCTGTGCTCTTGAGAAGCATCGGTAATACACCGTCAAGTACAGCAGATACTGTATCCATAAGATTCTCTATATCCTTAGCTGTTACGCCGTTTGGATACTTAACCTTTGTTGTATTGATAGCAGCTTCAATCTTGGACCAATCTGCTACGTGACTTTCGTCAGTCTTGAGTGCGCCCACGATTTTAATTAATTCAGCTACCAACTCAGCAGAAGTTTTATTGAGTATGTTATCAATAGTATCTTCAATAAGCTTTCCTGTTTCTTCATCAACATCACCAAGAAGTGACTTGATAATAGGAACTAAGAGATTATCTTTATTTTCCTGAACAACCTTCCAGATATAACCGAAGAGTGTTACAAATACATCAGCCTTTTCAGCATTGAATTCCATACCTGTGCCTGAACCGCAGCCTGCGAGCTCTGCAAAATCTAAGGTTGGAATATTAAGAGGATACTTAACACCGTTGATTTCAATTTCAGAAGGAACAACCTTCTTAATGATATCAAAGATCTTTGTATGGATATTTGACCATGTTGTACCCTTTGGAAGGATATCACCAACCTGAGGAACAAACTCAGAAACTACCTCAAGAATAAGATCGAACAGTTTCTGGTTTTTATCCATAACAAGTGAAGCTAAAGGAGTAACTAATCTTGTTACAGGATAGATAAGTTCTTCAACGAAAATCTGAATGCCGCCCTTATCAATGAAGTTTGCAAGCTGCGGAAGCATCTCAAGAACCTCTGTGATAGGATCTGCAAGGATTTCGTCTACTCTGTTAAGAACTGCTGTAAGGATTGCTTCAAGTGTTGGAGCGTTATCATTTACAGTAGCTTCAAGATTCTTACAGCCAAGAACCTGAAGTAAAGGCTTGACAGCATATACATAGCCGTTTTCGCCGCCGAAATCAACTACACCTGCAATATTAAGAGCTGTGCCCTTAAGAAGTGCATCAACAACAGGATTAAACGGAGCAAGAACTTTTGCAAGTTCAGCAACAAATGTTTCCTTGCTGTTTACTGTGCCGATTTCAGTTGGAACTGCTGTAAGGTCAATGCCAACGATATCTTTAAGAGTCTTATTAAGATCACTTTCAGTACCGTCCTCATTTACGCCTAAGCCTTTGAGTGCATTAGCAATTGTTTCTACTAATGACTTGGTGTAAAGCTCACCTGCTACAAGATCACTGAGTGATGTGTAGTTCTTATCTTTAATAAGAGTTGGTAAGAGCTTCGGTATTGCATTGTTAACAATTGATGATAAGGTACCAATAAATTCTGTTACTTCAGCCTGTGAAAGAACACCCTCAGGATATTCAACCTCAGTCTTAGCAACTTCAGCTCTGATAGCTGCCCATGCATCCTTGTGGTTTGCATCGGTCTTAAGACCCTTAACTGTGTTAACAAGTGCTACGATTGCTTCATCATCTGTGCTGCTGAAGAGATTTGTTAAGTACTTCTCTACTTTGCCGTAGATACCGTTTTCATCATCAGCCTTAAGTACATTCTTAAGGAGAGGAGTTATGAAATCTTCTTCATTAGCATCTACAACAGCCCATACATATCTGAGAACTGTTACTAATGTGTCTTCCCTATTTCCTTCAACTGTATTCGCTGCATTAACTTTACCGCAAGCTGCAAGAGCTGAGATTAAGTTGCTGTTGCGAACCTCTGAAGGAATTGTAAGCGGATAAGCAATTCCGTTGATAGCAATACCTGCCATCTGTTTAACATCAGCATCCGAAACATAAACTGTTTCATCATCTGATACGTAATAATACTTGCCGTCATCGTCTTTTGACAATGCTACATTCTTCTTATCAACAACAGTGTAATTAACTTTAATAAATCCATTAACTATTGTGAAGATATGATTCTGAACGTCACTCCATGTTGCATCAGAAGCACCAATATTTGACTTAACTGCATCAAATACAATATCAAAGAGATGTGCATCTGATAAGCTGCCGTCAGCCTTACGGTCTGATGCCAAGCGAACGATCGGATTAATAATATTTGTGATTGGATGAACAAGTTCTTCAATCACTTTCTGCAAGCCGCCCTTATCAATGAAGTTTGCAATGCCTGCAATCATTTCCAATGCTTCATCAACAGGAGCATTGAGGATTTCATCTACTCTGTTAAGAGCAACACGAAGTATTCCTTCAAGTGAAACGTTATTGTCAAGTGCATCAAGTTCTGCAACATTGCAGCCAAGAACTGTAAGAAGCGGCTTGATTGCATTTACATAACCATTATCACCAGGAATTACAAGTGCACCGTTTGCAATCTCAAGACCTTCGCCTTTAAGAATGAAATCAAGTACAGGATTAAATGGTGAAAGAATAGAAGCTAATGCTTTAGCAAATGTTTCGCTGTCTGTAACGCCCCATGTTAAGCTGTTCCAATCAACTGTCTTATAGGACTCAGCATTGTAGATAGCCATTGCTGCATCAGTATAACCATAATCATAGAACAGGTTAACTGCAAACTGATTCTTTTCAACATTAATACCAATAATTGAAAGAATAGAATTAAGATCGCCTACTGCCGGATAAAGAGCACCTGCAACAGTGTTGATCAGATGATCTGTATAAAGCTTCTCTGCTACAAAATCATTTAATGATTCATAATCTTTAAGAAGCATAGGAATTACATTGTTTACTGTACCGGACAATGTAGCTATTGCATTCGCAATATCCTCTGCTGTTGCTTTATAATCCATCTTGCCTTCAAGTGCATAATCAACAGCCTTTGCTTCATAATTGTCATAGAGGAATGACCAATCAATATTGCAGTTTAATTCATCAAGATTTGTAAGAAGCTCAATTAAAGCCTCAACAAACTGATCTGCAGTTGTTTTGTCAAGAAGATTAACAATATACTTCTTAACATCTTTGTAAGTGTCTTTAAGAACACTCTCTAAGAGCGGCTTGATAAGATCGTCCTTATTAGCCTGAACAACTTCCCATACATATTTGAGAACTGTTACCACTGTATCGGATCTTACAGCATCAACACTCTTATCGCTTCCGTCTGCAAGAACCTTGCAGCCTGCGATTGTAGCAAAGATATCAGCAGTCTTCATTCCTGTAATATTATCCGGAATTGTAAGAGGATAAGCAGTTCCGTTGATAGCAATACCTGTCATCTGCTTAACTTTGTTATCTGCTACATAATTCTTAACATCTTTGCCGTCTACAGTTGTTACATAGTAATACTTGCCGTAGTTTTCTTCATCTGCTTTATCGTTATTCTTTGTTAATGCAATCTTTCTGCCGTCTACAACAGCATAATTTACATTAATAAAGCTTTCAACGATTGTGAAGAGCTGCTTATGAACATTATCCCAACCGTAATCTGTTAAATCAATTACATTAAGTTTATCAAGAATTTCAATTGCGAAATCAAAGATATTCTTATCTGTTACTAATTTAAGGATTGGATCAATGAGATGAGTTATAGGATAAATAAGCTCCTCAATAAACTTCTGTATACCGCCGTTTGTTACGAAGTTTGCAAGACCCGGAAGGAAGTCAATAACCTTACCTACAAGGTTCTTATCTGTAACAATTTCATCAAACTTGTGAAGAATTACTTTGATAATAGCTTCAAGAGTTGGATTATCTTCGTCTTCAACAGCCTCGAATCCAAGCTCGTCAAGTAACGGCTTAAGTGCATTCTTATAGCCATTTGCACCTGTTATTGTGATAACCTGTGCAATGTCCACATCACCTTCACAAAGAAGTGCTGAAACAAGTGAATTGAACGGACTAATAACTGCTGCAATAGCATGTGCAAAGTTATCGCTGCTGTTATTAATATTCCAATCTAAATAATTCCATAAAACATCGTCAGCCCAAGTATAATTTTCACCAGGAGTAGAAGCTGCAGCAATTTCGGCAGCAATACTGGTATAGCCATACTCTTCGCCTATAAGCTTAACAACATTTTCTTGAGATACATCAATACCTGCAAGCTTGAGTGTTGATTCCATACCTGCAACAGCTGTGTAAATAGCCTTAGCTAATGTATTAACAACTTCGTTGGTATAAATCTTTTCTGTAGTAAGCTCTGTAATAGATGTATCAAGTAAATTCTCTAACACACCTGTTACGATGTTTGAAAGGGTCTGAACAGCAGTGTTTACATCAGAAGATGTATAGCCGCCTTCAGGATATTTAACTTCTGTAGGAATAAGGCTATTCTTAAGAATATCCCAACCTTCTGCAATATGATCACTTGAATCTGTTGCATTCAGAAGTTTAACTAATGCAGTTGAAACATCAGTTTCGCTGTTTGCGAAGAGATTTTCAACATACTCTTCGAATGTCTTGTAATTATTACCAAGAACGTTCTTAAGGAGCGGAGTAATTAATTCAGGTTCATTCTGCTCAACTACATACCAGATATACTGAACAAATGCAAGCAATGTATTTGCTCTGACTTCATCCACCGGATTATACGGAGAACCTGCTGCAACATTCTGGCAGTTTGCAAGCTTGTCGAACGGACCTTCCTTCGGAATTGTAATAGGATATTCAACACCGTTGATTGTAACAGCAAGCTTAACATCAAGCATATCAAGAACACCGCTAAGAAGTGCTGTTAACTTATCCCATTCATGTACTGTGGACCAAAGATTATCCTGACCCTTAAGCACATCTATATCAGCAATATGAGCTACAAGTGCAATAACAAGATCATAGAACTTATAAGATGAAATTTCAGTTTCACTGCGAACTTCACCAAGAATCAATCTAACTATCGGGCTTGCAATCTTAGTTATCGGATAAAGGAGATTTGTGATTGATTTCTGAAGACCGCCTTTGCCGAGATACTGTGCCAGAGTTGGGAGAGTATCAAGGAGTGATCTGACAGGCATATCAAGAATCTCGTCTACCCTTGTAAGTACAGGATTAATAATATTGTAAATAATATAATCCGCATTTATTTTTGCCATATCACGGTAAGTCTGACCGTCCATAGCATCCAGGCCTAAAGCTTCAAGTAATGGCTTAATAGCATTTGAATAGCCATATTCACCCTTGAGTTCAACATTATCATGACCCACTTCACCATAATGAGGATCTTCAAATATTGTCATACTCTTAGCCTGAGTAAGAACACCGATAAGTTCTCTGAATGGTGAAAGAACTACAACAAGTGCTCTTGTGAAGCGATAGTTCGCATTCAGTGCCTGATTTCCATTAAGAACTTCAGGATTCTGGAACTGAGAAACATCCCATACATTATTCTTAAAGCCTGCTTCATCTTCAACATACCAAAGATTTGCTATATCAGGATTTGCAACCTCATTACCATCAGCGTTTTTAATCTTCCAAGCAAGATCGGCAAGCTTTTCGTTTTCCGGAACTGCTTTAATGATTGCTGCAAGTTCAGTATAACCATACTTTTCAAGCTGTTCAACAATGAATGTTCTTGAAACATCAATGTGGAATATCTTGAGAATTCCAGTAATAAGTGAGTTATCACTGAGCGGGAAGATTACACTTGCAAGAAGATGAGGAATACTGTTCTTATAGAGATAATCAGCAGTAAAGTTGTTCAAATCAATTTCAGTGTAAGCATCCAAAGCATTATGAACTGATGTTCTCAATGTATCTATAGCGGTTGTGATTTCATTCATTGTTAAACCGTTATAATCTACACCGGATTCAGTTGAAGAAAGCTTAAGAGTGTCAGCCCAATCAGCTGCGATTTTATCAACATCCTGAAGAAGGTCAGACTGATTAAGATTTTCAAACATTCTGATAACTGTTACAAGAATTTCATCATTCTTTGAACCAAGAACGTTCTGGAGATATGGCTTGATTGTTGCATAGGTTTTATTATTGTTAAGTAAGTTCTTAACCAATGAAGGAATGAATGCATTATCATCAAGCTCAAATGTGTCATCTTTAGAAACTATATAATCGCCATTTCCGTCCTTAGCAACAGAGTTAGCATTCAGAATGCTTCTGATATATCTAAATACAGTTACGAAAGTATCTGAAGCTCTCTTTACAATGTCAGATTCAACCGTGCAATTCTTTAATTTAGATAAATCATATTCAGGAATTGTAAGTGTATACTTCTTATCATTAATAGTAATGTTATGAATTACAAGAAGTTTGTCAAGAGTTGCTGCATAAACATTATCTGGTTTATCTTCATCATAAGCGAGGAAGTGAGCAACAACATCAAATAAATGCTTATGGATATTATTCCATGTTACAAGCTCAGCATTATCACCATTCTCATCGTGATGATAAATGCCTAAGATGTTAAACAGTATAGTGAAGAGATCATCATTATCAGTTGCAAGCTTAACAATAGGATCTACCATAGAAAGGATAGGTGTAAGCAAGTATTCAACTGCACTCTGAAGGTTACCCTTTCCTGTAAATGCTTCATCACTGAGGAATGCACCGAGAGAAGCAATTGTTGCAAAGAGTTCGCCACCAGGATTGTGAATAACATCATCAACCTTAGAAAGAATCGGATTAAGTATATTGTAAAGAACATAATCCTGATTTGCCTGAACGACAGTACCATTATCTAATGCTGTACCATTAATATACGCATTGAAATCATTTACAGACATTGGAGTTGTACCAAGAGCCTCAAGAAGAGGTTTGATAGCATTTCTGTAACCATATGAACCTGTAAGTTCGATTTCACCAAAGATTGTTGATGTGCGTGCATTAAATAATGTATTGATAATATTTGAGAACGGTGAAAGTGCAACTACAAGTGCTCTTGTAAAGCGGTAGTTTGCATCAAGCTGAGAATTATCAGTGATATTTGGATTCTGGAAGTCAGAAGCATCCCAAACATTTGTGATAAAGCCCGCACCGTCTGTTACATACCATTTCTTAGCAAGCTCAGATGGAACCATAACTTTATTTCCGTTTGCATCTGTGCTTTCTACGAACCACTTAAGATCTGAGAACTTGCCATCCGGAACACCATCGGTTGTTGACTTCAACGCACCAACTTCAGCTGCCAATTCAGTATAACCATATTCTGTAAGCTTATCGACAATAGCCTCTATTGATAAGTCAATGTCAAGTAACGGAAGGAATGCCTGAGCAATGTTATTATCAGCGATTGAGCAGACTGCCTGAGAAATAGTAGCAATAAGCTTATCGTTGTAAAGAAGCTCTACAGAAAGATCTGATAATGTATTGCCTGTTGCTGCAGAAAGAACACTCTGTGCAATACCCGAGATTGTATGAACAACCTTTGATACATCTTCATCAGTATAAAGTTCTTCTGCTGCTTCGTCAGTAGCATAATTCTTAACCGGATAAACAGGACGAGTTAAGCTATTTACTGTTGCGAAATAATTATTCCATGTGTCGCTAACATCTATATTACTTGTATCCAGTGCTTTGGTCACCTTGATAAATGCTGAAAGCACTTCATCAGATGAACGACCAAGAACTGTTGTGATGTAACCGCCAACAAGTGCGAAGGTTTCATCACCCATTAACTCTTTAAGGTAACCGTTTACTAATTTCTGAAGGAAGCTGTCTGCTCCGTCATTATTGGTTTCAACAATACCCCAAATGTAATCCCAGAGTAATACAAATGCATCTGTTCTTCTCTGAACAGCATCAGCACTCATACCATCAAAAGTGCCGTTTTCTTTGTTTTCCCAAGGAATTGGAGCACCAAGCTTAGCAAGGTTGCCGAGAAGATCATTAATTGCAGGAATTTCTATTGCAGGAAGCTTGAATTCCTTAGCAGGAGTTACATTTCCGTTTGCATCTGTCTTTTCAGCAATCTTAAGAGTAATACCGCTGATTTCAAGTGCACCGTTTTCATTTACGGAAAGTGAATCTACAAAGCCTGCAACGATTCCGAAAATATTTTTATGAGCATTTGCCCACTGAAGAACATTATCGTCAATTACATCTTTACCATCAGCTGTTGTTGTTTTAACAGGAGGATTAAATACTGCTACGATAAGTTTTTCAATAATTCTTTCTGTAAGACCTGTACCTGCAAAATCCTTATTTGTATGTTTGCTCGGATCAAGAGTTTCAGGAACTACAAATGAATCAAATGCAACATTGAACAATGTTGTCTTATCTTTTGAAAGAACACCAAGAAGTGTATCAACAATATTGCCGATAGGATAAATGAGTTCTTCAACAAGCTTCTGAATTCCGCCTTTTTCAATAAAGAGAGCGAAGTTCGGAACCATATTCAGTACAGCTCTTACAGGACCGATTGCCTCGCCTGTGTTCTCTGAACCAATAAGAATATTATTGAGTCTTGAGAAGAGAGGATTGAGAATATTGAAAATAATATTATATTTATCTCCACCCTGCTCTGGGTCAGCAGCTTTCTTATACTGCTCAGGAGTAACAAGACCATTTCTTTCTGGTGAGCAGCCGAGAACCTGAAGGAGCGGATAGATAGCATTTTCGTATCCGTCTGCACCTGTTAAGTTTACAATACCGGAAATATCAAGTGTACCGCTGTTGAATACAAATCCGGCAAGATCAACTAACGGATAAAGAACAACTGAAAGTGCTTTTACGAGATTCTTACGATAATCTTCATAATTGCTGCCTTCGGTCTGAACCTTGAAGTACTTGCCTTCAACGCATGGATCCCAGTTGATATCGGAGAACTGCTTATCTCTATTAACGTGATTTCCATCTTCGTCAAGTACCCAGTTGCCTTCTTCATCAGCAACCCAATAAGTCATTACATGTTCTCCGTCAGAAGTAAGCTTCCAAGTGTAGCCGTCTTCTTCTGTTGCCCAGTACTTAAATACAGATTCAGTTACAGTATTGCCGTTTTCGTCTTTAACCTCAACAAGGTTGCCGCTTTCATCTGCCTGCTTAACAACTCTGTCTACCCAGTTAGAAGCTATATCTTCTCCGTAGCCTGCTCTTACAAGCTCAGCAGTTCTTGGATAATTTGCGTCATCAAGAACATCTGCAAGGTTTTCAAGTGTTATGCCCTCTACTCCGAGAATTCCGAATATAGCCTGAACTGCAGAGGAATCGAAGATTGGATACAGTGATTTAGCAACTGTTACAACAAGCTGGCTTGTGTAAATATTATCTTCCGCAAGACCAACTACTGATAAATCAAGAAATGCATCAACAGCACTCATTGCAATATTTGTTATAACAGAAACAAGAGTTTTAACATCTGCTGAAGTATAACCATCAGGATATGTTACATCGAAATCAGTAGGACGTGTAGCTTCAATATAAGGAGCCCACGAAGCACCTGCATGATAATTTGAAGCATCAAGTGAGTTAAGTAATCCGGCGATTAAATCTACAAATTCGCCGCCGTCATAATTGAAAGCAACTTCTTTCTTGAATATACCAAGTATACCATCTTCATTGATGATGTACTTTCTGATAACATCAGTGTATGCATTTTCAAGTGTGCCTTCCAATGCCGGATCAACAAGAGCTTCAAGCAACGGATCAATAAGATCCTTAACATTTGCCTGAACAACATCATCCCAGATAAATCTGAGAAGTGTTACTGCAACATCAGGACGAAGCTGTTTATCAACATTCTTTGATGATTTTAATGAGCCTGTTGCAGAATCAACCTCTGTAACACCCTGACATCCTGCAAGCTTAGCAAGGAAGTCATTAATATTTTCAGGAATTGTAATTGTGTATATAGCACCATTAATCAGGATTCCATTTTCGGTTGATTTAGCTTTTGAAGCTACTTTTTCAACATAAATATCGTTACCATCTTTATCTTTTTCAAGAACTTTATAAGTATAGGTAACCTTACCGTCTTCATCTTCATTACGTGTAGCTTTATAAAGCTTATCACCAACTTCAACTGTGTAAAGTGTAGGAATAACAGTATTAACAAGCTTTGAAATATCCGAATGGATATTGGACCAGTTAAATCCGTTTTCTGCCAACATGCCATTAAGAAGTGCAGTATCTACAAACTCAATAGCTACATCATAAATGCTCTTACTGCTTGAACCGCTGCTCTTGAAATCATCCAAAAGAAGATCAACAACAGGATCAAGAAGTGATGTAATCGGAAGAAGAAGATTTTCAACTGCCTTCTGAATACCGCCGACATTAATGAAGTTTGCAAGTGTCGGAAGTGTGCTGAGAAGGTTACGAACAGGATAATGCATAATATCATTAACTCTTGAAATTAATGGGTTAATAATATTGTAAATTGCATAGTCTGAATTCGTAGCAGCCATATCACGATATGTCTGTCTGTGGATTGTTTCACAGCCAAGAGTATCAAGGAATGGCTTAATTGCGGATGTATAACCGTATGAGCCTTTAATAGTTACATTATTACCGAAGTCAACATTATTTTCGGTTGTAAGAACCTCAATAAGCTTGCTGAACGGTGAAAGAACAACTACTAACGCTCTTGAGAAACGGTAAGCGGCATCTTTCGCCTGCTTGCCGGCTTCAACTTCAGGATTATGATAAGCGCCGGGCTGATTCCAAACTTGTGCATCAAATAAAGTTGAATCATCTTTATCGGCTGGATTATTTGAGTCAATGTACCATAACTTACCGAAGTTATCAGACGGAACTTGAATTTCGTTTCCGTCAGCATCTGTTGTTGTGGTAAACCAAGGAATGTCTGCAAGATCACCCTTGAAACTGGAAATATTGTTTGCCAATTCAACATAACCATAGTAATTAAGTCTTTCAACAATATATGTCTTATTTAAAGTAACATTAAGAATATTGAAGAGTTTTGCTACGGTATCGTTATCAGCAAGTGAGAATACACCTTTTGCAATCGTTGAAAGCAATTTATTATTCATAAAGTTTTCAACAGCAAAATCGCTTAAGTTGTCAACGCCATCAACATCTTTAAACAATAATTCGGTGATAACATTATTAACTGTGCCCCAGATAGTTATGATTGCTCTTTCAACATCTTCCTGAGCTGTTTTAGCAGTGTATTCACCGTTTACAGCCTTATCTGCAGTAATCTGAAGAAGCGGTTTCCAAACATTCTTAGCATCATTATCAACATCAAAATTAAGTGCATTTCCAAGTGAATCAGCAACACGAATTAATGAGATAAAAATGTTATCTTTTTCATCTGACTGAGGAGTATTAACAACATTTTCAATGTATTCATCAAGTGCATCATAAGTTGATGCAGGAAGAATATTTTCCACTAACGGCATAATGAAATCATCTGCGTTAGCATCAATAGCTCTTCTGATAAATCTGTAAAGAGCAACAAAAGCTTCTGCTCTTCTGTCTTTATCAGAGGATTCATTATTAATCTTGCAATATGCAAGATTTGCTAAGTTAATACCTATGCCGTCAATATCAAGTTCATAAATTGTACCATTGATTTCGATACCAACAATTTCAGTTGTTTTCGACGCTGCAACAACTGTTGTGTCATATACAAATGAACCATCTTCATTGGTTTCGTAAACAGGATCCCCGTTTGCATCTTTAAGCGGCTCTCCGTTTTCATCAACCACAGGTATTTTCTTAGTGGAATCATAATAATAAAATTCCGTCTGAATATTATCCTGAGCATCTTTTACCTGTCTGGACAATATTTTTACATACTTATTATCAACTTTCTTATCTAATACTCTGATCTTGAGGAAGTTCTTAATGATAGTTGGAATCATAGTATGAATATTTTCCCAAACAACGCCTTCACCGAGATCAACGAATGAAAGAACAATTGAGAAGATGTCTGTTGAACCTTCAAGACCTTCAACACCACGTGTTGCAAGCTTTATAATAGGACCAAACATCTGAGTGATTGGATAGAGAAGTTCCTCTATAGCTTTCTGAAGACCGCCGTTATCAGCAAATGCTGCAAGACTTGTTACAAGATCAAAAGCCTGATTCAACGGGTCATTCATAAAGTCGCCAATCTTGTTAATTACAGGATTCAAGATATTGTAAAGAACATAATCAGTATTTCCTGCAACGTAATCAGAGTCACCCTCTTCTCCTCTGCCGTTAGCATCGAGAACGAAATCTTCTTTAGATACAGACTGACAGCCGAGAACATCAAGGATAGGCTTGATTGCGTTTCTGTAACCACGTGTACCGGTAATGCTGATTGCACCGCCGAAATATTCGCCTGTGTCTGCATTAAAGAGTACATTGATTAAACCACTGAATGGTGAAAGTGCAACTACAAGAGCTCTTGTAAAGCGATAGCCTGCATTAAGAACACTTGTGTCTTTAAGTGTACCATCTGCATTATACTCAAACTTAACATTATGGTATGCACCGGGCTGATTCCATACATTGGTTATAAATTCAGTAGGATCATTGCCATCAGCAACACCTGATTCTACATACCAATATCTTGAAATACCATAAGATTCAACCTGATAGCTTCCATCTGCGTTAACAAGATAGTTGCCGTTATCATCTGTCTTATAAATATCAAACCACTGAAGGTCTGAAAGCTTACCGTCTTCTGTGTTGATTACTTTCTGAATTTCATTAGCAAGATCAACATAACCATAAGCTATAAGCATATCGTAAAGCGCTTCAGCAGACAAGTCAACTCCAAACATTGAAAGGATTGAAGTAAGACCTGCGTTATCAGCAAGTGAGCAGATAAGCTTTGAAACCTGAGCTACTATATCATTAGTATAGAGCGCATCAATTACAAGACCTTCTACTGTTGTGCCGAGCAATTCAGATAATGCTGTCTGAATAATATTTGTGAGTACATTAATAAGAGTAGTTACATCAGCCTCGGTGTAATTATCACCAGGGGTATGTGTAGAATCTGCAGCCTTCTGAGGAATTACAGGATACTCAATAGCATACTTTTCACCCTCATCATAGCCGGAATACTCAAAGAATTCATCCCAAGTTACATCTGCAATATCTGCATCAGCACCGTAACCTGTTTTAGTATCTGCATAGTGATTTGAAGAGTCAGTGGACTCAGTAAACTGAATCAATGCTGCAACAATTTCATTTGCAGAATCAATGATTTTGGCTTTATTCTTATCTGTATTGTAGTTATCGGAATTAATTCCTTTTATATCTACATCAAGAACACTCTTAATGAACGGAGCTGCTGTTACGTAAGCATTTCCGAGGAGAGCCTCAAGAAGACCGTCATCGCCAACAAGTACATCCTTGTTAACCTGAACTATCTTCCAGAGATACTGCATAATTACCATGAAGGAATCCGTGCGTTTCTTAACTGCATCGGTTCCCATAGGTGCATCAGTTCTTACACCCGGTCCTATTCCTGCAACCCAACTCAAATCAAACTTAGGAACAGTTAATGCCAAATCAAGTACATTCTCACCAAGCTTAAGGTTCTTAATATTAACATCAAGTGCGGTTTCCGTACCATCTTTGTCCTTAACTGCAGTAAGAGTAACATCCTTAACATTAATAATTGAGAATATTTTTTCAACAAGAGTAAATATCTTGGTATGAGCATTACTCCATGTAATCTTATCAGCATCGGTTTTGCTGCCGAAAAGACCTTCAATTATTTTCTGGATAATGCTTCTGTCATCATCTTCTGATCCTCCGATAATTCCGCTATAGAATACAATATTAATCGCAGCATCAAAGATAGAAGTAATATCACCTCTGGTAACAATATCAAGAACTACATCAAGGAGAGTACTGAACGGATAAATCAGTTCGTAAATTAACTCCTGAATACCACCCTTATTAACGAAGTTTGCAAGATCCGGAACAATATTAAGAATTGCTCTTACAGGTCCGATTGCATCTTCGCCATTAAGGATTTCATTAACCTTACCAAGAATTGGTGAAATAATATTTGAAATAACAGAATCTTTATCTGTTTTAGCCTGAGCCTCATATGTAGCAGCATCAACAACATTGCTGCATCCAAGAAGATCTAAGAGAGGCTTAACAGCATTTCTGTAACCGTGTGTACCAATCAACGGTGCAACACCGGCAACATTTATTGTACCTGCGTTCAAAAGGAAATCAACAAAAGGAACAAATGGTTTAAGAATTACTGTTAATGCAGCTGTCAGGTTAGCCTGACATTGTGCATTATCGCCTTCAACATAAACATGGAAAAGCTTATTTTCAACACAATAATCCCAGTTGATGTCAGATAATTTCTTCTCTCTTACAACGTGATTATTATCTGCATCAAGCTTCCATGAACCATCTTCATTCTTTTCCCAGTAGGACATAACGTGCTTGCCGTCTTCAAGAATGTAAGCGCCATTTTCATCCTTAGCCCAGAATCTGTTTGCCCATTCATACTGAACTACATCTTTTCCGTCAACTACCTTAGTTACTTCGTTGCCGTTTGCATCAAGCTGAGCAGTATATATCCAGTTTGAACTTCCGATTGTATCAGCACCGGGATAATCAGCAGAAGTTAAACCTGCGCCTGCAGTAAGAGGCACGTCTACAATCGCTGAAACATCGTTGTAACCGTATAATCTCAACATGCCCCCAAGTTTGTTAACATCGAACACGTTAACACCAAGCATCCCTAATACTGAAGCAAAAGTAGGATCATCAAAGAGCGGATAAATTACCTTAGCAACATTTGCAACAAGAGCACTTGTGTAAACACCATTTTCAGCAATACCTGCTAAGGAAAGATCTGCATAATTCTCAAGAAGAGACATAGCAATGTTTGTTAAAACATCAACAAACTTTCTAACATTTTCTGAACCGTATCTTTCCCAATCATCTTCATTTGCAGAATCTGTTGTAGAAGGATTATATGGATAAAGAATGTCAGATTTAGCAATTACATAATCACTAACCATTGAAGGATCAGTTGTTGTAACAGTTGCAACAATCTTCTGCATTACAGTGCCGTCAGCACCAAATGCACTTGAGTCCATAACTTTAGAAACAGCACATAAGAGCTGAACAATATTATCGCCCTTAAGAGGTGTTTTACCGTTTTCACCGAAAACATCAACATGTTCTTCAATTAAAGCATAAACATCTTTACCAAGAACATTTGTTAAAATTCCTTCAACAGCTTGCTTATTGGCGCCAACAACGATATCATCCCATACATATCTTACAATTGTAATGAGAGTATCTGCACCAACAGCATTGTTAACTTTTGCCTGACCGGCAACAGTACCTGAACCACAGCCTGCAATCTTTGTCCAAGGAATTTCAGGAATGGTTAAATGGTATTCTTCTTTTTCGTAAACAGGATTGCCGGCCTCATCAAATAAGGGAGCACCTGTTTTTTCATCAGTTGCCTGAATCTTATTGCCTTCAGAATCTTTTGCATCAAGCTTAATTGTAGGAATAATAGCATTAATTATTCCGCCAAGCTCATTCTGAATATTATTCCAATGGAAATCAACATTTCCATCAACATTGAATAGCTTTTTAACAACATCGGATAATGCAAAATCACCAATTTTGCCAACATTTACTTTAAAGCTTTTTTCACTGAACTCTGTAATCTGAACAAGGTCTGTTACAGCAGTAATAACATTGGCAATTGGCTGGAAGAAGTTTTCAACAAGCAGCTGAATGCCGCCGTTGTCAATCCAGTAAGCAATGCTTGGAACAGCCTCCAGAATTACACCTACAGGATCAGCACTAAGCTTATTGAGATAATCAAATACCATCTCAATAAGATTTGACAAAACGTTAGAATAATCACGATTAAAGGATTCGGCTGAACGTGCATTCATACCAAGTGCCTGGAATAAAGGCATAAGAGCCTTTTCATAACCGTTGTTACCCTTTAAATTAACAGCACCCACAATAGTAAGTTCTGATGGATTTGTACTACTACCGGCAAGATTTTCTGTTTGACCTGCAAGAAGAAGAGTTGCAAGATCATTGAAAGGAGCAAGAAGAGCTGTAACAATCTGCCTTAACTTATTATAGTTGCCATTTACATTCCATGTATCCGTATCAGAAACAACATCCGGATTTTCAGAATCCAAAACTTTGCCAATATATCTTGCTTCATCAAAGCAGCTATAAACTTCTCTGTCTTCAAGAGTATATGAACTGCCATCTTCATTCGCAATAGCAACCTTCTTTGTAATAATGAAGGAGCCTTCATATTCCATTGTTACAATGTTGTTATTTTCATCTCTAACAGGAATATTGGTTTCTTTACCGGTTTCTGCATCAGCATAATATAATGTATATGTTTTATGCTGAGGCATATTATAATCGTCATAAACAAGATTTGAACCATTATATACAAAATATTCATTAGAAAATGCCTTTGCTAAAATGGCACGAACAGCATCTACGTCAACACCATTTAAGTTATTATAAAGTGTTTGCGGAGAAGCACTTATTTTAGGCTGAGCTGTACCGTTAATTGTTATAGTTCCGATTGTATAAATCTTCTGTAAGAATTCAGAACCAAATACTCCGTAGATTGTATTAAATAATTCATCAGCCCTGCGGCTTGAATAAAGCTGCTCTTCAAGAAACGCAGTAAGACTGTCTTCCTTTTCAGCCTGCATTATATTAGGAAGAATATTATTTACAATTTCATTTAATCTGCTGATGAGACTGTCAACATCAGTTTTCGTGTAAAGATCTTTAACTTCCTCATAATTAACAGTATTCTTTACCCACTTCCAGCCATTAACGGTCTGAGTCCAACTAAAGTTTTCAGGGGTATATGCTGTAAATAATTTAAAGAAATCTGCACCGAAGTCAGCATCGCTCTGAACATATTCAAATAAATTATCGAGCAAGTCTGTAAGAAGTGCACCTATATTAAACCCTGCATCAGTAGATAAATCTGCATCTTTAGTTGCAAGATCTGTTATGAAACTCTGATTTTCCTTTAATACAGAATTGATATAATATACAAACCAAGTTAAAACTCGTTCTTTCTGATCAATCTGTACCCATTTTCTGGTATTTCCGGGGCGAATAGAACTCTTGTCTACAAGCGCTCTTCCAAGATGTCCCAACTCAAGGAAAGAAATTTCAGGCAAAGTAAATCCATTGATTCCACTTACCAGGCCCTGAAGAAATTCGTTAACACCAACAGAATCAATCGAATTTAAACCAATACCTGCAAGAGAATCAAATAGATTTATGCTAAGCGGAGTAAGAGAAGGATCAATTGAATGAAGCATATTAGAAAGAATGCCTTCTTCCAGAACATATGCAAGTGAAGGAAGCATATCAAGAAGAATTGTAATTGAGTTCTCAGTTGCACCATTTGCTTCAAGAATTTCAATAACTCTGTTATAAACAGGTGTAACAATATGTCTCATACAATCTTCAATAACATCATTATTGAAATCGTTTATAGATCTTATATTTTTACATCCAAGAAATTCAAGAATAGGAAGAACAAGCTTTTCATAACCGGGTGAACCATCTGTAACCTTCTGATTAGCAAGTTGAATACCGATGGGTGTAACATTAGCCGTTTTGTTCTGAAGAACAGCATCAACAATGATTTCCGCACCGCAAGTTGCACCACCAAGTGCATCACAAAAAGCATCAAGACTTGTAATATTCCAATCCATCTCATCTTTATGCAGTTTTACTTGAGCCCAATCTGTACCGGCATTAACAAAAATTTGGGTAATACCAGGCCACTTACCTTTAAACCAACTATTGTTATTATAATCCTGAGGGTCAGCGGTAAGTCCTGAAATTCTACCAACTCTATATGCAATAAGAGCATTACTACCATTAACTATCGCAGCTGCAATACCGTCAAGCTTATTGTCAAACAATGCCTTCTGAAGAACAGGACCCAGTGCAATTACAATTGTTGAGCAAAGATCATTTATAAATTTATTAAGAGGTCTTCCCTTAGTAAACAATTCATAATCCAAAGTTTCCTTATTAAGACTGACACTAAGAAGTGACTTAGTCATTTCATCATCAGAAACGAACTCCGAAAGCCTTAGGAGCAAATCGGTTATAGGCTTGATTGAATCCGCATTCGCCCAGTTCATTCCTGTCGGAGCCTCTATCTGATACTGCTGATACTCTGAAGGAAGCTGAGTACTTAGATACCATTGAAGTGCAGGAATGACACCAGTCTGATAGAACGGTGGATAATTCGGGGGATTATTTGGAGTTGCACTTGTTCCCGGATTTGTGCCGTATGTTTTGTAATAATCTGTAAGCAGATTATACTTATTTTGAACAGTTGCGATGATTGACTTAGCTCTTGCAATCTGGAAATAGCTTAAGGAACTATTTGCGGAAATTCCTCCGTAATTCGATCCGTAGCTGGAGCCTGGATCTTTAATCCAAAAATCATCAAGTCTGTGAGCAGCTTTAAGATAATCATCATACAAATATTTATTGTATTTTTCTAAAACATGATCATAGTGGTTCTTTTCTGCAGTTACATCCGTAAGTAACTGAGTACCCTTTACACCCGGAGCATTGGCCGGAACATCATTTGTACCGAACTGCGAAAGAAATTGACCATAATAGGAATTAGCCTGATCAAGAATCGACTTTACATATGCAGGACGAAGACCGGTATCAAGAAGAGGAACATATCCCTCCTGACCAAAAGTCAAGCCCATATCTGTATAAGCTTTTTGGAGCTTATGAACTTCTTCAATGTAAAGATTCGCTACTGCAATATTCCACTGCTTAACAAAATCAGGTTTATAAGTATTGTTTAATAAACTGTTTTCTGTTGCAACACTTGACTGCAAAGTACCCAACTGACTGTAAATACCATCAGCATATTCAATATTTTCTTTAATAGTTTCCAATTCGCTGAAAGTTAAATCGTCTCTTACACCTTTAGAGGTATCACCATCAATGTAAAGCGATTCTCTTACAGAAGCGATAGCAGCTCTATACGCCTTAAGAAGATAATTGAGCAAGTTGTTAACATAAGTGGTTACCTGTGCATATGTGCAGCCAAAGAAATGCTCAAAGATTTTTCTTGTGCCTTCTCTACCATCTGTATCCTGAGTGCTAACAGTTATAGTAGTATGTGTATTTGCATCATCACCATCATAACGTTCATACGTTGCAGTATGAGATGCATTCTGAATCTTGTTGAGCAGAGTAGCAGTTTGAGCAATTATTTCAATCTGCTTATCTCTTGGAATATCATCAAACTTGGTTTCGTCTGTTTGGCCCGCTACCAAATAATTCCAATAATCTCTTTGATTATCATCACTTGAGCTGAAGAATTTATTGAATGCAATAAGCTCATCGGCATTAACAGCAATTGCACTGTAGTATTGATCGATGTAGTTATAATTCTGCTTCATTTCTTCAGCAGTACCAGCTGATTCTCCCCAAACAAAACCTCTGGATTTCCACATATTGGAAGCTATGGTTTTGCGAAGTGATGTAAGATTATTAAGATTATCTCCATACTGATTCCAAAGATAATAAGCCTCATTAAGCTTGACATATGTATTATATCTGGTATCACGCGCCAACGATTTATTTCCCAGTCCAAACATATAGTCAACAGCATACTGAGATTCATCACCAGGATAATCTGCACCCATTAAATTTTTATTAGGTGCACCGCTCTTATTAATAGTTCCGAGGTAACTATTAATAAACCATTTTGCCTGGTTTGAAACAGTGTCATTTCGTCCTGTACATTCAAGAACAAGATGCCACGCAGCTTCAACAGCTTTATAGGTTCTGCCATCTGCATAGATATCTTCAACATAGGCACCATCCTTATTTACAGGACCTACACCATTTGTCGCCAAGTTTCGATATGTAGCCCTACTTGCCGGATGCCCTGTAGAACTTGCAGTTGGCTTGACCCCGTCGTTATAAAATGCCATAGCAATATCATAGAGATAGGTACCTATATTCATACCATCATTACTCTGGTTTTTAATCTGCACTTCCCAATCAGCGGGAGCGGCAAATGCAGTAAAACCAACAGTAATAGAAGACAATAGCATCAAAAACGCCAGGAAAAAGCTTAATAGCTTTTTAAACCTTTTAGGTTTTCTCATAAATTTTTCTCCTTTCATTAATTCATCCATAAAAATTTATGTATGTTATATATAAATTTGTGAAATTTGTATAGAATTCCACAATTGTATTTTCATTGTATCACTACACATCAACAAAGTCAATGAAATAAACAAAAAAAGCCGTAACAATTTATTTACAATTATATCATTTTCGCTAGAATGATAATTTTTGTT
>OFFJ01000116.1_pt1 | contig 64276 bp, 59 predicted proteins | sample 1521261 | NCBI WGS metagenome assembly OFFJ01 (sample SAMEA3504122, study PRJEB24116) | mouse gut metagenome | biome: mouse gut; feature: mouse-associated habitat; material: faeces | place: Denmark | collected 2011 | reverse complement strand
AGGGGCGGCCCATATGGAAGCCCATGCACCTGCAGAGCATGTACCGGAACAACGGCTTCGTCACCAGAGCCGGGAACGGGAGGGCGAGGTCGAACGCCTATATCGGGGGGACCGAGACGCCGGACGTGAGCGGTGACATCTTCGAGCGCGGGCTGTGCCTGCCAAGCGACATCAAGATGACGGAGGGACAGCAGGAGACGGTAATGGAAGTGATCCGGCGCTGCTTCCGGTAGGGCTAAAAGGAGGCATACAGATGGCGCAGGGGAAACGAGACTTCGGCAGGGGGATGAGAGTGGGACGGATCCGAGAGCTATATCTGAAAATCAAACTGTACACATCCAAAAAGCCGGGGCCCGCCCCGCTGCAGGGCAGGTGGGCGCCATGAGGAAGCTGTACATCATCGGCGCAGGCGGCTTCGGCAGGGAGGTCGCGTGGCTGGTCGATAGGATCAACAGCACCGGCCCGGTCTGGAGGCTGCAGGGGTTTGTCGATGACGACCAGAGGAAGCACGGGAGGCTGGAAGGGCGGCACCCGGTGGTAGGGGGTACCGAGCTGCTGGCGGGCTTAGACGAGGAGGCATGGGCGGTGTGCGCCGTAGGGTCCGCATGCACGAGGAGAAAGGTCGTTGAGCGGATGCAGCAGTGCGGCAGGGTAAGGTTCGCCACGCTGGTGGATCCCTCTGTCCTGCTCTCCCCTTCTGCCACCATAGGCGAAGGGAGCATCGTGTGCGCAGGGACCATCCTGACAGTGGACGTCGTGGTAGGGAAGCATGTCCACATCAATCTGGACTGCACCGTGGGGCACGATGCCCGGATCAGCGACTACTCCACACTGTATCCGGGCGTGCATGTGTCCGGCTGCGCCACGGTGGGGCAGGAGGCAGAGCTGGGGACGGGCTCGCAGATCATTCAGGGAAAGCGGGTCGGGGAAGGGACCATCCTCGGCGCCGGTTCCGTTGTTGTCAGGGATCTGCCGGAATGGTGCACGGCAGTGGGCGTGCCGGCCCGGCCGGTGAAGTATAGGGACAAACCAGAAACGATCTTCTGATAGGGGTGGCTACGTTGAATGCTGGTAACGGGATCTATGCACGGCATATAAAGAGATGTCTGGACTTCATGGTATCTTCCGCCATACTGGTGCTGCTGTCGCCCTTTCTGGCCGTTGTGGCGCTGCTCATAAAACTGGATTCTCCGGGGAGCATCATCTACCGGCAGGCAAGGCCGGGGAAGGATCAAGTCGTTTTTGACATCTATAAGTTCAGGACCATGAGGATGGGCGCGGACCGCTGCCAGAAGGTAGGGGTGGAGGTGATGAAGGACGACGCCAGGATCACCCCGCTCGGCAGACTGCTGAGGAGGTTCAAGATAGACGAGCTGGCGCAGCTGGTCAACGTCATGAAGGGGGACATGTCCCTTGTAGGCCCCAGGCCTACCCTGCCGGAGTATCTTGACAGGTATGAGGAATGGGAAAAGAAGAGGTTTTCAGTCAGACCCGGCCTGACAGGGCTTGCACAGGTAAACGGCAACATCTACCTGACGCGGGAGGAAAAGAGCAGGTACGATGTCATGTATGCGGAGCATGTCAGCCTATGGAGCGACATCAGGATTATTCTGAAAACAGTAGCCATTGTGCTGCTGGGAGAAGAAAAATTCATTCGTAAAAAGGGGAATGGTGAATGAAGAACACTGTATTTATAGGATCGGTCCTTTCAAGCAAGGCCGCTCTGGAGACCCTGATCGAGCAGGGGGTCAAGATCGATCTTGTGTGCTCTTTAGATGAGGCGGCCGCCACAAACGTGTCAGACTACTATCCGGTCCACCGGATCGCAGAGAAATTTGGGCTTCGTTATGTCAAGTTCAGGAAAGTGACTGATGCCGAAGTCGTCTGCCGGATACGGGAGGCTGAGCCGGACTTTATCTTCGTGATCGGGCTCTCACAGATCATACCGCCCCATATGCTGGGGCTGGCACGTGAATACACAGTCGGTTTCCACCCGACCCCTCTCCCCAGATACCGCGGCAGGGCAGCGCTGCCGTGGATGATCCTGCTGGGGGAAAAGAATCTCAAGGCCACCATTCTTAAGCTGGATCAGGGGATGGACTCGGGTGATATCATCTGTCAGGTCCCTTATGAAATCGGTGACACAGACTATGTCACTGATGTGTACGGCAAGGTCTGCCGGGCCATGCAGCAGGGCCTGGCCCAGTGCCTGCCGGACATATACGGCGGGACCGTGAGGTTTATCCCGCAGGACGAGGAGGAGGCGACCTATCTGATGATCCGCAGGCCGGAGGACGGGAAGATCCAGTGGCACCTGCCAGCTGCGGACATAGCCAGGCTGGTGCGGGCGGCCAGCCGCCCGTACCCCGGGGCGTTCACGGGCTACGGCGGGAAACGGCTGGTCATATGGAGGGCCCATGCCGTCGAGAACAGGCGCTACATCGGCCTGCCGGGCCAGATCGCATGGGTCTGCGAGAGCGGCGAGCTCGGGGTCCTCACGGGCGATGGCGTCCTGGTGGTCACGGAGCATGAGCATGAGGGGCGCCTGCTGGCAGGGCACAGGCTTCTGTAGGAGGGGCAGGATGAAGATATTAGTGATAGCGCCCCATGCGGACGACGAGGTGCTGGGGGCTGGCGGTACGATAGCCAGACGGGTATCGGAGGGGCACGAGGTGTATGTATGCATCGTGACCCGCGGCGAGAAGCCGCTGTTCCCTGATGATGTTGTCGCAAGGATCAGGGAAGAGACTCTGGCGGCCCATGCTTTTCTGGGGATAAAGCACACGTTCTTTCTGGAGCTCCCGGCCGTCATGCTGGAGCAGGTGCCGAGACACCTGCTCAACGACAGGATCATGCAGGTGGTTCAGGAGGTGCAGCCGGACGAGGTGTACATCCCCCATGCAGGGGACATGCAGAAGGACCACCAGATAGTGAGCGATGCTGCGATGGTGGCTGTCAGACCTAAGTATGTACACAAAATAAGGGCGGTCTATGCTTATGAAACGCTGTCGGAGACGGAGTGGAATATACCCAATACGGTAAACGCATTCATCCCCACCGTCTACCGCGACATCAGCAGGCACTTAGAAGCCAAGAAGCAGGCGCTGGCATTCTTTGCCACACAGGTACAGCCGTTCCCGAACCCCAGGTCCACAGAGGCCGTGGAGGCACTGGCAAGATACCGCGGGAGTACGGTCGGGGCACAAAGCGCAGAAGCATTTGTCCTGATTCGGGCGATCGACCCGGAGGGCGGGCCCGCCGGTCCTATCCCGAACGCATAGGACATGCTTCCGGCGCCCTGCTCCCCGTGGGAAACAGGCAAGAAGAGGGCATGCAACATGAACATCCTATTCATTACGCTGCTGGACATGCGCTCCATTCATGAGCACAACATCTATTCCGACCTGATGCGTGAGTTCGTGAGGGAGGGGCACAGCGTCTATATCGTGTCCCCGCTGGAACGCAGGAGCGGGGCTGCAGCAGATCTCATCAAGGAAGAAAACGCATATATCCTGAAACTGCGGACGGGCAACATCCAGAAGGCGGGAATCATCGAGAAGGGCATCTCCACGGTCCTGCTGGGGCACCGGCTCACAAGGGGGATCAGGAGGCACTTCAGGGACATCCGCTTCGGTCTGGTGCTGTACTCCACCCCGCCGATCACGGTCCTGAGGGCTGTGGCATACGTGAAGAGGCGGGACGGTGCCGCCACGTACCTGATGCTGAAGGACATCTTCCCGCAGAATGCGGTGGACCTAGGGATGCTCTCGGACAAGGGGGCGCGCGGGCTTCTCTGCCGCTATTTCAGGCGAAAGGAAAAGCGGCTGTATAGGCAGTCTGACTTCATAGGGTGCATGTCCGAAGCCAATGCAAGGTACTTACAGCAGCACAACAAGGACATCCCTCCATCCAGGATCGAGATTTGCCCCAACTGCATGGAGCCCTCCGGGAGCAGAGGCGGCATAGGCGCTGCAGAAAAAGATGCAGTCAGGAAGAAATACGGGATTCCGCAGGATGCGGTGGTATTTGTATACGGGGGGAACCTCGGGAAGCCACAGGGGATTGATTTCATAATCAGCTGCCTTAAGGCCGCAGAATCGGTAGAAGGCATTTTCATCCTGATCGCAGGGTCGGGAACGGAATACGGAAAACTGGATGCTGCCATCAAAAACAGCCAGCTGGCCAAGTCCAGACTGACGGCCCACGTCCCCCAGGAGGAATACGGCCTGCTCCTGCAGCTATGCCATGTGGGCCTGCTGTTCCTGGACTTCCGCTTCACCATCCCCAACTTCCCCTCCCGCCTGCTGTCCTACATGGACGCACGGCTCCCCGTGCTGGCGGTGGTCGACGAGAGCACCGACGTTGGAGAGGTGATACAAAAGGGAGGGTTCGGCTGGGAGTGCAGGAGCAACGACGCGGCCAAGGTGGCCGGAATGCTGGAACGCATCAGGGACTGCACGGACTTGGAAGCCATGGGGAATGCAGGAAGAGCCTATCTTGAGGAACACTACAGCGCCGGAGTCGCCTTCAAAGCGATCATGTCCCATTTCACTCAATATGACGTGAGGCAAAAGAGAGATGATGCAGAAAGAAAAAAGGAGCCAATGAGCTATGTCCAAAGCAGAAAACAATAACAAAGCAGGAAAAACAAACCTGATACTGGAATCTATGATCGCGATTTCTTTTGTAATGAGTTTTTTCGCAAATGTAATTTCTTTTTATTTGACAGGCAATAAAAATGATCTTCTGCGAAAAGCAATCTCTCAAGGACTCATCTTTTGCATAACCCTCTGTATGGTTTTCTATGTCGTACACAAATGGTTTGTCTCCGAATCCATAACAAGGAAAAAAATCCTATATTCCTTGATCCCGCTGGGATTGAACGGTTTATTATTATTCATCGGCGTATTGAACGCCTCTGACAAGAGTAGCCTATTTAAAATATTTTTGGGCTGGGCCTCTTATTGCGTTGCCTTGACATGTGGCGCCGTATACATCATGGGTGAGGAAAGGCTTCAACAAATTATTGTCAAGATGAAATATGTCGCCGCTATAATGACACCGTTCTGGGGTATGGCAATTTGGCATTTGGGCCATTTATCTGTTCAGGATGATTTTTCAAAAGGATTCGGCGGATTAAGCCATTTGACAATCGGATACTCGGCGGTATTTATTTATTCGTTCTTAATATGCGATCTTGCCGGCATCCTCAAAGAGAGAGGCAATCGAGCAAGCTGTTTGATGGTTGTTATCGAAATGGTTATCTGCAGTCTGATTTCTGTCATGTCCGGTGGGCGCGGCGCTTTTTTTGCTTGGGTCGCTGTAAGTCTACTGGCCGGAATTACATTATTGATTAAAAAGGAAAAAGGCGTTGTCGCCGGAATCCTTTTGGGCACTATAGCGATTCTGGTATTTTGTGCGGCGGCTCCAGCAGACAATGCTTCTATAAATAGGCAGTTCAGTTTTATCGCTGAATTAAAGAACGGTGATGTAAAACGCTCATTTGTTTCCGAAGAAGGTCAGGATTTAATAACGGAAATATATAATAAGGCAGATGAATCTCAGGAAATAACAGAAATCATAAATACCGCAGGTGATGCCAGACAAGACGAGGAAACTGATAAAAACTTTGAAGAAGTCAAATACAGTGTCACCAACGGCAGTATGGCGCGATTCTATTTGTGGCAGCTAGCTGTCAAAGAAATGCTTCAAAGCCCGATGCTGGGCATGGGACCGGCAGGGTTCCAAATTAAATATAGGACATATCCCCACAATATATTGCTGGAGTGCCTATCGGATTTCGGCCTCATAGCGGGAATCTTGTTTATGGCCGCATGTGTTGCGCTGGTGGCTTTGATTATTAAATACAGCATATCCTGCCGGAAATATTTCCATCTGATAATCATATTAAGCGGGTATGCGGTTTATGCCATGTTGAGCGGAACCTTATACTCATGTGAAGCTCTATTTTTTACATTCGCAATCATTATCTGGCAATTGACGAATCGGTTTGTCGGAAAGCAAGGTCACTCGTGGAAAAAAAGAAGTCAATAATCCGACAATTTATATACAATGTAATCGGCACTACCCTTCCCACTCTGGTGCTGCAGCTGCTCATTCTTCCGCTGGTCGCAAAGGATATGGACGGAGACACCTACGGCTTTGTATTGGCCATGGTAGCGTCTGTCATGATGTTTTCCTCCGGAATCGGCAATGTGCTGAACAATATCCGAATGCTCTCTGAAGATGAATATGTCGCCCGCAAAAGCAGGGGCGACTTCGGCCTCTTGTTTGCCGCAAATGCCTGCGTCATTGCTTTTGTGACATCAGGAATATTGTATTATTACGGCATAGATGATGCCGCAACCTACTTTCTGACACTCCTTATGTCGGTCTTGGTTTATGCAAAAGATTATTACATAGTCAGATTCTGGATAGACTTGGACTATTTAGGCATATTGAACTGCAATTTGGTCTGTACTTTGGGCTATGCCGCCGGATATGGAATGTTTCGTCTCGGAGGGAGCTGGCAGCTGATCTACATTGCGGGCAATCTGGCCAGCCTGCTTTATACCATATGGAAGTACCCTGTCAGCACTCCCCTTTTTGCCAGAACATCCTTGTTTGTATCCATGACCAAAAGATACTGCGCGCTGACGGCAGCGACATTGCTGGGACGTTCTCTCCAATACATAGACAGGCTTCTCCTCTATCCCTTGCTCGGAGGCGAGGATGTCACCATATATTACGTCTCTACCTTGATAGGAAAGACGCTTTCCATGGCTCTGGGACCTCTGAACAGCTTTCTGCTGAGTCAGATCTCAAAAAAGAACCATATGAGCAGGCGCCTTTTCGGAAAGCTGATGCTTGTCACGGCAGGAATAGGCTTTCTGGGCTATTGGATATGCGTCATCGCTGCAAAGCCTCTGCTGGGCCTTCTCTATCCTCAGTGGATCGAACGGTCGATGAAATACATTTACATCACTACGCTCACTGCAATTATCTCGGCCGTGTCCATGGTGGTGAATCCAATGGTTTTACGATTTTGCAATATGAACTGGCAGATACTGATCAACGGGATTTGTTTCGCTGTGTATCTGATCGTTTCATTACTCCTGCTTGGCAGATTCGGCCTGATGGGCTTTTGCGTAGGAAATATGCTGGCAAATACAATCGCCCTATTTCTGATGGTAGTGATTTACCTGCGTACATATAAGGGAAGGAATATCGATACATGTGTGGAATAAGCGGATATTTAGATTTGCACAAAGGAGTGGACAAGCATATTCTGAAAGAAATGACGGATATGATATCGTACAGAGGCCCCGATGATGAAGGCTTTGCGCTGATTTCCGCATCAAAGACTCTGTTCGCAAAGGGCAAGGATTCCTGCGTGACCGGAGACGAGAAATACCTATGCGACTGTGACGAACAAGGCTTTTTCTTGGGGCTGGGCCATCGAAGGCTGTCTATTCTGGACTTGTCCCCATTGGGGCATCAGCCAATGGAAAAGCATGGCAGGGTAATGGTTTACAACGGAGAAGTATATAACTTCATCGAATTAAGGGCGGAACTGGAGGCGCAGGGATACACCTTTTCCAGCAGCTGCGACAGCGAGGTGATTCTGTCGGCATATGATTATTGGGGCAGCCAATGCGTCCACCATTTTAACGGGATGTGGGCGCTTGCGATCTACGACCCAAAAAAGAAGACCCTTTTCCTGAGCCGGGATCGCTTCGGCGTGAAGCCTCTATATTATTACAAAGACGGGGAAAAGCTTATCTTTGCATCGGAGATCAAGCAGATTCTCTGCGATCCTGCGGTACCGAGAATCGTAAATGCTGAGATTCTGGCCCATTATGTAAAGTTTAACTTCAGAGAATATTCTGAGGAGACCTTTTTTCAAGGCATCCACGCACTGCGCGGAGGATGCAGCATGACCGTGGACCTAGATCCTGAAGGCGGGAATATCCGAAAAATGAATATTCATCGCTATTATGATCTGAATGCCCATGTGAAGGCACAGCCCTGCCAGAACAGCGCAGAGCTGGTGGGTGATGCCCTCCGCAAGGCCATACGTCTGCGAATGCGCTCTGATGTAAAGGTGGGCAGCTGCCTGTCGGGCGGTCTGGACAGTTCCAGCATTGTGGGAATCATCTGCGATGAACTAAAGCAAATTCACAAGGATCCGGAGAACCTGACTACCGTGTCAATAGGATTCCCTGACGACAAGGATATAAACGAGATTGGCTTCTGCCATCAGGTCACAGACTTCTGCCGATGCGAGGAGCACATCATCACTCCTGATATCGACTCTGTACTGCAGCATTTGGAGCAAATCATATGGCATCAGGATGAGCCGCTTCCCCATTTGGGCGTGGAGGTATCCTATGCGGTCTTTAAGGGCGCGGCGGACAAAGGCTGCGGCGTGTTTTTCGACGGACAGGGCGGCGATGAGGGGCTGGCGGGATACTATGGCTATTATGCCCATTATTTATGGAGCATATTGACCCGGAAAGGCATCCGGAAATTTGGCGCAGAATTAAACAAAATAGTGGCATCCTCCGGGATGACCCGGAAACTGGCAATATTATACACGCTTTATTTTAACATAGCTTCGGTGCGGATTTGGGGAACTTCGATACGGCGAAACAAATACATGAGTCGTCGCTTGAGAAGATCCGTCAACACAAAAAATCTGCATATGTTCTTCTCCTCCAAGGATGGGACGGGAAGACAGCTGGAGGATTACTTATATGGCTCACTGCCCGGCATTCTGCACTGGGAGGACCGAAATTCCATGGCATCCTCGGTGGAGACAAGACTGCCGTTTCTTGATTATGAATATGTGGAAAAGGTTCTGTCCGTTGATTTAAACGAAAAAATCAAGGACGGATATACCAAGGTTCCCCTCAGAGAATACATGAAGGGGCTCTTGCCCGATGAAGTAATCTGGAGAAAGAACAAGCTGGGATTCCCGGCTCCCACCGGCAGATGGTTTTGGGAGATTCCCCGGGAATACTTCATGAACCTCCTTGACCAGCCGCGAAGCGCAGAGTTTTTCAATCTGAATAAAATCAAAAATGATTATATGCGCAAATGCGGTAACGAAGAAATGATGGCAAAATTTATTCTTGTGGAGCTTTGGATGCGAAAGTTTGACATGAGAACAGCCCAATAAGCACAGCCTAATAAGCACCTTCAGCCTATTTTAGTCCGGGAGAGGAATTTTCCAAAAATGAAGATAGTACATTGCTGCTTATCCAATACCTATAATGAGGGATACACTTACCAAGAAAATCTATTATCCGTACAGAACAAGCAGGACGGCCATGAGGTCTGGATAGTGGCATCCACAGAAATATATAAGGGCAACAAACACATCGGATATGCGGAGCCGGGCTCCTATGTCAATGGGGCGGGAATAAAAGTGATTCGGGTTCCGTACATAAAGGTGATCAATGATTCCGTCAGTCATAAGTTCAGGGCGTACAAAGGGGTGCGTTCCGTTCTGGACACAATAGGCCCTGATCTTATTGTATTTCACGGCATTGCGGCATGGGAATTGAAGTCCGTCGCCAAATATGCCGCCGAGAAAGGAATCACATTTTATATTGATAACCATGCCTGCCTTATAAATTCGGGCCGCAGCTGGTTTTCAAAAAACATCTTACACGGCACATTTTATAGATATGCCCTGCAGAAAGCCCTTCCTGCTGCTAAGAGGGTATTGTGCATCGGCACGGACGAATACAGTTTTGCAAGAACGGTCTATAAGGTTCCGGAATCCAAGCTGGAGCTGTGGCCCTTGGGAGGCAACATCCAGACGGAGGAAGAATACCGTCGGACCCGCGAAAGCCGCCGGCATCAGCTGAACGCGGATGAAAATACCATAGTATTCATGCATTCCGGGAAAATGAACAGAGACAAAAAGACCAAAGAACTGCTGCAGGCTTTCAGCAGCGTAAGAGATGAAAGATTCGCTCTGGTCATCGCCGGAGAATTTCTGGAGGACACAGAAGAGATACAAGACATGCTTCAGCAGGATCTGCGCATCCGTTACCTTGGATGGAAAAGCGGAGAAGAGCTCTTGGAATTGCTGGCAGCCGCGGATGTATATCTGCAGCCGGGAAGCATGTCGGCCACGATGCAGAATGCAATGTGCAGCAGATGCGCGGTGGTTGTACAGCCTACGGACATATATCGTTACTTTCTGGAAGACACGGGGGTATATGTGCAGACTCAGGCAGAGCTTGAGCAGTTTCTGCTGGATGTATCCGGCGGAAAAGTAGAAATCAGCAAATTACGGCGTCTTCATTTTGAAAGGGCAAAAAAGATGTTGGATTATAGGAACATCGCAAAACGGCTATATAAAGAACCAAAAAGCGATGGCTGCGAGCCAAAAGCGGCAGCGCTTGAAACAGACAATGGAGGCAGATCAAGATGATGAAGGAACAATTGCTGAAAAGAATTGAGGCTCGGGAGATCATATGCGGGGTAGTAGGTCTGGGCTACGTAGGCCTGCCATTAGCCGTAGAAAAGGCAAAGGCGGGCTTCAGAACCATCGGCTTCGACGTTCAGGACAAGAAGGTAGACATGGTGAATCAAGGCTACAACTATATCGGAGATGTAGTGGACAATGAGCTGAAGGAACTGGTGGAGCAGGGGATGCTGAGAGGAACCTCCGATTTCAGCCTGATAGGGCAGGCAGACTTCATAGCCATATGTGTGCCCACTCCGCTGGACAAGCATCAGGAGCCGGATATCAGCTATGTCAGATCCTCGGTGGAGGCTATCTCTCATTACCTGAAGCCCAACACTATGGTGGTACTGGAATCCACCACATATCCCGGCACCACAGAGGATCTGGTGAAGCCGATTCTGGAAAGCAATTCAGGACTAAAGTGCGGAGTTGATTTCTACCTCGGCTTCTCCCCGGAGCGGGTAGATCCGGGCAACCTCATATACAAGACAAAAAACACTCCAAAGGTAGTGGGCGGAATAGGGCGCGATGCCACGGAAGTGATCGCTGCCATGTATAGGGCCGTGCTGGAGGGCGATGTCTGCGAGGTCTCCTCTCCCGCTATCGCAGAGATGGAAAAGATTCTGGAAAATACATACCGCAATGTAAATATCGGTCTGATCAATGAGCTGGGAAGGCTGTGCCATGAGATGGGGATATCCGTCTGGGAAGTGATAGACGCCGCCAAGACAAAGCCCTACGGATTTCAGGCGTTCTATCCGGGGCCGGGGCTGGGAGGTCACTGCATCCCACTGGATCCCTACTACCTGACCTGGAAGGCCAGAGAATATGGATTCCATACCACTTTGATAGAAAACAGCATGGTGATCAACGATGGTCAGCCTCTTTACTGCGTAGATAGGGCGATGCATATCCTGAATCGGAGCAAAAAAGCCATAAATGGGTCAAAGGTACTGGTGCTTGGCGTGGCATATAAACAGGACATAGATGATTATAGGGAAAGCCCCGCCCTCAAGGTAATCGAGGAGCTGCAAAGGGTCGGCGCGCAAGTAGATTTCTATGATCCATGGATACCGGAATACCGTGATAACGGAAAGACGATAAAGGGGCAGGAATCGCTCTCGCCAAAGATGGTGGCCGGTTATGATCTTGTTATAATCACAGCGGCCCATTCAAATGTAGACTATGACATGGTTCAGAAGAACGCCCAGATAATATTCGACACAAAAAATGTCACCAAAAACCTCAGCTGCAGAAATAACATAGAGACCTTATAAGGAGATGTGGGATATGAAATATGCGTTAATCGGCTGCGGCCGAATCGCCACCAATCATGTCAGGGCCGCCATCGGCAATGAGTTCCAAATCGTAGGTGTATGCGATGTGGTGCCTGAACGAATGGAGGAACTCTTGTCCAGACACGGGCTGGCTCAGGATCTCTCTGTCAGGCGCTATACAGACTACGAACAGCTGCTGCAGGAAACCGCCCCTGATCTGGTCAGCATCGCTACGGAAAGCGGCCTTCATGCCAAGATCGCGCTGAGCTGCATCAAGAAGGGAATTCATGTGATTATCGAGAAGCCAATGGCCATGTCTCTGGGGGATGCGGACAAGATCATCCAGCTGTCAGAGGAAATGCATGTGAAGGTTTCCGTGTGCCATCAGAACCGCTTCAATATTGCAGTGCAGGAGCTGAGGAAGGCACTGACGGCAGGAAGATTCGGCCGGCTGTCCCACGGTGCTGTCCATGTCCGATGGAACCGGGGACATGAATACTACGAGCAGGCAGCGTGGCGGGGAACATGGGCTCAGGATGGCGGCACATTGATGAACCAGTGCATTCACGGAATCGATCTTCTAAGATGGACCTTCGGGGACGAAGTGGAGGAAGTCTACGGACAGACCAGACAGCAGTTTCACCGCTATCTGGAGGCCGAGGATGTAGGAATGGCTGTGGTGAAATTCAAGAACGGAGCCATAGCCACCATCGAGGGAACCACCAACGTATACCCCCAGAATCTGGAAGAAACCTTGTACGTATTTGGCGAGAACGGCACCGTGAAGATCGGCGGCAAATCCACCACAAACATAGACGTATGGGATTTTGCCGATGCCACAGATGCGGACGGGCAAAAAAAGGGGCTGCAGGAAGCTACCAGCAATGTCTATGGAAACGGCCATACCAGCCTTTTTGCAGACATGGCCGACGCAATCAAAAACGACAGAAAGCCTTACATTGATGCCTATGCCGGCAGGAACGCTCTGGAGCTGGTTCTGGCCATCTACAAGAGCCAGAAAGAAGGCCGGCCGGTTCGGCTGCCGCTGAAAGATTTCTCCAGTACGGACATGGCGGGGACATTCCAGCACAACGCATAGGGAGGGAAGACAATGCTAAAAGTAGGTGACAGCTATGCGCAGAGTTTTACAGCCACAGACCAGACCATAAGGGACATAGCGAAAGTTTCCGGAGACATCAACCCCATTCATCTAGACGAGGCATATGCAAGCAAAAGCATTTTCGGCAGACGAATCGCCCACGGACTGTTCTGCCTGAACGCAATCTCTATGATCTTGGGAAACCACTTCCCCGGCATGGGCACCATACTGCTGTCCCAGAGCTTTGAATATAAAGCTCCGGTTTATATCGGAGACGTCATCACCGTGGAAGTGACCGTCACCGAGGCCATGCCGAAAGGAGTTTATCTCTTATCTGTGGTCTGCCAAGACCAAAACCGGAGAAAGGTTCTCACCGGCATTTCAAAAGTGAAATGGGAGAATGGGATATGAGACTTTCAGACTTTATGGACATACTTGAAGGAAAGCTGCTCTCAGACGGCGATTTTGACACATTGGAATACTGTACCGCCGCATGCGCACAAAAATTCCTGACTTTTCTGGAGAACCCGAAATATCTGCCGAAAATCAGCCCCAACGCAAGCTGCGTCTTTACGACAAGAGAGAATATTCCCCAGCTTCCGGGCCATCTGGCCGGGGTCATGGAATGCGATGAACCCAAAAAGCAGTTTGCCCTATTGCATAATCATCTGGCTGCCAATGAAAGCTATTCGGGAACTGCCTTTAAAACCATCATCGGGAAAAATTGCCGTATCAGTCCGCTGGCCTATGTCTCGGACAGAAACGTTGTCATCGGGGACAATGTTTCTGTAGGGCCATTCAGCGTCATAAACAAGAACGTCCGCATCGGAAACAACTGCTCCATCCATGAGAACTGCGTCATCGGGGGCAAAAGCTTCAATTTTGCAAAGGCCCAAAACGGCGAGATGATCGGAATGGAGGATGCAGGTCAGGTCGTTATTGAAGAGAATGTGGAAATCTGTGCCCATTGCCATGTGGCCTCTGCTCCTTTGCCTTCTGACATAACATATCTTGGCGAGAGCGTCAAGCTGGATGCCTTCGTACATATAGGCCATGGGACGAAAGTGGGCAGAAGGACGCTGATCCCCGCAGGAGCGCAGATCGCAGGGAACGTTACCATAGGAGAGGACGCATGGATAGGGGTTAATGCCACCGTTGCGAACAGAATCACGATCCGCAGCAAGGGGCGTATCACTCTGGGGGCCGTGGTCACAAAGGATGTGGACGAGGGCCAGACGGTTTCGGGGAACTTTGCAATTCCCCACGACAGATTCATCCGCAATCTGAAGAACAGCGCAGGCAGCGGCAACCCCCTTGCAGAATGAGGCAGGGCCCACAAAGGCAGGCAGGGAGGATTCAGCCATGGACTTTACATATATAGGGTACTCTGAACTGATAGCAAAACTCAGAGAACAAGGTTATGCCATAGCAAACTACCATACCTACAAAGAGACAGATCGCTGTGTGATCCTGCGCCATGATGTGGACAATGATCTGGAGAAAGCTGCACAGCTGGCGGAATTTGAGCAGTCACTGGGAATACGCAGCACATATTTTTTGCTGCTCACCAGCGATTTCTATAATGTGTTTTCCAAAGAGTCGGAACAGCTGCTCAAGCAGATTCAGGGGGGGCATCATGACATCGGCCTGCATTTTGACGAAGCCCGCTATCCGGAAGCGTCAGGGGATCCGCAGGCTGTGACTGACAAGATTCTATATGAAGCAGGCATCTTGTCAATGGCCGTGGGAACACAGGTCTCTGCCGTCTCCATGCACCGTCCGAGCAGGGCGATACTGGACGCCGACATCCATATACCCGACATGATAAATAGCTACGGAAAGAAGTTCTTTCGGGAATTCAAGTATCTCTCCGATTCCAGACGCCATTGGCGAGAGCCCGTGGAAGAAATCATCGACAGCGCGGAATACGATCGGCTCCACATTCTGACACATCCTTTCTGGTACTCGGAAAAAGAATACGACATGCATCGCGCCGTGGCCGGCTTTATCAATTCGGCCAACCTGCAGCGTTATCAGCAGATGGAAAGAAATATAACGGATTTAGAGTCCATCATGGGGCGGGAGGAGGTATTGTGATGGCGATCACCGCACAAGATGTTTTACGGTATCTGGAAACCACGGATCATCAGGTCCGACTGGAGGGAAACAGCACCGTCCAAATCATGGGTTTCTGTTCCCTCAGCTGCCCCAGATCGGAATGCATCACTTGGATCAAGGATATCAAACCCGGCTGCCTGGACGGATTTTCTCATTGCAGCAGCTGTATTGTAATCTCCAAGGAAAAAACAGACAGCCCTATGGACGACTGCTGCTTTCTTGTTACCGAGAATCCAAAGGCTGTCTTCTTCAGTGTGCTTGCGCATTTTTGGAACGAGGCCCCTCAGGAGGGCATTGCTTCCAGCGCAATCGTAGAATCGGATAGGATAGGTGATCATGTATCCATAGGACATCACTGCTATGTGGGACGGGATGTGTCCATAGGTTCCGGAACCATCATAGAGCACAATGTCAGCATCTATCATAATGTCAGCATCGGCCGGAATTGCCGCATTCACTCCGGGACAGTCATCGGGACGGACGGCTTCGGATACTACATGGACTCTGAGGGACGTCCCGGCAAAGTGATTCATTATGGCGGAGTGCAGATCGGAGACGAAGTAGAGATCGGAGCCAACAATACCATTTCCCGGGGAACTATAGACGATACCGTCATAGACAGCTTTACAAAGACGGATAATCTCTGCCACATTGCCCACAACTGCCGCCTCGGCAGAGGCGTTCTTCTGACGGCAAACACGGTTCTTGCAGGAAGCGTCACCTTGAAGGACGGCGTTTACATCGGACCCGGAGGAATCATAAAGAATCAGCTGACGCTGGAGGAAAATGCATTCGTAGGGATCGGCGGCGTTGTGCTGAAAGATGTAGAACGGAATACGGTGGTAGCGGGAGTACCCGCAAGGCCGCTGCGGAAGGTGGCAGCCGGTGACAAATAAACAAAATACCGGCAAATAAGCAAAAGGCTGAAAGAAGATATTGTTGATATAAGATACTTTAAATCATTCATTTTGTCATGGAGAAAGCAGGAAAAATCATGCAGTTCAGAGATTTAAACAGACAGTATGAAACACTCAAGTCCGAAATAGACAAAGGTATGCAGGAGGTCATCTCCTCTTCCGCCTTCATCAGCGGCAGGCCGGTAGAAGCTCTGGAAGCAGAGCTGGCAGAATATGTAGGGGTCAGGCATTGTATAACCTGCGGGAACGGCACGGATGCACTGTCCATGTCCCTGAAGGCATGGGATCTAAAAGCAGGCGACTGCGCTTTTGTCCCTGATTTCACCTTTTTTGCATCTGCCGAAGCGGTAGCCCTTGAAGGCGCCGTTCCGGTTTTCGTGGATGTGAATCCGAAAACCTTCAACATAGATCCGCAAAAGCTCGAAGAGGCGATCCAAAGGGTATTGGCGGAGGGGAGGCTGGTTCCAAAGGCAGTGGTCACAGTGGACTTGTTTGGGCTGCCCGCAGACTATGATGCAATTCTGCCCATTGCGGGGAAATATGGCCTGAAAGTATTGGAGGACGGCGCTCAGGGCTTCGGCGGAGAGCTGCGGGGTCGGCGGGCCTGCTCCTTCGGGGACATTTCCGCTACCTCCTTTTTCCCGGCAAAGCCGCTGGGCTGCTATGGTGACGGAGGCGCGATCTTCACGGATGACGATGATACGGCCGCCTACCTGAGGTCTATCCGTGTGCACGGAAAAGGAACTTACAAATATGACAACGTTCGGATCGGCAGAAACTCCAGACTGGATACCCTTCAGGCTGCCATTCTGCTGCCCAAGCTTCACGCGTTCATCAGCTATGAGCGGGACGCCGTTAATCATGTCGCGGCGAGATACACAGAAGGTCTGGGGAAGCGGATCATTCCCCCTTGTTTTGATGCCAAGTTTGTTTCTTCATGGGCCCAGTACAGCATCCAGACGGAATCGGAACAGATCCGAAACGGCCTGCAGCAGTACCTGAAACTGGCCGGAATACCTACCATGGTATACTATCCCATACCGATGCATCGCCAGAAAGCATTTTCCCATCTGGGAATAGCAGGAGAAACCTATGAAGTTTCCGAGAGACTATGCAAGACCGTTCTGGCATTACCTATGCATCCCTATCTGGAAGATGAGGAAATTGATTTCGTTATAGAAAAGGTGCGGGGTTTCTTTGAGGGGGAGAAAGCCTAAAGAGCAGTCCTGCGCCTATTGCTCTTTTCTACAGAACGGATTGTCCGTGGAGTAGGCAACCGCCGCCTCATTGAATTCCTCTGGGCTCATATGGTCAAACCTCTCCCGTTGCCACTTTGTATAATCAAATTTTTCCTTGTTGATCACGGCAATAAACCGTTCCGTTTCCACCACCCCAAGCTTCTCTAACAAGCAACGAATCCCTTTGTTCATAATTTCAATGTCACTAACCATTCCAGTCACCCTCCAATTTTCTAATAAAGTCTATGGGATTCAACATTTGAATTTCCTTGGTGCAATACTTTAAAAGCCGATCATCAGTAGTAAGAAAATAGTCACAAGATGAGTAGATTGCACAAGCCACATGGAAAGCATCTTTCACTTTAATTCCGGTTTTCATTATTTCCTCGGCTTTGGACTGTATTATATGGGCTTTATCGATATCTACATATCAGTCAAATCATTTTGCCAGAATTTTCGCCGGAGGACAAATCCTTTGTATCTTTTTAAGGAAAACTCTCTCCTCCTCACTCATTCATCCGCCTGAGACAATACTTCTCGACCAGCAAGATCAGCTCTTCCGCTGTCCCTATCTGCTCCTGAGCCTCCTCCCTTGTTGCGATATAGAAATCATCATAATCGCTGGCATGGCGTATATCTTCCGCTTCTATGATCTTCCGCCCGAAAGATTTGGGGAATATTTCCGTCCGCACATAATCTTTATTAAATTTTGCCAATACTTCTTTATGGCGTTTATATGCATTTCCGTCAAGTGCATGGATCGCTGTTATCGCATGAAAAATGGCATAATAGGCGCGATTGTTTGCTGCCCGGTATTCTTTTTGCGTCAGAAGCATAGCAGCTGTTCGCAAATCGCTTTTTGCTGTTTCGATGCGGTACAGTACCAAGTCTTTGACTGTTCCCTTCTCAGGCAGCCCCATACAACTCCACCCCTTCTTTCTGTACATTCGTGTAAAAAGGATAGACACCCAGCCATTTTTTGAAATGGGCGTCGCTTTTTGCGATGGGCTTAATGTCCAGATCATACTTTTCATTAAAGTCATAAGTGGCTCCGGACAGCTGATGCCGGAAATCCTTAATTTCCAAATCGGTCAGATCCACAAGTATCATAATATCTATATCTGAATCCGAACCGAAATCTCCTCTTGCGTAAGACCCATACAAGATCACGGATTTCAAATGCTCTCCATATATTTTGCCTACTTCCCTCACATACTCTTCAAGCATTGTCTCCATTGTCGCCTGCATGACAGCCCTCCTTTCCGCCATAATATTGTCACCAAAATTAACATATCCTAGTTTTATTATATTCATAACCTGAAATATTAGCAAGCCATTCTGCAAATTTGTCCGAATTGTTTTGCCCGGGAGTTCAACAGTTGAATAAAGGGAAAATCGCCACAGGCCGCATAAAGCCTGTATTTTTTTGTCAAATTTTGCAAATATATTGTTGCATGTGTTGCATGTTTATGGTATACTTAAGGGTAGAGGAGGGCATGTTATGAAACTATACTATGACAAGCGGCTCAAAGACCCTACATACTATGGACAGCAGGGGGTTCGGAACGGTAAGAAAGTAACCTCCAAAAACGTGAAGAAATTCGGCAAGCATTCTGAACTCCTGAAAATTACAGATGACCCTCTCGCATATGTAAAAGAAGAGATCCGGAAGTTGAATGAGGAATACCGTGTTGGCAGGGTTGCCTTTGACCTGACTGCCGATTTTAACGAAAGGGTTAAACATTCAGACGATGACATATCTTCCCCCACATGGGTAAACACCGGCTATTTTTTCCTCCAGTACATCATGAAGGACTTAAAGCTAAAAGAATTCTTTAAACAGATAACCGATGGCAGGAAGATCACTTTTGACTCTTATACAGTGTCACGCTTCCTGACCTATGCCAGGATCCTGGACCCTGCCTCCAAATTTGCCACATGGGGAAGGCTCTCTTCCTATTATGGACAGCCCTCTTTCGATTACCAGCACATCCTCCGGTTCATGGATCTGCTGGCAGACAATTACGATGGCTATCTGGCATGGCTTTATAAAAACAGCAGTTCTGTTGCAAAGAGGGACACATCTGTCCTCTATTATGACTGCACAAACTTCTACTGCGAATGCGAACAGCCGGACGAGGATGTGGTGGATGAGGTTACCGGCGAAACCATAAGCGGCCTGCGGAAATTCGGCCTCAGTAAGGAACACCGGCCCAACCCCATCGTTGAAATGGGACTCTTCATGGACAGCCGCGGAATCCCCATCACCATGTGTCTGCACCCGGGAAATACCAGCGAACAGCTCACCGCCGTCCCGCTGGAAAAGGAAGTCCTGAAAATGCTGGATAACGCCAAATTTATCTACTGTGCCGATGCCGGCCTGGGTTCCTATAACATCCGCAAGTTCAACAGCATGGGCGGCAGGGCCTTCATCGTCACACAATCAGTCAAAAAGCTCAGTGGCACACTGAAAAAAGCCGTATTTAATGACTTTGAATACCGCCTGCTCTCTAATGACGAACCTGTTAAGATCAGCGACATGAAAAAGTTTGATAAACAGGATGAAAAGAACCTCGGCCTGTACAATGACTCTGCCTATAAAGTGATCGCTGCTGACAGGGCTGTTGACCTGGGACTTTACGAAGAAAAAATACTGAAAAATGGCCGGACAAAAAAGGTGAAGGCCGCCGGCATCCTGGAGCAGAGGATTATTGTCACTTTCTCTCGTAAAATGATGGAATACCAGAGAACTGTACGGAACCGCCAGATAGAACGGGCCAAAAAACTTCTGGAGCTGAAAGACCCGGAAGAAATAAAAAAAGGCCCGAACGATGTCAGAAGATTCATGAAGAGAATCTCTCAGACGAAATCAGGTGAAAAGGCAACAGTTGAGTATAAGCTTGATGAAGAAAAGATTGCTGAAGAAGAAAAATATGACGGCTATTATGCCGTTGCAACCAACCTGATGGATCCGGCAAAAGACATACTGGCAGTTTCACACAAAAGATACCGGATCGAAGACTGTTTCCGGATCATGAAAACAAATTTTTCCGGCAGACCGATCAACCACAGGCTTCCAGAACGTATAAAGGCACATTTTTTGATCTGCTACACAGCGCTGTTGGTATACCGTTTGCTGGAAGCAAAGCTAGATGACCAAAAGACTCATGTGACAACAGAGAACCTGATCTCCACATTAAAGAATATGAATGTTACTAATATACATGATGTTGAGTACATGGCCCTTTATAACGGAAGCAGAACACTTGATGCCCTGTCTGAAATGACCCAGCTGGGGCTGGACAAACTCCACTACAGACCCAAAGACCTGAACGGAAAACTCAAAAAAATTTTGACATAGGGTTCACATACAACATTTCTGCCCTTTAGAAAAGCCGACACTCCCAGTGTTTATGCGGGATATCGGCTTTTTTAAACTATTCAAGTGCTTAAAACGGGATAGAACATTTTCCGGAATATTGCAAGTACTTTATTATTTTTTTTTAATAATTTTTGTCCTTTTGTGGGTGCATATTTTGAAATATGGAAACACAGTGAGAAAGAATATAAAAGCAGCAGAATATAAAAGAAACAGAAAAAATGATTTTGGGTATTCTCATTTTCTCCATATTAGTATATGATAAGAGTAGTGTTTTGCGGATTTAGGATATGGATTCTTCCGGCCGAATAGGCGTCCGGCATTAAGAGAAGGAAAGAAAGGAGGTTCTGGACATGCCGGGCAGAGGAGGGTCTGCTTGGTTGCCGAGGAAGCATTGGAGAGTGTACGAATAAGAACACAAATTACTTTGGAGAAAGGACGTAGGAGATACATGAAGATGAAAATTCATATGAAGGATGACGGCTTTGATTTTGAAGCAAACAAATCATCAGTTCTGACCGAGATGAAGGAAGGGTATTCTGAGCTGAGAGAAGCTTCCCTTGAGGAGCTTGAGAAAATGGTTCAGAACGATAGAAAGTGGGAGAACATATTTCTTGACAAACTGTTCGGGCGTATAGTGGAGTATGATCCGGATGCCTGCATTGAACAAGAATAAATTGATAGATATTAGAAAGTTTTTTTCGTGGTAGCCAAGACTGTCGCAGAAACGCAGAAAGTAAGGCAACGATGATGATCGTGGCAGATCGAAGGGGAATTGGAATGAAAAGGGATATATGGAACCGGCGATTTGGCTGTGGCCGAACCGCCGGTTTTTGCGTTGCTTCTTATTTTATAGGCAATGAGCAGGAACCTATGGATTTTTTATTTATCTTTTTCCAATTATGTGCTACAATGAGAAAACAAAAATATTTTACGAAATGAATGGAAAAATAGATTCATCAATTAATAAGAGGGAGGAATCCTATGTTTACAAACAAGACGCTTTTGATAACTGGCGGCACTGGCTCCTTTGGCAATGCCGTGCTGAATCGTTTTCTGACTACGGATATTGCTGAGATACGTATTTTTTCCAGAGATGAGCTGAAGCAGGATGATATGCGGCATTTTTATCAGAGGGAATATCCTGAGTACAGCAGCAAGCTTAAATTCTACATCGGTGATGTGCGGGATCCCCAGAGTATCAGTAAGGCCATGCACGGCGTAGATCTCATTTTCCATGCGGCAGCCTTAAAGCAGGTGCCCTCCTGCGAGTTCTTTCCCATTGAGGCCGTGAAGACCAATGTGCTGGGGACGGAAAATGTGCTGCAGTGCGCCGTGGAGGCAGGGGTGAAGAAGGTGATCTGTCTGTCCACGGACAAGGCGGCATACCCGGTCAATGCCATGGGAGCTTCCAAGGCCATGATGGAGAAGGTTATCATAGCCAAGGCCCGCACCGTGCCTGCAGATGAGACAAGTATCTGCTGTACCAGATATGGCAATGTGCTCTGTTCCAGAGGCTCGGTGGTTCCGCTGTTTATCAGCCAGATCAAGGAGGGCAAGCCCCTGACCCTGACGGAGCCGTCCATGACTAGATTCGTTATGAGTCTGGAAGAGGCGGTAGAGCTGGTGGTCTACGCATTTCAGAATGCCGAGAGCGGGGATATCATGGTGCAGAAGGCGCCGGCATGTACCATTGGAGTGCTGGCTCAGGCAGTGAAAGAGCTGTTCCATGACGAAAACGAGACCAAGGTGATCGGCATACGCCACGGCGAGAAGATGTACGAGACTCTGCTGACCAACGAGGAGTGCGCCCACGCCGTGGATATGGGAAATTTTTACCGTGTTCCGGCGGACAAGCGCGATCTGAATTACGACAAGTATTTCATTCAGGGCAATCGGGAGAGGACGGAGCTGTCGGAATTCAACTCCAACAACACGGAGCTTATGGATGTGGAGCAGGTAAAGAAGAAATTGATGACATTGTCTTATATACAGGAAGAGATAGCTAAATGGGAGAATCGCTGATGAAGGTGCTGGTTACAGGAGCAGGCGGCTTTATTGGAAAAAATCTGGTGGCGGAGCTGGAGAGACGGGAAGGAGTCGTGGTTCTGCCGTTTGATGTGGACACGCCGGAGGAGATGTTGGAGGAGTACTGCGGCCAGTGCGGCTTCGTTTACAATCTGGCAGGGGTGAATCGCCCTGAGCACATGGAGGAGTTCATGGAAGGCAATTTCGGCTTTGCCACCGCATTGGTGGAGAGCCTGAAGCGTCATGGCAATAGCTGCCCGATCATGAATGCATCCTCCATTCAGGCCACATTGGACAATCCTTACGGAAGAAGCAAGAAGGCGGGAGAGGACATGATGTTCGCCTATGGGAGGGAGACGGGGGCGCAGGTATATATCTACCGCTTCCCCAATGTGTTCGGCAAATGGTGCAGGCCCAACTATAACAGCGCCGTGGCCACCTTCTGCCATAATATAGCCCATGGCCTGCCGATACAAGTGAATGACCGGAACAGAATCATGGAGCTGGTTTACATTGATGACGTGGTGGAGGAGCTGCTGGGGGCTTTAGAGGGCCATCCTCATATGAACCCGGAGGGATATTGCTATGTACCTATGGTTCACAAGGCCAGTTTGGGAGAGATCGTTAGCCTTCTGTACAGCTTCCGGGAGAGCAGGCAGAATCTGATGGTGCCGGACACCGCGGAGGGGAGCTTTGAGAAGAAGTTGTACAGCACTTATCTGAGCTATCTTCCGGAAGGAGAATTCTCCTATCCTCTGTTGATGCATGAGGATGAGCGGGGAAGCTTTACGGAGATTTTGAAGAGCCCGGATAGGGGACAGGTATCTGTCAATATATCAAAGCCGGGAATCAAAAAAGGAGATCATTGGCACCATACAAAGAATGAAAAGTTTGTAGTGGTAAGCGGAAAGGCCCTGATTCGCTTCCGCAGGCATGGGAGCAGTGAGATCATCGAATATCATGTGAGCGGGGAGAAGCTGGAAGTGGTGGACATTCCCACCGGATATACCCACAGCATCGTGAACGAGGGGGATACGGATCTGGTGACGCTGATGTGGTGTAATGAGTGCTTCAATCCCGGAAGGCCGGATACGGTTTCCGAGGCAGTGGAGTGATCTGCGCAGGGCAACCGAACCTGCAGCGCCCAAAAAACAACGCTTGAGAAGCTATGGAAAGGCAGCACCTATGGAGCGGGGCGTGTGCATCCTTTAAGTCTGACGTAGGATGCGATATCAATCATAAGGAAAAGGTGGAAGAATGAGCAAGCTGAAGGTGATGACCGTGATCGGAACCAGACCTGAGATCATCAGGCTGTCCGAAGTAATCAAAAAGTGTGACAAATATTTTGATCAGATTCTGGTGCATACGGGACAGAACTATGACTATACCTTGAACCAGATTTTTTTTGAGGATCTGGGACTGAGACAGCCGGATCATTATCTGGAAGCAGTGGGAGAGGATTTGGGGGAAACCATAGGCAATATCATAGCCAAAAGCTATAAGCTGATGACACAGGTAAGGCCCGATGCCTTTTTGGTGTTGGGAGACACCAACTCCGCCCTTGCTGCGATCTCTGCGAAGCGGCTGAAGATTCCTATTTTTCATATGGAGGCGGGGAACCGCTGCTTTGACGAGAACCTTCCGGAGGAGACCAATCGGCGCATTGTGGATCATATCGCAGATGTGAATCTATGCTACAGTGAACATGCCAGAAGATATCTGAACGCGGAGGGAACTGCAAAGGAGAGGACCTATGTCACGGGCTCGCCCATGGCCGAGGTGCTTTCCGCCAATATGGAAAAGATCAAGGCCAGCGAAGTGCTGAAGACGCTGGGACTGGAAGAGGGAAGGTATATCCTGCTTTCCGCTCATAGGGAGGAAAACATCGATCAGGAGAAGAATTTCTTTGCTCTGATGGAGGCGGTCAACAGCATGGCGGAGACTTATCAGATGCCCATCATCTACAGCACTCACCCGAGAAGCAGGAAATTCATTGAGCAGAGAGGATTTCAGTTTCATTCTTTGGTGAGGAGTCTCCAGCCTTTTGGATTTTCGGATTACAACCATCTCCAGATGAAGGCCTTCTGTGTGGTGTCCGACAGCGGAACCCTGCCGGAGGAGGCGTCCTATTTCAGCTCTAAGGGACATCCCTTCCCCGCGGTATGCATCAGGACTTCCACAGAGCGGCCGGAGGCCATAGACAAGGGGAACTTCATTCTGGGAAGCATCACTGCCCAGCAGGTGCTTCAGGCTGTGGATATGGCAGTGAAGATGAATCAGGAGGGAGACTTGGGCGTAGACGTGCCCAACTATGTGGACGAAAATGTCAGCACCAAAGTGGTGAAGATTATTCAAAGCTATACCGGAATCGTAAATAAGATGGTGTGGAGGAAGGAAGGCTGAAGGAAACGGGGGCATGTCATGAGGATACAGATGAAGGATGACGGCTTTGACTTTGAGGCCAATAAGGCGATGGTTCTGCAGGAGATGAAGGAGGAGTATTCCGAGCTGAGCGAGGTATCGCAGGAAGAGCTGAGGAAGATGGTTCAGGACGATGCGGGATGGATGAATATTTTTCTGGACAAGCTGTTTGGGCGAGTGATCGAGTATGACCCGGAAGCTTGTCTGGTGCCGGAATGAGCGGCATGAGGAACGTAAAGAGAGAGGCTTTGAGGGAGCGCGTCTGCGGACAGACGGAACTTAAGGGGCGGCAGAGCATATCCGGTAAAAGATGGATGGAGAAGCCAAGGCAGTGTGCTTCGGTGAGGTGTGGCACGAAAGCAGAGCCGGCGGCCTGACGTAAGTCAGGTTGTCGGCTCTTTTTATATAGATATTTGTGCATGTTGGGCCTGCACCGCCTGCCGGACACATGGGGGAAATGGAACACTGTGTTAGCTTTGCCCGTCGTCCTTCAGCAGTATACGGCACCTCTTTTTATAGCAGGCTATGCCGTATTTGAGGATGTTCTCCACGCCGTTTCGGCGCAGCCCCTCCGCGTACCCCTTCCGATCGATCTGCTCCAGCGCCTCCAGACAAGCTTTCTCCAGATCCCCGTCCTCGGCGTATTTGACCTCGATCACAATGCCCATGGTCCCAGCCTCGTCCTCTGCCAGAATGTCGCTGTAGCCCTCCCCGGCCTCGGCGTTGGAGCTGAGGACCCAGTCCTCCCGGTGACTCAGCAGGCCCAGAAGAACTCCGTGGTAGAAGCTCTCCCTCCGTCCCTTCCTGCCCCCGGCGTCCCGGACGCTGATGGTTCTGGCCAGATAGGCCCCGAACAGCTCCTCGGCTGTATGGGCGTCTCCTCTGGGGAAGGAGCCGCAGAAGGCGTCCAGCCGGGGCGTGTCCCTGCGGGCTTCCTCCTGAAACCAGTCCAGAATCTGTTCCGCAAAAATCTGACGGATCTCCCGGTTGGGGATGGCCAGCTGGAGGGCGCCGTCCTCCTTCTCTCCCCGCTGGGTAAGGTATCCGGTGGCGAAGAGGACGCTCCAAAGGTTGCCGATGTTCTTGTATAGGTCCCGGTAGGTCAGGTTCTGATTGACCGGTTTTGCTACGCTCTCCCCGTCCACCAGACGCTCGATCTCCCGTCGGGTGCTTCCTGTGGCCATGCTGATGAAACGCCGGATGATGTCGTTGCCGCTGGTGTTGATCCAGAAAGCCTGAGGCTTTGCCAAAGGGTCTGCCAGAAGAAGGCTGACATAGTTGATCACATCCCAGGGGCAGTAGATATCCGTGCTGCCAAAGCGGTAGCCATTGTACCATTCCCTGATGTCTTCTGATTTATCTGCAAATCCGTAGTAATCAAGCATCTCCCGGATCTCTCCAGCTGTGAAGCCGAACCATTGGCTGAACCGGGGATCGGTGACGGAGAAGATATTCATATTGTTCAGCCCGGTAAAGATGCTTTCCTTCGTGATTCTCAGGCAGCCTGTCAGCACAGCCATGTGCAGGCTGGCGTTGGTCTTCAGAGCCTGACCGAACATGTTTCGGATCAATGAAACCATATCGTCATAGTATCCGGCCTGCTGGGCCTTGTCCAGAGGCACGTCGTACTCGTCGATAAGCAGTATGGTCTTCCGTCCATAGTGCTTATGAAGGCAGGCACAGAGGGTGTACAAGCTGTTGGCCAGCACTTCCTCCGTCATGAGGAACCCGTGTCGCCCGCTGGTGTCCACGTTGATCAGCTGCCTATACTGCGCCCTCTCCCTATCGGACAGTCTGGGGCTCTCTGATAGGAACTGGAACCGAAGGGCCTCGTTGCCTATGGCGAAGCGAAGCATGCCCAGAGCCATGGCGTAGTCCGTGCCGCTGACACCCTTGAGGCTGACGGAGACCACGGGGAAGCTCCCCATGTATTTTTCGCAGTACTCCTTTTCCCTGCTTATGTTCAGGCCTTCAAAGAGTGCGGCATCGCAGCCGCATTCAAAGAAGCATTTCAGCATGTCCATGTTCAGGGATTTGCCGAACCTTCTGGGGCGGGTGAAGAGGTTCACCTTTCCCCGACTATTTAAGAGTTCCTTAATCAATCCTGTTTTATCTACATAATAAAATTCCTCTTTTCGGATTTCTTCAAAGTTCTCGATACCGATGGGCAGTTTTGCCTTATTTGCCATGAAATGCAACTCCTTCCGTTTTTTATTGCCTCTTCGGCAGGGCCGCCGTTACGAATATCCGATAAACGGCGAAGGCAGCTGTGTAAAAGCCCGCTGCGAAAGGCGGGAAATCTAGCAAAGGTAAGAAATCTAACAAAGGCAAGAATTCTTGTGCGAGTAAACTCTTAACTGAAAGTAAGAAAACTAACATATATGTCCAGTCTATCATAAAATAGAGAAAAGAGGAATAATAATATCGGTTTATCTTTTAGGTATAGTATGCTACAATGAAGAAGATCCATATAAAAAGATTAATACCAAGTGAACGATAATCAAAAAAGCAATTAAGGATAGGGAAAGAAATAAAGGAGCGGACAGCGAAACGATGAAATATGATTATTTGATAGTGGGGGCAGGGCTCTTTGGGGCAGTGTTTGCCTATGAGGCGAGGAAGCGGGGCAAAAGCTGCCTTGTGGTGGAGAAGAGGAACCATATTGCGGGGAATGTCTATTGTGAGGATATTCATGGAATCCAAGTACACAAGTACGGGGCGCATATTTTCCATACCTCTGACAAGGAAATATGGGAGTATGTCAATCAGTTTGCGGAATTCAATCATTATATCAATGCTCCCATTGCGCGCTATAAGGATGAGCTGTACAACCTGCCTTTCAATATGAATACCTTCAGCAGAATGTGGGGGATTGCGACGCCCAAGGAGGCGCAGGACATCATCGCAGGCCAGATTGCGGATCTGAATATATCGGAACCCAAGAATCTGGAGGAGCAGGCACTGTCTCTGGCGGGCCGGGATGTGTATGAAAAGTTGATCAAGGGCTATACGGAGAAGCAGTGGGGCCGGGAATGCAGGGATCTGCCGGCCTTTATAATCAGAAGGCTTCCGCTGCGGTTCACTTATGATAATAACTATTTTAACGATCGTTTTCAGGGAATTCCCATAGGCGGCTATACCAGACTTGTGGAGCGGCTGCTGGAGGGGGTAGAGGTGCGTTTAAGTACAGATTATCTGGAGCATAGGCAGGAGTTGGACGGGCTGGCGGACAGAGTTGTTTACACGGGTATGATAGACCGCTTTTATAATTATTCTCTGGGTGTGCTGGAATATCGGAGTGTGCGTTTTGAGACGGAAGAGCTGGAAGTGGAGAACTATCAGGGGAATGCAGTGGTGAATTACACTGATAAAGAGGTGCCCTATACCAGAATCATTGAACATAAGCATTTTGAGTTTGGGAAGCAGCCCACCACCGTTATATCCCGGGAATATTCCAGCGAATGGAAAAAGGGGGACGAGCCATATTATCCCATAAATGACGAAAAGAATAACGGACTTTATGAGAGATACAGACAACTGGCAAAGAAGGAGGAACGGATCATCTTTGGCGGGCGTCTGGGCGGCTATCGATATTATGATATGGACAAGGTGATCGCAGAAGCCCTTAAGGTGTGCGAAAAAGAGCTGTGAGGTGAAGAACCCATTAGTATATCGGCAAAAGGCTCGACATGGAAAGCATAAAGCATGGCAGAGAGCAGTTTAGTGCAGCAGGAGCGGAGACGGCGAGATTTGTAAGAATTTGTCGATGATATTTTCTTTACAAATATTTGACGCTGTATTATCATTATAATTGAAAAGGGGAATTATAGAAGTGACAGTTGGTTTCGGCTGACTGTCACTTCTATTTTTTCTAAAAATCCATGCAAATATTATATTATTTTATTCTATTATTTTGTTTGCAAAAATTTTTGTTTTGTGGTAAGGTAAAAGGGCAAGGTGCGCAATGGGCACTTTTGTGATGCTACAAAACGGCAGTAAAAAAGCGCATATAGGAGGTGACTGCATTGAAAGAAAGCTATAGGATAACGAAAGCCGAGCGCGAGGTAATGGAAGTGATCTGGGAGGCTGCAGAGCCGGTCAGGACAAAAACTCTTTTGGACAAGATGAAGGAGAGAGGAAGGGACTGGAAGAGGCAGACTCTGAACACTTTGCTTTTCCGTCTGGAGGAGAAGGGCATTGTAAGCCGTCGGCGTGCGTATGTCGAGGGAGCTCTGAGCGAGGATGAATTGCTTCAGAAGCAGACGCAGGAGATACTCGATGACTTTTATGGCGGAAAGCTTGAAAATTTCTGTGCCGCTTTGGTTGGGAATCAGGCCATCAAGGACGATGATGTGGACAAGCTATACGCTCTGATCGATGAATGGAGGACTAAGTAAGAGAGGTATTTTGCATTATGAAGTACCTATTTCTAATGACGGCAGCTGGCAGCGTTCTGTTCATTTGCTATTGGGTCTGGAGCAAGGTGTTCGCGCCTTGCCTGACCCATAGTGTGAGATACAAAGCTCTGGTTCTCGTAGTGCTGGTCTTTTTGATCCCTTGGGTATGGCTTAAGGGCATCTATAGTTATGTGGTCAGGTGGTTTTTGCAGGTGAGGGTGCCGGTGGTCAACGGGCACCCGGTAGCCATTGCGGACATCGTAACGGCAGGGGAGGCCTATAAGACGCCGGATTATCGGTGGGAGCTGGTGGTTCTGGGAATATGGCTGATTGGAGCATTGGGATTTGTGCTATACAAGGCAGCCACTTATTTCCACAGTAAGCGCAGGCTTCTTTCGGTATCAAGAAAATGCGATGATCCTGATCTGAATGAAATTGTGGAACGGCTGCGCAAAGAGCTGCATTATAAGGGCAGGTTTGAGGTCTATTTGACGCCGGGCAGGAATACAACATTTACGCTGGGTGCCATGAGGCCGGTGGTGTTTCTACAAGAAGAATATTTAGAAGGTCAACTGTACTATATCATGAAGCACGAGATGACACATATGGTCAGGAAGGATTTGCTGCTGAAGCTATTGCTGGAATGTGTATGCTGCCTTCACTGGTTTAATGTGCTTGTCTATTTTCTGAATGACCAATTTGACAATGCATGCGAGGCATCATGTGACGAAAGGGTGCTGGCAGGATGTACAGAAGATGAACGTAGGGCATATTCCAAGCTATTGGTGGACAATCTGAAGAGGCTGAAGGAGCAGATCGCTGCTCCAAGGAAGAGGATTCCCTTTGAGAATGGATTGGGTGATGCCTATGAAAAGACAAAAGAAAGGGTGAATTTGATCATGAAAGCGAAGGAAGTGGGGAATTGGAGGAAGGGGCTTGCCGCAGGCATGTTTGCCGTGCTGCTGGTTGCCAACTCTTTTACTGCTCTGGCATATCCGAATGTGTATCGTGTGGAAGATGAAAAGGCGGATGTTGCGGAGATGGTAGTTGATGGAAGTGGATTTTGGACGGATGATACATGTTATGATGGTGGATTTGATGAATGTTCTGCAAATTTGAATCTTGTTGCTGAGGTACTCTATGCAGAGGAATTTATTGATATGGAAGGCAATGTTTATCCAGTCAATTCCTCTAGTCCATATGTGTTTTGTATCAAGCACGATATCGTGTCAGGGTATTTTCAGGCGCATCAAAAAGACGGTAAGGGTGGCTGTATAGTTAAGATTCATGAAAGTACAAAATGTCTGAATTGTAATACGATCTGGATTGGGGCTTGGGTTAAGACACTCATGTATGCTGAGTGCCCTCATTAAAATAAATGATACATATCTTCATATAGTTTGGATGATGTTTTAATCAGGCAAATGGCCATATGACAGAAGGCCCGCACAAAGAGTAACACTTTGTGCGGGCCTTTGTGTGCGGGTTATTGTGCCTCGAAGATGCAAAAGGGGGCTCTTTCCGAAAGAGGGTCACGATATATCCAGATCAGGAGGAACATCCAGTTCATTGGGGACATATTTTCCGTTTTTCTTCCGCTGCCTGACACATTCTGTCAATAGATATTCGATCTGGCCGTTTACTGAGCGGAAATCATCTTCCGCCCAAGAGGCGATGGCATCGTACAGCTTGGGAGAGAGCCTCAAAGGTATCTGTTTCTTGTTGTCCGCCATATCAATACAAACTCCCTGAATTCACAATTGGCTGGGCATCGCGGTTTCCGCACAGCACCACGAGCAGGTTGGAGACCATGGCGGCCTTCCGCTCCTCATCCAGATGCACCACATCGTTTTCATTCAGACGCTCCAGAGCCATTTCGACCATGCCTACTGCACCGTCTACAATCATTTTTCTGGCGTCAATGATTGCGGAAGCCTGCTGACGCTGAAGCATTGAGGCGGCGATTTCGGGGGCATAGGCGAGATATGTGATCCGGGCTTCTACGATTTCGATTCCGGCGTCGGTCACACGGGTCTGGATTTCCTCCCGTATCCGTGCGGCCACAACATCGCTGGAGCCCCGAAGGCTTCCCTCGTCGGCTATGCCGTCCCCGGTGGTGTCCACATTGGGGGCTACGTCATAGGGATAGATGCGCACTACATGGCGCAGGGCGCTGTCGCATTGAAGAGATAAGAATTCTTTGTAATTGTCCACATTGAAGACGGCCTTTGCGGTGTCGATGATCCGCCATGTGACAGCAATACCGATTTCGATAGGATTGCCCAGACAGTCGTTGATCTTCTGACGGCTGTTGTTGAGGGTCATGACCTTCAGGGACAGTTTTTTGTTGGGCATTTCGCTGGTTATGCTCATGCCCTGACTGCCGGTCATGATTGCAGACAGGCCCCCTGACTCTGACACATCTCCGCTCTGGCTCAGGCGGGTCTTGGCGGCGGGATTCACGCCTACGCAGAACGGATTTACAAAGTAAAAGCCGTTGCCTTTTAAAGTTCCGATATACTCTCCGAACAGTGTCAGAACCAAAGCCTCCTGCGGCTTTAGAACCTTGAGCCCGCAGAGCAGTATCCATGCCAGACTGACCACAGTGATGCTTCCTGCCAGACCTGCGATATTTGCGGCGCAGGCTCCCTGCTTTTCCATGCTGACTGCTGAAAAAATCAGCGCTGCGATGGCGACTGCATACAGTAGGATCACGCCCAGAAGAACAGCCATGCCATGTTTTTTACCGTTCAAGATTTTTTCGCTCATAAAGTTGCCTCCGTATTCATTTGTCTTTTATGGGATTTATTTGATATCATTATGATATCATAGAGAATACAAAAACGCAATAGGTATTTTGAGTCTTTTACAAGTTGCAATTCTTCCTTTAAATGGTATAATGAAATTGCTGGGGACGAGAGAAAATCTCCCGAAGAGAACCGCAGAGAATGATAGAGGATAGAAAGCGGAGGTTGCGAAGATGATCAAGGGATTCAAGATGAAGCTGTATCCGGGGCAGGAGGCCGAATATGAGAAGAGGCACAACGAGCTGTGGCCGGAGATGCAGGACATGATTCACGAGCATGGCGGGAAGAATTATACTATTTTTCTGGACAAGGAGACTCTGACTTTGTTCGGGTACATTGAGATCGAGGATGAAGAGCTGTGGGCGAAGGGCGCCGACACAGCCATCAACCGCAAGTGGTGGGACTTCATGGCGGATATCATGGAGACCAATCCTGACAACAGTCCGGTGAGCGTGAATCTGAAAAACGTATTTCATTTGGATTGAACCCAAAAACAAGGAAGGGGCTGTCTGCGCAGCCCTTTCTTTGTTTTTGAAATGAAGATAAGATATGGGGATCCTAAGGCGAAGAAGCCTTCAGGATATTTGTGGAATGTCGGTTCTGTTACGGGGCTTCTGCCTCAAGGGTTCACATCATTTCGGCTCTCGGTGCAGGTCAGGAAATCGCTGGCATTCTGCAGGGTGGTGACGGCAATGGCTTCCAGAGCCTCTCTGGTGAAGAAGCCCTGATGAGACGTGATCATCACATTGGGGAAGGACAGCAGTCTTGCGGTGGTGGAATGCTCCAGAATTTCGTCGGACCGGTCCTCAAAGACATTGGCGGTCTCTTCTTCGTATACATCCAGTCCCACGCCGGCAAATTTGTGCATACGGATGCCCTCTATCAAATCATTGGTTTTCACCAGAGCGCCCCGGGAAGTATTCACCAGAATGACGCCGTCCTTCATTTTCCGTATGGTTTCTATATTGATCATATGATATGTGGAGTCCATCAAGGGACAGTGAAGAGAAATGACATCACTGTCGGAAAGCAGCTGGTCCAACGAGACATAGGTGACGAAATCCTTCAGGTCTTCATTTTGAAACACATCGTAGGCGATGACTTTCATTCCGAAGCCATGGCAGATGCGGCACATGGCGGCCCCGATCTTGCCGGTGCCGATGATTCCGGCGGTTTTCTGGTAGAAATTGAAGCCCATGAGACCGCTGAGGCTGAAATCATTTTCCCTTACTTTATTGTAGGCCTTGTGGAGACGGCGGTTGCTGGCCAGAGCAAGAGCCATGGCATGCTCGGCAACGGCTTCGGGAGAGTAGCCGGGCACACGCATGACACGCATGCCATATTTTTTTGCGGTATCCAGATCCACATTGTTGAAACCTGCACAGCGCATGAGGATCAGACTGACTTTCTTTGCGTGCAGGATGTCCAAGGTCGGCGACCCTAGATCGGAGTTGACAAAAGCGCATACGGCATCGAATCCCTCCGCCAGAGCAGCCGTTCTGGAATCCAGATCAGACTTGGTATACTCGATGGCGATGTCGGGGAAAGCGCCGAGGGCGGATTGAAAGGATTCTCGGTCATAGTTTTTTGTATCATAAAACAATATTTTCATATCAATGCCTCCTTGCCCGGTTGACGGGCGTCCAGTGGATAGCTCATGGCGGCACAATTGATGGGATGTGTGGCCGCAGCTTTGTTTTTGGCTTAGTGTTGCTTTTTTTCATATTATCATGCATTGAGACGAAAAGAAAGCCAATTTGTATAAAAAGATTGATGAAGAGAGCTTGAAATGATATAATGGAATACGCAAGAAGACGTTATATTAATCAAAGGAAGAATGATAAAATGACATATTACTATTATGATAAGGTTTTGGTCAGCAATTGTAGGCTGAGAAGCCTGACAGACTATGCCGGAAAAATGACGAAGGATTCTGTAGTTCAGCTGTCCGCCCAAGTGGTGGAGCCCAATGCCGCTGTCTTGAAAGGTTGCGGGGAGATTGTTTTCACAGAAGATTTTTATCAAGTGACAGTTCCTGAAAAAGTCACCTATCAGATTCACAAAGACGGAAATCTGGTCAGGGCGTATGCGGCAGATCTTTTGTGGGTCGAGCAGACGATTTTGGGCATACCGGCATCTATTTTGGCGCTGCTCAAAGGGAAGGTTCTGCTGAATGGGTCGCTTCTGCACGCCGGTCGGTGGGCATATGCGGTGATAGGGGAGAGGGAAAGCCGGATTGACGATATGTATTTGCGCTGTGGGATTCCCGGAAGAGCGGTGATGGTACGGCAGCAAGAGGAACAGTTCGTGGGAACGGCCCATTCCGATTCCGCCTACTTGGATTGCGCGGTTGAAGCCTTGGGGCTGCTGGGTGTTTTTGTTCTTCAGAGCAATGAGGCAAAGGCCGCCATCGAGCCCATGTGCCTGCCGGAGCTGAAAAAAGATTCCTTGTTGGAGAGCGTAGTGGGCTATGAGGTGTTTTCTCAGGAGCTGATGCAGCTGGCCGATGAAAGCGGCATAATAGATCAGATCAGCCGTAAACTGTATATGGCCTTTATGCGGGCGTTATGATTCATGGAAGGCGGCATATGGCCTTTACGCATGTATTATAATCGGAAGAGCGTCCGAAGGCGAAAGGACATCAGAAAAGGGGGGAGGATGCCGGAAGGCGAAAGGGGACCAGAAAAGGGGGAAGGACATCAGAAGAGGGGGGAGGATGTCAGAAGGTGAAAGGACATCAGAAGAGGGGGAGGATGTCGGAAGGCAGAAGGCCATCAAAAAGCGAAACACCTTTTGGCCCCCTGCTGCGAGCTTATATGGTTTCGGCGGCAAAGGAGGCATAACGGGAGAGAGCGTATTGATCATTTTCAATCAATACGCTCTCTCAAACTTCCTGATCCAATGGACTATACCTCTCTTTCTGTAGAATTGTTTTCTTCCATTTCGAATCTTGTGCCTCCACTTTTGTGACTTTCCCGGATGCAGTGCTGCGAGTTGCATTGATTTTGCTACTGATATACTTTTTTGTAGCGATAAATTTTTGTTTACCCTCTTGCTATTCGCTTTTCGTTTGTGGGTTGGCACAAATCATGTACTACAATTCCGTATGTGGATGTACTTTATGGAAGATGTCTTGCTCCTTTCTTTATTGTGCTTTTAGTATATAACACATCCATAGATTTGTCAATACATTTTTGGAATATTTTTATATTTTTCAATAATTTGCAGGATAAATATGAGTTATCAACAAATACATGCTCTGGAGCATAATATATTCTATGATTGTCCGAGAAGCAATTATGATCTGTAGGATAAAGGCAAATATAAAAAGTATATTGATGAAGTGTAAAAAGGTATAAAAGGTAAAAAGACATAAGAATTGCGCAAATAATAAGAAAACAAAAAGGAAACAAGCATAGTTTTTAAAAAATAATATGTACAAACAGTAAAATCAAATAATTTAATAAAAATACAAAAATATATTGACAAATTGCTTTTGGCATCATATAATGATATCAGAAACAGCAAAACAAGAAATAGAGAGAACGACTTCCATGCTGACAACTGAATAAGGATTACAATCATTAAAAATGAAGCTCTGTAAGTACACAGCAGAAACAAGGAGCGACGGATTGAAAAAGGAATGAATTCCAGCCGTGGCGGTACATCTGGTACAAGGAATGTGTGGAAGAGGCAGAGAGTGAAATGGAAGGGCGGAAGAGCTGCATAGGAAAAGGAGGTAAAGTCCGTTGGACCAAACAGTTTGAGAGGGTGTATTGATTCCAAGTGATCAATACACCCTCTCTCGTTGCCGTCGGCAAAAAACATTTAAAAGCCATTTGATTCGGGCATCATACAATATTTTCCGATATTACGTCCGGCTTTCTGACCCAGACATGCCCATGGGGCAGAAGACGTCAATAGTTTTCCGCGCTTATTTCAAAATAGCTTTGAGGATGAGCGCAAACGGGGCAGATTTCAGGCGCCTGAGTGCCCACTATGATATGGCCGCAGTTGCGGCATTCCCAAACCTTGACCTCGCTCTTGGCAAAGACGGCGGCCGTCTCCACGTTTTTGAGCAGAGCGCGGTATCTCTCCTCATGATGCTTTTCGATTGCGGCTACCATGCGGAATTTATGCGCGAGCTCGTGGAAGCCCTCCTCCTCCGCAGTTTTGGCAAAGCCTTCATACATATCTGTCCACTCGTAGTTCTCGCCCTCGGCAGCAGCGGCAAGATTTTCGCTGGTATTGCCGATTCCTTCAAGCTCCTTGAACCACATTTTTGCATGTTCCTTTTCGTTGTCCGCGGTTTTTAAAAACAGTGCCGCGATCTGCTCGAAACCGTCTTTCTTTGCTCTGGAAGCGAAGTAGGAATATTTGTTTCTTGCCTGCGACTCCCCGGCAAAAGCGGCCTGCAGATTCTTTTCTGTCTGGGTTCCGGTGTACTTGGTGGTTTTGTTTTGGCTCATATTGTTGTCCTCCTTTGTTTCGGATGCTTTGCCCTGCTCGCGGAAAGACAGCAAAAGCGCCTCTTTGAGGGGGCTCAGCTGCGGCCTCTGGATCCGGCCTTGTCCCGTGCAGACAGTATATCATATTTTCTGCAAGGATTGCTACGGGAATTGAGTTTTCTTTCATATTTTTTATTTGAATCATGAAAAAGACTATAAATTTTGAAGAATACGTGGTAGAATAGGGAATATAAGGTTTGCCGGACAGCCGCTGCCGGAGAAATGGCAGAGAAAATTTGGATGGGCAGGGAAGTGACCTGCCGGAGGGGCTGTGACGGGAGAGGAGGAAATCATGGAAATGGAAAACAAAACAGACATTACGGAATCTAAGGCAGCGGAGGCTGCGGGAACAGAGGAGGCCGTAGAGAAAGCTGTTGAGATGAAGGGGACGGAAAGCGCTGTCGGTACAGAAACTCTGGAGAAGACTGCTGAAGCAGCCGGATCCCAAGCGGCTGTATCGGAAGAGACCGTGGAGACTATGGCGGACTACAGCAAGGAGCTGGAGGCTTCCTTCCGCATGATCAAGGAAGGAGACGTACTGACGGGGAGCGTGATTCATGTAGGTGAGGAGGAAGTGACGCTGGATCTGGATTATTATGCTCCCGGCGTAATCAAAGCGGCGGATTTGAGCAGGGATCCTGCATTTTCGATTCTGAACGACGTGCATGTGGGCGACAAGCTGCAGGGCACAGTGGTGAAGAAGGACGATGGGGCAGGCAACATCGTGCTGTCCTGCGTGGAAGCATCGGAGGTTCTTGGCTGGGATAAGCTCAAGGCGTATCTGGAGGAGAAGAAGGTTCTGTCTGTCAAGGTGAGCGAAGTGGTGAACAAAGGAGTGGTGGCTTATCTGGAAGGAATCAGGGGCTTCATTCCCGCATCCCATCTTTCGCTGGAATATGTGGAGGATCTGGAAGGCTTCGTGGGAAAGACCATGGAGGTGCGTGTCATCACTGTGGAAAAGGGCAAGAAGAAGCTGGTGCTTTCTGCGAGAGACGTGCTGAAGGAGAAGGCGGCGGAGGAGATGAACCATAAGATCGCCATGATGGCGCCGGGCACCGTGCTGGAGGGAAAGGTGGAAAGCCTTATGCCCTACGGAGTGTTCGTGGATCTCGGCGGAGGCCTCAGCGGCTTGGTTCACATTTCACAGATGAGCCAGAAGCGGATCAAGGTGCCTTCCGAGGTGGTGGCTGCAGGCGATACGGTGAAGGTGAAGGTACTGAATACAAATAACAACAAGATCAGCCTGAGCATGAAGGCCGTGGAGGAAGAGGCGAAGCCGGATCAGGTGGATGCAAAGCTGACCGCGCAGTACAACTCGGGCAGGTCTGTGGGCACGTCTCTGGGAGATCTGCTGAAAGGGCTGAAGCTGTAGCTCTCAAATGTGTATCACAAGAGCGTATGCAAGTGCCGGTACATTGGGAAGGGTTATGAAGGCTGTGCCCCCCTTATGTACCGGCTTTATATTGTAAAAAAATTATTAAATGTATAGAATTAGATCAAAATGGAAAACTTATATAATTGAAATATTCCGAATATCATGATATCATAAACGTGTAGGTGCAGATGCTACATCTTTATGAGGAAACGATATGAGAATAGAGCGGATAGATGAAAAGACGGTAAAATGCTTTCTGTCCAACCAGGAGTTGGAGGAATATGATATTGATTATAAAGACTTTATCATGCGAAGCGAGAAGGCGAAGGAAGTCGTGCAGGAGATCATCGAGCAGGCCCAGGAGGAAGTGGGCTATAAGCCGCCTCAATTTGCCTTTGACCTGCAGATTATGATGCTGCCGGAGCAGGGGATGATTCTGACCTTTTCCGAAAGAGATCCTGAAGTTCATGAAGGGGATCAGTTCATTGAATGCCTGAAGGAGATGAAGCGCATTCTGCAGAGAACCAGAGAGAAGCTGAACCAGAGCGGCGGGAATGCTGCAGGAGAGGGAGGGGAAGCTGAAAAACCCAAACAAGAGGATAAAAGCAAGGGCGGGAAGCAGCAGGCAGAACGCCCCGGTTTTGCGGTATTTGCCTTCTCCAGCATTGGAAGGGTGATGGAGTATGCGGCGGTGCTGCCCTCCAATCTGCAGGTGGACAGTGTCTTGTATGAGATGGACGGATTGTATTATCTGTATTTGATAAAAGGGCGTGCTTCCTATGAGCGCTACAGCAGGGCGTGTATTCAGGCGCTGGAGTTCGGTAGCCTCTATGCAGCCGAGGAGCGTCAGACAGCGCGGCTGAAGGAGCATGGGCAATGCCTGATCGGAGAGAAGGCAATCAGAAAGCTGCGGGGGTGATAGGCCCCCGCTGTTTTGCGTCATGGCAAAATAGATGTTGCGGAAAAGATTGGTAATGTGGTATCGTAAAGCTGTGCCTTTAGGATGAGGTAAGGCGGACCGCGGAAGACATAGCGGACTGCGGAAGACATAGCGGACCGCGGAAGACATGGCGGACTGCGGAAGGTATGCGGAAAAGTAGGGCGGTTCATGTATCTTAGGGGAGCAGGAAGACAGATAAGCAGAGCCGATTGCATGGGATCTGCAAATATACAGCTGACCCGGAGATGGGGATCAGCAGCGGACGGGAGGAAGGATATGTATGGTTTTCAGTTTAAGGATGTGACTTATGGGCAGGAGGCGGCCGGCTGGGTGGACGGCGTATATTATCCCAGAACGCCCCGGATCAATGACGGCAGCAGCTTCTTGGAGGAGGAGCAGGACGGCTGGCGGCTGCACAGCCGGGTCTGGCAGGAGATCGAGGAGACTGGCTACGGTATCTATTATTATGAAGAAACGACTCTGCTGTCCACGGAGCTGGAGGGCAGCAATTATTTGGTGAAAGCGGTATTGGGGAACCCTACAAAGAACCCTTATACCTGCCATGTGCGTCTTAACGGCGTGGTAAAGAAGCCGGAGATTCTGGTGAAGCCCGGAGAGGAACAGGAGGTTGAGTTCATCGCCTGCATGACGGACGGGAGCTTTGACTTAAGCATCACCATGGGGGCGATGCCGGAGATACACGGTCAAGTGATAGAGGGGGATGTGTATCTGAAGGATATTGAGATTGTGCCGGAGGCGGCGAAGGAGAGGCGAAAGAAGCCGCATGTGTTCCTGATCTCGGACTCCACAGTACAGAGCTTTGAAAAACGTTTTTATCCTCAGGCAGGCTGGGGGCAGGTGTTCTATCAGTTTTTCCGGGGGGCGGATCGGTACAAGGTGTACCGGGCGGAGAGATGCGATTATTCTCTGGCAAAGACCTATGAGCTTCCGGAGCTGGCCATTGAGAACCGGTCCATCGGAGGGCGCAGCGCCAGATCCTTTTTTGACGAGGGAAAGCTGGATCAGGCGCTGGAGGTAATCTGCCCCGGGGACTTTATGTTTGTGCAGTTTGCCCACAACGACAACACGGCCATCCGGCCAAACAGATACATAGCACCGGATGAGTTTCCCCGGTTTTTGCAAAGATATATCGATGCCTGCGCCAGACGCGGGGTGCAGTGCGTCTTTGTGACTCCCGTCACCATGCGCATTATGGACGAGAATGGGAGATTTAAGATTGCGTTCAACAATTACCGGAAGAAGATGATGGAGCTGGCGGGAGAGCAGGACATCCCGCTGTTGGATCTGGCGGAGAGGAGTACTGCTTATCTGAACGAGATCGGTGAGGAGGAGAGCAAGAATATCTATCTGTGGCTGGAGGAGGGGGAATATCCCGACGGGGCCTATGGGGCGGGGGTCTGCGACAAGGCCCATCTGCAGGAATACGGGGCAAAGGTCTATGCCAATATCGTGGCAGGGCTCATTGCGGAATATAAGGAAGACAATAGGCTGGATGTTCTGAAGGCGCTGGTGGCGCCGAAGCCCGTGGAAGAGATTCCCAGACCTAAGAAGGTTCGTGATGCTTCGGGAAAAGTGCGGGCGGAGGTTCCGGACGGGGTGAAGGGCTTCGTTGTGCAGGAGATTTCTCTGGAAAACGGAAGGGGGAGTTTTCTGCTGAACTGGAATCCTCTGCCAGGAGCTGCCTCCTATAGGGTGTATGGCAAAAAGAAGGAAGAGCTTACCTTCGAGGTGGTAAGGACCGTCACTAAGGAGGAGAAGGAGGCCTTGGCCACCCTGCCCTTTGCCGCAGAGGCGGGATTTCTATGGCAGTATTATGTGACGGCGGTGTTTGAGAACGGAAGCGAAGGGCATGCCAGCCCCATGGCGGAGGTGGATTTACGTTGAAGATTAAGGAAGGCTTTTTGTACGAGACACATATGCATACCAGCGAGGGCAGCGCCTGCGCCTGCAGCACTGGGGCGGAGATGGCCAGAGCCTATGCGGAGAGCGGCTACACTGGCATCATTGTGACGGATCATTTCTATTATGGAAATACGGCGGTGGACAGAAAGCTGCCTTGGCAGGAGTGGGTGGAGCGGTACTGTCTGGGCTACGAGCATGCCAAGGCTCAGGGAGACAAGCTGGGGCTGCAGGTGTTTTTCGGCTGGGAGTCCTGTTACAGCGCCACGGAGTTTCTGGTCTATGGGCTGGATAAGGAGTGGCTGCTGTCCCATCCGGAGATCAAGGACGCCACTGTGGAGGAGCAGTTTCAGCTGGTGCATGAGGGGGGCGGCATGATAAGCCATGCCCATCCCTTCCGGGAAGCGGACTATATCAAGGAGGTCCGGCTGTTTCCGGAGTATGTGGATGCGGTGGAAGGGGTGAATGCCTGCCATTCCGGGCGGACGAAGAAATGCCATGGACATCCGGAGTACAATGATCTGGCCATAGAGTATGCGGAAAAGTATGGCCTTCCCATGACTGCGGGGGCGGATCAGCACATTACGGATATGATCTATGGAGGTATGGTGTTTCCCAGAAGGCTGGCGGATATTCACGACTTTGTCCGTGCAGTGATGGGGAGGGAGGCGCTGAGGATGCTTGACGGGACGGAAAAATGGGAGATCTGAATAGATATGCCCGAGACGGAAAGCCCATAGGATGACTAGTCTTTTGGGACGGAAGGAGAGATCCTATTTGAGATAGGAGAGAAGAGGGGCGTTTCGAGAGCATCAGGGAGAAAAGGGGAATGATGTCGCCGGAGTATTGTGTGACGGAGAAAGAGATAGAAAGGAAACGATGGGTGCAATTGTAAGATGGAGCAGAAAAAGTTTTCGCTATTTCCTTACATAATGAGATACAAATGGTATTATACGGCTGGAGTTGTCTTGCTTTTGCTGGTGGATATGGCGAATTTGTACATTCCTCAGTTTACCGGTGAGATCATTGACGGATTGACGGAGAATAAGCTGGACTTTGACGGGGTTCTGCCATTGATCTGGAAGATCTTCGCCGCCGGGTCAGTGCTGATGCTGGGGCGGTTTGGCTGGAGATTCTTTATCTTCGGCGCCGCCAGAGGCATTGAGTACCGGCTCAGGAACGATATGTTCGGACATCTTGAGACTTTGTCCGCACGATATTTCAATAGTCATAAGACGGGGGATCTGATGGCCCATTTCACCAACGATCTGCAGGCTCTGCGCATGGCGGTAGGGCCTGCTGTGGTGACTGCTTTCGACGCCGTGGTGATGACCGTCATGGTGCTGGTGAAAATGGTGATCTATGTGGACTTCAAGCTGACGATTCTGGCCTTCGTGCCGTTGACCTTGGTGGCTGTAGGGTGCTATTTCTATGGAGGAGAGTCAAAGAGACGGCAGACCAGAAGGCAGGAGGCTTTTTCCGCCCTATCCGACAAGGTGCAGGAAAGTCTGGCCGGGGTGCGGGTGCTGAAGGCCTTCGTGCAGGAGGAAGAGGACTTCAAGGCTTTTGAAAAGGCCAGTGTAAACAGCATGGAGAAGAATCTTTCCGTGGTGAAGCTGAGGGCGGTGTTCGGGCCTTTGCTGGACTTGGTCACGGGCCTGAGCCTTCTTCTGACGCTTTTGTTCGGAGGGCGGATGGTGCTGGCGGAACAGATCTCCATCGGCCAGTTCGTAGCGTTCAATTCCTATATCGGAATGCTGGTGTGGCCCATGATTGCCTGCGGCGACTGCATCAATAGCTTCAGTCAGGCGATAGCGGCGTTTCAGAGGATAGCCTGTATCTTCCGGGAGGAGCCGGACATCGTGGACAAGGCGGAGGGAGCGGATTCGGAGAATGTCCATATCAGGGGGGACATCACGCTGAACAATCTTACCTTTACCTATCCCGACGGACAGGAACCCGTGCTGAAGAATGTGAGCCTTCATGTGAAGGAGGGGGAGATGCTGGGGATTCTGGGCAGAACCGGCAGCGGTAAGTCCAGTTTGGCTGATCTGCTTTTGCGGGTGTATGACTGTCAGGAGGGGGCTTTGCTGTTGGACGGAAAGCCTATCACGGAGTACCCTTTGGCAGTGCTGCACCGTGACATGGCCTATGTGCCTCAGGAGAATTTTCTGTTTTCGGATACCTTGGAGGAGAACATTGCATTCGGGCTGGAGCAGCGCATCAGCGAGTATCCGGAGCTGCGCAAGAGTATCCGCAGAGCTGCCAAGGCGGCCTGCATCCATGACAATATTGTAGAATTTCCTGAGGAATACAGAACCTTGGTAGGGGAGCGGGGCGTTACCTTGTCGGGGGGACAGAAGCAGAGAAGCTCCATTGCCAGAGCCTTGCTGATGGATGCGTCGGTGCTGATTCTGGACGATTCTCTGTCGGCGGTGGATACGGACACGGAGGAGCAGATTCTGGAGAACCTGATGAAGCTGCGCCGGGGGAAGACTACCATAGTTATTGCCCACCGGATTTCCACGCTGCAGAAGGCGGATCATGTGGCGGTGCTGACGGAAGGGGAGCTGACGGAGTACGGCACCCACGAAGAACTGTTAAAGCTCCACGGCTTCTACGCCCACATTCATGAGAAGCAGCAGCTGGAGCAGGAATTGACTGCCATGTAGAGGGAAATTACCGAGGCGCCTCAGGAGAGACCTTGGGAAGGGGAAACCTGTCTGGCCTTGGGAAGGGGAAATCTTTTCCGGGTTTGGCCTTGAAGAGGAGAAAACGTGCCTGACTTTTTTATTGCCCCCTTGAGGGGCGGCAAAGAGACGAAATGTTCCGGCGCAGGATGCGCAGAAGCATGGGAGATCAGGAGAATTTCAGGAGGATATATGAGCGCATTGACGGAGGATAAAATAGAGTCAAATTATAAGGGCAGTGCTCTGCTGCATCTGCTCTCTTATATGAAGCCCTATGCGGGCTGGGTGTCCGTCTGTCTGCTTTTGGTGCTGGCGCTGACGGCCATCGATCTGTACCGCCCCATGCTGATCGGGGACGCCATTGATCTGTTCGAGACTGAGGGAAATTATGATGTCATTGTGGAGACGGCTGTAAAGTACGGCGTGGTATTGGTTTTGAGCTTCGTGTTCAACATTACCCAGACCTGGCTGCTGCAGAAGACGGGGCAGCGCATTATTCTTACGGTGCGGAAGGATTTGTATGCCCACATTCAGTCCCTGAGCAGCCGCTATTTTGACCTGACGCCGGTGGGAAAGCTGGTGACCAGAGTCACCAATGACGTGGAGGCGCTGGACGAGATGTATTCCGGCATTCTGGTGAGGCTGTTTCGCAATATTGTGAAGATCATAGGCCTTGCGGCGGTGATGCTGATGCTGGACTGGAAGCTGGCCGTGATTTCCTTTGTGCTGCTGCCTTTCGTGGCCGTGCTGACGGTGGTTTTCCGCAAGATCGCAAGGGCTACATACCGCATATCGAGAACCCGGCTTACGGACATCAACACCTTTCTCTCGGAAAATATTTCCGGCATGAGGATCATTCAGATTTTCGGCAGGGAGAAGAGGAAGTTTGAGGAGTTTGACGAAAAGAATTACAAGCTGTATAAGGCTTTTTATAGGGAGATGATGGTGTTTGCCATTTTCCGGCCCATCATATACATACTGAGCATTATTTCCCTGATGATCGTGCTGGGGATGGGCAGCAGGGATGTGCTGGGAAATGTGATTTCCATCGGCACGCTCTATATCTTCGCCCAGTATATTCAGTCTTTTTTTGAACCCATTCAGGAGCTTGCGGAGCAGTTTTCCACACTGCAGTCCTCCATTGCCTCCGCCGAAAAGATTTTTACCATCATGAGCGAGGAGCCGCTGGTGAAGGAGGATCAGGAGCCGGTGATCTTGCCGGAGATCAAGGGCCGCATCGAGTTTTCCCATGTATGGTTCGCCTACGACGGGGAGAATTATGTGCTGAGGGATGTGTCCTTCGTCATAGAGCCGGGCCAGAGCGTGGCCTTTGTGGGAGCCACCGGAGCCGGGAAGTCTTCCATATTGAATCTGATCGGAAGATACTATGATATTCAGAAGGGAAACATCTATGTGGACGGGGTGGACATCCGCAGGCTTTCCAAGAAACAGCTGCGGGGGGCCATCGGCCAGATGCAGCAGGATGTGTTCATCTTTGAGGGGAATGTGGAGAAAAATATCCGGCTGTACAATGAGGACATTCCCGCTCAGGACGTGAAGGCTGCGGCGGAGTACGTGAATGCCTCTCATTTCATAGAAAAGCTGCAGGGGGGCTATCAGGAGCCCGTATCGGAGCGGGGGGCCACCTTCTCCGCAGGGGAAAGGCAGCTGCTTTCCTTTGCCAGAACACTGGCCCATAAGCCCAGCATACTGGTGATGGACGAGGCCACCGCCAATATCGACACGGAGACGGAGCTGCTGATTCAGGAGGCTTTGGAAAAGCTGATGCGGGGGCGAACCACCATTATGGTGGCTCACAGACTTTCTACCATTCAGCATGCGGACTGCATCATGGTCATGCACAAAGGGAAGATCAGAGAGCAGGGGACTCATCAGGAGCTGCTGGCTCAGGAGGGCATCTATAAGAAGCTGTATGAGCTTCAGATTCATCATGAGGCCAGCGTGTGAGATGCCCGGTATAAACCGCTGCTTCATGGGGGTGATGCCGTGGGGTGGTGTGATGGATTGTTGTCAGGCTGTTGCAGGATTGGTTTGCCGTAGGCTTGGGGCAGAGCTGTTGCAGATTGCGACAAGACTGTCGCAAGCTTGTGGCAGATTGCAGAAGGGCGGTTGTAGGCTTGGGGTGGACTTGTGACGGAACTGTTGTAGGGAGAGGGATTTATGTTAAAGGAAGTATGGACTGAGGAGCGGCTGGAGGAGGTTCGGAGGCTGTATGAGGCCTCTTTTCCGGAGTCGGAAAAGAAGCCTTTTTCCTTTATGCTGCAAAAGCGGCAGGAGGGTTTTTTCGATATTTTGGCAATAGAAAATGGGCAGGGGGAGTTCTGCGGTCTGGCTATTATGCTTCTGTCAGGAGACTTGGCGCTGCTGGATTATCTTGCCATTGCTCCAAAGCATCAGGGGAGCGGGCTGGGAGGCGAGACTCTTGGGGAGCTTCGGAAACGGTATGAGGCGGAAAAAATCGTGGTGGAGATCGAGCGGACGACCGGAGCAGCAGGAGAAACGGCCCAAAATGCAAAGGATCGTCTGCGCAGGAAGGCCTTTTACCTGCGAAACGGCATGAAGCCCACGGGGCTGCTGGTGGAGCTGATGGGTGTGGAAATGGAAGTGCTCACATACGGCAGAGAGCTGTCGTTTCAGGAATATTTTCATATGTACCATAGGATTATGGGGGACAGGACGGCGAATATGGTGAGACCGGCGGAATGAATTTTATGTCCGCGGAATTCGTCGGCTGAAATGTTAATGTGGCAGCAAAAGGGGTAAGGAAAACTATAAACATAAGCTGAGAGAAAGGATGGAAAAAAGATGAACGTTTACACATGTTTCCCGGAGGGGAAGGCCAAGGCGTTGACTATGAGCTATGATGACGGAAAGATTCAGGATGAGAGGCTGGTGGAGATTTTTGACAAGTACGGCATCAAAGGAACCTTCAATCTGAATTATGGGCTCATTGAGCGGGATCCCTCCCGTATTGCAAAGGATAGGATCCGGGAATTGTACAAGAACCATGAGGTGGCAACCCACTGTCTGGTGCATCCTACCATCGCCCGCTGCCCGCTGGTGGAAGTGGCCAGAGAGATTCTGGAGGATAGGAAGGGGCTGGAGAGTCTGACAGGGGGGCTGGTTCGGGGACATGCGTATCCCAACGGCTCCTACAGCGAGGAGATCAAACAGCTGTTTAAGCAGCTGGGGATCGCCTATGGAAGAGTGGTGGGCTCCAGAGCGGACTACGAGCTGCCCAAGGATCCGCTGGAGTGGCATCCTACTTGTCATCACACGGATCCGGAGCTGATGAAGAAGGCGGAGTACTTTGTGAATTTCCAGAAAAAGCAGTACTTGAAGCTGATGTACGTGTGGGGGCACAGCTATGAATTTGACGGCGCCCACAATTGGGAGGTGATCGAGGAGTTCTGCAAATATGCGGGGGGCAAGGAGGATATCTGGTATGCTACCAATATCGAGATCATCGATTATATGGATGCGGTCAAGAACCTGAAGTTCTCCGGAAACAATGAAATGGTCTATAATCCTTCTGCCATCAGCGTGTGGCTGCATTGCGATGACAAGAAGTACGTGGAAGTGAAGGGCGGGGCCACCGTTGACTTGAACGATTGATATAGGGCGGCCGCCCTTGGACATGAGCTTTGAGGCTGTTTCCTCCCGGCGGCTATGGGAAGGCGGAAGCTGGCCATAGACCCGGTTCGGTCAGGCATGGCGGGCAGAAACTGCAGGGGACGGATCATGGCCGGCGGGGAGGGAAGAGCGGCGCTGCCGGGGCGGGACGGGAATAGGAGGCTTGTATATGCAGAAATACATTATGGCTTTGGATCAAGGAACCACCAGCTCACGGTGTATCTTGTTTGACAAGGCTGGCAATGTCTGCTCCATGTCGCAGAAGGAATTTACACAGATTTATCCCAAGCCGGGCTGGGTGGAACATAATCCCATGGAAATCTGGTCCTCCCAGCTGGCGGTGGCTATGGAATCCATGGCCATGCTGGGGGCGGGAGCGGACGAGATTGGGGCCATCGGCATCACAAACCAGCGGGAAACAACTGTCCTCTGGAATAAAAACACGGGGGAGCCGGTATATAATGCCGTCGTTTGGCAGTGCCGCCGCACCTCGGATATGATCGAAGAGCTGAAGAAGGACGGCTTTGACCGGAAGATACGGGAGAAGACGGGACTGATTCCGGATGCTTATTTCAGCGCGTCCAAGATCGCATGGATTCTGGAGAACGTGCCCGGAGCCAGAGCGCGGGCCGAGGCGGGTGAGCTGCTGTTCGGTACGGTGGACAGCTGGCTGATCTGGAATCTTACCAAGGGGGCGGTTCATGCCACGGATTATACCAACGCCTCCCGAACCATGCTTTTTGATATTCATAGGCTTGTCTGGGATCAGGAGATCATGGAGCGGTTCGGCATTCCGGCGAGTATTCTGCCCGAGGTGCACCCTTCGGGATATGTCTTCGGGCATACGGCGGCTTCCGTGCTGGGGGCGGAAATTCCCATCGCAGGCGCGGCAGGGGATCAGCAGGCAGCTTTGTTCGGGCAGTGCTGCTTTGAGAAGGGCGAGGTAAAAAACACTTACGGCACAGGCTGCTTTCTATTGATGAATACGGGCAGATCGGCTATTTCCTCTAAGTCTGGGCTGCTGACCACCATCGCGGCAGGGGTTTCTGAGGAGCCGGATTATGCGCTGGAGGGCAGCGTCTTTGTGGCTGGGGCAGGAATCCAGTGGCTCCGGGACAGTATGCGGATGCTGAAGAGCGCTTCGGAGTCCCAGAAGTATTGTGAGGCTGTGGAGGACACGGCGGGAATGTATATCGTGCCGGCCTTTACAGGGCTGGGCGCGCCCTACTGGAACCAGTATGCCAGAGGAACCGTGGTGGGGCTGACCAGAGGCTGCGCCAAGGAACATTTCGTCCGGGGAGTGCTGGAGGCCGTCGCCTACCAGACCGGGGACGTGATCAGGGCCATGGAGCGGGACAGCGGTATCTGCCTGAAGAGTCTGAAGGTGGACGGGGGAGCCAGCGCCAATGATTTTCTGATGCAGTTTCAGGCGGATATTGTGGATACGCAGGTTCAGAGGCCTAAGTGCATCGAGACCACGGCTCTGGGGGCGGCGTATCTGGCAGGATTGGCTGTGGGCTACTGGAAGGATAGGGAAGAGATCAGAGAAAATTGGCAGCTGGGCAAGGTATTTGAATCCGCAATGGAAGAGGGCAGGCGGCAGCGGCTTTTGAAAGGATGGCAGCGGGCCGTGAGATGCGCCCTGATGTGGGCGGAGGAATAGAGACTATGGGACAGCCATACAACGGAGAACTGTGTGATACAAGATCCGCTGTATGGCTGTTTTGACAAAACCCACAGACCTTGACGAGACTGTCGTGGTTTTGGCCGGTGTCCGGGGCAGGGTTTGGCTGGTTATGGAAATGGAGACGGCGCTTATAGGGGAGTGGATCGGTTCAGGATTCGCTCTACGACCTCCCCGATGGACTTGGCCATGCACATAAAGCCAAGGTCATTGGGATGACAGCTGTCTACGGTGCCGCTGTCTCCGCCGAACTGGCCCAGCATGGCGCTTCCGTCTATAAAGTATACATTTCTGTCCCCGGCGGCTGAAGCCTCCTCGTAGGTGGATCTGATGATGTCCCGGCGCTGAAGCTCTTCGGCGGTTGGATTGGGCTGAGGCCTTGATACCATTACAATAGGCAGAAGAGGATTTTTCTCACGTATGCGCCGGAACATGGGCCTATGGGTATTCCGGAGATGTTCCACGCTGGGGGCATTATGGTCGTAATCATAGACGAATACGCTCATGGGGAGGTTTGCGATGTAATCGGCTATCACGTCCTCCCCTCTTGCCGATCCTGAAAAGCCCAGATTGATGTGGTCGCAGTCCAGATTGCGGCTGATGATATTTTCATAGCAGTTGCCGGGGCGGGAAGCACAGCCGCCCTGAGTGATGGAGGAACCATAGTACACGACGGGAAGCTTCCGGCCATAGTCCGGGGAAGGTGATAGGGTGGCGCCTTCACAGAGCCCGATCTCCAGAGATATGACATTGCTGTAGAGAGGGAAGTGGACAGTGAGATCCCGTTCTTTGATGCCGGACAGAACAATCATAGATTCATATCCGTCCTCGATGTCGAAGGGGGGAATGAAGGTTCCCCGATAGATGCTGCCCTCATAAAGGTCAAAGCCGGCGCTGCCTGAAAGGGCAAAGTGAGGCATTTTACCTATGTTGTCCATCTTGGCCCGGATGGCCACCTTGGGGGAATTGGTGCGAAAACGCAGCCTTCCTCCGGCCGTGTTGCGGAAAAGCATGGCAACGCCTTCGTTTACCGCCATTGCCGTTTCCTCCGGCATGCGCGCGAAGCCTTTTGGCGTGGAGATCAGCCCGTGGATGCGGAAAGGCGTCTCCAGAGAGCTGAAAAAGTTCAGAGTATCTTCGATTATGGTTTTTACCTCAAAATTTCGATCAATTTTGTCTATGGAATTCATGTATGCATCCTCCTGCGTGAAATTTTGACGATTCTGGTATGAGTGTAGCAGATTGACTTGGCAAAGGCAATCTTGTAATTGTTGTTTTGCGAAGATTTTGTTATTGACAGCGGGGGAGCTGTTTTATATGATAGAAAGCAAGGAAGCTAAACCTCCGAATGAAAATCGGGAAGGGGGAGGCTCTCTGCGTGAAATCTTCTGTTCCGCCGTTCGGCGGGGCGAATCATCGGGTATGGAATATATCTGATTCCGGCGGCATCGGCCATATTTCACGAAAATAATAAAAATGGCTGAGGGCGACGAGGGGCGGCTATAGCTGTACCCTATGCATACATTGGCCGGAAAGGACATATGGGGAGAAAGAACGTAGGAGATCGGCCATACTTTTCTGACTGCAGACGGTTTGCGGAGTTGGTTAATATCGTGCTTTATGACGGTGAATGCATTGTGCTGCCAGAGAATCTGAGACTGCGGCAGAGGAAGTACCCTTCTCTGGGGAGCGGGCAATAGCAAGGCATCTGCAAATAAAAAGACTGCTGTATAAGATAGAGAAGGAGGAGCTGCCAATGTGTAAGGCGTTTGAGGAATTGATGAAAGAGGAGAGACTGGCCGGGAGGAGAGAAGGTAAAAGAGAAGGTAAAAGAGACGGAAAGAGGGAAGAAAGATTTTTGGTAATAGGGCGAATGATAAAGAGAGGATTTGACGAAGGGCAGATCAGAGAACTGACCAATTGTACAAGAAAGGAATTTATGGCTGTCGCAGGCAAGGGAGGCGTCGGAAACGATAGATGATTTCAAGAGAGAGCCTCTTGTAATGGATGAAAAACGTGATATAATTTTTAGGAAAAGCGCCCCCTTCAAAGCAGAGAGGACAGACGTCCGCAAGGGGGAGGGCGGCATTGACGGAACGATAGGAGACAAGGGCGCCGGCGGGAAATATGCGGCGTTCGGAAAGGGATGGTGAAATGCTGGTTCAAAAATATAAGGATATGCTGAAGGGAAAATCCGTTATCAGAGAGCTGTCGGAGTTTGCCACGGCAAGGGGACAGGAGATCGGCTATGAGAATGTGTTCGATTATAGTCTTGGCAACCCTTCGGTTCCCGTTCCAAGGGAATTTACGGATGCATTGGTTCATATGTTGGTTGAGAGGGGGACTGCAGAGCTTCACGGCTATAGTCCCAGTCTGGGCATCGCCAGTGTCAGAGAGGCTGTGGCGGCTTCTCTGGAGCGGCGTTTTGGGCTGCCCTACCGGAAGGAGCATATTTTTATGGCCTCCGGCGCCGCAGGCGCATTGGCCCATGCCTTTCGTCTGGTGACGGAGGCCGGCGATGAGATCCTGACTTTTGCTCCTTTTTTTCCGGAATACAATCCTTATGTGAATCTGTCGGGAGCGGTGCTGAAAGTAGTGCCTCCGGACACGGAAGGTTTTCAGATTCATTTCGGTGAATTTGAGGAAATGCTGACGGATAAGGTGAAGGCGGTTCTTGTGAATACCCCCAACAATCCTTCGGGCGTGGTATATTCCAAAGAGACGCTGGGGAGGCTGGCTGACCTGCTGAGAAAAAAGTCTCTGGAATATGGACATACTATTTATCTGATTTCCGACGAGCCTTATCGGGAGATCGTGTTTGCGGGCGTGGAGGCGCCCTGCGTCTCCGCCTTTTATGATGATACGATTATGTGTTATTCTTTTTCCAAATCCTTGTCCATTCCGGGAGAGCGCATCGGGTATGTGGCAGTGAATCCCCGGTGTAAAGAGGCCGAGGACATGATAAATATGTGCGGGCAGATTTCCAGAGGAATAGGGCACAACTGCCCGCCCTCCATCATCCAGCTGGCTGTGGCGCAGACGCTGGAGCTGACGGCAGACCTGAGCGTGTATGAGACCAACATGGAACTGCTCTATAAGGAGCTGACGGCGCTTGGCTTTGCCTGCGTGAAGCCCGGAGGAACTTTTTATATTTTCCCCAAGGCGCTGGAGCAGGATGCCAAGGTATTCTGCAGGAAGGCTTTGAAATATGATCTGGTGCTGGTGCCGGGGGATACTTTTGGGGCGCCGGGATATTTTCGCATGGCGTACTGCATAGATACGGAGAAGGTGGAGCGATCTTTAGAGGCTTTTGGCAGATTTGTCAGGGAAGAGTACGGCGCGGGGAAATGACGGCGGCTTTTTGGAGGTATCCGCAGGGCACGGGAGTCCGGTATTTGAGGATAGAAAGGTGGGATTAGTATGTATCAAGCGGGCCTTGTACTGGAGGGCGGCGGCATGAAAGGGGTCTATACCGCGGGAGTGCTTGATTTCTTTCTGGATAAGGAGATTGAGTTTTCCAGCGTGTACGGCGTTTCGGCGGGAGCCGTGAATATGTGCAGCTATCTGTCGAAGCAGCGGGGCAGGAGCCGTGACGTGACGCTGGACTATTTGGACATCAAGAGGTACTGCAGCTGGGAGAGTCTGATAACCACGGGGGATTTGTTCAATGTGCAGATGTGCTATCATCTGATTCCGGAGTATCTCAACCCTTATGATTATGAAACCTTTGACCGATACAGAGGCAGAGCCTTCAGCGTCGCCACGGACATTGTGACGGGAAAACCGGAGTATTTTCGCATTCGGGACATGAAGAAGGACATTGACAAGCTCAGGGCTTCGGCCTCCCTGCCGCTGGTGTCCAGAAACGTGAAGATAGGCGGCAGACTCTATCTGGACGGCGGCATCAGCGATTCCATTCCGCTGCTGAGATCGGTGGTGGACGGCAATCGAAAGAATGTGGTGGTTCTTACCAAGGAAAAGGGGTTTGTGCGCAAGCCCTCCTCCCAGTCGCTGCTGCTTGGGCTTAGGTATCTGAAGTATCCCAAGGTGGCGGAGCTGATGTCTTGGCGTCATGTCCACTATGCCGCGCAGACGGCTTATGTAGAGCGGATGAGGAAGAGCGGTCAGGTTTTTGTTATTCGCCCCAAAAAGGATATAGGCGTGGGAAGAGTGGAAAAGAACTTGGAGAAGCTGATGGAGCTGTATCGGCAGGGGTATGAGGACGCAAAGGGCTGTTATGGAGAGATGATGCAGTTTCTGGGGGATGTGCCGGATCAATAAAAAGCAGGTTCCATACCGGACATAGGGCAGGGGAGGGAAATCCTTCTCGGAAACGGCCCTTTAGGAAAAGAGACGGAACCGGAATAGGAGGCGAAACAAGATGTTGGAAGTCATAAAGGCGATTATCTATGGTATAGTGGAGGGAATTACGGAATGGCTGCCCATCAGCAGCACGGGGCATTTGATTCTGGTGGAGCAGCTGATTCCCTTTGAGGGCACCAGCACGAAGTTTTTCGGGATGTTCGAGGTAGTGATCCAGCTGGGAGCGATTCTGGCGGTGGTGGTTTTGTTCTGGAATCAGATATGGCCCTTTGCCCTGACAAAGAGAGAGAGGGAGAAAGAGGGCGGAAAGGGAATCATGGCCTGGTTCAAAAAGGATATCTGGATTCTGTGGTTCAAGATTCTGGTTTCCTGCGTGCCGGCGGCCATCATCGGCGTGCTGTTCGATGATGTGTTTGACGAGCTGTTCTATAATCCGCCCTGCGTGGCCATTGCGCTGGCGGTGTTCGGTGTGGCGTTTATTTTGATTGAGAACTGGAACAAGGGAAGAAACTGCAAGGTGACGGCTCTGTCGCAGATCACCTACCAGACAGCCCTGCTTATAGGCGTGTTTCAGCTGATTGCGGCGGTGTTTCCCGGAACCTCCCGCTCCGGCGCCACTATTGTTGGGGCCCTGCTCATAGGCGTGTCCCGGACCGTGGCGGCGGAATACACCTTTTTCCTTGCCATTCCGGTAATGTTTGGGGCAAGCCTTCTGAAGGTGGTGGACTTCGGCTTTGCGTTTACCCGGCTGGAGCTGCTTTTGCTGGTCATCGGCACGGCGGTCTCCTTTGTGATATCCTTGTTTGTGCTGCGGTTTTTGATGGGATACATCAAAAAGCATGATTTTAAGGTGTTCGGATGGTATCGGATTGTGTTGGGAATCGTGGTGCTTTTGTATTTTGGCGTTTTTGCCAAGGCATGAGAAACCATAAAAGGCTGTTAAAAGGCGTTATGTGCAGAGGAGTTACCGCTTAAGGGATTCCGTGGGGATTTCCGGGAGGGCGCAGATCTGTTTTTGAATATGGGACCGGCGATAAGCCGTTGGAGACTGCTGCAGGCTGCGGCAGTCTCTTGTTATTCATGACAATAGAAGACTTGCGAAGCGCGGATTCTATTGTTTGTGGCGGGAGGAAATTCCGGAGAGGCCTGTCAAGCTGCATACCGGCCCAGCGGTCTCTGGTCTGCAGGATAGGAGAGCCGTCTTTTCCTCCGAGAGGCGCAAAAGGGGCATGCTGCTGTACTTTAAGGAAGGGATAACAACAATATAATGCAAGTATAGGGAGAAAACAGCAATAAAATAGATGAAGCTTGGCTGAAATTGTTGTAAACTGATAATATATAGAACCGTATCTTTGGGAGGGGAAGCGCCGCGGCTGTCCTTGGGGGCATGGCCATGGATACATACGGAACCGGAATAGGAGGCATAAAAATGATAAGTGCGGTCTACAATTTCAACTACGGCTGGCGGTTTCGGCTGGCGGATGTGTTTCCTCTGGGCAGTGCGCTGGAGGCTACAAAAGATTGCAAGGGACGTTTCTTTTATGAGACGGAGTATCAGGAGGAGGGATGGGAGGAGGTGGGGCTTCCCCATACCTTCAATGACGAAGATTTGTTTCTGGACCGGATACAGGATGCGGGCAGCGGACAGAAGAGGACCTTTTCCTGCTACCGGAAGTGGTTCGAGGAGCCGGAGGGAACCGGGGAGGGGAAATTCTTTCTGGAGTTCGAGGGAGTCCGGCAGACCTGCTATCTATATGTGAACGGGACGCTGGCCGGATACTGCGAGGCGGGAGTAGCGCCCTTCGGCTTTGATCTTACACCCTATATGAACCGGGGCGGCAGGAACCTGGTGGCCGTGGCCACAGATAATACGTCCAGCAGAAATCTGGATTATTTTGCCGCCGAGACGCCCAATCATCCGGATGCTGTTCCGGGGGAGTTCGTGGCCTCTTTGACTGCAGAGGAGATGCCTGCCGGCACCAAGCGGGGGGTGCCCTATTTTTGGAACTGCAATGACTTCAATCCCAGCGTAGGAGGGCTTTCCCGAAACGTCCGCCTTCATGTGAAGCCTCGGCTGTATCTGACCCTGCCGCTGTACAGCAATCTGCGCACCAAGGGAATATACGTATATGGAACCGACTTCCGGATCGCTGAAGGGTGTGCGGTGGTTCACGGGGAGGCTCATGTGAAAAACGAGACCGGGCAGGATTGCAGAGCCGCTTTGGAGGTATTGATTCTGGAGGGCGGGAGGCAGGTGGGACATATTCTCTCGGAGGAGGAGACAGTGAGGGCGGCATCGCCAAAGGACTTAAGGCCCCGGCTCACCGTTGTCCCCGAGGACGCCTATGTGAAAAAGGGGGATGGGTTTGAGCCTGTGCCGGAAGAGGAAGCATCGGCAACCTGCACGGAATCTCCGGGAACCGTTGTGCTTCGGGGAGAGGCAAGGGTGGAGGGGCTGCGGTTCTGGCACCCGGAGGCGCCTCATTTGTATCAGGTGCAGATACGGCTTCTTCAGGACGGTGAGGTCATTGACCAGACGGAGATCACTACCGGTTTCAGGAAGGTGGAGTATGTAGGCGGGAAGGGGCTGTTCGTAAATGACAGTCAGGTATGGCTCACCGGCTATGCCCAGAGAGCCGCCAATGAGTGGGCTGCCATGGGGACGGTGCCGGACTGGCTCAGGGATGCGGATGCCGGCTGGATCCGGGAGAGCAATGCCAATCATATTCGGTTCATGCATGTGGCCGGTTCGCCTGCGGACATTCGCGCCTTCGACAGGTATGGGGTGGTATGCACCCAGCCTGCGGGGGACAAGGAGCGGGAGAGCTTCGGCAGGCAGTGGAATCAGCGCATGGAGCTGATGAGAGACGTGATCATCTATTTCAGAAACAGTCCCTCCGTCTTCTTCTGGGAGGCCGGAAACAATTCCATAGGAAAGGAACATATGAGGCAGATGCGCCTGCTGAAGCAGGAGCTGGATCCCCAAGGCGGCCGTTTCATGGGGTGCAGGACCATCAACACGGAGGATGTGGTGATGGAGGCGGAATATGTGGGGACCATGCTGAACCGCCATGGGGCGCCTTTCATCGCTTCCCAAATGCCTGTGACGGAGACGGAGTATCTCAGGGAAGAATCCCCCAGAAGGGTGTGGGACGACTTCTCGCCGCCGAATTATGACTACGACAACCTATGGCTGGGCAAGATGGGCAGAAAGGCCCCCGGAGGGGACTGTTATGACCTGACTGCGGAGGAGTTTGCCCTATGCGCTGCAAAAGGCTATGAGGAATTCTTTCATGACCGTATCGGCGGAGCGTCGGGAAAGAATGTGTATTGCGCCGCTGCGGCTCTTTGCTGGACGGATTCGGCGCAGCACGGCAGGCAGGCCTATAGCGAGAATGCCAGAATGAGCGGCCGTGTGGATCCGGTACGGGTGAAGAAACAGAATTTCCATGTGTTTCAGGTGATGCAGTCCCCTGTGCCCCGGATTTGCATTCTGGGGCATTGGAATTATCCTGAGGAAGGGCAGAATGCATATCGCTATGCCCTGAAGGAATTCCGGGAGGGCGCGTGGAGAAAGACGGGGGAATACGGATACCGGAATCCCAAGGACAAGACAGTCTATGTGGTGGGAAGCTACGGCATAGCCAGAGTGGAGCTTTCCATAAACGGAAAGAGCGCGGGTGTGTGCCGCAAGCCAGAGCATACCTTTGTGTTTGCATTCCCTCACATAGACGTCACCCGGTCAGGAGTCATAGAGGCAAGGGCATTTGATTATGAAGGGGCTCTTGTGGCTCAGGATAGGCTGGAGACGGCAGGGGAGCCGGAGAGGGTAAGGCTTACGCTCCATACCGGTGACGAGGGTTTTTGGGCGGACGGGGTGGACATTGCTTATCTGGACGTGGAGGTCACGGACAAGGAGGGCAGGGTATGTCCCCTCTGGGATAAGAAAATCAGCTTCTCCGTCAGCGGGGAGGCGGTCTTTCTGGGGGGCTACAACAGCGGGCGATTCCGGGGTTTCGGCAGGGACGACAGTGTGATTCACCAATCCTTCGTCTACGGGGAGTGCGGGGTGAACAGAGTGTTCCTGCGCTCTACAAGGGCCGCCGGGGCCATTGTGGTGAAGGCGCGGACGGAAGGCGTGCCGGAGGAGAGGATAGAATTTGCCTCTCTGCCCGGAGATACAAGGGCGCTGTCTTCAATGGTTCCCCAGCGCCTTGGGGGCCGTTTCGGGAAAGACGTCTCCTATGTATATCCCTTTAAGTCCATACCGGAGTCGGATGCCGCCAAGTTTGTTCCTGCGGATAAGCTGTACTGTAAGGTGCTGGTAAACGGGCAGGAGCCCAACACTTTTGGGGTGCTGAGCGTGGTTGACCATGACAGCGTCTACAGTCCGATCTTGTATATTGTGGAATCCATGCATAAAAGCAGGCCCGAGTTGTTTGACTATAGCTTTGAAAACAATATATTGAGTATATGCGCAGGAGGGCGCAAGGTGACTGCGGAGGTGGGAAGAACCTTTCTGCTGGTGGACGGGGAGGAAAATCTCATGAGCGGACAGCCCTATGTGAATGAAGACGGAGTATTCATTATAGAAATCAATGCGGTCATAACCTATATCCCGGGCGTCAGGGCCTATTATGATCCCAAGGCCAATGTTTTTCGCATCGAATGGTAGTTAAAAGCTTGAAGAAAGCTCCCAAAAGCCTGTCTGTCCTCTGAAAGCTTGTACATGCTTTGGGGACAAGGAAGCAAAAAAGCGCTGAAGGCGCTTTTTTGGCGGGTCGAGCCTGAAAAAATCGGAAAAATCCCATTTTAGTTGACATTTTAGCAAAAATGGATTAAAATGCTTAAATCGGGTCAGATCATGATCCGGGGGAGGTAACAAAGATAGAGCAAGTAGGGAAAGGAAGTGTGTTATCATGCCAAGAAAGTCTACGAAAACCGAAGTGAAGGCTACGGAGACAGCTATCGAAACCAAGGTAGAGGACATAAAGACAGAAGATAAGGCAGCAGAGACCAAGGTAGCGGAAGAGACAGCCACGGGCAGCAAGAAGGCGCCTGCCAAGAAAACGGCATCCAAGGCGGCGGAAACCAAGGCGACCAAGACCACCGGTGCAAAGGCAGCTAAAGAAACCGGCGCAAAAGCCCCCAGAAGCACGGCGAAGAAGGCGGAAGCCAAGATCTCTCTGGAGATTCAGTATGCGGAAAAGGCCTGGACAATGGAGGATCTGGAAAAAATCGTCCGGGGCATCTGGAAGGATGAGCTGAAGCAGAAGGCGGGAGACCTGCAGGGCATAGAGCTGTATGTAAAGCCTGAGGAGAACAAGGTCTACTATGTGATGAACGGAGAGCACAAGGGGAGCTTCGATATCTAAGCGGGAGAGCTTTCCTCCCTCAGAGGCGGGCCGGCGGGTCCGGCTTTTGGGAAAAAATGAAGTATGTAAAAAAGAAGGGACGGTTTTCGCCGCCACGGGCTTCGTGGGGCGGGAGCCGTTCTTTTTCGCTTTGGCAGGAAGCGGCAAAGCAGATTTAGATTTTTTTTAGAATTAATTTCGATGAAATCGGTTGACAATAGATAGGGTAAGTGCTATTTTTATGGTTAGTAGATGTTAGCACTCTTCTTGAATGAGTGCTAACAAACCTTCCGGCCTTTCAGGGAGCAGCTGGCTGAGCCGGGGAGGAGGCAGAGATCAAAGGAGGCGGCTTGTATGGAGCTGGATGAGAGAAAAAAGAAAATCCTGCAGGCAGTCATCCGAAATTATCTGGAGACAGGCGAACCGGTTGGCAGCAGAACCATTTCCAAGTATACCGACTTGAATCTCAGTTCCGCCACCATCCGAAACGAGATGGTGGATCTGGAGGAGATGGGATATATTTTCCAGCCCCATACCTCTGCGGGCCGCATTCCCTCCGACAAGGGCTACCGCCTCTATGTGGACACCATGATGGAGGAGAAGGAGCGGGAGCTGGTGGAGATGAAGGAAATGAAGGAGATGCTGGTGGAGCGTCAGAACAAGATCGAGACGCTTTTAAAGCAGGTGGCCAGAGTGCTGGCCCAGAACACCCAGTATGCCACCATGATCTCAGCTCCCCGGACCAAGCGCAGCAAGCTGAAATTCATCCAGCTTTCCAGAGTGGACGCCCGTCAGCTGCTGGCGGTCATTGTCATCGAGGGAAACGTGATCAAGAACAATATTCTGCCCATGGATGAGGAGTTGAACGACGAGACTCTGCTGAAGCTGAACATCCTGCTGAATACTCATCTCAACGGCTTGTCCATCGACGAGATCAATCTGGCTATGATAGCGATGATGAAGCAGCAGGCGGGGATCCACAGTGTTATCGTCGGGGAGGTCATCGACGCGGTGGCGGAAGCCATCAGGGCGGAGGAGGATCTTGAGATTTACACCAGCGGAACAAACAATATCTTTCGCTATCCGGAGCTGGCGGATCAGCGCAAGGCCAGCGAGCTGATCAACACCTTTGAGGAAAAGCAGCTTCTGGGAGAGCTTCTTCAGGAGGGGCCTTCTGAGGAGGGAGAGACCGGCATTCAGGTGTATATCGGGGAAGAGACGCCCGTACAGAGCATGAAGGACTGCAGCGTGGTCACGGCCACCTATGAATTGGGCGGCGGCATGAAGGGAACAATCGGTATCGTAGGGCCAAAGCGGATGGATTACGACAAGGTCGTAGGGACGCTTCGGGCCATACAGACACAGCTTGACGAGCTATATGGGAAGAAAGGATAGGGCATATAGAAGCTGATAGAAGCAAGACAGAAGCAAGACAGAAGCAAGACAGAAGTGAAATGGCAGTAAAATAGCGGCAAAAGGAATGGAGGTTGACAATCGGGGATATGGCAGAGCAGGAAAAGGATATGGAGATAGAAAAGGATCAGGAAGCCCCCGGGACGGAGGACAGGGCGGAAGAGTGCGCTGAGGCGCCGGAGCCCGAAAAGGGGCAGCAGGCCGGGGAGGCCGGGCAGGAGGAGACGGCGGACGAGGCCGGGGAAGAGAGCGAGGCGGCTCCGGAGGGAGTAGATCCCAAGACCTGGGCGGAGAAGCGTGCGGCCAGGAAGCAGGCCAAGCTGGACAAGAAAGCCCAGGGCTATAAGGATCAGATTGAACAGCTGGAGGACAAGGTGAAGCGCCAGCTGGCGGAATTTGAGAACTTTCGCAACCGGACGGAGAAGGAGAAGCACGCCATGTTCGAGACCGGCGCCAGGAGCGTCATCGAGAAGATGCTCCCGGTGGTGGACAATTTCGAGAGAGGTCTGGCCACGGTGCCCGAGGACAGGAAAGAGGATCCCTTCGTGGACGGCATGAACCGGATCTACAAGCAGCTCATGACGGAGCTGGAGAATATCGGCGTGAAGCCCATCCAGGCCCTGGGGCAGGAGTTCGACCCCAACCTCCACAACGCGGTGATGCAGGTGGAGAGCGAGGAGTACGAATCCGGCACGGTGGCCCAGGAACTGCAGAAGGGGTACACCTACCGCGACAGCGTAGTCAGACACTCTATGGTAGCCGTAGTAGTGTGAGGATGGTTCACAAGCGAACAAGTTCGTTTTGTAAACCAGCAGATTATCATTGGTTAGGTATCAAGGAAAAATTTCAAGATAAAGGCAGAACAATTCAGGAGGATATAAAAAATGAGCAAGATTATCGGCATCGACTTAGGTACGACAAATAGCTGCGTGGCGGTCATGGAGGGCGGAAAGCCCACCGTTATCGCGAACGCGGAGGGGGCGAGGACCACGCCTTCCGTGGTGGCTTTCACGAAGACCGGGGAGAGGCTGGTGGGCGAGCCCGCAAAGCGCCAGGCGGTGACCAATGCGGAGAAGACCATCGCCTCCATCAAGAGGGACATGGGCACGGACAACGGCCGCTCCGTGGACGGCAAGAGATATTCGCCCCAGCAGATTTCGGCCATGATCCTGCAGAAGCTGAAGGCGGATGCCGAGAGCTATCTGGGAGAGAAGGTGGGCGAGGCGGTGATCACGGTTCCCGCGTATTTCAACGACGCACAGCGCCAGGCCACCAAGGACGCGGGCAAGATCGCGGGGCTGGACGTAAAGCGCATCATCAATGAGCCCACCGCGGCGGCGCTGGCCTACGGCCTTGACAATGAGAAAGAGCAGAAGATCATGGTGTACGACCTGGGCGGCGGCACCTTCGACGTGTCCATCATTGAGATCGGCGACGGCGTCATCGAGGTGCTGGCCACCAACGGCGATACCCGTCTGGGCGGCGACGATTTCGATAACAAGATCATCCAGTGGATGCTTTCCGAGTTCAAGAAGGCCGAGGGCGTGGATCTGTCAGGCGACAAGATGGCCATGCAGAGGCTGAAGGAGGCGGCGGAGAAGGCGAAGAAGGAGCTCTCCAGCGCCATGACCACCAACATCAACCTGCCCTTCATCACGGCTACCGCGGAAGGCCCCAAGCACTTCGACATGAACCTGAGCCGCGCCCAGTTCGATGAGCTGACCCACGACCTGGTGGAGAAGACGGCCATCCCCGTACAGAACGCCATGAAGGACGCGGGGCTCACCAATGCGGATCTGGGCCAGGTGCTGCTGGTAGGCGGTTCCACCCGTATCCCCGCCGTGCAGGATAAGGTGAGGCAGATTACAGGCAAGGAGCCCAGCAAGTCCCTGAACCCCGACGAGTGCGTAGCCATCGGCGCTTCCGTACAGGGCGGCAAGCTGGCGGGCGATGCGGGCGCAGGCGACATCCTGCTGCTGGACGTGACCCCTCTGTCCCTGTCCATCGAGACCATGGGCGGCGTGGCCACCAGGCTGATCGAGCGCAACACCACCATCCCCACCAAGCACAGCCAGATTTTCTCCACCGCGGCTGACAACCAGACCGCTGTGGACATCAACGTAGTGCAGGGCGAGCGGCAGTTCGCAAGGGACAACAAGTCCCTGGGGCAGTTCCGTCTGGACGGCATCCCTCCCGCAAGGAGAGGCGTGCCTCAGATAGAGGTCACCTTCGATATCGATGCCAACGGTATCGTGAACGTGTCGGCCAAGGATCTGGGCACCGGCAAGGAGCAGCACATCACCATCACCGCTGGCTCCAACATGTCCGATGACGAAATCGAGAGGGCCGTGAAGGAAGCCGCCGAGTTCGAGGCCCAGGACAAGAAGCGCAAGGAGGCCGTGGAGGCCAGGAACGAGGCAGACTCTTTCGTATTCCAGACCGAGAAGGCTCTCAGCGAGGTGGGCGACAAGATCAGCGACAGCGAGAAGTCCGCGGTGCAGGCCGACCTGGATGCGGTGAAGGCCGTCCTGGACAGGACCAAGGATCAGGAGATGAGCGACAGCGATGTGGATGAGCTGAAGGCCGCCAAGGAGAAGCTGATGAACAGCGCCCAGAGCCTGTTCACCAAGATGTACGAGAACATGCAGCAGGCCCAGGGCGGCGGGGCAGGGCCGGACATGGGCGGCGCAGCGGACGCAGGCAGCGCTTCCGCTCCCGATGACGATGTAATCGACGGGGACTTCCGGGAGGTATAAGCCGGAGACAGGTTCCGCGGGCTGCACCGCAGCGGACGGAAGAGGGAAACAGCCGACTGCGGGCGGCGGGCTTTACGCAGCTGCGGCAACCGGGAAATGAGATAGAAATTCAGGGCAAGAGGAAAATCTAAGTCGGCGGCAGGGAGATGGTGTCGGCTTAGATTTTCTGTGATAGATTAGAACAATACGTATATTCGATTATGAGGTGTTTGGTATGGCGGAGCAGAAGCGGGATTATTATGAGGTCCTGGGCGTGGATAAGGGTGCGGACGATGCGGCGATCAAAAAATCATACCGCGCGCTGGCGAAGAAGTATCATCCGGACATGAATCCGGGGGATGCGGAGGCGGAGAAGAAATTCAAGGAGGCCTCCGAAGCCTATGCCGTGTTGAGCGATCCGGACAAGAGACGGCAGTACGATCAGTTCGGCCATGCCGCTTTCGACGGCGGAATGGGCGGAGGCGGAGGGTTCGATTTCAGCGGGGCTGACTTCGGCGATATTTTCGGCGATATCTTCGGCGACCTCTTCGGAGGGGGCCGCAGCAGAGGCCGCAGCAACGGCCCCATGAAGGGCGCGAACCTGCGGACCAGCGTCCGCATCACTTTTGAGGAGGCTGTGTTCGGCTGCAAGAAAGAGATTGAGCTGAACGTGAAGGAGACCTGTAAGACCTGTAACGGCTCCGGCGCAAAGCCCGGCCCCAGCCCCGAGACCTGCCCCAAGTGCGGCGGCAAGGGCCAGGTGGTCTTCACCCAGCAGTCCCTCTTCGGCACTGTCCGCAACGTGCAGACCTGTCCAGACTGCCAGGGCAGCGGCAAGATCATCAAGGACAAGTGCACGGATTGCCGTGGAACCGGATATATATCCATGAAAAAACGTTATTCCGTGGACATCCCCGCGGGAATCGACAACGGCCAGTCCACCCGCATGCCGGGCCTGGGCGAGCCCGGCGTCAACGGAGGCCCCAGAGGGGATGTGCTGATCGAGGTGATCGTGGGGCGGCATCCTATCTTCCAGCGGCAGGATTTCGACATCTATTCCACTGTCCCCGTGTCCTTCGCGGTGGCGGCCCTGGGGGGCGAGATCCTGATCGACACCGTGGACGGCAAGGTCATCTATGACGTGAAGGCCGGCACCCAGACGGATACCCGGATACGGCTGCGGGGCAAGGGCGTGCCCTCCTGGCGGAACAAGGACGTGCGGGGCGACCACTATGTGACTTTGGTGGTGCAGGTGCCCGACAAGCTCAAGCCCGAGGCCAGGGAGCTGCTGCGCCAGTTCGACGAGCTGACAGGCAATTCCCTGAACGCGGCCAAGAACATGTCCTCGGAGCCGGAGCATGGGGAAGAGGGCAAGGAGAGCCATAAGGAAGGCAAGAAAAAGAAATCCTGGAAAGAGATTTTTGACAAATAAATTTTTTGCAGAATAAATGCAAGGTTTCCCTCCGGTCTGTCGTATTATAAGTAAAGACATGAAAACAACGGCATTTATCAGATC
>OFFJ01000114.1_pt1 | contig 64770 bp, 64 predicted proteins | sample 1521261 | NCBI WGS metagenome assembly OFFJ01 (sample SAMEA3504122, study PRJEB24116) | mouse gut metagenome | biome: mouse gut; feature: mouse-associated habitat; material: faeces | place: Denmark | collected 2011 | reverse complement strand
TAGAGCAAAGGACTGAAAATCCTTGTGTCCCCGGTTCGATTCCTGGTGGCACCACCTCTAAGAAAGTTAAATCGCTAATTCCAAAAGAGTTGGCGATTTCTCTTTTAGTCACTATCACCCGAAGTCACTACAATAGTCACTATCTAAACCGCTATAAATCACCTTAAATCGGCTTGATTAAATGCTTTTAAAAGAATCCGTTTAACCCTAACTCCGATTCACTCCACATTAAATCTCCCGTAAAAATATAGTGACTATCCGCGTGATGGGTCGGAATAGTCACTATTGTTATACTGCCTGGTATCTGCTACATTGAAAGATTCGTGCCGGATTGCCTGTTGTCGATGTCATCATTACGGGAGCGGTGACCGACCTCCCATTCACGATTTATGCCGTGAGCTGTGTTGACGTTGAGGGAAGAAATGGCGGCTGATAGATTCATGGCAAATATCCTCATTGTCTGCTCCGGAAAGTCCTGTGGACGGTTTGGTAGCACTCTTGCGCCTGTTCGAGACAATGTCTGCTCCTTGATTCTGCGGGTAATGGTTCGGGCATCCTCATGGGTGAGATATGCGATTGCAAGTTCACGGAGATATTCCTGCTGTTCTGATGGTGGCATTGCTTTATAACGGCTGGTTTCTTCTTGGGTCATGGTATTGATCGATGTTGAGAAACCGTCAGCCATTGTGATTCTCAATGCCTGTCCTCCGTTGCGGTGTCTGATTACTGCCACTGATTTGATTGATTCTGTAAGGTTGTTGACTGGATTAAATTTCAGATAGGCAGCAAGGATCTCTTCAGACAACATCGTGGCGGCTATCATATAGCCAACATCCTCGCGTTCTTCCGGCTTCACTCCATGATACCAGGAATACTGCCGCATGGATATGCCCTTTTGATATGTTTCACCATCTTTCGTGTGGATTCGTATATAGTCGTTTAAGCCCTCCCTGCAGATCTCGACAGTTAAAAGAGTGCGGTAAACGTCAAGCGGTGAAGGCTTGCGTTTTTGCTGCGGAGTGAAGTCAATCAGCTCCGACAACTTCATCACCTTGCTACCGTCGAAGGCTATCTTCACGGCATGGTCAACAATTCCATAACCCCGGACCTGACCGGTCCTGTCTTTCTGAAAATAAATGTCAATACCGAAGCGAGATTTCAACACATCAAGAAGCTGCTGAATTTTCTCCTGAGTCTCCTCGCTCAACGTCTTTCCGTCGCTGCCGAGCAATTTTCTGATGTCTGGATTCCGTTTTGCAGAAAATGGCTTTTTCTTCCCACCCTCTGACCTTTTGACATTATCGACCTTTTGACATTTTCCATTCTTGATTTCCGACTTGTACCTTCTGATTATGGCTCTCAGCTGAGTTAAACGCTCCTTTCGCTTCCGGCTGTTATTTGTCGTGTGGGCGAAAATATCACCAATTGAGACATTCCCCGCTTCGCCACCGCATTTGAAAAGACGGTAGCCGTCAAGTGATTTCTCCATCTTATAACCATGCGCCTTGACAATATTGGCGAACTGTCCTTCGGTCTCATAGTCATAGGCGAAGATGCGTGCCATGTCATTCTCAATGTCGGAGGATAATATACGGTTGGCGCAGGCGTTCAGCCGTCGATAGTCATGGTGATCAGGTATAGGAAAGCCATTGGGCCTGATTCGTGTCGACAGGATATGCACATGGTTGTTGTCCGTATCCCGGTGATAATATACGAAGTATGGCTGACGGCCATATCCTGCCTCATTCATCAACTCGCGTGCAAACTCAGTCAGCTCCTCGGCTGACATAATCTTCCCTTTGACCGATGCCGACACATGGAACTGAAATCGTGTAGTTGCTGTATTGCCGTATGTCTTTGAGCAATCCTTAAGATAACGCTCAACCTCTACGGCTGCATCAAGCCCGAATTTATGAAGCACCTCAATCTTATGACGCAGTTCTATGCTCACGTTCTCCATCGTCATGAGGTGTGCCAAGCCTGCCGCTACCTTCATTTCGTTATAGCGTGCGCCCGGGAATCCGGTGCCGGAAACATCGCTGAGTTTCTTGACTATCATTCGGAGATGGTTATGAGAGTATACAGATATTTCAGCATATCCTTCACTGTGGTCCAGTCATCGCAGAATTGGTTGAAAGGTACAAAGTCCGCAGTTCTCAAAGAGTGCGGAAACATCTTCTGTTGTTCATTGATGTGCTTGATGACCTGATTGGAATTGGTTCCAATTCTGACGATAAGTTTTAGCGCAGAGTTCAACAGGGCAATCATCTGAGGATTCTCGCGGTCAGCACTCTGTTTCTCATTGTATTGGAGGGTGGCACAACGAATCAATGCGCTTAGGTTGCCGTTGAAATATTTATCTGCCTTGGTCTGCATTTCCTTGTGAATCTTCTCATTCACGCGGAAACGTATTATGATAGTCTTTTTATCAGACATAGTGATGTTGTCTATATGTTATTATGATTGTATGTATGATTTATTTGATGTCATGAAGTCTTGGCGCCATAGTATTTTTATCTCATGAATGGATACAGACAAAAAGCCATAGTCTCCTTATCCCATAATGTCATGTTTACAGTAGCGCATCATGGCATTATCTTTTACCCCGATAGATAAGACCGCGAGTTTCGAGTGGTATTTACCCTCACCTTCGGGGAGGCGGGATTGCCGTTGTGGACACAATCGGCATATCTTGCCCATAACAGGCTCTATCTCCAAATAATATCGTGAGCCAACTGGATTCTCACCAGATATTGCAAAAAACCGAAAGTGTCAAAGTGTCAAAAGTTGAAAGTGTCAATGCTACTTTTAGATTTTGCGGTAGCAGCCGTGAGCATCCTTTGCGATAAAACCATGACCTCCATTTTTCAGAAATCTCTTGACCGAGGATTCCGATATGCCGAGTTTGCGTCCTTCCTCTATGACTTGTGATGTGGTAAACGTGTCTCGCAGATTGCCGAGCAGTACGGTATATCGGTTGTCGAGAACGCCGGTCTCAATTTCCGGAAATATGCGTGTTTCCATATTTCTGAAATATTCGGTGAGCAATATGGCCCGTTCCACACTGTCAGCTTCAATCTCGTCCATTTCGGACTCACCGCATACACCACGCATAACCTGAATGATTAGGCTGAACCGAATCAGATAGGTTTCAAGTTTTCCGCAGAGTGCCTTGACAGAATCTGAGTCGGTCGTCTCATACATTCTTTTGTTGACATCCTCCTTCCAGCGGATAGCCATGCCTTTGGCTTCTTTTGAGAAAAGCAGCTCCTTTGAGATTGTTTTTCCCTCCGGGCCTTTATCAGGAACCAAGTTTATGACCTTTCGGATAATTCTTTCCCAGTCATCAAGTACTATCTTAGGCATTGTGCTGTCGTTCCATGACGGCATTGTGGTTATTTCGGGATAAACTTTCAGGAACCGTGATGAAAAACCGTTCATCAGACGTTTTCCTCCGAATTGTTCTGCCAGACAGCCGGGTTGTGTGCAACCAATGATTGAACAGTAAGGATTGGAGAGGAATATATGTTCGTTATTTGACTTCCGGCTATACTTGAAAGGTGTGCCGCTGAACAGACTGAGGAAATAGCTCTCATCAGAACCGTTGTATCTGTTAAAGTTGGATAGAAGACTGTCGATTTCATCTTTGTATATAAGCACTCCACGCGGATTGTCACGCAAGGCGGCAATCAGAGCCTCAACGGTAGAATCGACCACGACATGACATTTGCGACGAGGCATATCCATTTCATCGGGCGTTGAAAGTTTCTCCCGCTGCTTTGCCGACATCTTTTCCCACTTGCGGTAAGCTTTCATCTCCTCGCAAAAGATGCGGTCATATTCTCCATCAAGTTTGAGCAATGGAGCCACGGCCAGTTGCAACGGGGGAGTCTTGCCACAGCTCGGCGAACCGACAAGCACGATATAGATAATGGGGCGGCTGACCCATCCGGTCATGAAGCGTACAGACCATGAGTTCCCCATAGCTGCGGCAAAAACAGTCAAGAACGACGCGGCGGTAAAGTCGATATTATAATTCTCATAACGGTGCAGAGATTCCACTATATTACGGATTGCAATGGGGAATACTTCAAGTGGAAATGACGGTGCCGATTCGTTGTCGGACTTGACAGAATCATGCCGTTCATCTTCATATAAGCCACACGCAGGAGTGATTGGACGGTGACGGCGATTATTATTGTTATAACTCATGACTATTAGAGTTTGATGTTGCGTTGTCCAAGAGCCTTGCGTACCTCATATTCCGGATAGAGCACCTTGTTTCCGGTCTTCACCGGTTTGAGGATTCCCTTGTTGGCCCAGTGCCAGAGTGTGGCGTCGCATACCCCGAACAGTTCCTTTACCTCTGCCTTGGTTAGCATTCGTTCTTTCTTCGCTGCCTCGACCATTGAGCCGAGTTCATCTTTGGCCCGGCGTATAAGGTCATCTGAAAAGGCTTTCAGATCTTCGGCACTCATCTCAACCTTGACATGAGCGCGACCTTCATTAAGCATATCTAAAAAGTCTTGCATATTGATTTCGATTGCCGTTTGAATTATGACGATTCCGCTGACGGCACAAAGCGAAAACGTCACCGCTCCGAAATGGAACGGTGACGCAAAAGTATAGCGTAATTTATTGGATTGAAAAGAAATGACGGTTCGTTAAGTTCGCGAACACTGGAACGAATCAAACGAATCGAAAAGGGCTTATTTCAGTTAACTTCATCAGGATTTATCAGCAGAATTTCAGCCTTTATCTTGTTGATTGCAAAGCGGTGTTCCGGTTCGTCCTTGACATATTGTTTGCGATTGGGAGACAGGCTTTGGAGAGCATTAACACTTTTCTGAACCTGTCGCTCGCCAACGATTTTGCTTTCCGGAAAAGTAGCAGCCAATATCCCGGCAAACTGCTTTACGGGTCTGGCGGCATCAAGTTCGCCGGATTCCACAAGTGCTATATATAGATGCGCAATATCGATCCCACTGATATGTGTCTGCGTCCATGTGCCGATGCGCCTGACCGTCTCACTGTCGTGAGATGACAAAAGGGAAGTGAAGTCATACACAAATTCCTTTCCCTTTGAAACTTTGGAAGTTGGCCTTGATTCATCAATGCTGCCCAATACCCAGTCTGCCAAATCTCCGTTATCAACACATTTCCGGAAGTCCAGAAACTCCTTCAACTCCTTTCGGGTTCGATGATTGTTCTCAATCTCATGGGTCATAAATGCCTTCAAGAACTTTGTGAGCTGCCATTGGTACTGCCGATTGTTAACCGCCTGCGCGGTATCTTCGATATTCTCAACCAACATTTCCGGAGAACGTCCATATTTCAGCCATGCGGCAAATGGCATCCGGTATTTCTCCCATTCGCTATCTTCCGGCTGCCCACTCAGTACAATACGGGCATAGCCCGATTCCCGGAGAGTCTTCAGAAGTTCCTCCAAGTCCAGATTGTCGAGGTCGATCATATCCTCCAGCCGCTTTTGGAACTCAGACGAAGCGGAAAATGCCGACTGCCCCATAAAAAACACCTCCAACAAGTCAGCCTCGCCCATAGCGGCGGCAAACTCGCCATATTCACGCGGATGCTCCTCCATCCACGCTTTTATATCTACATCACTCCGTTCGAGAGCCGTATTATTCTGATTGGTATTCATATTTTATTTGTTTTGTGGCTACAAAGTTCGTGCAATCCCATTGCTAAATCCCAATCATTAGACACAAATCCGATAAAATACGCTGCAATTTTTCATGTCCTTGCCTCTCATAGCCGAATTTATGAAGAAATAGCAACAATATTTGCACACAGCGTCATCAGATAGAAGTCGCGGAAGCTGAGCAACTCGGCACAATTTTACGACTAACGATACTTCAAACTTCCTGTTTTTAAGCACAACCGATTGTAATATCAGGGAAATTAGCTAATTTTGCATTGAAGAAAGAACCTCTTATCTTCAAGACATATGGAAGCTATATGCTAATCTTGTAATTGGGAACCTGAGAAATTCTAAAGAGCAAAGATGGCATAGTGGCTCTCACGCGATAGCGTGGGCTACTATTGTTACATCTGCTCACAGGTTTTCTCAGGACCTCCAATTAAGACGTAGCTATGGTGGCCCACTTTTTTAATTAAAAAACGAAAATCGACAAATATCAAATGGGATTTTTAGACTTCATATTTGGCAAGAAAAAAGATGAGCAAACTAAGCAGTCGGTTTGTCAGACTGTTTCTGACAAGCAAGCATCAAAACTGGCATCTCAAAAAATTATACAATCACAAGCTGGCACATTGCCCCCAACAATAACACCGTTTGCGTTCAAATCCGATTGTCATCAGAGATATGAGAACGGCTCTGAGGTTATGGGATTGCAACAGTGTATAAGAACTGTTAGTGTCGAAAAGAATACTAATGGATGTCGTGGCTATAAACTTAATCCTGGCGATGGGTATATCATCAAGGTCTATAATGACGATCTTGGCAAACCAAATATGTCAGATAAGCCGATGCGTATTATCAGCAAAGCCGCTGAAAAAGTCGAACTTCGCGGATTTCCCATCGAAGTTCAAACGCCTTTCGGTTGGCAAGAGGTTGACTATCGCGACTACGGCTTTACTGTTTATTACGACAAAGGCAAGGTCGTAAAATGCGTGCTTCACATGTTCGACCGGAATGTTGACTTGGAGTATCGTAAATCAGATGCCTCTGCACCCGTTAAAATCACCGCGAACTCTAACGCCAACTCACAATTTTCACAGCCTTCTGTCAAGGCAATAGCTATGGGGCCCCATTCAAATTTAGTTTTGATGTTACGGTTATAAGACAATATTATAATCAGAAATCTGAGCAAATCGAACTGGAAGACAAAGTAACCGCCACGATGATTCGCACCGTCAACAATGGAAATATTATGATTGATTTTTCCGACATAGGCGCGTTGAAATCAAAAGGTATTATCCAAACCAATCTTTCCTTAGCTCCGGACTTTTCATACAATCACGATGCAGATGGGAACGAGTTCGCGTCGGCAGAAATCAATAATTCATGGGCAGTAATGTCCTCTGGTAAGGAGTATGTTTCCCTTTTTCAAATCACAAAACAGAAGGGTAACGTGGTTTCTTTCATAATAAACAATCTACCAGGAGATCAGGACTTCTATTATCTGATAATGCTTCGTCAATAAAACGTAAATATGGCAAAGAAACAAGAAGATAGATTCGTTACTCTTGACAATGGAGAAGTAGCAAAGGCGACTTTCCCCGTTGTGGTTTCGGCAAGCCGAAGCACCGATATTCCAGCTTTCTATGCCGACTGGTTCTTTAATCGGTTGGAATCCGGATATTCAGCATGGACTAATCCTTTCAACGGAGTCAAAAGCTATGTCGGATATGCAAATACCAAATTCATCGTGTTTTGGTCGAAAAACCCGCGACCTCTCCTTAGACACCTGGATTATTTACAGTCGCGTGGTATTGGATGCTATGTCCAGTACACACTTAACGATTATGAAGAAGAAGGATTGGAACCAGGGGTTAGACCGCTCACAGAACGTATCGAAACATTCAAACTCCTCGTAGAGAAACTTGGTAAAGGTGCCGTCGTTTGGCGGTTTGACCCTCTTATCCTTACCGATAAGATAGATATGGATAAACTATTATCCAAGATTGAAAAAATTGGTGACCAGCTTATAGGGTTTACAGAAAAACTCGTTTTCAGTTTCACCGACATCGTTTCTTATCGGAAAGTCAAGTCCAACCTTGAGCGAAGCCATATCAATTACATTGATTGGACTCCAGAGCAGATGCTTGAATTTGCAGGTCGTCTTGTTGATCTCAACAAGCGTAAAGGTTGGAATTTTATCCTTGCAACCTGCGGTGAAATCGCAAATCTTCCCGAAGTAGAACACAACCATTGTGTCGATGACAGACTAATGGTGCGTTTCGGGTCTCACTCGCCCGAACTACTGAAATTCTTGGGCGCAGAAGTTCTCGACACCGCTCATTCGGACAATTTATTTGCCGAATTTGAGCCGGTAGATATTCCGGAAGATGCGGTAGATATAGGCAATGGCAAATATATTGTCATTCATCAAAACAATAGAGACAAGGGACAACGCATTGCTTGTGGTTGCATGAAAAGCAAAGATATAGGCGAGTACAATACCTGCCCCCATCTCTGTGAGTATTGCTATGCCAATTCAAGCAAAGAGGTTGCGGTGAGAAATTGGCAGCAACACAAGGCAAATCCTCTCCAAGACACTATAACAGGAAAGTGATATGTATTCTGATATAATATCGAAATATAACCCATTGACGATTGATGCCGTTATCGATACCGCTAAATCGTTGGTGCCTTCGGAATATCAACAATACCCTTATCCTTGGTTACATCCTGAGGTAAATCATGGTGTCAGCCTTTTAAGAACTGAGGACGGCTTAAACTGCTACATCGCCGCCTACGGTGAAAGCCACAAGCGCAAGGTGTTTCGCGCTATTGAGGATTTACCCTTCGCAGAACTTAGAGAATCCATTGAGGTGGTAGATTGGGGCTGTGGGCAAGGTCTGGCATCATTGTGTTTTATTGAAAAGATGAGAGAGCGTAATCTTATTCAGAATATCAAAAAAATTACGCTCATAGAACCGTCAACCGCTGCTATAAACAGAGCAAAGTTGAATGTATCGTTAGCAACTCCTGAGGTTAAAATTACTACACGTCATCTCGGCCTGCCTCCGACTATACCGCTCGACTTTGATTGTATATCTGATATTGAATACGAAAAACCTATAACAATACATCTTTTTTCAAATATTCTCGACATCGAGACTATTGACTTGAAAAAACTTGCTGAGCTTATTACTTCTACAGGCCATAAGCATTATGTATTGTGTATAGGACCTGCAAATCGTAGAGAAGATCGCATAAATGCTTTTTGTCGTTACTTTCAACTCCCTTCATCCGCTTACTTTTCAAGTTATCGAAATACAGAGTTTTTCACACGCACCGATTATAACAAATATACATTTGGGTGCTTTATAAGAGGGTTCAAATATCGAGTTGATCAAGGTGAACAAATCCTTATCCCATATCGATTCTATGCGCCAAAACAATATTTTGCTGCGTACAGGTCTGATATGTCTATCCTTGATGTAGCTCCGCTTGAAACGGCGTTTGAGGTGCTGGCGCCATTCGATATTGGAGCAAGCGTTTATGATGATGTAAACCCGATTCTTGCAGTCCTTAACAATATCGTAGAGCGTGGACTCCCGACAAAAGCAAGTCCGTGGCTTGAAAATCTTTTGTCAGACGTACTGAATGCCGGAGTTAAAGATGATGAAGAGTCACAGTATGGCGGAATTCGTTACATTCCGAATAACGGCATGAGCAGTGAATCCGCTCAACTCGTTAAAGATGTGCCTTTGGCGGTTGCTCGGATTGAAAAAACCATTTTGGAAGCCCTCCTCACCAATCATCTTTCTCTTGATAAAGATATTTGGAATGTGTTAGTGAAAGAAGCCGATGTGCCATGCGCAGCTATCGCTCTGCATGAACTGAGCGAAATGCTCAATCATTTAGCTTCGGCTTCACAAGATTTCTCCGAAATGAAATTCCCGGAAGTCAATCTTTCGGTAATCAATTCTAAATATTCTACTTCGAGACTCCACCTCGAAGCAAATGTTTATGCCGATTCATGCAAGCAGCTTACCGACCAAACGTTTGACATTGTAATAGATTTCTCACTTAACGAAAAATCAAATCCTCGTGAAGTCGAGTTCTCTCAATTCAAAGCTGAAAACAGTTGTTACTTTAACGTTAGGGCTTCCGAAAACATATACTCAGAGCGATATATCTATACTACTGACCGCATAGTTTATAAGCCGCTGACGAAACTTAATCAACAAGGCACCCACGATAATATTGAAGAGAATGTTGCACACCTCCGATATTTTATTCAGTTGCTCTTCAGAAAAGAAAACTTCCGAGAGGGTCAGCTTCCGATAATATCTCGTGCCTTACAGCTTAAAAGTGTTATCGGCCTTTTACCAACCGGAGGGGGTAAATCTCTCACGTATCAGATTGCCACACTGCTTCAACCGGGTGTCACTCTCGTCATTGACCCTTTGATGTCGCTGATGAAGGATCAATATGACGGTCTTTTGAAAAATGGCATTGACTACTGCACATTTATCAATTCCACAGTCCAAAATAAGGCTGAGCGTGAGAATATAATGAAAGAATCCAGACTATTGTTTGTATTTCTTTCTCCTGAACGTCTTGCCATATTTAAATTCAGAGAAAGCCTAAGAGCAATGGCCGACAACCACGTCTACTTCTCCTATGGAGTAATTGACGAAGTTCATTGTGTATCTGAATGGGGGCATGATTTTCGCTTTACATATTTACATCTTGGTCGCAACTTATATCAATATGTTCTGCCAAAACAATCAGACGACGAGGAACGAAATCATGTTACCCTTATGGGGTTGACCGCAACCGCGTCATTCGATGTCTTGGCGGATGTAGAACGAGAATTGTCTGGCAATAACGCATTTCCTCTTGATCCGGAAGCTACTATTCGATACGAAAATACTAATCGTCTCGAACTACAATATCGAATCGTAAAGGTTGATGATGAAACTGCTCATGACAAATGGGGTGTTTATTCCGTAAAAAACATGGCCTGTCCTGAAGTTGTAAAGGATGTATTTTATTCATCCTTACAAGAATTGCAACTGCCCCAAAATATAGAGCGTATCAAACAACGTTTTATTGAGAGAGAGAATATTGAACCGACCTCGAAACTTGCTCAAGATCTATTGTCGCGGGATTTATATGTTGAAGTAAACCGTGAATGGTATACAAATCCTCACGATTCCTCGTCTGCGATTATATTTTGTCCTCATCGACAAGGTACACTTGGAGTTCATAATGGTTCCCGCATAGGAATTGCCGGACAACTCAAGGCAGTTCTCAATATAAACGATGTAAGTGAATTTGTCGGCGGAGACAACCCAGCTTCTCAAGATGAATTCATTCAGAATCGGACAAACATTATGGTTGCAACAAAAGCGTTCGGCATGGGAATAGACAAGCCTCATGTGCGTTTTACGCTCAATGTTAACCATTCCGGATCACTTGAAGCATTTGTTCAAGAGGCCGGGAGAGCCGGACGTGACAGAAAAATGGCTCTTGCTGTTGTGCTTTACTCAGATAGGGTGTTTAATGAGCAGGACGAATTTACACGGCTAATGGCTCCTGTACCAGTAGACTTTGGTGTTCATAAATTTTTCTATGACGGAAATTTTCTTGGAGAGATGACCGAATGGACTGTCATGGATTATCTTATGAATCATCAAGTAGCCATTACCGAAGATACGGATGCCCTTTCTCGTCAAAACAAAACTGTATCAGGTTTTATATCTAAGCTAATTCAAGCCAAAGACGGGGAAGCGGTTATATCGTATATATCATATCGCTATCCATCGAAAGACTCAGAAACACTAGACGAATATTTGCGTCAGGCAAATCTGCGCCCGATAACCCAACAACCACGCTCACCAAAAGAAAACACTCAGCAACTACGGTCTCTTAATCAAGAGCAGTATCAAGCGGCCTTGATGAAGGCAATTTATCGTATGTGCTGTATCGGCCTTATCGAGGATTTTACACAAGATTATATAAACCAAGAGTTTAGAATCGTTACGCGTAAGAAATCGGATGGCGCATATTATGAGGGATTAAAGCAATTCTTCATGCGTTATTATAACGAAAGACGAGCCGATGCCCAGATAGCATATTGCAAACGCTATAAAGGGACAGAAATAGCAAATTGTCTATTTTTCTTGACGCAATTTATTTATAAAAAAATTGCGACTAAAAGGAAGCAGGCCATTGAAGATATCGAACAATTCTGTAAGGAAGCAACTTCAGACGGCACAGACTGGTTGGCAATGAATGAAGAGTTGAAAGATACTCTCTATTATTATTTCAATTCAAAATATGCCCGTCATGAATACAAGGATGATGCAGGCCGTTCTTATTCTCTTGTTGATGACACACAATCCGGGAAAGAATGGTTCTTTACAGGAAGCATTGCTAATTTAGATGCTTCCAATGGCAAGGATTTTGACCAATCCATATTGTTGAAGTACATGAGGATAGTCAATAGTGAGGGAGTATCGTCTCCAAAAGATAATGTAAAGCATCTTAGGGGTGCAATCCGTCTTATTCGACGTGGTATCCTTTCACCCAACCCTGTCCTTAGTTTGCTGAATGTATTCTGTCTTCTGTTTCTTAAGGCTGATGAGTCTTCAGTTGCTCTAAAAGATGAAATAGAGACATCATTCATCGAAGGATACGTAGAGTTGCGTAAGAATTTATCACAGTATGACATACAAAAGTATATCGGACGTTATATGGACATATTGAAGGAATACAATGTCACTGATGATAAACATTTAGAATATCTCGGATTATTGATAATGATGTGCGAAGCAGTAGAACATGCAGAATGGGCACACAAATTTACTCAAAATTTCACAGCATAAAAGATAAACCACATATGGACCCCACAGGAAATACTGGCGAGTCTTTCTCGCCTTGAATCTGAACTGCAAGAAGTTGCCTCGGCAAGACTTCTCGTAGAGCAGACTACACAATCGTATAAAGAAGTTCAGCAGGAAATACGATCATTCGTTGCTGAGTTTCATAAAGTAGTTAGCTCTCTCAACTCAATATCAAATGCACTTGATGAGGGACAAACATCCTTGTCGGACGAAGCGAATAAATCAGTTGAGATTATAAAAGCTCAATTATTAAACGTACATGATTCGTTTGTAGACCAATGCAATAACGTTATTGTACGGTTCGCCGAAAAAATTACTGAAGTCAGGAATAAATTCTCGACTGAGACTGTTGCCCTATCAGCGACCTACGAAAAAAACAACTCGGATTTTAGATCGAGCATAACGGAGCTGTCAAAGATTCATGTTGCGCTAATAAAGGCGACAGAATCTGTAACATCGCTTAAAGCGGATATATCAACATTGGAATCTCAACTCAATGATTCTCAAAAAGAGCAAGATGTTGTTCTTAGCAAGATTTCCGAAGGACTTAAATCCACAGGATATAATCATACCCGGATTCTCAACCAGATATCTGATGAACTGAAATCTTTACATGCAGAACAAGATTCTGGCATTAAAAGTCTTCAGCATTCCTTGGATGTGGTTAGCGATTTACAGAAGCAACAAAAATCCACTGAAGAGCAAATTCACAATAGTGTCAAAAACGTGTTGACGAACCTCGATTCTAGAATGAATATGCTTGACGTAAAAGTCGATGGCGTAAGAAAAACTGCCAACATGATCAAAATTCTTGGAATAATAAACACCATAGGCTTGCTCCTAATAATGCTACTGATGTTTGTAAGATAGAGCATCTATTTATAGGGGTTGTTAACCTTTATACGTCTGTTGCCACATAGGATAAAAAAGCATCTAGTCATTATACTGGAGCCTATTCAATATAGTTAAGATGCACAAATTAATACCCAAATAGAAAGATTTACCCCTGTCACAGATAGCTGTAGCAGGGGTGATTTTTTCAAAAAAGGAGTTTTGACACACCCTCTTTTGAATTTCTTAAATCGCTTATTATATCTGCGACAGCTTGTCGCAGTTTTATAACCCTGTAATTTTAGGTGACCGATAGCCACGAATGTTGTAGCAGCGAGTTTCGTGCTTGTAGCGGGCTACTGCGATTAATGCACTTATGCCGTTTTTCTCTGCTTCTTTAGCGATTGTATGAATCACGACATGAGGGGAAAGACTGTATGGTTTGGCAGACATCACAATTTGCCATTTTTAAGGAGAAATAAGTGTGTCGTTAGAAATTCATCAGCCTCTCTCTCCTTTGGATTGAGGCGACATTTTCCGCCATGCTTTTTCTGCATCAGCCTTAATGGATGATAAAATTCGATACGAATTCGATCTTCTTCTCAGTCCTAGGATTGTCTAATCTGATTCCCATTCCGTTGGAAGTCTGGATTGAATTTTCTAATGTGGATGCTCCGGAACATCTATCATTGCGACATCACTTCACCAAGAACTTTCTCGAAAAGTTCAACAACATCTCTCTCCTTGCCGACCTTATGGAACACGAAAGCATCGAAACCACACGCATCTACCTGCACCGCAGCTCTACCGAGCAACAAGAAATCGTTGATAAAGTGATTACTTGGTAAAATTAGAAAGAATCTGTATGCTTGTGATGGTAAAGGAGTATACAGATTCTTTTGTATTGCAGTGAATTTAGATAAGATTCGGTAAATAAAAAATATCCTACTTGTTTTCTGCCAAACCAAAATAGCTTCGCATAAAATCGTAAGCTTCCTTATTGTAAGGTTGCGCCGGATCATTTGGGCGAGTTAAATAGGCTTGAATATTTCGCTCTAATATGAGTTTTATAAGGGCATAATAATTTATCACTTGAAATCTTCCATTTATATTTTGAGCATAAACAACACCTAAGGCAGAAGAAGCTATTATATAACCAAAAATATACATCTCATAATCTTGATTTGATGGAGGAAAGATATCCGAAGCATTAAATGGTTTGTTTGTGTCATGAGAATATATACACGCCAATAATGCGAGATTTCCAATAAAGGATCCGGCATTCACAAAATTAAAGACAACTCTATCAATCGTATCTTGAGAAGCTTTATTTATTTTCTCATCTATATTTTCATCATTGTGTTCTGCAGACTCTGACTTTTCGCTATTTACATTATCAGTAGTTGTTGATGATTGTGGAAGATTCTGTGTGATGTTTGATTGTGAATCCTTCGGATTTCTAAATTCATCACTATTCATTCTGCTAACCTGTTCTCGCGTCTCAATTGAAATACTTCTAACTTCAGATAGGCGATCTAAAACATCTGATAGACCTTGCGTCAATTCATCTGATTTTTTTGAAAATTCAGAAAGGGAGTCGGTTATTTTTGAAGATGCGGTGTCAATCTTGCCATATTGTACTTCACCTTTATTGTTAGACACGATTGCATAAATTATTGCGACTACGGAAAGGATTAATGACGAAAGAGTTGAAGCAAAGGAAATGTATGATACGATATCTGCCGAGTGGTCACTTTGTATGCATATATACGTTGCGAGCTCAACAATAAGAAATATACAAACACCGCATATATAACCTAAATGCAACCGTTTATCTTTAAGCGATGTCCCATATTTCAATCCGATAAATACAATCGCAACGATTGTAACTAATATCGAAAGAAGATTAAATGTTGGAGATGTCCAAAAACTGTTCATGATACAATTTATTCATTAATACCTATTCCTTTATTCTCAATAGCGTGGATTATTTCGAGTTTGAGGGATTCGGGGTAGTCCTCGTTTGCCATGTAACAGGTGATGATGCGTTGGAGCAGGTCTTTGTCAATGCGTCCGGCGGCAACGTGGTAAATGATTGCCTCCATGCACTGCATAAAGTTGTAGGCGTGCCAATAGTAGCCGTTATGCACGAGAAACCATACACCGATTGTCAATGCCACTCGCTTGTTAGAGTCTTCGAAATAATGCCCAGTGCATAAGCCGAAGACAAGATATGTCAGCTTTTCTACGAATGTCGGATAATACAGGTCGTTCTGCACGAAATCAAGTACCTTGCGGATTCCTCCTTCATCCTTTACGCCTTGCAGACCGCCACCGCTGGCTGCCACAGTCTTGCTGTAAACCACCAACGCCTCATCGTAGTCGATGTATTTCAGTCCCTCATTCATCCTCGGCTTGCTTTAGACGTTTTAGGACTTCGCGGTTGGCTTCAAGAATATTGTCGAAGTCTATCGACGCATCGCCTATAAACTTGTCGAACTCGTCGGGAGTAACCGCACGAAGGTACTCTGCCAGATTTACGTGCCAAGCATCGCGGAACGCAACATCACGAGATGCCATCTTCGATCTTGCATCATTGATGAACGGCTCCATCATAGGAGCAGCAGCCAAATCATCAATGATTGCCTTTACCTCTTCGATGGTCAACAATTTGTTCCCGTTCTCAGAATATCGCTTCTCTATCTGATGAGCCACGCCATTCTCAAATGAGGATATGCATAGTAGAACTTCGGCATAGAGCGTGTGACGCACGTTCTCCTCGTTTTGCAGACGAAGGACAACGCGATATTCCTTTGCATTTTCCCGGAACACTGCTTTATATATCAAGTCGGTTATCTGCTCGTACTTATAGGTGGGAAGCCCATCCACATACTTGCCGACAGCTTGAGTGAAGTTCTTGCGATAATTCTCGCTCTTTATCGCTGTTGGAAGATAATCACGGTCACGCCAGTTGATATACTTGGTGCCACCTCCGGCACGACCGTTGATTGTTGCAATTACAATATCAAGTATGCGAGTGCGGAGTTGTTTGGCCCTTTCGCTCTCCGTGAGAAGCATTCCGATGTTCAGGAATGCCCGGAATGTAAAGAACGACATAATGGTCGTTTTGGTAGGGACATTTATGTCATCACCAATTTGTATCTTAATATCTTTCAGCTCTTTACCTTGACTTAAAAAATATCCATTAGCACGAAGTTCGTCACCATGATCTTGTATATAACGTTTAATCGTTCGTTCATCAACACCATAGAAATCTGCAACCATCTTCGTGGTAAATAGCAGTTCATCGTGATACCGCAGGCCATCGACAGCCAAGTTTTCTTGGATGGTCTGGAGAGCATAGCGGTTGTTCAACACGTTTTGCCGCTCGATATTTGATGCTGTAAGGTCGTTCATATAGCAAAATTACAATTTATTTTGGATAGTAAGCTATCTGTGAGGATTTAAGTGTCAGAAAACATCCGCTTTTGTCGGATTGGCGATGGCGTCTATCTCATCGGCTATTTCATCAGATGAGAGCTTGATATAGTCCATAAATGTCTTTTGGGTCTTATGTCCGCTGACGTGCATCATCTGAACGATGGTGTATTTGTGGGTGAGGTACATATTGGTGATTCCACTGCGTCGAGCTGTGTGGGTGGTGACACAGGCATAACGGGGCATCACTACCTCACCTTTGTCGTTACGCTCAACAACGAGTTTGCCATCTTCTACCAATTTTTTCTGCTTCATCGTGAGCTTGGTCGTAACCATCTTTCCGAGTGTCGGAATAGTCTCAGACAGCTTTCTCAGAATATCCTTTATGTAACGGTTGAGTATCACATCAACCACCGAAGGAAGATTGTAGGCGTATTTCTCACAGATAGCCCTGAGGTTGGGATTCATTATCGGAATCTTTACCTCGTTGCGCGTTTTCTTCTGGACGAGTCGTATGACGGGCGTTCCCTTTGCGGTTGTTGTGAAACAATTTTTGTCGATGTCATTGTAATCGCTCACTCGCTGGCAGGTGTAGCAACCCACAAGAAATATGTCGCGCACCTCATCCTGCTTGCCGGACAATGGCATCTCGTATAATGCCTGCAACTCGGCTTCGGTAAGGTAAATTTCTATCGCCTTGTCTCCATCCTCGATTTTCTTCTTGGAGAAATATTGCATGGCGCGGTCGTTGTTGTGGATGCCGTCAAGGTAGGCGTAATTGACAATGGCGCGGAGATCGACAAGATACTTGTTCTGCGCCGATACCATGTAATCGTTCTTCTCCATAAAAGCAAGGAACTTGGTGACGAAAGCACGGTCAACCTGATACCATGTGAAACGGTGCTTTTTGTCGAACATGTCATAGAGTTTCCGAAAACTGAACCATGCCTTGACTGTCCCCGGTGCATATCTGTTATGTCCGTTCAGTCTGGCACCGCTCTTTATCTCTTCACAGAAGCGGTTAAGGAAATTCCATATTTTTGCACGCTCAGCATCGATGCCTTCCTTTATCAGTCGTTCCTGCTCTGCCTTGATCCGCAGTTCCTCTTGCTGACGCTCTTCCTCCTCGCGTTTGGCTTTCATTATTGCCTCTGCTTTCTTGGGATTGGCGATGGAAAGGATTTCCGCTTCGACATGAGATTTGTCGAAAGACATACCTTCGACCTCGGACTTTACAACAAGCTCAATCCTGTTGAGGGAATCATGCAGATTGAAATTCGCACGTTGGTGACGCATCCATTTTTCAGGACACGATAACGCCTCTCTCCATTCAGCCACATTTACGCGGATCTGAGACGAGAAGAGAGTGTCAACCTTATGTTTCTTGTTCTGCACCCTAAAGAAAAGAGTGGCTATTTCGTTCTTCTCGTCCTGCTTGCGGATGAAGAACCGGGAAAGAGATTTTGCCATATAAATCGAGGTCTGATTCCCTTATGAATCTGACACTGCAAAGTTAGTGACTTTTCCTGAATAGTCACTATAATAGTCACTATCTTTCTTGAATCTCTTACTATCCGACTAAATTAAAAATGATTTAATTCGCTTTATTATCAGTATATTAGCATTAATTACAATTTAAGCTGATTGATAATAATTTAACTTTTATATTGCTGGTGACACCACAAAAGACCGCTAATTCTCAATGAGTTAGCGGTCTTTTATTCAACCCCTGAATTCAAAGCGAGTTCAGGGGTTTTCCTTTTATATCCAATAGGAAAAATACACCGAATTCTGCGGTTTCAAGGTGTGTAATTCGGGGAGGATTTTTTTAAGGCTCAATTCCCTCCCGAATAAAACACTCTGTAACTGAATTCCACTGTTCCAAAATTACATTACCGGGAGAAAATATTAAAGTAGGGTTTCTCCTTAGAATAAATAGCATCCGGTTGAGAAGGACGAAGCTGTATCCTTTTATAGAATTGCGAAATACTTTCAGGCATAATAACGAGTATTTATTGCAAAATAAACAATTATTATCCGAAGAGAGCTTACTTTTCAGGTAATAACACTATTAAATCCTCACACTCTTCGATTAAATAGTATGCAATGAACACTAAAGATTCGGAATCTGATGCATTATCAAAATGCAGTATCGGCTTATTCTTAGGTTCGTAAAATGCTTCTCCACCTGTTAGCAATTGAGCTTTTTCTCCTTCAACCTGGAACGATAAAGTACCTGAAACAACATGCCCCACAACTGAGCAAGGATGTAAATGATACTCAGCCTTTCCACTTTGCGGAATAACGACTCTTTTAATTTCGACTTTTGATAAACCTTGCTTTTCCTTCAATTGGATAGAAAGAAGATTGGTTCTTGCTACGTTATTCTTTTCCATACTTGTGCAACAATTTAAAATGATTAATACAATGAATACTGCTATCTTATTCATGATAGATTTGTTTGCTGCAAAGATAGGACAGAGCAAGAGCTTATTTCATTGACCTATGTTAAGAGATTTAAGACGGCTCAAGGATTCAGGTTTTATTCCAAGATATGATGCTATATGATATTGTGATACATGTTGTTCTATATTAGGATAAGTTTGTAGAAGTAATTTATATCTGTCTAAAGCATTATCCATAAGTAATGATGTCTCTTTCCTGCATTTTTTAATAAAGAGAGTGTCTGCTATATATTTTCCCAATTTATACCACTCATTCGAGGCTTGTAGTAATTGGTCATAATTAGTTTTAGATAAACAATATATAACCGAGTCTTCCAATGCCTGTATGCTTCCTACACTTGCCTCTTTAGTTAGAAAACTTCTATAAGATGTGATAAATGAACCTTCAAAATAAAAGTCACTGATATAATCGTCTCCTTCCTTTTCTATGTAAGAGCGTAAAACTCCCGATTCCACAAAGCCTATAAATCTACAGATTTGTCCCTGATGCAATAAATAGTCTTTCCGCTTCAAAAAAACTTTATCGCATGTATCTATCAGCCTTCCATATAAATCGGACGATAGACCTACTTCGTTGATTAGAATGTTCTCTAATATCATATTTACAGTTTGAGAACACAAAATTACCCCAAAGACTTCTAATTAACACCCCATTTGCCAAACAAAATCATTACTTTTGTAACAAGATTAAAATAAATGCTGAATACTAATACCATACAGTCGCTCATTAATAGCGGAGAAGGCTATAATGTAGAGTTCAAAGTTCGTGTTCCCTCAAAGATTCGTGAACTGACAGAAGAGATTTGTGCTTTCGCTAATGCTGACGGAGGATATTTGCTCATTGGGATAGATGATAACGGTCAGATTGTTGGTACAGATTTGGAGAATGACAAACGTTCAGCCATTCAAGGCTCTATCAGTGAAATTTCTCCAGCTCTCCATTGTGATATGTATGCGGTAAATATCGACGATAAAACGGTTCCGCCATGTTCTTTGGGAAACAACCTGAACGGAAATTTCCACACGCTGTGACAAGATGCGTTCTTTTCAAAGGAACTACTAAAGTATATATCATAGATGATAAAACCTTTGGCGGTCCACTATACCAGCAATATTTGCAGGCTATGGCATGGCTGGAAAGCAAACTGCAAGTTGCTTACAAAATAGAGGGAGCAGGACCAAGAGAAGAAATTTGGGAAATACCTCTTACTGTATTTAAAGAAGCCATTATCAATGCCCTCTCCCACCGTGACTATTACGAACAAGGCGCAACCATTACGATAGAAATGTTTGATGACCGTGTAGAGGTTTCCAATCCCGGAGGACTTTTACCTATCGTAGCCAAAGACTTCGGACATAAGAGCATGACGCGCAATCCATTAATATTTGGATTGTTTACCCGTATGCACTTGGTTGAAAGGGTGGCATCCGGCATTCCCCGTATGCAGAATGCCATGAAAGAAGCTAATCTTTCTGAACCTGAATTTCATACGGATGGAATGTTTACGGTAGTGTTCAAAAGAAAGAACAATAGTGACATTGATGGCACTGTAAATGGCACTGTAAATGGCACTGTAAATGGCACTGTAAATGGCACTGTAAATGAGAATGAACAAAATGTATTAAATTTAATAAGAAAAGAAGAAGGGTTAAATGCTATTGAGATATCGAAAAGAATATTTAAGAGTCTAAGAATGACTAAACGGTATCTAAAATCACTGAATGATAAAGAATTAATCGAGTTTAGAGGTGCCCCAAAAACAGGTGGTTATTTTCCAAAAACAAATAGCCTATGAGATACAAGAATAATGATGTATATTTGTTCGCTATTTTAATCTCATTATAAAATGATTCAGAACGACATAACTACTTTGTTGGGGTTAGCATCTTTTATTTGGGCTATTTGTCAATATTTTGATTCTCGCAAAAGGGAACAGAATTTAAAAGAATTTGAGAACTATCATAAATTAATAAAAGAGTTGGTTCAACCGGACGATGAAAAAAATTCAATGTACATTGATAGGCAGGCTGCTATTATTTATGAACTTAGACATTTTAAACGGTATTTCCTATTTTCTTTAAGGACATTAAAAGGTTTAAAAAACGAATGGGGAAAGGTAGATGGGCAACATCCTCGTTTATTGGAAGAGTTGGATTTGACCATTGATTTCTTACAAAGAAGAATTGAGCATGGTACTATTTTTACGCGCTTGTGGAGAATTATTGGCTTAGAGTAGATCTTCGGACTACGTCCATCAATTCGTTATCAAAACGATTAAGGTAGATTTAAGTAATACGTTCTGAGTCATACCGGCACTGTCCATATCAATCATTTCCTCACGTTATGTTTTTCGATAATCTCCATCTCCTTTTTTTCTTGAATCCATTACTCAATAAGGCTTTTACGGAAAAAGTGTTTTCTTTCGAAGGGGCATTAATTCAATGTTACTTTTGTTTATTATCATAAATTCAATTGTTTTCTATTTATCAGGAAACAAAGGCAATCTATTATGCCGCAACGTACCCCATTTAATACACCGTTACTATTTCCCCCCTCTCCTTCCGAGTTGAGAAACGTTCGGGTTGTTCTGCGATATATCCCAATGGTATAATCGCTACCGGATATTTTTCAGCAGGTAATTGAAAGTTTGTTCTAAGTAAATCCAAATCAAAGTTACAAACCCAGCAACTACCTAACCCCATTTCTGTAGCAGCAAGACAAATATGTTCTGTTGCAATGGCGGCGTCGATGTCTGCATGATTTTTATTATCAGACTTACGTACCCAGGCTTCCGATTTATCAGCACATACCACGATATAGACTGGTGCTTTTGCAAACCATTCTCTATTATAACATTGCTGTATCTTCTTTTTCTGTTCTTCACTGATTACGACCATGAAATGCCACGGTTGATAATTTACCGCAGAAGGAGCTAACCGGGCACATTCAATAATATAATCTATCTTATCCTGTTCGACCTTATCCGACTTATAATTTCTTGCTGAAAAGCGTTTCTTTGTTAGTTCTAAAAAGTCCATACCTTCGCTGTTATTAATATTTGGAGTAAAATATCTGTAAAATTACGCTTTACAAACTATATTTGCTACATGAATAGAGAAAATTTGTAATAACTTCACTCTCTTAAAAACAAAATCACTAAAAGACAAAATCATGGCTACTATTTTAAAATCAACCGAAAGAAACTTTCAGGAAAATCCGAACAGGATTGAGCCTTTCAAATTATTCACAGACATCTCCAGAACCCAAAAAGGAGTGGAACCGGAAAATTTAAATTTCGACTTGCGTCAACTGAATCCCGGACAATACTGTTCTGCGTACCATTTCCACCGATACGCAGAAGAATTATTCTTGATTATCTCCGGCTCTGCCACCTTAAGAACACCTAAAGGGTTAGAAGCCGTAAGCAGCGGAGATTTGATTTTTTTCGAAAAAGGTGAAACCGGAGCACATCAATTATACAATCACACGACAGAACCCTGCGTATACCTTGATATAAGGACATTTATCGGACATGACATTTGTGAATATCCGGATTCCGATAAAATATATCTTGTTCCGTCAGGTGAGATATTCAATAAATCCGCTCAATCCGGTTATTTTGACGGAGAAGAAAATCCCCAGGAGAAATGGAGGGAACTTCAATGAAGCCAGACAATATCACCCGCGAAGAATTATGGGCCAGGCAAAACCTATCAGCTACCGGCATCGATTACGCCGTTTGGGAACGAGACAAAGCCATGCTCCTGCAAATGGCGAAAATAAATCGTACCTGTACCTTCGTTGTCGATGTCTACAAATGCAGATATGCTTTCGCTTCCTCAAACTTTTCCGACTTGCTGGGATATGACAGCCATAAAATTGCCACTCTCGAAAAACAGGGCGACTATCTGGAATCACGTATCCATCCGGACGATCGCCAGCAACTGGAGGCTTTCCAAATCCGGTTGGGAGAATTCATTTACAGCCTCCCTGCCGCTGAACGGAACAACTATTGCAATATTTACAGTTTCCGTGTCCGCAACATCCGTCAACAATACGTACGTGTCATCAGTAAACATCAGGTAATGGAACAGGACGCAGCAGGAAAAGCATGGCTTATATTAGGGAATATGGACATTTCACCCAACCAGGAAGAGACAGATGGGGTAGATTGTACCGTCCTCAACCTCAGGAACGGAGAGATGTTCTCCCCTTCCCTCCCGCCCCGTCGGCAACCGATTCTCACTCCGCGGGAAACGGAGATATTACATCTTATCCAGGAAGGACTGCTAAGTAAGGAAATCGCTCATAAACTATGCATCAGTATCCACACGGTGAATATCCATCGTCAGAACCTGTTACACAAATTAGGGGTCCAAAACTCTATCGAAGCTATAAATGCCGGATTGGAATCTGGACTGTTAAACCGGCTTACGGCATCCACTCCACCACACCGGTAACCGGATATTGTTTTCTCCACTCCTCAAATTCGGCATAACTCCGCACACCGTCACGAATAACAGCCTGATAATACTCCACTCCCATGACCTTTTCCGTTGCGGGTGTTTCAAATTTCAGTTGCAGGATAGCCCGTCTTGTTTCATCCGTCAGAACAGCAGCGATTCGCTTGGCTACCTTTTCAAAATAACCGTCATATCGGGAACCTTTCCGGATATGAATCATATCTATCTGCCAAAGTTCACCTTCCGGTTCCTGAAACCAGGCATGCCACTCCACGCACTCTTCAACCGTATGTAACAAGTTCGCACACTCTATTTTTTTGACAGACGGATTCTCCGCCAGTTTTGCCATCGCCCGGAAACTGTCTGATAATTCCAACGGAGAGGTATAAATATGAAAATCAATATCCCGGTGCGTCATCAGTAACCCCGTACTTAAAGAACCAACCAGATTGATTTCAGCCCCTATACTTTCCCAGGCGGGGATAACGCCGCTGTCCTCCACTACTTTCCAGGCCCGCTGCTGATTCAGCCGTGCTATATCGAGAATATCCATTTTTGTATTTTTAATGTGCACGCAAAAGTATGAAAAAGGCCGGAAATATAGCTATAAATCACTATTTAATAGACAGGTCGGTTCATGTAACTTTGTCCGTCCTTTCCAATCATTTTAATATAACAACAAGACAGCTATGGTATTCAACGAAACAGAAAAACAGGAAAAAGAATATTTACAAAAGATACTCAGTATCATACACGCTACGATTAACAATACCGACAAATCAGTTAAAGACCATGTAGACACCCTGCAAGAATACAAGGATTATTTATGGTCTAACAAAGACATAGACCCACACGAGATTCGTTCCATGCGTGAAAGTATCCTGAACCATTTCGCATTGGGAGAAAACGTCATCGATAAACGCAAACGGTTAGGCCGGATTCTCGATATTCCCTATTTCGGACGGATAGATTTCAAAGAAGAGAAAGATGGCAGCCAAACCATACCTGTTTATATTGGAATACACACATTCTACGACTCCATAAGCAGGACCAATCTGATATACGACTGGAGAGCCCCGGTCTCAAGCATGTTTTACGACCATGAACTGGGCAAAGCCTCCTACACCTCCCCGAACGGCGAAGTCAACGGCAAAATATCGCTCAAACGCCAGTACCGCATCCGTAAAGGCCAGATGGAATATATGATTGAAAGTTCCCTCACCGTCCATGACGACATTCTACAGAAAGAACTCAGTGCCAATGCCGACGACAAAATGAAGAATATCGTAACGACTATCCAGCGTGAGCAGAATCAAATTATCCGTAACGAAGAAGCTCCCGTACTTATCATACAGGGAGTAGCCGGTTCCGGTAAAACCTCCATTGCCTTGCATCGTATCGCTTATCTGCTTTACACCCTGAAAGGAAATATTTCTTCCAGGGATATTCTGATTATATCCCCCAATAAAGTCTTTGCCGATTACATATCCAACGTACTACCCGAACTCGGAGAAGAGACAGTTCCTGAAACCAGTATGGAACAAATCCTTTCGGAATTACTCGAAAATAAATATAAATACCGGAATTTCTTCGACCAGGTAACCGAATTGCTGGAAAAACCATCCCGGGATTTTATCGAACGAATACAATACAAGGCATCGTTCGATTTCATTTCCCTGTTGGACAAATTCATCCTCCACATGGAAAACAATTATTTCAAGGCTACAGATGTCCGGCTCACCAGACATATCACCATTCCCGCCGGCTTCATCGAGGAACAGTTCAAACGATTCAACCGTTATCCGATGCGACAACGGTTTGAGACAATGACCGATTACATACTGGATATGATGAAAATCCAATACAACATATCCGTAACCACGTCAGAAAAGAACCTGCTGAAAAAAGAGATAAAAAAGATGTTCGGCGGAAACAATGATCTCCAGGTATATAAAGACTTTTTCAAATGGACCGGGAAACCCGAAATGTTTAAACTGCGTAAAGGCCATATCCTTGAATATGCAGACCTTGCCCCGTTAGCCTACCTGCACATGTCGTTGGACGGAAACACGACATATTCCCATATCAAACATCTCCTGATAGACGAAATGCAGGACTATTCGCCCATCCAATTTAAGGTAATTCAAAAACTTTATCCCTGCCGGAAAACTATTCTCGGCGATGCATGCCAATCGGTAAATCCCTATGGTTCATCAACAGCCGAAATGATTCGCAAAGCATTTGCTGCAGGAGAGGTCATGAAATTATGCAAAAGTTATCGTTCGACCGTCGAAATAACCGGCTTTGCCCAAAAGATACGTTCTAATGACGAACTGATACCGGTTGTACGTCATGGCAAAAAGCCGGAAATTCTCCGGTTCGGAAATGCTGAAGAAGAAATATCCGCCATCGCTCATTTGGTCTCTGTATTCAGAGAATCAGATTACAAATCATTGGGAATCGTATGCAAAACTGAATTACAGGCAAAAGATATGGCAGAAAAACTTCAAAAACAAATCGAAAACATATATTTCCTGTCCAGTCAAAGTTCCGCTTTCATAAATGGCACCATCGTCACTTCTTCCCATATGGCAAAAGGGTTGGAGTTCGATGAAGTAATCATCCCCCAAACCAATAAGACAAATTACTGTTCGGAAATCGATAAAAGCATGCTTTATGTGGCAGTAACCAGAGCAATGCATCAATTGACAGTGACATATTCAGGGGAACAAAGTGAATTTATCCGTACGGCTACTCAACACTAAAATCCTCGGATTTGAACCCACTATAATATCTTCCCGAAAAAGCGGTGAATTTCAACACACAATAATCCGGATCGGTAACACCTTCTTTATAATACATTGTATCTCCCGGCAACCAGATTAATTCTTTGCTTGCCGGGTCGGTCAGGACTTCGATTGTTCCTTTCAGCATCACGCCTTTGAAAAAGCGCCGGTCACAAAAGTAAATACAGGAACGGTCATTCTCCCTGAACTGAGCCACACGCCTGGAAGATGTATTGGTAGTAAAATAAAATGTACGGATTCCTTCCCGCTTACGAGGTTGAAGCATTGCTTTGATATTAGGGAAACCTTCCTCATCAACCGAACCGAGGAATGAAACTGTCTGTTTGTCAACGATATTACCTATCGTCTTTTCCGGATCTCTCATAATTAAACTGTTATTCGTTTATAATAAGGGCAAAAATAGAGTATGAAGCTATCCCGGATGCAACAGTAAACAGGGAGAAAATGTCACTTTTTACGGTTTGTGCATTTTTCTGTATGCCAATGGAGTTTGTCCGGCATGTTGACGAAATGAACGGATAAAATAAGATACAGTATCATAGTTCAGCTGGGCGGCTATTTCCGAGACGGGTAAATCAGTATAGGTCAGCATCCTTTTGGCCTCTCCCATCACTTTGTTATGAATATATTGTTTGGCACTGACCTGCATGGAGGCCGTAATCATTTCATTCAGGTAATTCGGCGTAATACATAATTTATCAGCATAATAGCTGACTGCACGATGTTCTTTAAAAGACTTGTCGACCCAACGGATAAAGTTAGTAAGATGAAGGTTACGCCCCTTCACTATATCCGTTTTCCCTTCTTCCTCCTTGTATCCCCTGTCAAGGAGCATAAGAACCTCATAAAGCAGTGCCCTCAACACATGGTCACCATTTCGGGAGGACAGACCGATCTCATCCCTAATATTACATATCTGTTGGAAGATACGATCGGAAACTGATTCCGAAAGATGTATTTTTGCCGCAGTTTTGTCTGGATCAAAATAACTGAGATGCTGAACGAACTGGTCGTCTTTGAAAAAAGAGGAAAGAAACTCTTCCTCGAAAATAAGTGCATACCCATTTATAATATGATCTTTATCCCAATGACGTATCTCCCCCGGCTTTGAAAAAATCACATCACCGGGACAGACGTCATACTGTTGGTTATCAATTGAAAAAGAGCCAGAACCTTCGGTGACAAAAGTAATGTCATAGTAAGTCAGCGTATGCACCGGATTGATATCCAGAAACTTCTTGATGTTTTTCAGTTCAACAACATCCACCAGTAACTCACTACCATACTTGTGCTTATAAAATGTATAGCGGGGTATTGACTTTTTCATCGGACAAGCGTCATAAAACCAATTCATAAAGTTGGAACCATTTCAAATGCTCATAAGGCAGTCCCAGATCAACAGTCCCAATATATTGATAACCGAGTTTTTTATAAAGGCTAATAGCTGGTGTATTATCGACTGACACGTCCAACCGGATCGATTTCATCCGGTGACTAACCGCATATTGTTTAGCAAACTCCATCAATCGGGTCGCCACCTCCTGTTTCAAAAATGAAGGATGTACAACCAACGTCCGGATCACCAGAATATCAGCATATTCCGCCTCAACCAGCCAGCGAACCTGACTGTAAGCCTTTTCCGGCTCATGATTCAATATAATACTTCCGGCAACAGTTCCATTTTCAATGGCAACAAACAAGCATTTCTCATCAATCCCCTGCATGGCCGTCTCCCTGACAGGATATATATGTTTTATCCATCCCGGATAGTTTACCGTGGAAGACAAATAGTCATTCAACCCGTCATAAAGAACCTCCAGTTCGTCAAGATGATGCGTTGTGCCTTGTTCTATAATCATTGCCTGATGTTTTCTTATAAAAATAAATGCCTAATATCTTCCAGCAGGCAATGTAAAAGTCTCCTTATCCGTCAGATAACCGTCTGAAGACTTCAAACGGACAGACAGCACTATTTCTCCGGCTTTCAATTTAGGAGAAGCATGCAAGGTGACAGTATAACTGACTCTTTTATGCGGCGGTAACTGACGGATAACAAGAGGTTTTGAAAGTTTCACATATTTGCCCCCCTGTTCGACCTTGATAACAGGCTCAATATTGTAAGCCGTTTGTCTCCCTTCATTCGATAAGATAAACGAGATGCGGCAACTTTCTCCTGCATCTACGATCTGGTTGTTATTCCGGTCTTCCAGATAAATATCCTCAATAACCAGATAGGGGACCTGATACTCTCTGGCACTCGCTGTATTCCTGTCACGTTGATTTTGAGAGGAAGCGGCGGCAGCACCCAGAACTGTCCCTCCGACCGATCCCACAAACGAACCGATCGCCTCTCCGCGATATCCTCCGGCCGCATGCCCGATCACTGCACCGGTAACCGTACCCGCCAACATGCCGACCTGCGAACCCACTATCGTACGCGATGTCGGATCCATTGTCGCACAACCCGTGCCAATCACAGGTATCATCAGAAACAGGAGCCAATTCTTCATTCTCATATCAACATTTTTTATTTATCCGCTAAAATACAAATATTTAGCGGATAAAGGCTGATCAAAAACGTTATAATATTCGTCTAAACAGAAAACCGCCCTTGTTTCATCCGTTGAAAGAATTAATCCAGTGTCAGATTGAACTCGTCTTTCAGTTTTCCCAGGACGGGATTTACGGTCAATAAATGTTCGAACTTCTCGGTTGCCGTATAGGCTAAATGCTTTTCGTTCGTTTCGATAATCCGGACACGCATCTGGATACGCGTATTTCTGAGTTGTGCACGCAAATAATTCAATAAATCCACACAACCATTACTCAGTTCATCCTGCTGACCGGGATTATGTACACCTACTTCAAAGAAATAGTTTTCCTGCAAAACAGGCTTGCAGTTGATCATCGTATTCTTCAGATAAACTTTCTTATCGATAATTCCGCTTGCCGCATAAGCATCCCAACAACGTACCAGGTCTTCTTCCGTGAACTGGTTGACCATCTCCTGAACTGTCCGGTTTTCCTGTTGCCCCATCTGGTTCTTCGGTTTTTCCACACCGATTTCTTTCAGCGACGTACCCAAATGTTGCGGACGGGAAGGACGTTTAGGAGGAGTTGCAGCAGGAGGCTGCGGAATAACTGTTGCCGAAGAAGGCATATTCGAAGTTACTACACGACCATTGTTATTACCCATATCAGCCGGTTGCTGTGAAGCCGGTGAACCGGGATAACCGGATGATTGAACAGGCTGACGGACAGGTTGCCCCTGTGGTGAAGCCTGTGTACCCTGAGAAACAGGCTGTCCAGGAGCACCGGATGCGATAGGTTCAATTACTCCTTTTTTTTTATCGTCGGCTGCCTGCCCTGCATTACTCAACTGGCAAAGCTGGATAAGCGTCAGTTCCAACAGCAGGCGCTTGTTACGGCTGGCACGATAATTCAGATCACAGGTATTGGCCAGTTCGATCGCCTTAAAAAGCAACTGATCCGGACAGCGTTTTGCCATCTCTTTATATCTTTCGCGGATCGAGGCTCCGACTTCAAACAAGATCAGAGTTGCCTCATCCTTACAAACCAGCAAATCACGGAAATGGGCGGCCAACCCGGTAATGATATTCTGCCCGTCAAATCCTTTGCTCAATATTTCATTCAGGATCAGGATAGACGAACGTACATTTCCTGCCAGGATTGCATCCGTAAGACGGAAATAATATTCGTAATCGAGTACATTCAGATTGTCGATGACAGCCTGATAAGTAATATTGCCATTGGTAAAACTAACTACCTGGTCGAAAATAGACAGGGCATCACGCATACCGCCATCAGCTTTCTGGGCAATTACGTTCAAAGCTTCCGGCTCAGCAGTCACATTTTCTTGAGAGGCAACATATTCCAGATGTTCCACCATATCGGCAATCGAGATGCGGGAGAAATCATATATCTGACAACGCGACAGAATAGTCGGAAGTACTTTATGCTTCTCGGTTGTCGCTAAAATAAACAGAGCATGATGCGGTGGCTCCTCCAACGTTTTTAGGAAAGCGTTGAATGCAGCCGAACTCAGCATATGAACCTCATCGATGATGAAGACCTTATATTTTCCGATTGCAGGCGGGATACGCACCTGGTCGATCAACGAACGGATATCGTCGACCGAGTTGTTGGAGGCAGCATCCAGTTCATGAATATTATAGGAACGCTGTTCATTGAAAGCCTGGCATGATTCACATTCGTTGCAAGCCTCGCCGTCTGCTGCCGGGTTCAGGCAGTTTATTGTCTTCGCAAAGATTCGTGCACACGAAGTCTTCCCGACACCACGCGGTCCGCAGAAAAGGTAGGCATGTGCAAGTTTGTTACTTTGTATTGCATTTTTTAGTGTAGTGGTAAGAGACTTCTGCCCTACAACACTACGGAAGGTAGACGGGCGATATTTTCTTGCCGATACAATATAATTGTCCATTCTTTGCTTTTTTATTAACAACACAAAGATATACAAAATAATTCATTTACCTTTGCAAAAACGAAGTTCCATGTCACGCATAAAAGACTTTTACAACAAGTATCTATCCAGGATAAATGCCTACTGGTTGGTTATCATTGGATTTTTGATCCTCACTTTTACAGTGGGCGACAGCAATTTGTATAAGCGGTATACATACGACGAAAAGATCCGCAGCCTGGAAAGAGAGATCAAACATTATCAGAAAGAGATCGAGATAAACAGTAAGAAACTGAACGATCTTCGTACCGACAAAGAAGGTCTGGAACGCTTCGCCCGTGAAGAATATTTCATGAAGAAGCCGAACGAAGACGTCTATATCATCAAAAAGAAATAATGAATCAAAAAGCAAGAACAATCATTTTCAATATGGCCGGTTTACTGATACTGGCCGGGGCAGTCCTTTTCCTTACCAAATGGTTCCTGGCACCTTACCTGTTTGCCGTCGGAGCCGCCGGTATGGCTGTATGCTTCCTGACGCTCCCTACTAAAGATATGGAGTTTCGCGAACGCAGGTTGCACCGTTTTAACATAATAGCCTCTGTCCTGATGATCTGTGCCTCCGGATTGATGTTCAAAGATATGAAAGAGTGGATTATCTGCCTGACAATTGCAGCCGTACTATTGCTCTACTCATCATTCGTTTCCGGAAAGCAACAAAAATAATCCTATCAAATTTCCCCACCCTATTTTATTATGTGGGGAATTTTCCCCTTCTATATGGGGAAATACCCCCATTGCAGTGGGGAAACACCCCCATTAGAGTGGGGAAATACTCCCATTGTAATGGGGTTTACTCTCTGCATAACAATAAATAAAACGGTATGATACAAAAAAAGCTGTTACATTTAATGCAACAGCTTTTTGTATATCGTTTTTGATACTACTTATTTTCCGCTGGAATAACTCTTATTCAACAAGTCGATCAATTCGTTTGTGATATCGTAAGCATCGCCGGCTAACAAAATATTATCTTCTGCGGTGTTACTGAAAATTACCTGATATCCTTTTTCCTTATTATATACTTTCAATTTTGAAACTACTGTATCACGAAGCTGTTCGTTCAGCTTCTGGCGTTCCATTAACAAATCCTGTGACAATTTAGCATCCAAGTCTTTCAGTTCTTGTTCTTTCTTCATCAGACGTTCCTGCTCTTGTTGAGCTCTTTCACGAGTTAGGAATGCATTATTTTCTGCTTTACGATAGAATTCCTGAACTTCATTCTGCAAATTACGTGCCTGCTGTGTTACATTAGCACGCGAATTTTCTTCTTTTTTCAGGAGCTGTTCATTCAGATCCTTGAAATAATTATAATTAAGCAAAAGCGAATCTACATTGACATAGGCTATAGGAAGCAGGTTTGTTGTATCACCTTCTCCGGATGCAAATGTTTTTGTTACTGTTGATTCTTTCTTGTCGGAAAATTGCATTATGAACAATATCACGACAGCCACCGCGAGCACACCATTAATTACGTAGTTAATGTTCTTCATAAAGTGTAAATTAAATCCTTATTTTATTCTTCTATTTCTTTTACTCTATCATATAGATTCTTTTGCTTCTTCTGTTCGCGGTCTTGCGTCTTGGCACAATGGATACCTTTTTTACTCAGTGCTCTGTTACCTCCGACATGCGTATTCGGGAACCTTCCCCCCTTCTTGAATATCACTTTTACAGCAAGTAACACAACACAAATAACAAGAATTATGACCGTTAATAATATCGTTGTAAGCATTTTCTCTATATTTGTGGACGCAAATATAAGAGTTTAAGTGATTATAAAGTATCTTTTTGGTATTTAATTCTACTTTTTTTCATACATAACTCCTGAAATGATTGCATTATTAACTATATAGTAACAACTATAATATATTGTAACATTATGAAGATTACTGACTTAAAGCCTGAAATCGTCTGGAAGTTTTTCCACCAGGTAACACAAGTGCCCCGTCCTTCAAAGAAGGAAGGCAAAATGATCCAGTATCTGGAATCGTTCGCAAAAGAGTATAAAATCGCCATAAAGAAAGATGCAGCCGGAAACATCCTGATGTCGAAGCCTGCAACACCCGGATATGAAAAGCTGCCGGTTGTTATCCTTCAGTCGCACATGGATATGGTTTGCGAGAAAAACAACGGAACCGTTCATGATTTCGACAACGACCCGATCGAAACAATTGTAGACGGAGACTGGCTGCGTGCCAACGGAACAACGCTGGGAGCCGACAATGGTATCGGTGTTGCCGCCGAACTGGCTATCCTGGCTTCCGACGATATCGAACACGGACCGATCGAATGTCTGTTCACTGTTGACGAAGAAACTGGCCTGACCGGAGCTAAAGCTCTTGAAAAAGGTTTCATGACCGGAGATATCCTGTTGAACCTCGACAGCGAAGACGAAGGCGAAATCTTTATGGGCTGCGCCGGAGGAAAAGATACACAGGCCGTGTTCCATTGCGAACAACGCCCGACCAACCCCAATATGTTATATTTCAAAATTGATGTAAAAGGATTGAACGGCGGACATTCCGGTGGTGAAATACACAAGGGACTGGGTAATGCCAATAAAATCCTGGTTCGTTTCCTGTATTTATTGAACAATGAAGCAGACTTCACTTTGTGTTCGATTGAAGGGGGTAATCTGCGCAATGCGATAGCCCGTGAAGCGCATGCAGTCATCGGACTTTATTCGGAAGATAAAGAACAGGTTCGTGTACTGCTCAATAACTATACGGCGGATATCGAAAACGAACTGAAACATATCGATCCTAACGTACAGATCACCATGGAATCGACCGACCGTCCGGAATTATGTCTGTCTAATTTCGATATGGAAAAGGTTATCCGGGCCTTGCATGCTTGTCCCCATGGCGTTATCGGCATGAGCCATGACATCGAGGGATTGGTTGAAACTTCTACCAACCTGGCTTCCGTAAAAATGAGACATGAAGCCGAAACAGAACAATTGATAATCACTGTCGGAACCAGCCAGCGTAGCTCCATCGAATCATGCAAAAACATGATTGCCAACCAGGTAGCCTCCGTATTTAAACTGGCCGGAGCGATTGTTACCCATGGTGACGGTTATCCGGGATGGGCTCCTAATCCGGATTCCAAAATCTTGAAAGTCGCACAGGATACATATAAACGTTTATTCAATAAGGACGCCAAGATCATGGCTATCCATGCCGGACTGGAATGCGGACTGTTCCTCGAAAAATATCCTAATCTGGATATGATTTCTTTCGGACCGACTTTAAGAGATGTTCACTCTCCGAACGAACGGATCGAAATTAAGACCGTCGGTTTGTGGTGGGCTCATCTTTTAGAATTATTAAAAAGCGTACCGGCAAAATAAAATTAAATATTCTGCGTTATAAGAAGAGGATTAACACTTTAATCGTGTTTTTCCTCTTTTTTTATGTTAATGCCTGAAAACATTCTTTATAAATCGTTTGTTTATAAAGAAACAAGAACACAAAGGCATACATTTTAACATTTAGAGAAAATGAAAAGAATTACAGCGCCGTTGCTTATAATATGTACACTTTTACTCAACCTGTTGGCTGGATGCGACGGGCTGGACGAAAATTATTCGACCAATCCGAATCACCGGTTGAGTTTCTCGACAGATACCTTATCATTCGATACCGTCTTTACCACGATAGGTTCAGCCACAAAGCAATTCATGGTTTACAACAAAAACAGTGAGCCGCTGAATATAGAGAGAATCATACAAGCCTCGCCTGCTACCAGCGGATTCCGTATCAACGTGGACGGACGAAAAGGTGACAACTTCGACAATGTCAGAATTGCAGCCAAAGACAGCATGTATATATTTGTGGAAGTCACTGTCAATCCGAATGGAAAAGACCAACCGTTATTAATCCAGGATTCAATAGTGTTCACCTACAACAGCGTGAAACAAACAGTTTTACTGGAGGCATGCGGACAGGATGTCAAGCTGATAAAAGGCGGACAGACATTGAGTGAAGACACCAAGCTGACAGCCGAACGTCCTTATCTGATATATGACAGCCTGATGATAGACAAAGGTGTAACAGTTAATATCGAAGAAGGCACCACTTTCTATATGCACGACAAAGCAAAGATCATCGTTGACGGAACGATCATTGCGAACGGAACCATGGATAAACCGATAGTCTTCCGCGGTGACCGTCTCGATTTCATACTCGACATACTACCCTACGACCGCACACCGGGACAATGGGAAGGAATTGTATTCAACAATGAAAGTTTTGACAACATATTTAATAATGTAATAGTAAGAAACGGAAACAACGGCATAACCTGCAAGGCTTCTGATCCGGAAAAATCCAAATTGAAGATTAACAATTCGCAGATCACCAATATGGATGGGAATGTATTGACTGCAACCAACTGCAATCTGGAAGCCGCTAACAGCGAGTTCACAAATGCTACGGTAGACGTTGTTGTATTAAATGGAGGCAAATATAGCTTTACACATTGTACACTTGCAAACTACATCTCTGCCAAAAGCCGGCATTCGGAATCTAAAGAAGGTGAAGCCAGTCATACCTTACAACTATTTGACAATTATTCAAATTCAAATAAAGCGATCATGCCATATGATTTATTACAAGCCAATTTCGACAATTGTATAATCGATGGTAGTCTAGGTGCCGGTAAAGAAATAAAAATCGATATTGGGACCAAGTCCATGCTCCTAAGAAACAACGATTTAAAATATCATTTCGATCACTGCGTCGTAATGATGGATCAAACCAGTAGTGAAAACTTTACCGATGTCATTTTTATTAAAGGAAAAGACGAGAGTAAAATGGAGTACCGGATGACCGGCGGAGAAAAGAATAAATATATGTATGATTTCCGTCCGGATAAAGAAACAACTCCCGGCGTAGGCAAAGCCGATTTGTTTGTTTCCCAGAAATATCCGGTCGATCGTAACGGCGTAAACCGACTGACAAACAACGGGCCGGATATAGGCGCTTATGAATTTGTTCCTAAAGAAGAAGAATAAAAACAATTAAATATGACCAGGACCTTAACTATATTAATTTGCGTTCTCGCCTTTCTCTCCCATCCGGTAAACGCCCAGCCCGGATTCAGGGTTATGAGTTACAATGTAGAGAACCTGTTCGACACCGAAGACAATCCGGACAAGAACGATAATGACTTCCTCCCATCGGGTAATCATCACTGGACACGCGGACGATATTACCATAAACTTCAGCAAATAGCCAAAGTAATCAGCGCCGCAGGTGAATGGGATACTCCCGCCCTAATCGGCCTCTGTGAAGTGGAAAACGATTCCGTCCTGATCCATTTGCTGAACCGGACACCTTTGAAACAACAACAATACCGGTACTGCATGACACACGGTTCAGATACAAGGGGAATAAATTCCGCCCTTCTTTATCAACGAACTCAATTCGGATACATCGGCCATAAAGAACACCCGGTACTCTTCACCCATAAAACACATAAACAGACACGTAACATTCTCCATGTATGGGGAAAAGTAATAACCTCCGATACATTAGATGTATTCGTCTGTCATCTTCCTTCGCGCTACGGAGGTGAAAAGGAAAGCGAAGCCGACCGCTTCGATGCTGCCCGTACATTAAGGCATCTGTGTGATTCCTTGCTGCAAATCCGGAAAACGCCTCAGCTGCTGATCATGGGAGATTTTAACGACACACCGGAAAACGCCAGTATCACACAAATACTGTCTGCCGGAAAAACCTCCGGAAATCCGGTATCCGGCAAGCTCTACAACCTTTTTGCCGATCCCCATGTCCTGAACAACCCCGGAACCCACAAGTATCAGGGAGAATGGAATCAGCTGGATCATATCATCGTATCCGGCAATCTGATCGATAAAAACTCTCCCATGCATGTTGTTCCCGGAAGCAATCGAATATTCATGCCCCCCTTCCTGCTCACTAATGATAAGACCTGGCACGGCAAACGACCTTTCCGCACCTATTATGGTTTTAAATATGAGGGTGGTTACAGCGATCATCTACCTCTCATTACCGACTTTTTACTATCTTTGCCTAACAAAGATTGAATTAAAACAGACATGCAGATACATCATATACTGGCAGGGATTTTCCTCTTTGCCGGAATTACAAACAACACAGCCGAAGCCCAGCAACTTCGCAAACCGATGGATATTCCGGTCTTGCTAAGCGGGAATTTCGGAGAACTGAGAAGCAATCATTTCCATTCGGGAATAGATTTCAAAACACAAGGTGTCGAAGGAAAACCGATCCACTCCGTGCAGGACGGCTATGTCTCACGCATTTCGGTAAGTCCCTGGGGATATGGCAACGGCCTGTATATCACACATCCGGATGGTACGACTACTGTTTACGGCCATCTTCAGAAATTCTCCCAAAAGATCACCGCTTATCTCAAAGAAAAACAATACGAACAGGAAAGCTTCAATGTAAACCTGAGCCTCACTCCGGATGAACTACCTGTTAAAGAAGGCGAACTCGTCGCGCTGAGCGGAAACACGGGAAGCTCCGGCGGTCCGCACCTCCATTTCGAAGTGCGCGACACAGAGACGGAAGAACCGATGGACCCGATCGAATACTACAAAGATTTAATAAAAGATACGCAGGCTCCCAAGATACAGGGAATCATGGTCTATTCAATGCCAGGAAAGGGCGTTGTGAACGGAAGCCGCCGAAAACTGGAACTAAAACCTGTCACTGCCAAGAACGGAAAACAAACGCTGAACGGAAAGATTGAAGCCTGGGGAGAAATCGGACTGGCTGTAAAAGGATACGATTACATGGATAATACCTCCAATATTTATGGTATCAAAGACATCACACTGACGGCAGACAGCCAGGTTATTTTTCATAGTAACCTGGATCGTTTCGCCTTCGATGAGAGCCGTTACCTGAACAGTTTCACAGATTTTGAAGAATGGAAAGAACACCGTTCGTTCTATATCAAAAGTTTTGTCGACCCGGGAAACCGGCTTCGTTTCATCGAAAGCCTTAACCGCGGAATCCTGACTATCGACGAACCTCGCACCTATCACCTGACTTACCAGTTGGCAGACGCTTTCGGCAACACGACCCAGCTTTCTATCCAAATCGAAGGCAAAGAACAACCGATCCCGGAAGTCGACACGGAAAACACCGAATTGTTCCATTGGTGGAGCGACAACCGTTTCGGAGCCAAAGGAATCCGCCTGACAATCCCGAAAGGAAATCTTTACGACGACTTATATTTCCGCTATTCCGTCAAAGAAGACAGTACCGCGCTGGGTGCCACACATATATTACACAACAAACCGGTCGCTTTCCACAAATCAGCCAAATTATCCCTCCGGTTGCAAACAGACACACTGGATAACAAACTGCAATACGGTATTGTCCGACTGCAAAACGGACGCCGGTCATGGACCGGAGGTGTCTACCGCAACGGCTGGGTCGATGCCGATATAAAAGAAACGGGAAGCTACACGCTCGGTCAGGACCTTGTCCCGCCGACCATTACACCTCTCAATCCGGCAACATGGGTCAGTAAACAAGCCATCGCACTCAGGCTGTCGGACAACCTGAGCGGTGTACAAACATACCGGGGTGAAATTGACGGTCAATATGTTTTATTCGAAATGAATAGTAAGTCCGTCATTACCTATCACTTCGATAAAGAGCGGCTGGCAAGAGGGAAACACACGCTGAAACTGGTTGTAACAGATGCCTGTGGAAATCAATCCACTTATACTTATCCGTTTACGTGGTAAAAAATAACTTTTTCTTTTTTCTTGAAAATAAAGCTGCAAGCCATTGTTTACAACAATTAATTTGTATCTTTGTTTTCTCCTAAATAAGGAAATAACACATATATAAATGCAAGATATTTGGGTATGGAAAACAACGAACTGCTAGAAATGGTAAGAAGTAAAGCGCAAAGCTGGCTTACCAAAAGTTATGATGCCGAAACAAAAGCAAAAGTTCAGGAATTATTAGACAGCGAAGATCCGACCGAACTGATCGAATCTTTCTACAAAGACCTTGAATTTGGTACAGGAGGTTTAAGAGGTATCATGGGTGTAGGAACCAACCGTATGAATATTTATACTGTCGGTGCTGCTACACAAGGTTTGTCAAATTATCTGAAAAAGGAATTTGCCAATCTGGATCAGATCAAAGTTGTTATCGGCCATGATTGCCGTAACAATAGCCGTAAATTTGCCGAAATCTCGGCAGATATCTTCTCTGCTAACGGTATAAAAGTGTACCTGTTCGAAGACCTTCGCCCGACACCGGAAATGTCTTTTGCTATCCGTAAACTGGGATGCCAGAGCGGTATCATCCTGACAGCTTCGCATAACCCGAAAGAATACAATGGTTACAAGGCTTACTGGGACGACGGCGCACAGATGATCGCTCCGCACGACCGTAACACGATCGCCGAAGTAAACAAGATCCGCAATGCCAGCGACATCGAGTTCAAAGGCAATAAAGACCTGATTGAAATCATCGGTTCTGAAATCGACAATTTGTATATCGACGCTTTGACGACTATTTCCCTTTCTCCGGAAGCGATCAAACGTCACCACGACATGAAAATCGTTTACACTCCGATCCATGGAACCGGTGTAAAGATCGTTCCGGCTACATTGAAAGCATTCGGATTCACTAATATCATTCATGTCCCGGAACAGGATGTTGTAAGCGGCGACTTCCCGACAGTTGTTTCGCCGAATCCGGAAGAACCGGCAGCACTGGCTATGGCTGTTGAGAAAGCGAAAGAAACAGATGCCGAACTGGTTATGGCTTCCGACCCGGATGCTGACCGCGTTGGTGCAGCAGTTAAGAACAACGAAGGCGAATGGGTATTGCTGAACGGTAACCAGACTGCTTTGATGTTCGTTTATTACCTGATTACCCGCTGGAAAGAATTAGGCAAGGTAAACGGTAAAGAATATATCGTAAAAACAATCGTTACAACCGAACTGATCCGTACGATCGCTGAGCGCAACGGTGTTGAAATATACGACGTTTACACCGGTTTCAAATGGATCGCCGATGTAATGAAGAAAAACGAAGGAAAGAAAAACTACATCGGTGGCGGTGAAGAAAGCTACGGATTCCTTTGCGAAGACTTCGTTCGCGATAAAGATGCAGTTTCTGCATGTGCTATCCTGGCAGAAATCGCAGCATGGGCAAAAGATCAGGGTATCACCATGTACCAGTTGTTGCAGAACATCTATGTACAATATGGCTTCTCTAAAGAAAAAGGTATTTCTGTTGTGAAAAAAGGCAAGAGCGGTGCAGAAGAAATCGAAGCGATGATGAAGAACTTCCGCGAAAACCCGTTACAGGAAATCGCTGGTTCTAAAGTTTCATTATTCTATGATTATGCATCACTGAAAGGTTACAGCTACATCGATAACGAAACGATCACGCTGGATATGCCGACAACTTCCAACGTACTTCAATACTTCACTGAAGACAATACGAAAATATCTATCCGTCCTTCAGGAACAGAGCCGAAGATTAAATTCTACTGCGAAGTTCATTCAAAAGTAAAAAGCCTGGAAGATTTACCGGAAGCAAACAAAGCAGCCGAAGAAAAGATCAACCAGATCAAAGCATCTTTGGGTATCTGACCAGATAGTTAAATAAAAAAGCGGGACAAGAGGTTCAACTTCTTGTTCCGCTTTTTTACTACGTACATTCAGTACTTATCATATTATTCCGATTTCAAATCTTCTTTCCCAAAACAAAGAGGTAAAAGCGATGCCGCACTCGGAGCAACCATCACATCCTTTATTCCGCAAAGTAACACTTTCACAGGCTTACCATATCGCTGTTCTGTCTCCAACAACACCTGCCGGCAAGCACCGCAAGGCGAAATACTTTCCACCTGCTTCCCTCCTGTTACCGCCGCAATTGCCAGAGCAACTACCGGAATATCGGGATACTGATGTCCGGTATGGAACAAAGTAACCCGCTCCGCACATAAACCGGATGGGTAAGCCGCATTCTCCTGATTACTTCCCGTCACAATTGTCCCGTCAGCCAGTAACGCTGCCGCCCCGACATGAAATTTTGAATAAGGAGCATATGATTGTTCCGTTGCCTTCAAAGCCGCATGAACCAAAGGCAGTTCCTCATCCGGAACTTCGTTCAGCGAATAAACCGTTATTTTTGTTTCCAGTTTGATTTCTTTCATAAGACTGATGATTAGATAAACAAAGATAGTAAATTTGTATCTTTGTCCGATAAAATACGAATAATTCCAAATCAGGATATGCAAATACCCCTACTTACCCCCCAAAAAGACCCGATGGGCGCCGCTATCGCAGACTATTTCGCGAACGGTAAAGCTAGTAAACTCCGCGTTTTTTCTTCCATGTTCGATGAAGATGAAATCCCGGTGAAACAGTTATTCCGCAATTTTACGGAAATGCCGGCACTGGAACAAGAGGCACTCCGCATGAGTGAAGGCAGAATACTCGATGTCGGTGCCGGAAGCGGCTGCCATTCGCTGGCATTACAGGAAATGGGAAAGACGGTAAAAGCCATCGACATCTCACCTTTGTCTGTAGAGGTCATGCTGAAAAGAGGCGTAAAGGATGCCTGCCTGGAAAATTTCTTCAACGAACAGTTCAGCGGCAGCTTCGATACGATCCTGATGCTGATGAACGGTTCGGGGATTGTCGAAAAGATAGCCAATCTCCCGATTTTCTTCCATACTTTAAAACGCCTGCTTGCCCCGGGAGGTTGTGTATGGATGGACTCTTCCGACCTCCGTTACCTGTTTGAAGATGAAGATGGCAATCTCGATATAGATATTGATGATGACTATTACGGAGAAGTGGATTTTCGCATGCAATATAAAAATATCAGGGGCGACCGATTCGACTGGTTATACCTCGATTTTCAAACGCTCAGCCTGCATGCGGCAAACAACGGGTTCAAAGCGGAGAAGATACGGGAAGGAGAACATTTTGATTATCTGGCTAAAATTAGCAGGATATAAACCAGTATTTTATAGATTATTTAGAAGAATAATATATCCAGCTTCATTATCTTTGCGAAAATAAATACTTTAGGAACTCGTTTTATGAAACTGACAATACGGATTTTTTGCCTCTTATTTTTTATAGCGACATTAGCGGAGGCAGCAACCCAGCGCAAAATACCTTCATACGAAAAGTATATAAAAACATACAGCGCTCTGGCTATAGAACAACAAAAGAAGTACAAAATTCCCGCCAGTATCACTCTGGCACAGGGACTACTGGAGTCTGGAGCCGGACAAAGCGACCTGGCACGCCGCTCAAACAACCACTTCGGCATCAAATGTCATTCCGACTGGCGCGGCGGACGTGTTTATCATGACGACGACCTGCGTGGAGAATGTTTCCGTAAATACAAACGGGTGGAAGATTCATATGAAGATCACTCCAAATTTTTGAAACGCTCGCGTTACGACCGGCTTTTCCAATTAAAAATAACTGATTACAAGGGTTGGGCCAGAGGTCTGCAAAAATGTGGTTACGCAACCGATCGCGCATATGCCAACAAACTGATTAAAGTAATTGAAGATTATGAACTTTACCGTTATGATACCGGAAAAGTACACAAATTAACACGCCAGGAAAAGAAAAAACTTAGATACCCGACCGTCAAATATACGATATACAGAACTTACGGTCTACTGTATGTTTATGCCAAAGAGAACGACAGCTTCGACCAAATCGCACAGAATCTGGACTTCCCTGTAAAAGATCTGAAAAAGTTCAACGAAGTACCGGAAGACTTCCCGTTGCAAAAAGGCGATATCGTCTATATTGAAAAGAAGAAGAAGAAAGCCGATAAGCCTAATTACGACCATGTTGTACAAGTCGGAGAATCCATGCACAGCATCGCACAGAAATACGGAATACAGATCAAGAGCCTGTATAAGATGAATAAAAAAGACAAAGATTACGTTCCTGAAGAAGGAGATGTGCTTAAACTTAGATAAGTAACATAAAAAAATAGTATCTTTGCAGCCAAATATGTAAAAACAATGAGTGACCAACGTTACAACCTGCGCGGTGTATCCGCTTCAAAAGAAGATGTTCACAATGCAATAAAGAACATCGACAAGGGAATATTCCCTAAAGCATTTTGTAAGATCATCCCTGATATATTAGGCGGTGATCCTGAATACTGTAACATTATGCACGCTGACGGAGCCGGAACAAAATCATCTCTGGCTTACATGTACTGGAAAGAAACCGGTGACTTGTCAGTGTGGAAAGGTATTGCCCAGGATGCACTGATCATGAACATCGACGACCTGCTGTGTGTGGGTGCGGTAGACAATATACTTGTTTCTTCCACTATCGGACGTAACAAACTGCTTATCCCCGGCGAAGTAATCTCCGCCATTATTAACGGAACGGACGAACTGCTGGCAGAACTGCGCGAAATGGGTGTAGGCTGCTATGCCACCGGAGGCGAAACGGCCGATGTGGGCGACCTGGTTCGCACGATCATCGTCGACAGCACCGTGACTTGCCGCATGAAACGTGCAGACGTGGTTGATAACAGTCATATACAAGGAGGCGACGTAATTGTCGGAATGGCATCTTACGGACAGGCAACCTACGAAAAAGAATATAACGGCGGAACAGGCAGCAACGGTCTGACCTCTGCCCGTCACGACGTATTTGCCAAATATCTGGCAACCCAATATCCCGAAAGCTACGATGCAGCTGTTCCCGATGAACTGGTTTATTCAGGCGGACTGAAACTGACCGACAAAATCGAAGAACTGGGTATCGACGCCGGTAAACTGGTGCTTTCCCCTACCCGTACCTATGCTCCGGTAATCAAAGTATTGTTGGATAAACTACGTTCGCAGATACACGGTATGGTACACTGTTCAGGCGGAGCACAAACAAAAGTAATGCACTTCGTCGAAAACAAGCGTGTGACAAAGAACAACCTGTTCCCTATCCCTCCTCTTTTCCGTATTATTCAGGAACAGAGCGGAACCGACTGGAGCGAAATGTACAAAGTGTTCAACATGGGTCACCGCATGGAGATCTATCTGTCGCCCGAACATGCTGAAGAAGTGATCAGCATTGCCAAGAGCTTCAACATTGATGCACAAATCGTAGGCTTCGTGGAAGAGGCGGATAAGAATGAATTGATTATTGAAAGCGAAAAAGGTCGCTTCGTATATTAATCTGATAAATGGCTGATAATAATTTATTAGGAAGACTGGACGGATTAGTAAGCCGTTTTGAAGAAGTCGGAACACTGATTACCGACCCGGCAGTGATAGCCGATATGAAACGGTTTGTAAAACTCAATAAAGAGTATCGCGATCTGGAGAAGATCGTGACTACCCGAAACGAATATGTCAATACATTAAATGGTATAAATGAAGCACGGCAGATGCTCGATACCGAGCAGGACCCTGAAATGAGGGAAATTGCCCGCGAAGAGTTGGATGCCTGTAATGCCCGCATTCCGGAACTGGAAGAAGAGATCAAGCTGTTGCTTGTTCCAAGCGATCCGGAAGATGATAAGAATGCTATCGTTGAAATTCGTGGCGGAACGGGAGGCGACGAGGCCGCCCTTTTTGCCGGCGACCTCTATCGCATGTATATCAAATACTGCGAAGCCAAAGGCTGGAAAGTCGCCCTGTCAAGTTGCAGCGAAGGTTCGTCGGGCGGATATAAAGAAATTATTTTCACCGTTAGCGGTGAGAAAGCATATGGTACGCTCAAATATGAATCGGGCGTACATCGTGTTCAGCGTGTACCCAGTACTGAAACTCAGGGACGTGTACACACCTCAGCAGCTACCGTGGCTGTGCTCCCCGAAGCAGACGAGTTTGATGTTGAAATTAATGAAGGTGAAATTAAGTGGGATACTTTCCGTTCGGGAGGTGCCGGCGGCCAGAATGTGAACAAGGTCGAATCGGGCGTACGTTTGAGATATGTCTGGAAGAACCCGAACACCGGTGTGAGCGAAGAGATCCTGATCGAATGTACGGAGACGCGCGACCAGCCGAAGAACAAGGAACGCGCACTTACCCGCCTGCGTTCTTTCATTTATGACAAAGAACATCAGAAATACCTGGACGACATTGCCAACAAACGCAAGACAATGGTATCGTCGGGCGACCGATCCGCGAAGATCCGGACATACAACTATCCGCAAGGACGTATCACCGATCATCGTATCAACTACACGATCTATAATTTATCTGCTTTCATGGACGGCGATATACAAGCCTGCATCGACCAACTGACCGTTGCCGAAAATGCAGAACGCCTGAAAGAAGCCGAACTATAACAATTTCACTATTTGACACAAGACAAGATGAACAAGCAACAATTATTCGAAAACATTAAAAAGAAACAATCTTTCCTTTGCGTAGGATTGGATACAGATATAAAAAAAATCCCGCAGCATTTACTCTCTGAAGAAGATCCTGTCTTCGCTTTCAACAAGGCAATCATCGATGCTACAGCCGATTACTGTGTAGCTTACAAACCGAACCTGGCTTTCTACGAAAGTCTGGGTGTGAAAGGTATGCTTGCCTTTGAAAAGACTGTTACTTACCTGCGTGAAAACTATCCGGACCAGTTCATTATCGCCGATGCGAAACGTGGCGATATCGGTAACACCTCCGAAATGTATGCCCGCTCTTTCTTCGACCATATCAAAGTGGATGCCGTTACAGTGGCTCCTTACATGGGCGAAGACAGCGTAAAACCGTTCCTGATCTATCCCGAAGCATGGGTAATCCTGCTGGCATTGACTTCAAACAAAGGCTCACAGGATTTCCAGATGACGGAAGATGCCAACGGCGAACGTCTGTTTGAAAAAGTATTGAAGAAATCGCAGGACTGGGCTACCGACGAACAGATGATGTACGTTGTCGGTGCAACTCAGGGAAAAATGTTCCTGGACATCCGTAAACATGCTCCCAACCACTTCCTGTTGGTTCCGGGTGTCGGAGCACAGGGTGGCAGCTTGCAGGAAGTGGCTCAATACGGAATGAACGATCAGTGCGGTTTGCTTGTTAACTCTTCACGTGCGATCATTTACGTAGATAAATCGGAGAATTTTGCCTCATTTGCCCGCGAAGCAGCACAAGCTGTACAACGTGAAATGGCAGGATATCTGCATGATAAGGGAATTATTCCCTGCAAAGCATAGGCTATCCCAATATTTTTCACCATTTTTGCAAACTGCTTTGTTCTTAGTGGAGCAGTCTCAATTCAAAATACAATATAACAAAATAAGTAATGGAGTTATCAGCCCAACAAATAGCGGACTTTCTTGGTGGAACCGTTGATGGCAACCCGGAAGTGAAAGTTAGCAACTTCTCAAAAATAGAGGAAGGACAACCCGGAACACTGACGTTTCTGGCTAATCCCAAGTACGAACATTATATCTATAATACAGAAGCAAGCATTGTTCTGGTGAATAACGACTTTTCTCCGGCTGAACAGATCACCGCTACTTTAGTGAAAGTTGAAAATGCATATTCTGCTCTTGCCATGTTACTCAACCTGGTAGAACAGTCAAAACCTAAAAAAGCCGGTATTTCTTCGGCTGCTTTCATTGCAGCCTCTGCGACAATGGGAGAAGATTGCTTTGTCGGCAACTTTGCCTATATCGGAGAACAGGTAAAGCTGGGTAAGAACTGCCAGATATATCCCAACGCATACATCGGTGATGGCGTGACTATCGGAGATAACTGCATTCTTTATCCGCATACAACCATCTATAACGGATGTAAAATCGGAAATAATTGTATCCTCCATGCCGGTTCTGTGATCGGTTCGGACGGTTTCGGTTTTGCTCCCGAAGGAGAGAATTATAAAAAGATCCCGCAACTGGGGAATGTTGTATTGGAAGACAATGTCGAGATCGGGGCCAATACCACGATCGACCGTGCCGTGATGGGGTCAACCATCATCCGCCGCGGTGTGAAACTGGATAACCTGGTGCAGATCGCCCATAACGTAGAAGTCGGAGAAAATACTGTAATGGCAGCCCAGGTAGGTATCGCCGGTTCAGTCAAGATCGGCAGCCATTGTATGTTTGGCGGACAGGTAGGACTGGCCGGACATATCCATATTGCCGACGGCGTCGTATTCGGTGCACAATCCGGTGTGATCAGCGACATCAAGGAAGCTAAGACTGTATTGGGTGCTCCGGCTATCGACGCGAAGAACTTCATGCGTTCAAGTGCCGTATTCAACCGCTTGCCCGATATGTACCGTACACTGGGACAGTTGCAACGCGAGATCGAACAATTAAAAAAGGAAATCAATAAATAATTAATATACGTATGCAGAAACAAAAGACGCTAGCCAAGAGTTTCTCGATGCAAGGTAAAGGCTTGCATACCGGACTGGACATACAGATCACGTTCAATCCGGCACCGGAAAACCACGGATACAAAATTAAACGTGTTGACCTGGAAGGACAACCTGTTATTGATGCGTTGGCAGAAAACGTAGCCAGTACACAAAGAGGCACCGTTTTATCAAAGAACGGCATCCAGATCAGCACAGTTGAACACGCAATGGCAGCATTATATGCCTACGAAATCGACAACTGCCTGATTGAAGTGAACGCTCCCGAGTTTCCGATTCTGGACGGTAGCTCACGTTTCTTCTCTGAAGAGATCCGGAAAGCAGGAATCGTTGAACAGAACGCTCCGAAAGATTTTTACATCGTAAAACATAAGATCGAAGTAAAAGACGAAGAAACAGGCTCTTCACTGATCATCCTCCCTGACGAGAAGTTCAGTGTGAATGTGCTGATCTCCTTCGATTCGCCCGTTTTATCCAATCAGTTCGCCACTATGAACGATCTGAGCGAGTTTCCCGAAGAAATTGCCGCTTCCCGTACATTTGTATTCGTTCGTGAAGTGGAAATGCTCCGCCAGAACAACCTGATCAAAGGCGGTGACCTGGACAATGCAATCGTAATCTACGACCAGAAAATGCCGCAGGAAACACTTGACAAACTGGCAGACGAAGTCGGCATACCCCACAAAGACGTATGCGACCTGGGTTATATCAACAACAAACCGCTGGTATTCGACAACGAACCGGCACGCCATAAACTGATTGACGTACTGGGCGACCTGGCACTGATCGGCAAGCCTATCCGCGGACGCATCATCGCAACCCGTCCCGGACATAAGATCAACAACCAGTTAGCCCGCATGATCCGCAAGGACATCAAATTAAACGAAGTACAAGCTCCGATTTACGATCCGAACGCAGCTCCGATCATGGACATCAACCGTATCCGCGAGTTGCTTCCCCACCGTTACCCCTTCCTGCTGGTCGACAAGATCATCGAAATAGGCGGTAACTATATCGTCGGAATAAAAAATATCACGACAAACGAACCGTTCTTTACCGGACACTTCCCGCAGGAACCTGTTACACCGGGTGTATTGCTGGTTGAAGCGATGGCACAGACCGGAGGTTTGCTCGTTCTGAATTCAGTAGACGAACCGGAACGCTATTCAACTTATTTCATGAAGATCGATGGCGTAAAATTCCGCCAGAAAGTAGTACCGGGAGATACACTGATCCTGCGTCTGGAACTGCTGGCTCCTATCCGCCGCGGTATTTCCACGATGAAAGGTTATATCTTCGTTGGCGACAAGCTGGTTTGCGAAGCTGAATTTATGGCTCAGATCATTAAAAACAAATAATAATAACAGAAGAAGGCAATGAATCAATCCCCTTTAGCAGTCGTTCATCCCGAAGCAAAGATCGGCCAGAATGTAACGATAGATCCTTTTGCAGTGATTGAAAAGGATGTAGTAATAGGCGACAATTGTCATATTTATTCACATGCAGTCATTCTCGACGGGGCAAGGATCGGAGACAACTGTTCCATCTTCCCGGGAGCTGTAATTGCCGGTATTCCACAGGATCTCAAGTTCAAAGGAGAGCAGACCACCGCTGAAATCGGAAAAAATACGACGATCCGCGAGTGTGTCACGATCAACCGGGGAACAGCATCAAAGGGAAAGACCATAGTCGGAAGCGATTGCCTGATTATGGCATATTCCCATATCGCACACGATTGCGTGCTGAAAGATCATATTATCCTCGGGAACGCATCCCAGATAGCCGGAGAAGTGGAGATTGACGATTTTGCTATTGTCAGCGGCGGCAGCCTGGTTCACCAGTTTACCCGCATATCGAAACATGTGATGGTACAGGGCGGCTCCCGTATCGGTAAAGATATTCCGCCTTATACGTTGATCGGCCGCGACCCGATTGTTTACTGTGGCATCAATATCGTAGGATTGCGCCGCCGTGGATTCACCAACCAGCAGGTATTCCTGATACAGGATATCTACCGTACGTTATATACCCGTGGCCTGAATAATACGGAAGCCATCAAGGCTATTGAGACCGAATACGAAGCCAGCGAAGAAAGAGACCTGATACTCAACTTTATCAAGACTTCCGAACGCGGTATCGTAAGAGGTTCGATCGACGAATAATAATGTGCTAATCAGGCAATATGCCAATACGCCAATGAAAATATCAACAGATAGTATTTTTATTGGTATATTGGCATATTATTTTATTGGCACATTATTTTTATTTTACTACTTTTGAACCAACAAAAAACTAAAAAGACTATGGTATTTAGATTCCTCATTCTATCAGATGAAGTAGATGACTTCAAACGCGAAATCAAGATTGATGCGGAAGCAACTTTCCTTGATCTGCACGACGCCATCCTTGAGTCGGTTGGCTACACGAAAGATCAGATGTGCTCTTTCTTTATTTGTGACGACGATTGGAGCAAAAATACGGAAATTACATTAGTTGAAATGGACACCACTTCGGAAGTGGATAACTATATAATGGCTGAAACTCGTCTGGAAGAATTGCTTGAAGACGAACACCAGAAACTTATGTTCGTTTTCGACTATATGACCGAACGTGCTTTCTTCATGGAGCTCCGCGAAATAGAGCCGGGTAAAGATCTCGATAAAGCAATCGTCAGCAAATCAATAGGTGTCGCACCTGCCCAGACGATCGACTTCGATGAGTTCGAAACCAAAAACGGAAGCACAGAGATCGGCGAAGACTTTTATGGTGACTCAGAATATGACATCGACGAACTGGACAAAGGCGGTTTCGAAGGTTTAGGCGACGTACCGATGGAAAACCCGTACGACGACGAGCGTTTTTAATTGATGAACTCCCTTGTCATATTACTCGGGCCGACAGGAGTCGGAAAGACCGAACTGAGCCTGCGCGTAGCAGAACATTTCGGTTCGCCTATTATTTCCTCCGACTCCCGTCAGCTCTATAAAGATCTCCCTATCGGAACGGCGGCTCCCACCGCCGAACAAATGGCAAGAGTAAAACATTATATGGTCGGGACACTGGACCTGACCGATTATTACAGCGCCAGTAACTTTGAAGAAGACGTAATCTGCCTCCTGGAAACACTCCACCGTACCACTCCAACCGTTGTAATGACAGGCGGTTCCATGATGTACATCGACGCCGTATGTAAAGGCATTGACGATATTCCAACCGTCACCCCCGATATACGTGAGGCTATTTACGCCCAGTTCGAACGTGAAGGACTGGAAAATATCCTACAGGAGTTAAAAGAATCCGACCCTGTCCATTATGAAGAAGTAGACCGGATGAACTACAAACGGGTAATCCATGCCGTCGAGATATGCCGGATGACAGGAAAGCCTTATTCATCTTTCCGCACCAATATAAAGAAAGAACGCCCATTTAAAATCATTAAAGTGGGACTGACACGCGACCGCGAAGAATTATGCGACCGCATCAACCGCCGTGTCGATCAGATGATGGCTGACGGCCTGCTGGAAGAAGCGCGCAAAGTCTACCCTTTCCGCCACCTGAACTCACTCAATACGGTCGGCTATAAAGAACTGTTCAACTATTTCGACGGAGAATGGCCGCTCGACCTGGCCGTAGAGAAAATACGGCGCAACTCCCGTGTCTATGCCCGCAAACAAATGACCTGGTTTAAACGGGACGAAGAGATCAAATGGTTTCATCCGGACGAAGAAACAGAAATATTACGGTATCTGGATGGGATAATTAAAAACCAATAGCATGTTGAGGATGGAATGCCCTCTTCAAACGATTTATCAAACCAACTATCATACTATCATTTAAAATCATAAGAGATTAATTACAAGACTATTACCCTATGACAGTTGTTATTATTAACTATCATATAACTATCAGGCAACTATCATAGTCTTATCCAAAGGTCCAGTGTAAGCTTCTTTTTTTGCTGAAGTATATGACTTATTTTCAAGGAAGTAATTACTTATGTTGTTCGAGACCCGGGTCTCAAGGTTGCCAACACCCGGGTCTGAGCATCGTCAACATCCGGGTGTCAAACAGGATAAAACGGGCATCCTGACAACAATAAATAGTTGTTTCGATGAAATAAGTCTATATATTTCGGCAAAAAAGACTTGGGATAGAGGCTTTTTAATAGATACAGGAACGATAGTTTAGTTAAAACAATGTAAATATGATCGTTGCATGATAGATAAATGATAGTTAATAACAACAACCATCATAGGGTAACACACTCATTATACGCATATTACATCAAATTATGATAGTATGATAGTTGAATTCAAAATTAAACCCATAGCTGGTTCACTGATATTTGTTGCATTTAACGGAAATAGCAACTATAATCCCCGAGGTGGGTTCATTGTACGCCGATTACTTATTTACTTCTTGAATACCAGGTATACCGCCGCTACCAAAAGTAAGCAAGCCAATGCATGATTCCATTTAAACGATTCTCCTTTAAAGGCGATAGCACTGAAAGCCACGAATACGACAAGCGTAATAACCTCCTGTATTACTTTTAATTGTATCAGATTGAACGGTCCGCCATTCTCCCTGAATCCCATACGGTTTGCCGGTACCTGAAAACAATATTCGAAGAAAGCGAGAAACCAACTGAATAAGATCACACCGATCAACGGCAAATGTTCGAACCAACTGAACTGCTGTTTCATCTTCAGGTGGCCGTACCAGGCACATGTCATAAAAATATTTGATACGACCAATAACAGAATAGTATAAAAACCCTGCATAACTTATTTATTTTTTTGAGGAAGATAATCCTGTTGTACATTCGACATACTGTTCCAGATGCTGTAACGTGCTTCCGGATTTATAGCTTCGAGCCGGGCCAGGACCTCTTTCATATCCGAACGGCTGGAACCGGACTCATACGGACAGTTCTTTATTTGTTTACGATACCCTTTCCATTCGGCAATACGGACCAGTTCTTTTTCTTCAACCAGACACATCGGACGGATGATCTCCATATCAAACTTATCCATCTTCAACCGCGGAGGCATAGTCCCGAAAGCCCCCTGATGGGTTATATTCATCAGTAATGTTTCGATAATATCATCCTGATGATGCCCCAGGGCGATCTTATTGCAATTATGCTTCTTGGCTATATCAAACAAGGCCTTTCGCCGTGTCCAGGAACAAAGAAAACAAGGAGACTTACGTGTATCGGTAGAAGCGTCGAAACTCGTTTCGTGAATGATAAACGGTAATCCGTGTTCATCGGCACAGCTTTTCAGGTACTCCGCATCCGAGCAATAAGGAATATTCGTCATCACCACATGCGCCACGACCACTTCAAAGCGGGGATTGTAGATTTTTGAACGACGCCCCAGCAGGTCGACAAGGGCAAGCGAATCCTTTCCGCCCGACAATCCGATCAGGATGCGGTCACCATTGGCGATCAGGCTATATTCGAAAATTGCCCTCTTCACTTTCTCTTCTATTTTCCGGAACAGGAGTTCTTCTGCTGTCAACTTTGCCATATCTACTCTAAATCGGGCACAAAAATAGATATTTATCTAATGAATTGTACGCTTAACTAAAAATATTATTATCTTTGAATCAGTATAATTATATCATAACAAGAGACAATGAGCCGGTTATCTAAAAAACTGTTTTACACAATTGGAATTACATTTCTTTGCTGCAGCCTGCAGGCACAGAGCCTGGACCAGGCCAAAAAACTATACAACGAAGGACAATACGCTGAAGCTAAACCTGCTTTCGAAAAACTGGTGAAACAAGCTCCCAGTAACTCGTCCTATAATCATTGGTATGGTGTGTGTTGTTACGAGACCGGAGATCTGGCCGGTGCCGAAAAACATCTGAAAGTGGCAGTCAAGCGCAAAGTTCAGGAAGCTTATCGCTATCTGTCGGATGTTTATTATCAGACCTACCGTTTTGATGAAGCGGCGGAAATGATGGAAGAATACATCGACCTGCTAACTAAAAAGAAACAGGACACACAAGCATTCGAAGAAAAACTCAGTCTGGCTGAGAACGCCCACCGGATGATGGAAAAGACGGAAGATGTACAGATTATAGACAGTATCGTTGTCGACAAAGATGATTTTCTGGCAGCTTATACACTGAGCGAAGAAAGCGGCACATTGACTTCTTTCAAAGATTTCTTCCAGACAAATGAACCTGTATCCTCAACGGTTTATATGAACCAGAAGGGCGACAAGATTTATTATGCCCATGCAACAGACAACGACCGCTACTGCCTTTTCACCCAATCCAGATTAATGGACAAATGGGGGGATGAAAAACAGTTACCGATGAATATCAACAGCAACGATGACGACAATTATCCTTTTGTTCTGTCTGACGGAGTCACCATCTACTATGCCTCCAAAGGAAACGGTTCATTAGGCGGATACGACCTGTTCGTTACACGCTACAACATCAACTCCGATACTTATCTGGCACCGGAACAGTTAAGCATGCCTTTCAACTCACCGTTCAATGATTATATGATGGTGTATGATGAAACCAAGGAGTTGGGATGGTTCGTATCAGACCGCTTCCAGCCCGAAGATAAAGTATGTGTTTACCTGTTCATCCCGAACAATGAACACAGCCGCGTGGAAAGTGAAGATATCGAAATGAAACGTGCCCGTGCCGCCATCACTTCCATTCAAGACTCATGGAAACCGGGAAGCGACTACAGCAATCTGATCGAACTGGCCCATAAAGAAATACCTTACGGGGAAGCGAAAATCGAAAAAGATTTCGAGTTCGTGATAAACAACAGCCTGGTTTACTATAAACTGGACGATATCAAAAGTCCGGAAGCAAAGAGTTACTATGGAAAAGTTGTCTCACTGAACAAACAGATAAAAGAACTGAATGATAAACTGGCCGACCTCAGAGCCTCCTATTCTTCCGGGAACAGTGCAAAGAAGGAACAGTTGAAACCGGCAATTCTTGAAGCGGAAGAGCAATTAAACAGTCTGCTCGACCAGCCTGAAGAGTTGGAAAAGAAAGCTCGTAATACGGAGATAAACTATTTAAAAAGTAACAGATAATTCAACCGCGACTATTATGATTTGGGAAATAACCATTATTGTCTTTTTGATGCTGGTAGCCATCGTGCTTATCCTGCTGGAAATATTCCTTTTGCCGGGAATAACAATTGCCGGTGTCGGAGGATTTCTTTTCGCGGCATCAGGCGTTATTTATGCCTATACGGTAGGTGAAACGGCCGGACATATCACATTGTTCCTGTCGTTAACAGCCTTTGCCGCCTCATTTGTATGGTTATTACGTGCCCGGTCATTCAACAAGGTCGCCCTGAAAACGGATGTCGACTCCAAACTGACTTCAAGCCGTGACCTGGGCATCGAACCGGGTGACGAAGGTATCACCCTTTCACGCCTTGCCCCCATCGGCAAAGCACGCATCAAGGGCATCACTGTCGAGGCGAAGTCGATGGATGAATTAATAGACGAAAACACGCCGGTCGAAGTACTGCGTGTCGACGGTTATAACGTATTGGTTAAGAGAAAAGAACAAACAGATATTCACGCTTAATTAAATTTATATGGAAGAATTGAACTATTTGCCTTTTATCCTACTGGGTGCAGCGGTATTGCTGCTGGCAATTTTCTTTTACTATGTGCCGTTCCTGCTATGGATCTCGGCCAAAGTATCGGGTGTAAACATCTCGCTGATACAGCTGTTTTTGATGCGTATCCGTAATGTACCTCCTTATGTTATCGCCCGTGCCATGATCGAAGCACACAAAGCCGGTCTGAAGTCGCTGACCCGTGATGAACTGGAAGCACACTATCTGGCAGGCGGACATGTTGAGAAAGTGGTTCATGCACTGGTATCTGCCTCCAAGGCAAATATAGACCTGCCTTTCCAGATGGCAACAGCTATCGACCTGGCAGGCCGTGACGTATTCGAAGCCGTTCAGATGTCGGTTAACCCGAAAGTGATCGATACTCCTCCTGTAACTGCCGTTGCAAAAGATGGTATCCAGCTGATTGCCAAAGCCCGTGTAACCGTTCGTGCCAACATCAAACAGTTGGTCGGTGGTGCCGGTGAAGAGACTATCCTTGCCCGTGTCGGTGAAGGTATCGTATCGTCCATCGGTTCGTCCGAAAGCCATAAAACGGTATTGGAAAACCCGGACTCAATCTCTAAGCTGGTACTCCGTAAGGGGCTTGATGCCGGTACGGCATTTGAAATCCTGTCCATCGATATCGCGGATATCGATATAGGTAAGAACATCGGTGCATTCCTTCAAATGGACCAGGCACAAGCTGATAAGAACATCGCCCAGGCTAAAGCCGAAGAACGCCGTGCAATGGCTGTTGCTTTAGAACAGGAAATGAAAGCAAAAGCTCAGGAAGCCCGCGCCAAAGTGATCGAAGCAGAGGCAGAAGTTCCGAAAGCAATGGCAGAAGCCTTCCGCTCCGGAAACCTGGGTATCATGGATTATTATAAGATGAAGAACATTGATGCCGATACATCTATGCGTGAAGCAATAGCCAAACCGACCAGTGCTCCTTCAAAACCGCTTAAAGACTAATCAGATGAGAGTCATTCCCGAATCCGAATTAATTATAAATGCAGATGGAAGCGCCTTCCATCTGCATCTTAAGCCGGAGCAGCTGGCAGACAGAGTAGTCCTGGTTGGCGACCCCGACCGGGTGTCAACCGTTGCCTCTTACTTCGACACACAAGAATGCGAAGTATCCAGCCGGGAGTTCCACACTATAACCGGTACCTATAAAGGAAAGCGTATCACAGTTGTATCCCACGGCATCGGAACGGACAATATAGATATTGTACTGAACGAACTGGATGCACTGGCCAATATCGACTTCTCTACCCGTACCGTAAAACCGACATTTAAACAATTGACTTTGGTTCGCGTCGGGACATCGGGAGGTCTGCAACCGTTTGTTCCTGTCGGCACGTACGTTGCCGCTGAAAAATCCATTGGTTTCGATGGTGTCATTTACTTCTATGCAAACACCGAACGTGCCAGGGATACAGCTTTTGAAGCAGCTTTGAAGGAACAATTGGACTGGAAACTTTCCGGCCTTTCTCCTTATGTCGTACCAGCCGATCATTCCCTGATCGAACAAATCACCGGAAACGATATTATCCGTGGCGTGACAATAGCTGCAAACGGATTTTATGGACCGCAGGGCCGTGAACTCCGCCTGCCTCTCGCCGACCCCAAATTGAATGAAAAGATTGAAGCATTCAATTATAATGGAAGGCAAATCACAAACTTCGAGATGGAAAGTTCTTCGCTTGCCGGTCTTGCCGCCCTGATGGGACATCGCGCCATGACAGTCTGCTGCATCATTGCCGGCCGGGTAGACAAGAACATGAACACCAATTATAAAGGTTCATTAACCGGATTGATTGAAACAGTATTAGAACGCATCTGATCAACACATTATGGACTGGGAGAAAACAATCATCGATTCGTTGGAATGGGGTAAAGAGATTTCCAACCGGGAAGAAAAACAAAAAGTAGCCGACAAGATCGCCTCTATGGTAAAAGACGGCGACATTATCGGCGTAGGTTCAGGCTCAACGGCTTATCTGGCATTATTGAAAATAGCCGACCGTATCCGGACCGAACAGTTACATATCCATGCCATTCCTACTTCCCAGGAGATAAAGATGGCTTGTGCCAAACTCGGTATCCCCCTGACAAGCCTGCTTGAACACAAACCGAACTGGACTTTTGACGGAGCGGACGAAATCGATCCCAATCATAATATGATCAAAGGACGTGGCGGTGCCATGTTCAAAGAAAAACTATTGATTAGTTCCAGTCCGCAAACCTTCATTATTGCTGATCCTTCCAAAATGGTTTCGAAGCTGGGTTCCCGTTTCCCCGTTCCGGTAGAAATCTTTCCGGATGCATTGATACATGCAGACCAGGCTCTCCGGTCATTAAGTCCGGTTGACATAAAACTTCGGATGGCACAAGGCAAGGACGGTCCGATTATCACCGAAAACGGGAATCTGATACTCGATGTATGGTTCAACAATATACCCGACAATCTGGAGAATGCAATCAAGTCCATCACTGGTGTGATAGAAAGCGGACTTTTTATGCACTATGAGGTAAAGATCATTTCATAAATCCCTGCTCTTTTAAAACCTTCAACAGCACTTCGGAGAAATACTCATTATTCTTTTTCGTATAACGAACATCGGTAAACACCTGTGCCAGTGTTTCCTTATTGTTCTCTTTCACAAACTGTTTATTGACTTCCAGTGCTTCCTTTTCACCATATAATTCGTCTATCATATCCGGAGTATAATCTACATAAGCCTCCTGATGAACCACGGCAGCCAAAGGGAGTCGTTCCACCTGCTCCGGCAACGGCATAACCGGATAACCGACAGTTACAGTAACGATAGGCACAACGAGGCGGGGTAAAGACAACGCTTCGATAATTTTATCGGCATTATAGGCAGTCGTCCCCAAATAGCAGATACCCAAACCTTTCTCTTCAGCCGCATCACAGAAAGCCTGTGCAAACAGCATCGCATCAATTGTAGAAGCAATGAAAGTCTGCAAATTATCAAACCCGGCTTCCGCTTTCCGTTGTTCCGCCCATTTCACAAAACGGTTGGCATCGGCACAGAAAGTCAACACTACCGGAGCCGTCGTAATCATTGGCTGATTAAAATGAGCCGGGGCCAGTTTCTCCTTATTGGACTGGTCACGGGTAACAACCACACTGTATAACTGCATATTACCGGTATTGGAAGCACGGACTGCCACTTCCAGCAATTCATTCAACAACTCTTCGGGAATATCCTGCTCTGTATATTTGCGGATAGTCCTACGATTTTTCATTATATCTATCATAATCTATACTTTATTATAAGAAGTCTATCAATAACAAAGTCCTAACAACCAGATCGGGAGTTTGTTGTTCTGACTTTTGGGTTGACCGTAGATAGCGGCAAACGCATTATCCAACTCTTTGATCCGATCATAATCCATCAACGGATCGCCAACCATAAAAATATATTTGTCGTTTATCAGAAAGTCATTATTCTCAAACAACTCAACCGTTGCAAAATTAGATAACTGATCGACAAAGAAAGTCTCTCCCAATATCACACGGTCATTCACATCCTCTTCAAAAGCCATCAATAAATTGGTATTACCTATATAAGTTTTCTGAAGACGATTCTGAGTCTGCTTTTTAGACTGATAATATCTTATGCAAACCGCATCCGTCAGATAATCAAAATACCGCTTGACATCCGTCCGCTCTAACTTCAACAGAGTAGCCAGGTCGGCTACGTCAGCCACATCGGGTATCTGACCGGAAATAGACATCATTAGCCTTTTAATATCCTTCAATTCCCGATATTCCAATGGATAAAGAGGAGGCAGATCAACATCGACCATCTCTCTCACCCGGTCCTGCAAACGAAATGGAAATGCATCCGGATCATCCCAATAAAACGGATAACAACCATGTTCCAGATAGTTACGGAAGATAGGGGCAACGACAATCTGGTCGTTCACATTCCTCGATATTTCCACATGGTTTTCCAGCAAATCATCCAGAGAAACCGGAGGCAAATCCAAGACACATTCATACGAAAGGTATTCCCTAAAGGACATGGTAGCCAATGTATAACAAGACACTTGGTTCTTAAATCCTTTCTTCACTTTTGAAACCGGAAGTAACGAAGAAGAAGCAAAAACAATATTCAGATTCGGACAACGTTCCAGCAACTTCCTGGTCTCCGCCATCCAATCGGCATAACGGTGCACGCTATCCAAAAAGAGATGCGTACCTCCCTCCTTATAGAACAGCATAGCCACATTGACCATTTTCTCCCGTTGAAAAAGAATGCTGTCCAGATTCAAATACAAAGCTTTATCCGAATCATCGAAAGCCTGTTTTATCCGTTGCAGCAGCAAGGTTGTTTTCCCGACACCTTGCGAGCCAAAAATTCCAATCAGACGATCATCCCACTGTATCTGTTTATAAAGATATCGCTGAAAATTGCATCTTATCCCCTTCAGTAATTGCTGATGGTTTACTTGGTATATGTCCATAAACTAAACTATTTGATACAAATGTAATACATTATGATAAATAAACATGTAAATTTGCATGACAAAAACCAATAAGAGAATGGACAAATCAAAAGTTTACTTTACTAATCTTCGCACAACTCCATCCAGTAACTTGCTGGATAAAATGGAGCGCCTTGTTAAGCGCGCCGGCATTACAAACATTGATTTTAAGAATCAGTTTGTAGCAATTAAGATTCATTTCGGAGAACCGGGGAACCTGGCTTACATCCGTCCCAATTATGCCGCCCGCATGGCTACTTTGCTTCGTTCATTAGGGGCAAAACCCTTTCTTACAGATTGCAACACATTATATTCCGGCCGTCGCTCGAATGCCGTAGATCATCTGGAAAGCGCCATGGAAAATGGTTTCAACCCTATCTCAGCCAAATGCGAAGTGATTATCGCAGACGGACTAAAAGGGACGGATTACCGCGAAATAGAAATAAACGGTGAATATTGTAAAGCGCCAAAGATCGGAGCTGCCATCGTCGATGCAGATATTGTATTGACCATGAACCACTTCAAAGGACATGAACAGACAGGTTTCGGCGGTGCTTTGAAAAACCTGGGCATGGGTTGTGCCAGTGTCGGAGGTAAGCTGGAATTACATTCAGCCTCCCAACCGATCGTAGACCGCGAAAACTGTAAAAGTTGTAATATCTGTGTAAAACACTGCGCTCATGACGCCATTCACCTGGATGGCAGCAAAATAGCAACAATCGACTATGAGAAATGTGTCGGTTGCGGCCAGTGTGTTGCCCTTTGCCAATATGACGCAGCGGTCATGGGTGATGGAGACACATCGGAACGGCTCAACTATAAAATTGCCGAATATTCAAAAGCGGTATTACTCGATAAACCGAATTTCCATATCAGTTTTATCATGAATGTCTCTCCCGAATGCGATTGCTGGAATCATAATGATGCCGCTATCGTTCCCGACTTGGGTATCGCCGCATCATTCGACCCGGTTGCTTTGGATAAAGCCTGTGCCGATATAGTCATCAACGCTCCGATTCTGGAGACCGGCAACCGCCTTTCGGACTCGCCTCATCACGACCATTTGGAAGGATGCGACAAATTCCACATCATGCACCCGGAAACCAACTGGCAGGCCGGACTGGAACATGCCGAAAAAATCGGACTGGGAACTCAGGAATATGAACTAATAACCGTATAACTTAGCTGACAGTTGACAGTTTTGTCACTGGTATCTCTGTCAACTGTCAACTGTCAACTGTCAACTAATATATGATTTATCAAGAAACAATCTGTGCCATATCGACAGCCCCCGGAGCCGGAGGCGTAGCTGTTATCCGTGTATCCGGCACTGAGGCTATAACAATTTGTGACACAATCTTCACGCCTAAGATCGAGGGAAAGAATCTTCAGAACCAAAAAGCCTATACCTTACGCTACGGTAGTATCCGCCGCGGGGAAGAGTTGATCGACGATGTACTTATCGCCCTCTTTCGCGCTCCTCATTCATTTACAGGGGAAGACACTGTCGAGATTACTTGTCACGGTTCGGTTTATATCCAGCAACAGATCCTTCAGCTACTGATTGAAAAGGGATGCCGTTCTGCACTCCCCGGAGAATATACACAACGTGCTTTCCTGAACGGAAAGATGGACCTGAGCCAGGCAGAAGCTGTAGCCGACCTGATCGCATCCACATCAGCCGGTATGCACAAACTGGCTATAAACCAGATGCGCGGCGGTTTCAGTAATGAATTGATCAAACTACGCAGCCAACTACTCGATTTCACTTCATTGATCGAGCTGGAGCTTGATTTCAGTGAAGAAGACGTCGAGTTCGCCGACCGCACCAATCTGAAGCAACTGGCAACAGACATCGAACAACTGATCCGCAAACTGGCTGATTCATTCAGTGTCGGAAACGCCATCAAAAACGGTATTCCGGTTGCTATTATCGGAGAAACAAATGCCGGTAAATCAACCTTACTCAATTTACTCGTCGGTGAGGAACGTGCCATCGTTTCCGACATCCACGGAACAACCCGCGATGTGATAGAAGATACGATCAATCTCTCAGGAGTGACTTTCCGCTTTATCGACACGGCCGGAATCCGCGAAACCAACGATACCATTGAAAGCCTTGGTATCGAACGCACTTTTCAAAAGCTCCGCCAGGCATCCATCGTCCTTTGGGTGATCGACCTGAACACTCCGGCGGAACAGATTGAAGAACTGGCTAAAGTGATTATCCCGAAAGCAGAAGACAAAAAGGTGATCCTTGTTTTCAACAAATCCGACTTGCTTTCGTCCGATGAACTGGAGCTCAAGCAACAATTGCTTAACAATATTCCAGCTGACCGCATATACATTTCCGCCAAACAACAAGAAAATACCGAAGTACTCAAGCAGCATCTGATCCAGGCCGCCGCTTTACCCGAAGTATCTCAAAACGACGTCATCGTCACAAACATCCGTCACTACGAAGCCCTAACAAAAGCCCACGAAGCCATCCTCCGTGTAATCAACGGCCTGGAAATGAATATCTCCGGTGACTTCCTAAGCCAGGATATCAGGGAATGTATGCATTATCTTGGAGAAATTACGGGACAGATTAGTAATGATGAAATATTGGGGAATATTTTCGGGAAGTTTTGCATCGGGAAATAGGTAATAATTCCCAACGATTTCCATATATCATCAATAATTATTAAGGCATTCGAAACACATGATTGCAGTTGATGAAATAACTATCTTTGCGGTAGATAGAATCGATTAATTAACAAAGAGATTATTATGCTTGCATACACATATATTGAACAAGGTAAATTTGAATTACGAGACAAACCGGAACCAAAAATTACGGATACACGGGATGCAATCGTACGTGTGACTCTTGGCAGCATCTGCACCAGCGACCTGCATATCAAGCACGGTAGTGTACCGCGTGCAGTACCCGGAACAACAATCGGACATGAGATGGTAGGTGTCGTGGAGGAAGTGGGAACTGATGTCACATCAGTCAGACCCGGCGACAGAGTGACTGTGAATGTCGAGACTTTCTGCGGGGAGTGTTTCTTTTGTCACCACGGATATGTCAATAACTGTACCGATCCCAACGGTGGTTGGGCCTTAGGTTGCCGTATCGACGGCGGACAGGCGAAATATGTCAGAGTACCCTATGCCGATCAAGGGCTGAATCGTATCCCCGATACGGTCAGTGATGAACAGGCTCTGTTTGTCGGTGATGTACTTGCCACTGGTTTCTGGGCAACTCGTATCTCAGAGATTACAGAGAAAGACACTGTCCTCATCATTGGTGCCGGTCCTACCGGTATTTGCACTTTGCTCTGCTCGATGCTGAAGAATCCGAAGCGTATCATTGTCTGTGAAAAGTCTCCCGAGAGGATTCAGTTTGTCCGTGAACATTATCCCGAGGTACGGATAACGACACCTGATAACTGCAAAGAGTTTGTACTCAAAAACAGTGATCACGGCGGAGCTGATGTTGTTCTGGAAGTGGCGGGAACTGAAGATAGCTTCCGGATGGCGTGGGAGTGCGCTCGTCCCAATGCGATAGTCACTATTGTGGCTCTTTACGACAAACCTCTGCTTTTCCCTTTACCTGATATGTATGGTAAGAATTTGATTTTCAAAACAGGTGGAGTAGACGGCTGTGACTGTGCAGAGATTCTCAGACTGATTGAGGAAGGTAAGATAGATACCACTCCTCTTATCACCCACCACTTTCCGTTGAACGAGATAGAGGAGGCATATCGTGTTTTCGAAAACAAACTGGACGGCGTCATCAAAGTCGCTATTTATTAAAGACTTGTTTAATGCCTGTTAAAACGACCTGTTATATGAATAAAACGATTGTATGTCTAACCGAAAGTTATAAATAAGAATATGCCTGTTATCGAAATATCCTCTTTATCTCATCCCGGTGTTGAAATGTTCTGTACCCTCACCGAAGCTCAATTGCGCAATCGTATCGAGCCTGATAAGGGAATTTTCATCGTAGAAAGTCCAAAGGTTATCACAAGAGCTTTGGACGCAGGCTTTGAACCTTTAGCCATTTTGTGTGAGCATAAACATATCACAGGGGATGCTTCCGAGATCATTGAACGTTGTGGTAATCTGCCTGTCTATACGGGTAGCAGAGAACTACTTGCTACATTGACCGGCTATGTTCTGACACGAGGTGTTCTTTGTGCCATGCGTCGCCCTGCGATACGCAGCATGGAAGAGGTATGCCGGGAAGCCCGACGCATCGTCGTTATCGACGGAGTTGTTGATACAACCAATATCGGTGCCATTTTCCGTTCGGCAGCTGCCTTTGGAATCGATGCCGTATTACTGACGCGTAACTCTTGTGACCCGTTGAACCGCCGTGCGGTCAGAGTATCGATGGGAACAGTCTTTCTTGTGCCATGGACTTGGATGGATGGTTCTCTCAGTGACTTGGGCAAATTGGGATTTCGTACTGTAGCCATGGCGCTCACGGACAACTCTATTTCCATTGATGATCCGGTCCTGGTAACCGAACCCCAGCTGGCTATCGTGATGGGTACCGAGGGAGACGGACTTCCACCGGAAACAATTGCTGAAGCCGACTACGTAGTCCGTATCCCTATGGTGCATGGTGTTGATTCGCTTAATGTAGCTGCTGCGGCGGCTGTTGCCTTCTGGCAACTTCGTGTTCCGCAATCCTGAGACTAGTATGCTACAATACTGTCTCCTAAGTATTTGCGGGTAACACAATTTGCCACTAATTACAATAGAATAGCAAGTTCATTTGCTATTCTCCACTAATGGTAGCCACCATTTGTCGATTACCACCATAATCCCGAAATTCACAGAGATAGATACCTTGCCAAGTTCCGAGGTTTAGCTTTCCATTTGTTATAGGTATTGTGACCGACGTTCCTATGATTGAGCTTTTTGCATGAGCCGGCATATCGTCATTTCCTTCTAAAGTGTGTTGATAGTACGGTTCACATTCTTTCACTAAGTGGTTGAAAATGCTTTCCATATCCATACGAACATCAGGATCTGCATTTTCGTTAATACTTAGCCCGGCGGAAGTGTGTTTGATAAATAAATGCAGTAATCCAACTTCGGGTAATGGCGGCAGATTACGTAATATTTCTCCGGTTATAAGATGAAAGCCACGTCTGCGTGACTGTAAATCAAATTCT
>OFFJ01000102.1_pt1 | contig 66296 bp, 53 predicted proteins | sample 1521261 | NCBI WGS metagenome assembly OFFJ01 (sample SAMEA3504122, study PRJEB24116) | mouse gut metagenome | biome: mouse gut; feature: mouse-associated habitat; material: faeces | place: Denmark | collected 2011 | reverse complement strand
AAACGAGGGTTTTGCTGCATGTGGATTCTCGCATTTTTTATTTCTTTTCCCAGATCTTGCAGTTTTGCTTAACTATTGTATAGGCGTCATTTTTGCTATAAACAAAGAAAATAGCCCTCTTTTGTGCAGAATAGAAATTCTGAAATGCAGATTAAAAAATAATCATTAAAGATATTGTACTACACTCAAAAGAATGATAAAATAGTCGAAAAGAGGAAGACTGAGGGGAAATCAAGAGACTGATGAGAGATTTTGCGGGAGGCTGGAAAACGGGTAAACGAAAGAACCGTTCCGAGAACGATGCAAAGAAATATGCGGATCCCATGAAAGGAAGGCGAAAGGAAATATTCGGAAACTATTTAAGGTATGGGATCATATCCATGGTTTGGTGTATATTGATTCTTATAGCCGTTCAGGTGGATAAAGAATATTACAGCCAATCCGGAGGATGCTTTGCCGGTCTGGTGGCTTGCTTTGTGGAATTAGGACATGGCTGGGGAATCAATTATGGATTTTTGTACGATGCCCTTGGAGGCTACTCCGGCATTCTGCTGGCAGTGATGGGAATGATTGTGACAGGGTGGCTCAGTCTTTCGGATAGGCTGGAGAAGGCGGTGTACGGGATCCGCAGAAGGGAACTGTTCGCAAATGGCCAGCTAGGAAAATGTCTGGTGGATTCCTTCATAGGGGTATTTTCCACTCCTGCGTGGATGGCCTATGTGTTGATTCGCAAATACTGCTTTGCGGCTTATTTTATCATGGGATTGATATTTGTTCAGTTTCTGGTGAGCAATGTACTGCTGGCTACGACGTATAATAGGAGTCATGACTATATAAGGCTTTGCAAAAAAATAACCTATAGCCTTAGAAGATTCGATGGAGAGGAAGGATTTGAAGCCTTCGATGAACTGATGGATAGGATCGAAAGGTCCATGGGGGAAAACACAGATTGGAAGGAAGTGAACGCCCTTTTTCTGTCCTGTGTCAAGGATGCAGAGAATAGAGAGCAGCAGGAGCTGTATAGAATCAGCAGGGATTTCCTCACCACAGTTTATGCGAAAAGAAACCGGGAGCGGATGGTAGGTCTGGCGCTGGCTTATGTTCAAGAGATCAATGAGGGTTATAGGCTAGGCGATGATGAAAAGACGAAACTGGTATATTGGGTGGTGCTGGACTGCATATATCATAACTGCACCGAGGAGCAGATAGCCTGCTGCGCAGACAAACTGCTGGATGTGTTTCTGTTCAGCAAAGTGTCCAGTCATGGGTGGGTGAATTTATCAATAGCATGGGCGGAGGAAATCTTCGCCATGGTGGCCCTGCAGACAGAATGCTGGTTGCAGGCAAATGACAGCAGGCAGAGGAGCTTTGGAGAGAACTTCAGCAAGTTTATCAGACTGGGGGCGGCGGTATACACGTCTGAGAAAAGAAGCGAATGGCTTTGGGGATTTATCAATGTCCGTCAGGATGTACTCAGGGACGGAGACAGCACCATGGTGCGGTGCTTTAAGCGCCTGCAGGAAAGCTATATGGCGGAAGAGCATCCTCAGTATATAGGCAGCCTGCTTTGGAATGTGGCGGAACGATATCAATGAAAGAGGGGGAAAGAACATGGCCTATGCAGTATGCAGAGCAATCACATTCATCAATTACAATATGCCTATCAGAAAGGGGGAGGATGTCTGGGAAGGATATGAGAAATACTATACCACTGGTTTTTTTGACTGTATGTATACCAAAAGAGTGGCATGTCTGTATAAAACGGAACAACTGCAGGAGCTATGGAAGTATGGGATCAGCTGTATTACCAGAGGGCAGGGAAGATACGCCCACCAGAGCATCTTTTGTTTCAGTCAGAACAGCTGGAACAGCGATGTGTCGGATGAGGCTTTCTGGTCGCCTGATAAATATGAGGATATGTTATTGACCTTTGTGGTGTTTGTGCAGACAAGGGATTATATCACAGATGCCGAGGGAATGGAAAAGCAATGCAAGAGATTCAATAAGGCAGCCCGGCAGCAGCTGGGGGAGGAGGGGCATGTATATACATATGGCACAGTAGACAAAAATGATTTTGTGATCTGTATCCGAAGCAGGAGCTATAAGAAAGCGGTGGATGCTATCATGAAGCTTCATGAGGCAGGATGTTCCATAGTATACAGTTATTCTGTCTTTGGAATATCCGAAGCCCGGCAGCAGAGGATCCTCCAGAAGGAGTACGAGACCCTCAACCTTCAGAAAATCGATTCCATCAGCCTGAAGGGAGTCACCAACAGCGTCAGGTTGACGGAGAGTAAAGCCTATTCTCTCGACCAGAAGTATTTCAGCTTCTGCAAAAGACTGTTGGAGGAGCTGTATGCGGGGGAGGAGAATCTGGGGCAAGAACCGGATTTTAAGATATATGATATCCTCGGGGACAATGATTTTCGTCTGATCGCCCGTATGGTTCCGCTGGGAAACCTGATTCGGCAGTTGGGGAGGAACGGGCTGCTGAGTTACTATGGAGACGCCACCCAGTTCACCTTTTTTTCGACCCATCTTGTCCTGAATACACATGATCTGGACAAAGAGCCTCAGATGCCTCTTTTGAAGGATGCAGAAATCTCCGAGGCAAACAGACGCATGCAGTCAGAGTATAAGGCAGAATGGTGTACAAAACTGAAGGGGGAAATGGATGGTGTGGTGCAGCAGCTGACGGAACGGTGCAAAGAGAAGCCGTATATTGAGAAGCTGATCCCGGCATGCTATGGGATATACCAGCTTCTGCAGTCGCTGACGGCATTGGAGGCCGCTCCTACGAAAAAATATGATTTTTATTCCATGTATTATCCGCTGGAGGCGCTGGTGCATATTCTGAAAGAGGGATGCTCCGAGGAGGGCCGCAGGGAAGAGAAGGACGAGGCGCTTGCCGAGAATGGGCGTTTGTATGAGTTTGTCCATAAAGTCAGCATGACTCTGCACGGAACACTAAGAACAGATATTCAGTTTTTCCAGATCAGGGACTTTAACGCGACTCTGCATTATGCGCCGGCGAAGCTGAGGGCATATTATACGATGTTCGTATTTATGGTTTCCGCACATATCAAGGAGGTGGGTTCTGAACTCTCCGAGGCAAAAAGGCACAGCTACATCTTCTGTCCGGGAATGTTCAAGGGCGTCGGCGTGCGGCAGCTGTTTCACCGGCCTGCGGACGAGAAAAGGCTCATGCTCATTTCTGTGCCGGAGCGATATTTATATTTTCCCAAAAGCTTGTCCATCATTCTGGCACACGAGGTGGGGCATCTGGCAGGGGAGAGGCTCCGTAAGAGGAAGGAGAGATATGAGACCTTCTTGAATTGTAGTTATCGCATCTTATGTCTGGAGCTGACAAAATTCATTGCAAATTGGTTAAAAAATGGGGCAGTTATGGATGATGAGAAGGGAGAGTGCCTGAGGTTTAATGATTTAGACCTGCGGGAGGCATTATTGCAGGAAAGCATCCGTCTGGAAGGCAGAGAGGAGGATAGGGCACATATGTACTATTCTGAGGCGTCGATACAGCGTATCGTGATCGCATACAGAAATATATGTGTGCTGTATGGAGATAGGTGCTGCGCAAAATATGGCAGATCGCTGCTTCAGGAAAAGTTCTGGAAGGTTCTTAAGAAAGATGCCGGAGAGGACGATACTGAATACAGCTCGGAAGCAAGAAATAAACGCAGTCGTTTTTTGCTCTGCGAATCACTGGCGGGTGATATGAAGAGTCGGCTTGAGCTATATAGGGCGGAGATGCTGAGGAGCCTTCTGCAGCAACTTCATTATTTATTATCGGAACCGGTATCCGACATTTTGGCCATACTGATTCTTGGGCTGAAGCCTTATGAGTATCTATATTCCATAGCGGATGAGAGAAAGGCAAACAGCACAGAAGAGCAGTTTGGCAGAGGCCTCACAAAGGTACGCATTGGGCTTGTGGTCAGCGTCATGGAGCAGCTGAGGGAGGACTGCATGGACGAGGGAGAAGCAAAAGGTATGCTGGGAAGCTGGCAGAATGTGTATGAACAAGTGGGTTTGGATAAGGATGCATCCGAATCCATGGTGCATGACCTGATTGCGGAGGCTTCCGCTTATAAGGAGGGGCTCCGTGACAAATGGGAGGAGATACGAAATTATCAGAGCTCTATTGATCAGGATGAGAATGTGGTGAGGAAAAAGACATACGACTACTTAAATGACATGGAAGTATTTGGGATAATGAGAGAATATTTGCTGACATGCGGCAGGGAGTATGTCTGTCAGATATTGAAGAATCCGAAATGCGGGGCCAGCAGGGCCATTGTCCGGGAGTCCTTTCGGGGATGCGAGGGAGATACGCCTATTAGCCTGATGGAGCAGGTGGACGTGTTTCTGCATCGTTTTGAGAATGAATGGAAGAATGAATATTTTTGAGGCTTCAACATAAAATGATGGCAGAGGATCAACCGTGCGACGAGGCACTGACGGTTCTATGCTGATTTGTGAGCACAAAATGACTTTTTTAAAGCTTTTTCAGGGGTTTTGTTGCCGTTTGTTGCCACAGGATGAAAAAAGCCTTGTAATTTCTCATGAGAAATGCTATAATCAAAAGGCTATTTTTTGCCTACGTACTAGACGGTACATTTATAAATTAAGAAAGAGAGGTCAATCAAAAAGAAGGCTGATGAAAAAAGAAAATTCATCAACCCTCTTGAGCAATGCTGAAGGATACATGAGTATATCGCTTTGGGAGCAGGATGACGATGAGAGCACTTATTACGATCGCAGGCTTGATCTGCAGGGAGAAGTGCCGGGTTGCTCTCTGGAGGAGGCGAAGAAGGCTTTTGAGGAGAAATACGGTATTAAGCTGTGAAATACTCATATTCTTTTACGCTGCATGGACAGCGGGAAAGGATCGGTTGAGTTCGTATTGTGTTAGAGGGATGGGGTATGACACCACCATGGATAGACGCAGCACATGCGCAGGGCCATGGTGGTTTTGCCGTGTATAAAGACAAAAAAGTGCTTGCGCTACGCAGATCTTCTGTGATATACTTTTTGCTATAGAATCACGTTCAAGGCAGAGGCGAGGGATTTTTTTACAAATGATGAAGCTGCCGTGAATGTGATTCTTCGTAGTTGGGAAAGGATAAGAAGGCCGACCGCCGGAAGAGGTCGTTCAGGGCAGGAGACAGCGGCAGGAGGTTATGGAAGGCAAGTGCCGGGGCGTATGGGAGCGAAGGAAAATCTATGGAAAAGAAACAATTGGCTGCAAGAGCCGAGGGAATCATGAGAAGAGGGGGACTATTGGGTGCAGCCATATCGAAGAAGACTTTGTATTTGCTGTGCTTCATGGCACTGAATCTTATTGAGTTTCTTCGTGCCAGTCAAACGGGCGACATTTGGCACGTGGCCGTAAACTGTACGGGATTTGTGGTCATGATAATGATCGCCAGCGCGTATCCGCTGAAGGAGTTTTGTACGATACCCAACGGTATTTACACGGTGGCGTGTGTGGCAGCTATGGCAGCCGTATATTTTCACTGGCAGCAGCATGTGGGAGAATATCTTCTATGGCAAGTCGAGACGGCCATTATCAACATCTGGTGGATCGGTATCATAGTGAAACATTTGTTCAAAAAGATAGTGGTGGATAAGACGATGAGCTTTCGGCCGGGTGTGCTGGGATGGCTGTGGATTGCCATGAGTATGTTGATGATCGCATCGGTCAGCCAGCGGCTGTGGCCGCTGTGGTATCTGCTGATGTTCGGCGCTTTCTACCTTACGAAATATGGAACGGAGGATCGCAAGGCGCTGTGGGACGGAATGATCAATGGCACGGTGATTTCTTTTTTCTGTATCCAGATCTATGCGTATGGGTTTCGGCCTTATGATGAGGTGCGATATCGAGGGGCCTATGCGAACTGCAATACCATGGCGCTGTACTATTTGATTGTCTATATGATGTGTCTGTACAAGCTCCATATGCTGAAGCAGCGGAAGGCTCATTGGGGCCGAAAGCTCTTTTATCTGGTTGGAGCAGGCGGAATGCTGTCTTTCCAGATATTTACCATGGGAAGGACTGCGTGGGCAGGGGCAGTCGTTGTCACTATTTTGTATGGAATTCTGGTAATAAAGAATCTGTGGGGTAAGAAATGGCATCAAGTGCTATATAGGGGAGTGGGGCTGGTTGTGGCATTGGCAGTGACTTTTCTGCCTGTATTTTATTCGATACGATGGCTGCCTACTATATTGCATCATCCTATTTGGTATGATGGAGAGTATTACGAAGGAAAGGTTCATTCCTTTGATCCGGCAGATTCCGAGAAGTATATTGAGCTTGAGGAGTTTCTGGAAGTGTTGTTAGGAAGGATTGCCGGCACGTTGAAGATTTTCGGAAAGCTGGATCCGCTTATGCTCAAGGCTTACGCTGCCGATGATGAAATGCGGGTGATTGAGCCCATAGATGTCCCATGGACAGATGATCAGGGGATTGAGTCAAGGCTGGCAATTTACAAGGCGTATCTTGAAGATATGACGTGGTATGGAAATACACCAGATAAGGGATTTTATAAGTTGGGAGATACAGGATACCATTCTTGGCATGCTCAGAATGTCTGGATTCAGATTGGGTATTATTTTGGAATACCGGCGGGTATACTATTGGTGGCTTTGACAATCGTGATGCTGTGGCATCACGGGAAGAACTTGAAAAAGGGGAAAGAGAATCCCTATGCCATTATTCCGTTTTTTGTCTGTGTTCTGTTCACAGTGTATGGCGTGACGGAGGTGGTCTGGTATCCGGGGCAGCTGATCATGCTTTTGATCTTCTTTGTGCAGCATCCTCAGCTGGGAGATGGAGATGAGGCGGAAATGCTTGCGGATCAAGGAGGGGCTGCGGCAACCACAGAGTAGGAAGGTGTAGAAGCATATGTGGACATGAGGGAATGTGGAGTGATATGCATGAGAAAAATGTCGTATATGCTAGACAAAGGGAATAATGCGGAGCAGGAAAGGATTTCTGCAGAGGTTGGACAAAAAAGGGGTTGCATCTTCGGAAGATAAATGCTAGAATAAGTTGAATTACTTGGAAACTATTTGTTTGTTTTTGACTTTTTGCAACTTTCGGGCGGCGAAAGTGGGATGGCGGAGGTATTTCAAATCAGATTACAAATCGACAATAAGTTCTCCGACTCACTTCCTTCGCCTTCTGGTCGCAGATAGACTTGACGGAAGGAATGAATTATGAGGAACATACCATTTGCCCCGCCGGACATCACCGAGGCGGAGATCTCGGCGGTGGCGGATGCCATGCGCAGCGGATGGATCACCACGGGGGCGAGGGCCAAGGAGCTGGAGGGGAAGGTGGCCTCCGCATGCGGCTGCGCCGGGGCCGTGTGCCTGAACTCGGCCACCGCATGCCTGGAGATGGCCCTGCGGCTGCTGGGCGTCGGGCCCGGCGACGAGGTCATCACCAGCGCCTACACGTACACGGCCTCCGCGAGCCCCGCGGTCCACGTGGGCGCGAGGCTGGTGCTGGCGGACACCGCCCCGGGCTCCTACGAGATGGACTACGGGCAGCTGGAGGCCCTCGTCACGGAACGGACCAAGGCCGTCATCCCGGTGGACCTGGGGGGCGTCATGTGCGACTACGGCAGGATATTCGACATCGTCCGGCAGAAGAGCAGCCTGTTCAGGCCCGCCAACGCCCTCCAGAAGGCCATCGGCCGGGTGGCGGTCATCGCTGACGCCGCCCACGCCTTCGGGGCGTCGCAGGAGGGCCGGATGTGCGGCAGCGTGGCGGACTTCACCAGCTTCTCCTTCCATGCGGTGAAGAACCTGACCACCGCGGAGGGCGGGGCCCTGACCTGGAGGGCCATCCCGGGGGTGGACGACGGGGACATCTACCGGGAGCTGATGCTGCTGTCCCTCCACGGGCAGTCCAAGGACGCGTTCCACAAGAGCCGGGCAGGCGCATGGGAGTACGACGTCCTCTCCCCCGCCTACAAGTGCAACATGACGGACATCGCGGCGGCCATGGGGCTGGCGCAGCTGGGGAGGTACCCGGGGATGCTGGCACGCAGGAGGGAGGTCATCGCCAGGTACGACGGGGCGTTCGCCCCCTACGGGCTGGACGTGCTGCCCCATTTCAGCGGGGGCAGCCGTTCCAGCGGGCACCTGTACATGGTGCGGGTCCCCGGCTGCGGCGAGGAGGGGCGCAACGGGATGATCCGGGCCCTGGCGGAGGCCGGGATAGCCGCCAACGTCCACTACAAGCCCCTGCCCATGATGACCGCATACAGGAACCTGGGGTTCCGGATCGGGGACTACCCCAACGCCTACAGGCAGTACGAGAACGAGGTCACGCTGCCCCTGAACACCCGCCTCGACGACGATGACGTAGAGTATGTGATAGACGAAATGAGGAAAACGTTAAGCAGCTTGTGATGCTTTCGCCCTTTGGCTACGCAATGGGATCGATTTTGAGGGAAAATAGGATGTACAAAAAAATATGGAAACGGCTCTTTGACATTATATTTGCAGTGCTGGGCTTCCCCTTTTTCCTTATACTGCTCATTATCGTGGCAGCCATGATCCTCCTTGATGACCAGGGACCGGTTTTTTACGCTGCCGACCGTCTGGGGAAGGACGGAAAGATTTTCCGAATGTATAAGTTTCGCAGTATGAAGACAAATGCGCCAGATTACCGCAATTCAGACGGCTCCACCTTTAACTCCATGGCCGACGATAGAGTCACGCCCGTCGGCAGGCTGCTGCGGAAGACATCCATAGATGAAATCCCCCAGATCATGAACGTGCTGGCAGGGAATATGAGCTTTATCGGGCCAAGGCCCGACCTTCCGGATGCCATGGACATCTACTCGGAAAGGGACAAGCAAAAGCTGTCAGTTCTGCCGGGCATAACGGGCCTTAGTCAGGCATATTATAGGAATTCGTCCACTTTGGAACAGCGTTTCAGCGCGGACGTATACTATGCGGAGCATGTTTCACTTACTCTGGATATGAAGATTTTATTTAAGTCGATTTGGACAATAATTGCGCAGAAAAACGTGTATAGGAATAACGGAGAATCCAATGACAATCGTAAAGGATCAGTTTAATACTGAAATATTTCAGATGGGAATGGGCAATTTGCTTCTGGAAGAAGGCTGTGCTTTAGATGCTCGGCTGATAGCGCAGATGGAGGAAAATGCTGCAGCACAAGGAATTGCGCATGTCACAGCCAAGGTTCCAGCCTCAGACAAAGACACTTTGAACACATTACTCCAGAATGGGTATTACCTCGCTGATACATTGACGGAATATTTCTTTGATACAGAGAAGGAACTGCCGCAGATGAAGCATGGCTGCATCCTCAGAGATGCAGTCAGTGGCGATGTGGAGGCCTTGAAGACAATCGCAGGGGAGTCCTTCCAAATCGACCGTTTTCATTCAGATAAGCATCTGAATGCTGAGCTCTGTGACAAATATTATGAGAGGTGGATCGAGAACTCATTCCACGGCTTCGCCGAAAAGGTGATAGTGGCAGAGCTGGCTGGACAAGCGGCGGGTTTTACGACTGGGAAGACATACCCTGACAGTGACATTGGACATCTTGTGCTGTCTGCCGTATCAGGCGACAGCAGGGGACACGGAGTGTACACCAGCATGATCCACGAGGGGATATCATGGATCCAGAGAGACCACCCCGAGATCAGAGGCGTTATAGCAGGGACACAGTTGAACAATCTAGCCGTCCAGAAGGCATGGATCCGACTCGGATTCACGATCCATGGAAGCATGTATGTGCTCCACAGATATATGGGAGGCGAGAATGGTGGGCAAATATAAGATCGGAATGGCCGGACAGTTTTCAAAGACGATTTCGGAAAGCGATGTATATCTGTTTGCCGGAATCACGGGGGATATGAACCCAATCCATATAGATTGCATAGAGGCGGAAAAGAGCATTTTTAAGGGAAGAATCGCACATGGTCTACTGGCAGTCGGCCTTATATCGAACGTCATCGCAATGAGGATGCCAGGGCCGGGAACGGTCTACATGGAGCAAATGAGCAGGTTCGTGAAGCCGGTCCGCATAGGCGACACTGTTACGGCAAGCGTGGAGATAACTGAGATCATCAACGAGGATAAGCACATTTTGAAATTGGATACTGTGGCCAGAAACCAGCATGGGGAAACGGTAGTCTCCGGATACGCCGTGGTAAAGGCGCCTTGAGCATATGTCTGATAGGAAAGGCTATGCCCAGATCAGACGACAGGTTCGGTTCAGCAGCCGCCAGAATATATAGGCAGGTGTCAAATTGAAAATACTAGCGTTCAATGCATACTATGAACCGGAGAAAGCCGCAAGTATCTATCTGCCCCGGAATATATACGAGGGCTTTGCAGAGCACGGATGGGATACGGCCCTATTTGTACCGGTTCCGACCCGGGGAGTAGATAGAGAGACAAGAAACTATTATAAGAGACATCAAAGGGAAGTTCGGGTCAACGGAAAACTTAAGATTATCAGGATGCGGCTTTATAGAGAAGGCAGGAACCCTATTCTGCGGGCAATAAGGTATGTTCTTATGAACGCTATGTTCCTACTGAAGGCAGTCCACATGAGCGCCGACATGATTTTTGTCCAGAGCACCCCTCCCACGCAGGGGGCGATGGCGGCAGTCATCAAAAAGCTGAAAAAAATTCCTTTTGTGTACAATCTTCAGGATGTATTTCCCGATTCTATGGTAAATGCCGGAATGACAAAGCAGGGATCCCTGATCTGGAAAATCGGCCGGCACGTGGAGAATTTCACATATAGAAACGCAGATAAAATAATCGTTATATCTGAGAATATGAGGCAGCTGCTTTTAGAAAAGGGAGTCGCCAAGGATAAAATAGAGGTCGTCTACAACTGGGTCGAGACAGAGAAGGTCGTCCCGATCAGCCGAAAGGACAACTATCTGTTTGATGAATATGGACTTGATAGGGATGGATTCTATGTCGTATATGCCGGAAATCTGGGACAAGTTCAGAATATAGATGTCATTCTGGATGCAGCCAGGTTATTGGAAGAAAATAGTGCAATTAAGTTCATCATTTTTGGACAAGGGGTTCTGCAGGAGGAATATAGGATAAGGATCGAAAGAGAAAAGCGCCCCAACATATCAATTCATGACCTTCTTCCATACGAAAAAGCATCATATGTGTACAGCTTAGGAAATGTAGGTATAGTCTCGTGCAAGAAAGGTTATGGCGGCAGTGTGATGCCGAGCAAAACATGCAGTATTATGGCCGCTGGATCGGCCGTGGTTGCGAGCTTCGATGAGCATACCGATCTGCAGGAGATTATTGAAGATAATAAAATTGGCAAATTCTGCAGAGCTGGCGATGCAAAGCTGCTGGCCGAAGCAATTACTGAGTTATACGAAGATATAGATTCTTGTGCAGCAATGGGACAAAGAGCAAGAGAATATGTGGAGAAGTGGCGTAGTCGAGAATTTGGAGTTTCTGAATACGTAAGAATAGTTAGCCGGTTTAATATCTGACAGTTCCTTTAATGTAGCCAGAGATGAGCTAGTACAACGCTTATACCACAGACGGAAGGACGACAGACAATGCAGAATATACTTATTGTGGGCGCACACTATGACGATGCAGAGCTGGGATGCGGCGGAACTGCTGCAAAGCTTGCAGCAGAGGGCAAAAATGTGTATAAGCTGACTCTCACAAATAATGTCACTAAATTCAGCCAGATGAACATCCATGTCCTATATGAAACAAGCGTCAAAGAGAGCGCAAAGGCTTGTGAGGTTCTGGGAATCAATGAGATAACAGACTTTGAGCCGACAGAGTGCTGCCAGCTCTTTTACAGCACAGAAATCATGCAGCGGGTAGAGGATGTCATTTACAAACACCATATAGATACGGTGTTCATGCATTATACGGATGATTTGAATCAGGATCATATCGCTGCTTCTAAGATATGCATCACGGCGGCCAGACACTGCGATAACGTTTTCCTATACCAGAGCAACCTATATGTCCTGCCTCATCCTTTTGCGCCCACCTGCTTTTTCGACATATCTGACTACATAAGAAAGAAGAAAGAAGCCTTGTGCCAGTATACGGGAGACCACAATAGGTTCAACTCCTTGTTTGAGACCAACATACAGCGCAACAAGGTCTGGGGATATGCGAACAAGGTGGAATACGCGGAAGGGTTTATTGCGCAAAAAATATTGATGAGGTAGTAAGGAGCAATATTTATGGGAAGAGTAGTGCTGATAGCTTGCACGAGCGTGGGCAGAGCCCTGATCGAAGCGATGTGCGAGGACGAAAGACTGAAGCAGATCGAGCTTGTGGGCATTGTGAATCTGAAGCCGGAAGCTGCCGTCGGAAAAGCCAACTATGACTCGTATGTGGATCTGGCAGGGAAATATGCATTGAATATCTATTACTGCAGCAATGTCAACGAGGCAGGATGCGTTGATTTTCTACGGTCATGTGAGGCAGACATCATTATACAGTCCGGCTGGTCACAGAAATTCGGGCCAGAGGTGCTTGGCATCCCTAGAATCGCCTGCATCGGTGAGCATCCGGCACCCCTGCCCAGAGGGCGCGGTGCGGCTTGTGTCAACTGGGCCATTATCACGGGCGAGAAGGAGTGGGGAGATACCTTCTTTCGTATGGAAGAAAAATACGACACGGGGGAAATATATGCGCAGGAACGCTTTTCCATAGAGACATACGACGATGTAAAGACCGTGTATGACAAGGTCGCCGCAGCGGCTGTGAAGAGCATCCGCCTCCATCTGGTGAACTGGACGAACGGGATCCTGAAGGGCATCAAACAAGACGACTCGAAGGCGACACATTATCCAAGACGCAGACCGTCGGACGGTGAGTTTGACTTTGGTCAGGATGCATTATCCATTTATAATCAGATCAGAGGGCAGGCAAAGCCTTACCCCGGTGCCTTTTTTTACATGGACTTTAACGGCAGGAGAACCAAGATATATGTCTGGAGAGCATCGCTGGCTGACACGTCTCTGGAAGGAGGAAAAAGGGTAATCTGCGGAGACGGGAAGGAAATCATCCTCCTGCGTGTACAGCCGGAAGGCCAGCCGGAGGCCTGGGCAGCTGACTGCCTGATGAACACAAAGCTTGAAAGCATGCATTTAAATCGAGAAGATTAGGTTACGGAGACTTCACATGAAAATATGACATTTTTATTGTTTTGATACAAAGGCAAGCACAAATCTTTGGAGGCAGTGCATTGCCCGGCAAAAGGAGCGAATTGATACCTAGGCCAATAGCAATTCAACAATAAGAGGGAAAAGATGAATAAACAATTGTTAAAGGTTTGTTTCATCGCACCGGCTCCTCCGCCATTTGGTGGAATCTCTAAGTGGCTGAGCCTGATGTGCAGCTTTGCAGACGATCACCGAAAGACTTTAGAATATACGATCATTAATATTTCTCCCTCTAAAAGTATTTCTGAAGGCCGAAACATGTGGGATAGAATTATCGGATCAGGCATTGACATGCTTAGGAAGAAAAGGGAATTGGTTCGCTTGATAAAAAAGGAGAAAATCGACGTAATACATATGACGACAAGCGGACAATTGGCAATCATAAGAGATCTTGTCCTATTGAAAGCAACCGGCAAAAGAAAAATACCGTCAGTCTATCATATCCACATGGGCAGAACCAGTCAAATACTGGAAGGAAAAGGGTGGGAGCGGCGCTTATTGGTCAGGGCTATGAGACTGGCATCCACGGTGGTGGTTCTTGATCAAAATTCTTATGCTGCAGCAAAAAGGGAGCTGCCTCATATCAATATCGTCAAGCTGCCTAATCCGATTGATCTGCATAAGCTGCCTAAGCTTGCTTCCGATGCCAAAAAGGAAATCGTGTTTGTGGGGTGGAACATTCCTACCAAGGGAGTGGAGGAATTGGTTTCTGCATGGAACAATATCGGAAAGCAGTTTCCGGATTATTGTCTAAGACTGATCGGGCCGGTACAAGAACAATATAAAGCATATTTGGATTCCTTAGTAAAAGTAGATAATATCGTTATAGCCGGAGAACTGCCACATGAAAAGGTAATGGAGATCATGAACAGCAGCTCCGTCTTTATATTACCTAGTCATACAGAAGGTTTTCCTAATGTAATAATAGAAGCAATGGCATTGAAGAAGCCTATCATAGCAACCAAAGTCGGTGCCATACCAGAAATGCTAGACGAAAATAGGGGCATTTTAATAGAATCCAAATCAATTGAACAGATAGAAGAAGCCTTAATAAATTGCATTACGAATGTGGACGGCACACGTAAAATGGCCCAAAATGCATATGATTATGCGTTAAAAAATTACGACATATCAAAGGTTTTTATAGAACATGAAAAGATCTGGAATTGTTTGGCAGAGAACCAAGGCACAGCAGAATACTAGAAATTGATGTTGAGCGTTCTAAAGGGTGAGGAAAAGTTTAAAGTATGAGTATGTATCTTGGGGTTCTTTTATTAGTGGTCAATTTATTGGCGGGAACAAAAAAACTACAATGGGGACTGTTCTGTTACATTGTACTGATATTTGTCAGTCCGACTATAGAATTCGGCACAATGCGGGTGTCTTATGATTTGCCGGGAATTATGGTGTTGTTTTTAATAGTACTATTCCACTCTAAAGAGATTGTCAACAAAAAAATAAACGTATTCATGTTGCTGTTTTGTATGGTGTTATCTGCCTCAACATTCATTTCAATTGTTTTTTACGGCGGGAGCGCAAATATCATCAGTTTTTTGGGGCAGGTCAGATGTGTCTTGGCATTAATGCTGTTAGCATCCTACTGTGAGACGGATACTATCAAAAGAGCAATCTATGTGATAGTCCCCGCCAATGCCTTTATTATGGTCTGTCAATATATTAGCCGGACTTCCCACATATGGTCATACCAGCTATGGGGAAAAGAAACCACCGGAGCACTGAAAGAGCTTTATGAGCTTGGGAGTATGGAACGGTTGTTGGGATCGTTCAACAATGTATTTCCTGCGGGCTACTTTATGCTGTTTGCATGTATTGTCGCATTGGATAATTACTGTGTTCGACATTATAGGAGAGACTTCAGCATTATGATTCTGGCTCTCGGCTGCGGGATTATGACAACAGGTAAGACGTTTATGATGGGAGCGCCCTTAGCTCTCATAATGTGGCTGACAGCGGCCCATTGGTGGAGAAGAAAAGAATATTATCTTGTGAAGAGAAGAAATATGATCATGATTTTCAGTATCCCGCTTGGATTTTTGGCCGTGCTGATATTGAGCAGTTATTTGAAAATCGGAGGACAGCTTAGATATTATGCAGGCACTATTCTGGACGGCACATTTTTGCAGGGGCGATTTGGAGAAGGCGGAGTTGCCAATGAAGCATTAAACGTGTTTAAACAGCATTTTCTAATGGGAGTAGGAAGCACAGTCTTAGAAGGAGAGTTTTTAGGAGACTCCCAGTATGTGCTGGCACTGCACGACACAGGAATAGTAGGCGCAATCATAACTGCAACATATTTATTGCACCAATTTGTGACAGCATATCAAAAAAAGGTGATTACCGCCGTCGTATTGACAGCCCTGACCATATTTATGGGAATCGCAGGTATTACGCTCTTCGACAATGTCGGTATAGTCTTGATGGCATTTGTAGAATTATGCATTTATCAAACAAATCAAAGGTTTCCAACGGCGAGAAATAGACGATTATTGCATAAAAATGAGGCTATGAACAATAAATGTCCGATAAGCACATAGTAAATAATTTCATATGGAAGTATCTGGAGCGTTGTTTTTATCAAATAGGTCTGGCTCTGATCAATATAATTTTGGCACGAATACTGGTGCCGGAAGACTTCGGAGAATTGGCAATCATCATGGTTTTTGTGAATGTTGCGCAGACTTTTGTGCAACAAGGCCTTGCGACAGCGCTGATCCGGGAAAAAAGCATAGACAATAGAGATACTGCAAATATATTAGCGGCCAACTTAAGTGTGGCGGCAGTTTTATACATGTTCTTTTATGCATCGGCTCCTCTCATAGCAGATTTCTATAATATGCCTGACTTGATATGGAACATCAGATTTATGTCCTTGGTTTTGCTGCCCGGCAGCATCAATGCTATTCAAAACAGCATTATTGTCAGAGGAGGAAAATATAAGGAGCTCTGCTTTGCCAATGCTGGAAGCGTCGCTGTTTCCGGTGTTATCGGATATATTGCCGCTCTATCTAATATGGGGGTGCGCGCCCTGATCTTTCAACAGTTCTCCTTTCAGATTATTGTGTGCGTTATTATGATGCCCATAACTAAGATAAAGTTGTGCATGCCGAAATATGATGAAAAATTCTGGCAAATGTATAAATTTGGTCTGAAGCTAATGGTATCCTCTTTTTTAAATAATTTATACATTGAAGCGCAGACATTGATTGTCGGAAAAGCATATAACAATACAAGCGTCGGCTATTATAATCAAGGGAAAACATATCCTACTTTAGTCATAAATAACATCAATGCAACAATGAACACAATACTGTTGCCTGAGTTTGCACATTTGTCCTCAAAGGAAAACGGAATCAAAGATGCGATGAGGAAATCTTTATGTCTAGGAGCCCTTATTATCTCACCGCTGCTTTTGGGGCTTTTGGGGGTTGCAGATAACTTAATCGCAGTTTTGCTCACCGACAAGTGGGCCAACTGTGTCCCTTATATGCGCTTATTTTGTCTGGGATATGTCTTTACACCGCTTTCGACAATTAATCTACAAGCATACAGCGCTATCGGCAGAAGCGATATTTATCTAAAAAATGAAATAGCAAAAAAAATAATTGGAGTTTCCTTGTTAGTGGCTTTTATGATTATATGGCATTCTCCATTGGCTGTCGCCGCAAGTTTTTGTGTTCTTTCGCCCGTTTGCAGCATGATAGATATGCAGAAATCCAAAGAACTTTTTAAATATCCGTTTACAGAACAATTGGGTGATGTGATGCCCAGCATCATTGCGGCTACGGTAATGATGCTGACAGTGATGGGACTAAATTTTATACAGCTGCCTAAGCTGCCTCTGTTGATCTTACAAGTAATAATGGGGATAGGAATCTACGTTGGCGCTGCCCTTTTGTTTCATATACCAGAAACAGCTGCTTTGGTAAGATTGGGCAAAGTGTTTTTCTGCCACAAGTTCAAAAAATAGCATATAGCCATAGCATCAATAGTTGGGAGAATATATCAAATGAACAAAGAGCCTCTTTTGTCAATCTGTATGGCTACTTATAAGAGAGAAAGCCATATCCGGCGTCAATATGAGTATTTTGTCAAAGAGATGGAAAAAATAGAGGAAGGTCTTGTCGAAGTGATTATTTCAAATAACGCTTCACCAGATGGAACAAGCGATTTCTTACACTCTATTGAAGGCAGGCATCCTTGGCTGGTAATCAATCAAAATAATGAAAATATCGGCTGCGCAGGTAATCTTAAGCTGTTGCTTCATATGGCTAAAGGAATATATTTCTTTATGCCGGGAGATGACGATTATCTAAGACGGGGTTTGGTGAACTATTTAGTGGAGCTTCTGCAAGATAGCAGCTGTGCATATGTGAATCTGAAGACAAGATTAATATGTGAAAGGACAAAAGCGATTAACGCTGAAGGCAAGCTCTATCCCGTGCCCTATGGAGAATTTGTGAACTTAACCAATAAGCAGATTTACAAATGCCTGATGCATGACCATTCAAATTTAAAATTTCAGACTTCTTGTGTTGTATTGCATAAGCTGGCTCTGCAGAGCGAGAAAGAGGGAGCAAAGATATTTACGGAGGAAGCAATCAATTCAAACCACTCGACTTTTCGGTCGGTACGCGCCATGCAGCAGGGAAAAAGCTTCTTTACGAAGGAAGTCTGGGTTTTGGGCGGTGACGAAGCAACCTGGAGCGATCAGGCAATAAATGAACAATCCTATGATTCGCAGTTTATATCAGATCTGAATAAAGCAGGTATTGAAGAATCGGATTGCCGTAGATTACACAAAAGAATCACTGCTAATCATGTAGCAGGGTATTTAGCAAATAAAGAACTTCGGAAACAATGGAAATCAACGGGTTATTCCGGCTTCGGCATAAATCTTATTCCTGATTTATCTTATTTGGTCGTCAGGAAATTATTGCGAAAATTTAATCTATCCAAGGGATTTGAAACTATAATAGTGGATCCTGAGGTTTTCGGAATCGAAGCAGACAGTACAGTTGCAAATTTACAAGGAGGCGAATGATGAAGGTTGTATTGCTGGCAGGGGGACTTGGAACGCGAATATCAGAAGAATCACAGTATAAGCCTAAGCCCATGATAGAGATCGGTGGCAAGCCGATACTGTGGCATATTATGAAGGAATATTCTTATTATGGGTTTGATGAATTCATTATATGTGCCGGATATAAACAGCATATAATCAAGGACTGGTTTGCAAATTACCTTCTTTACACCAGTGATGTGACTTTCAATTATCTTGAGGGAAAAAGTGAAGTATTGATACATGATAATCATTGTGAACACTGGAAGGTAACCATTGTCGATACTGGATTACATACAATGACCGGGGGAAGAATTAAGCGGATACAGCCATATATTGAAAATGAGCCCTTTATGATGACTTATGGCGATGGCGTCTGCGATGTGAATGTGCAAGAACTGCTGAAATTTCATTTTGCACATGGAAAAACAGCGACACTTACATCAGTGATTGCAGAACAGCAAAAGGGTGTGCTGGATATAGGCGCCGACAATGCTGTGAAACTATTTAGAGAAAAAAGTCAGCGAGACGGAACAGCAATTAACGCGGGCTATATGGTGTTAAATCCAAATATTTTTGACTATTTGAAAGATGACAATACTGTTTTTGAAAAGGAGCCTATGGAAGAACTGGCAAAGAAAGGGGAATTGATGTCTTATTCGCATCGCGGTTTTTGGCAGTGTATGGATAATGTTCGCGAAAAAGATACTCTCGAAAAATATATAGCATCCGGATGTGCGCCGTGGATAAAATGGAAACAATGACCAACCGTTGATTTCCAATATTGAGAAAGCTGTCTCAATGGAAAGAATTTGCGCTTTTACTGGGCAGATAGGAGGTCCATATAAGAAAATGCTAGAATTTGAAGAAACAGATATTCAGGGCGCAAAGATTATTACACCATTCTCTGCAAATGACAATAGAGGCGGCATTGTCAAGTGCTATTCATCAGAGAAGCTTTATGTGCAGGGCATAAAATTTGAGATATTTGAAGAGGTCTATATAAACAGCAAAGAGGGCGTACTGCGCGGACTTCACTTTCAAAGAAAACATCCCCAGCCCAGAATGCTCAGTTGTTTAAAGGGAAACATTTGGTGTGCGGCTGTAGATATAGATAGAAATAGCATGACGTTCGGAAAATGGGTGTTATTTGAATTGAACGAAATGGATCACAAAATAATTTATGCTTCAGAGAACTGTGCCATAGGCACTTTTGCATTAGAGGATTCCATCATTGACTGCAAATATGGAGCAAAAACATATCTGGATTTATCGGACGGAATCAGGTGGAATGATCCTGACTTAGGGATCCGATGGCCGGTGGGAACAGCGGATGGGCCGATCACCTCAGACAAGGATAAGAGACTGCAAAGCTTCAAGGAATATGTATCGAGACCATTAGATGCAATGTGTGATGAAGGGAAAAAAGTATGACTAAAAAATGTATAGTATGCGATGCGCCGTTAATGGAGCCACCTCTGTATGTTTTTTCAAACATGCCGGCTTCAGCCCAGAACCTTCCCCGAAAAGATGAATTAGAACATGATAAGCCTGCTGAATTCAGGTTATGCCAGTGCAGCGGATGCGGGCTGGTTCAGTATGATTGCGAACCAGTGCCGTATTATAGGGACTCTACGAGGGCCGGAGAAAGATGCAAAGTCTTGGTTGAATTACGCCAAAGACAATATCAACATCTCATCGAAACATATAAGCTGCAGGGAAAGAAAATTCTTGAGGTAGGCGCGGGGAAAGGCGGTTTCTTAAAAACATTAAAAGAAATGACGGAATATCATATTCAGGAGTATGGTATAGAGAATAATCCGGAATTTGTAAAAATCGCGAGAGAGAAAGAAGGAGTAAATGTATTTCAAGGTTTTATGGGTTCCCCAAAGATGCGCTTGGAAGAAGCTCCCTTTGATGCATTTGTCTCTTTTGCTTATCCGGCAAGATTGCCAGAACCTAACACCATGTTCCGCTGTATATATAACAATCTTGTGGATGGCGGCGTAGGACTTGTAATGGTTCCAAGTATGGAGCATCTTTTAGAACCCGGAGGATTTTATGACATAACCAACGAGCACATTGCCTATTATAGTCAAAATACGCTACAGTTCCTGCTTCAAAAGAATGGTTTTGACGTAATGGAACATGGCGAAGTAGCGGATATCTATATATATGCCATTGTCAAAAAGAGAGAGCTCTATCGTCTGGAAGAAAAATGGGCTGATGTAGCTGCGCTGACAAGCAAAGTCAGGGCCTTTGTATATGAAAAAACCAAAAATGGGGAAAAGATTGCAGTATGGTGCGCGGGGCATTTTACCTTTACGGTTTTATCGGTGTCTCAAATCGGCAATAAAATCTCTTATATAATTGATAATGCAGAATTCAAGCAAAATCGTTATTCTCCGGCTACGCATGTGCCAATATATGGTGCAGAGAAGCTGACTGAAGAACCCGTGAACACCATCCTTATTTTAGGCCCCATCTATGTGGACGAGATCGTGAACGAAATTAAAACAAAGTGTCCATATTCTGTCTGTATAGCAACGGTAGATAAAAACGGACTGAGAATATGTTGAAGAAAGCGAGGGGCCAGATGCAGGTAACAGATTATATCGTAGATTTTATCATAAAAAAGGGGATCACAGATGTCTTTGGATATCCGGGCGGATCTATCTCCTATTTTGTTGACGCGCTTCACAAAAGGGAAGAGGTTCATGCCCATGTGGTATACCATGAGCAGGCTGCGGCATTTGCAGCCGCGGCATATGCTGAAATATCCATGAAACCCGGCATCGCTTATTCTACAGGAGGTCCGGGGGCAACGAATCTGATCACCGGTATCGGACATGCCTATTATGACTCCATACCCGTAATTATGTTGACAGGAAATGTCAATACATATGAGCGCAAGGGAAGCATGGGCATCAGGCAAAGAGGGTTTCAGGAATCGGATATCATATCTGTTGTAGCCCCGCTGACAAAGTATTGTGCTTATGTAGAATCTGCCGATAAAATTCGTTTCTATTTGGAAAAAGCTTATTCCATTGCAATGAAAGGGCGTCGCGGCCCTGTGTTGCTGGATTTGCCTATGGATGTCCTGCGGATGCAGATCAATCCGGAGGAGCTTGAAGGGTATACAGATGAGCAAGATCATCAGGATAGCCTCAAAGAGGCTTATGGCAATCGACTTGCAGAATTACTGAATGAATCAGAGCGCCCCTGCGTTGTTCTTGGAAATGCAGTAAAGCTGTATGATCTGAAAGAACAAGCTATATCTGCAGTTGCAAAATTGAAAATTCCTTGTCTTACCAGCATGATTGCCTTTGATGTCTTTGGAGAAAATCCTCTGTGTTATGGTTTTTTAGGTGCATATGGGATGAGGGCAGCCAATTTTATTGCCGCAAAAAGCGATCTGGTCATCTCAATAGGCTCCAGAATGGATATCAGACAAATTGGCGTCAAAAGAGAAAATTTTGCGCCGAATGCCAGAATTCTGAGGATAGATATTGATGAAGGTGAACTATACTATAAAGTTCACGAAGCGGAAGAGTCCTTTTGTATGGATGCAAAAGAAGCCTTGGAAGCTCTCAACGAAGTAAATGCAGCCAAGGATTTCTCTCAATGGCTTTCTGTCTGTGATACGATTCGTAGCGAATTGGAGAATTATGATCATCAGCTCCCCAATGAATATATCCGGAAATTAAGCGCGCTGATACCTGAAAATACGATTATCACAACGGATGTAGGACAGAACCAAGTATGGGTAGCACAATCGTTTCAATTGAAAAATAAGCAGACCGTGCTTTTCAGCGGCGGGATGGGGGCCATGGGACATGCTTTGCCCTCAGCCATCGGAGCATATTATGGAACCAATGACAAGAAAAAGGTTTTCTGTATATGTGGCGATGGCGGAATGCAAATGAATATTCAAGAATTACAGTTTTTGGCGAGAGAAAAAATACCGGTAAAAATCATAGTATTTAATAATCATTCATTAGGAATGATTCGCCATTTTCAAGAAATGTATCTGGGGGCACGTTTTCATGAAACCACCGAAGTAGGCGGATACACAGCCCCCGACTTTGCAAAAGTCGCTGAAGCTTATGGAATACCCAGCATTTCCATAGATCAGCTGGACATGACAGAGCAAAGTGAAGAAATGCTTATAAGCGATGGGCCTGCATTAATTGAGATAAAAATTTTTGAAAATACATATGTAGTGCCCAAGCTGGAGTTCGGGAAGCCCAATCAGGATCAGGAACCCTTGATAGACAGAGACTTGTATGAGCGATTAATGAACTTAAACTGAAAGAAAGCATAAAGAGGTGATGACGTTATGACCGTTTCTGAGTACATTTTTACTTTTCTTCAAAGCAAAGGAATAGATACTACATACATGGTATCCGGCAGCTCTGCCATGTGGCTTACGGATGCACTGTGCAGGAATGACAAGATAAAAGCTATATGTACACATCATGAACAAGCCGCAACTATGGCCGCTGATTTGTACGGACGTACCAGAGGAATTCCGGGAGTGGCACTTGTAACCATAGGGCCAGGCGCCACCAATGCAATCACTGGCGTTGCAGAGGCATATGTAGATTCAAGCCCGCTATTTGTTATCTCGGGGCAGGCAAGCTCAAAGCTTCTTCAATATGAAATCAGCACCGGCATAAGGCAGCACGGAACACAAAGCTTGAATCTGGAACCGATGGTATCTTCTATTACGAAGTACTTTGCAGCGGTTATGAAGCCGGAAACCATCCGTTTCCACATGGAGAAAGCTTACCATGCGGCGATGGAGGGGAGAAGGGGGCCTGTCTGGATAGATGTCCCCGTTGATATCCAGAATAAGCAGATTCCGGAAGTTATGGAAGGCTTTGCAGAGGACAAATCTGTTTGTCCCGAATCAGATGAAGCGCTTATAGACTGCGCACTGGGAAAACTCGAAGAGGCGAAACGACCTTTGATTATTGCAGGCGGCGGAATAGCCTTTGAAGTATTACGCGCCATCACAGATCAGCTAAAAATTCCTGTCGTTACTACCAGAATGGGAATTGACCGGATAGAAAATGATAATCCATGCTATGTAGGACGGATAGGTGCCTATGGGCAAAGGGCTGCACATTTTGCTTTGCAGCAGGCAGATGTTATTCTGACCTTGGGCTCAAGACTTTCTGTTTCATCTATCGGATATTATCCTGATAGACTGGGCGCGGACGCTTATAAAATACAAGTTGACATAGATCAGCGGGAATTGGACAAGCAGGATGTCCCCATCAATGTAAAGCTTTGCATGACAACAGAGGCCTTCGCAAAAAGCCTGAACCAGATAAGCGCACCACAATGTGGGGAATGGGTTTCGTACTGCCGCAGACTACAAGAAAAGTATCCGGTAGTAGAAGCGCATTATGCCTGCTGCGATCCTATGAATTCTTACTATTTTACGGATGTTCTTACTCAGATTGTTCCCGAGGACTCTGCCATAGTGGTTGATACTGGAAGCGTGTGCAATGTAGTGTCTCAGACGTGGGAGGTAAAAAGAGGGCAGAGATACCTCATATCAGGCGGCTTATCCTGCATGGGATTCTGGGCAGGTGCAATAGGATGCTGCGGCAGCGGGAAGCCGGTGATAGCGCTGTCGGGAGACGGAAGCGTTTCCATGAACATTCAGGAATTTGCCACGCTAAGGTACTATAACCTTCCAGTAAAATTGTTTGTATACCAGAATAATGGCTATATGCTGATACGGCATAATCAGCACAATTACATGAATGACAGATTCTTGGGAGTGGGCCCTGACAGCGGTGTGCAGACTCCGGATTATTGTAAGGTTGCGGCAGCATACGGAATCCCTTCCGTCAGAATTTCCTATGGAGATGATCTGAATGCGAAGATCATGGAAGTACTCCACATAGACGGCCCGGTGATCTGTGAGGTAATGCTGGAACAATTTGGACCGTTGGCTCCCAGAATCGCATCGAAGGTGATGCCGGACGGAAGCTTAAAGGCCGCTGAATTTGACGATCTGGCTCCGTTTTTGAGCGAGGAAGATAAACCGGAAAAGTGCATTCCTCTTGAAAGAAGGTGATACCGAATGAAGATATTGGTAACAGGCGCCGGGGGATTCGCAGGCCGAAATATTGTGCAGTATTTTGCGAGTCAGGGAGAGCATCGGGTGGTTGGCACATACAGAAGACATAGACCGGACACAATCACGAACGCTGAAATGCTGCAACTGGAGTTATCCGATGAGATAGATATAGATGGAAATTTTGATGCAATCATTCATACTGCTTGTGCTCGGCCGGGGAAAGGACATACCTTTAGAACCTTTAAAAGGGACAACATAGATTCAATGGAACAATTGATAGCATTTGCACAAAAAAAAGGAATCAAGACTTTCATAAATCTATCAACCAAAAGCGTTTATGGGGAGGGTTTCCGCTCAGAGGATGAACTCCATGAAGATGCCGACAAAAAGAATCAGGATGCTTATGGGCTGACCAAATATGCTGCTGAATGTCTGCTGAAGGACGAGACAGATATGAATGGGATCAGCTTGAGGCTTCCTGGTATTTCAGGCCCCGGTGCACATGATATATGGTTGGTTTCCATGGTAGAAAAGATCATGAAGGATGAGCCTATAACCGTTTCAGATTTTATCACTAAGAATTTCGTATGGATTTATGATATAGCAAGGTTTGCAGATAAGTTAATTCGGCATTCTTTAGAGGGCAATCGTTTTAAATATGACGTAGTTAATTTGGCTTGCAGGAAAGGGAGCCGAAATGTCGATCTTGTCAATGAGATAAAGCGGCGTACCAACTCGAAATCGGAGCTAATAATTCAACAGCCCGATAAAAGTCTGCCTGTTCTAAATGCCGCCAGAGCTCTTGAGATGGGTTTTGACCCCCATGATCCAATGGAAATAACAGATATGTATTTAGATACACTGGGGCTTTAAACGATAGCAAGCATGCAGAACAAATGTTCCGTGTAACAAGATTGGATGTACTGGAGCACAAGAAAGATGCTCTGGCACAATAATGAGAGGAGACGAAACCGATCATGGATGCAAATATACGCAATAAAGAGTTTTATAAGGGGAAAAGAGTATTTATAACAGGAGACACCGGCTATAAAGGCGCTTGGTTAAGTGCTGTCCTAAGCGAGCTGGGTGCCAATGCTACCGGATATGCGCTGAAAGCGCCGGAAGGAAGCATGTTTGAAAGCATCATAAGCGACTTGAACATGCAGCATATAGATGGTGATGTGCGAGATTATGCAGGCTTGGAAAAAGCTGTCATGGATGCCAGACCAGAGATTGTACTGCATCTTGCTGCACAAGCCATAGTGAAAGATTGCTTCGACGATCCGCGATATGCGTATGAAACAAATGTCATGGGTACAGTGAATCTGTTTGAGTGTGTTCGGAAATGTGACAGCGTAAAAAGTGTGGTAGTAGTCACAACGGACAAGGTTTATGAAAACAAAGGGGACGGGGCTGTCTATGTTGAGACAGATCCTCTCGGAGGCATCGATCCATACTCCAGCAGCAAAACATGCATGGAATACATTGCCGATACATATAAACGTTCTTATTTACAGACAAAGGAAAGGTATATTGGAGTAGCCACCGTAAGAGCCAGCAATGTACTTGGCGGAGGAGACCATGTACAATCCCGATTGATTCCCTCGATATTGAACTCTATCGCAAATGGCAAGCCGGTGGAACTAAGAAATCCGCACCAGACAAGGCCTTGGCAATCAATGCTGGACGCATTGAATGGCTATCTGACAATCGGACGGCTGTTGTATGAGAAGCCGGACGAATATTCCGAGGCATGGAATATCGGACCTACGAGAGATGGGATCAAAGACGTTCTGTGGGTAGTTAATAAAATGAAGGAGCATTATCAAAATACAGAATACAAAATCGGTAATGCATTTGATGTGGCTGAATCTCAAACTCTCGGATTGGACATCGGCAAGTCAGTAAGCCGGTTGGACTGGAAGCCGCTGCTCACAATAGATAAGATGCTCTACAATATTGTTGAATTTTATAAAATGCAGCAAGATGGCATGCCGGAAATCAGTATTTGCAGAAAACAGATTAACGAATTTTTTCGCTGAAATATTTTTATCCAGAAATAAGCCATTGCAGAGCAAAGGGCTATATTCATACTATTATGTTCATATAAGGAGGAACGAACATGGAATTAAAAAACATTATGGTGACAGGCAATCTCGGATACATTGGAAATGTTTTAGTACCTATCTTGGCTGAAGCAGGTTACAATGTTGTGGGTTATGACATTGGCTATTATGACGACTGCTTACTTTTGCCCACGGAACAGAAGCTTGCAAAGCAGATCAAGAAAGACATACGGGATGTTACCGTTGAAGATTTAAAAGGTATCGATTGCGTGCTGCATCTTGCCGGCTTATCAAATGATCCCCTTGGAGAATTGAACGAGTCTCTTACAGAAGACATCAATTATAAGGGTACAATTAAGCTGGCGGAATGCGCCAAGGAGGCAGGGGTCAAAAGGTTTATTTTCACATCATCGCAGAGTGTGTATGGGATCAGTGATACGACCAAAGAAATAGATGAAGCCGGAAAGAAAAATCCCATTACAGCATATGCCAAAGCAAAATGGAACAGTGAATGTGTATTACATGACATGTGCTCGGATGATTTTACAATTGCATATCTTCGCCCGGCTACAGCCTATGGCGCAAGCCCCAACCAAAGACTGGATATCGTGTTCAATCAGTTTGTGGCATATGCTTTTGTAGAAAACAGAATTGAGATCAAAAGTGACGGCGCTCCCTGGAGACCCATGACACATGTGAAAGATATTTGCGCCGCATTTCTAGCATGTATCAAGGCACCCAAAGAATTGATCAGGAATGAGGCGTTCAATGTAGGAACCAGCGACAACAATTTTACCGTAAGAATGCTTGCGGAGACTGCCCAAAAATACGTTCCCGGAACTTCACTTACATTTACGGGCGAGCACACGGATTCTCGCAGCTATAGGGTTTCCTCGGAGAAGATTCTGACCCGGTTGGCAGATTATTATCAGCCCGAATGGAATATCGAAAAGGGAGCGGACGAGCTGATGAACCACTATAAAGAAATCGGGTTGGACGAAGAGATATTCAAGGGCTGGAAATGCACCCGCCTTAAATGCATAAAGAAAAAGGTTGACGAGGGCGTTCTGGACACAGAGCTTCGGATGGTGGAGAAATAATGGATAATACTTACGATATCGTAATTATTGGCGGTGGCGCAGTGGGCTGCGCCATTGCCAGAGAACTTTCAAAATACCGCTTAAAAGTTGCTGTTGCTGAAAAAGAACCCGATGTGGCTTGCGGAACCAGCGGAAGGAATTCTGCCGTAGTACATGCAGGCTTTAACAACAAACCAGACAGTCTGATGGCAAAATTCTGTGTAGAAGGAAATCTCCATTTTGAAGAATATTGTCAAGAATTGGATGTTCCCTATTTCAAAACCGGAAAATTGCTTGTGGCCTTCGATAAAAACGACCTTGAGACTCTGCAGGGCCTCTATCGCCAAGGAGAGAGAAACGGCTGCAAGGGTCTTTTTATGCTAACTGCAGAGGAATTGGATAGAAAGGCCCCCTATGTCAAGGGCATAGGCGCAATGTTCTCTTCCAACACGGCAATAATCAACCCCTTTCTGTATACAATTGCCCTTGCTGAAAATGCCTATGAAAATGGGGTGGAATTCCTTTTTAACCATGAACTGACCGGCGTAAACAAGGAAGGCGATAGCTATAAGCTTTTCTTTAATAACGGTCTAAAAGAGACCATAACCGCGAGATACGTTATCAATAGCGCCGGGTTATATTCGGATAAGGTTTCCCAGCTGTTTGGAATAAATAAATATCATATATACCCTTGTCGCGGACAGTATCTGATTTTGGACAAGCGTATATCAGATCTGATCGATATTCCGGTGTATCCGGCTCCGAGAAAGGGAATCGGCGGCTTGGGCATCCACGTCACTCCCACAAGCGACGGAACTGTGATTCTCGGCCCAAGCGCCGAATACATTGATGATTGCGATGATTATGAAAGCACTAGGGATGTAATAGATAGGCTTCTTGATGAAGCCAGTCAGCTCATACCGGACATAAAGAGAAAATATGTCATTGGACAGTACACGGGAATCCGCTCCAAACAAGCGCCGGAAGCAGAAGGAGGATTCAGGGACTTTACTATTTGCGCTGAAGAAGGAACACATCTTATCAATTTGATCGGCATCGAGTCTCCGGGATTAACCTCATCTATTCCCATAGCAAGGCATGTGTGCAGCCTTGTCAATCAATGGATTCCGTTAACGGAAACCGGAACCTTTATCGGGAAAAGAAAAGCGCCCATGCGGTTTAGGGATTTGCCGGATTCGGAAAAAGAGCGTCTTATTAATCAATGCCCGGAATATGGTGAGGTAGTGTGTCGGTGTGAGGGCGTAACAAAAAAAGAAATCAAAGACGCAATTGAAAATCCGCTGGGAACGGTTACGATTGCAGGGATCAAGAACAGAACGAGATGCATGACCGGAAGGTGTCAGGGCGGCGTATGTCTTGCGAATCTGACGGAGATTCTTATAAACGAATACGGGTATAAGCCGGAGGATATTGTTTACCGGAGTGAAGAATCAAAATATTATACAGGTAGAGTAAAATGAAAAAAATAATAGTTGTTGGCGGCGGAGCAGCGGGAATAGCGGCAGCACAAGGCGCATTGGATGCAGGAGCCGATAGTGTTTGGCTGATTGACCGCAATAAGGAACTGGGCGGAATACTGCGGCAGTGCATACATGATGGATTTGGTCTTAATAAATATAAGGCCTCGATGACCGGACCAGAGTATGCCGTAAGATCAATATCTGAAATTTATGATAACCCACGGCTTCACATAAGCAGATCCACAAACGTTATAGGCGTAAAAAAACACAATGACGAATATCAAATTCAAATTCAAAATTCCGAAGGACTTAAGTGGGTCGGGGCAAACAGTATTGTGTTTGCAACGGGGTGCAGAGAAAAGACTCGAGGAATGCTGATGATTCCCGGAACCAGACCCGCCGGAATATTTACTGCCGGATTAGCCCAAAGGCTGGTGAATATAGAAAACGTTATGCCGGGAAAAAGGGTCGTGATTCTCGGATCAGGAGATATCGGACTGATTATGGCCAGACGACTATGCCTTGAAGGCGCGGAGGTCGCTGCTGTTATAGAAATCATGAAAGACTCTGGAGGATTATCCCGCAATATCAGGCAATGTCTATTGGATTTTGATATTCCTTTGTATACCGGCCATACCGTTTCCAAAATTATCGGCAGAGAACGCGTTCAGGCTGTTGAAATATGTGAAGTCGATGATAATTTAAGCGTAAAAAAAGAAACGGCACAGATCATTGATTGTGATACGCTTATTTTGTCTGTAGGGCTAATTCCCGAAAACGAAATCTTGTCGGCAGCGGGAGCTGAGCTTTGTGACGGAACCGAAAACGTTAAAACAGATTCTTATCTTCAGACGTCCCTAGACGGTGTGTTTTTATGCGGAAATTCCAGATATGTTCATGATTTAGTGGATCGTGTCTCCGCAGAGGGATATGCGGCCGGGCAAAATGCGGCATTATTTATCAAAATGCAGAACTTAATTGAATTTCAGGATCCGGTGACAATGAATGCTATTAAAGGCATACCACAGAAAACAGATATTTTTTGCGTTCTATGCCCAAATGGCTGCAGAATAAAAGTGGATGTGAACGAGAAGGGTGAACGGAATATTAGCGGCAACGGCTGTCCTAAAGGAGTCAATTTCGTGGAACAAGAATCAAAGACGCCATCACGCATAGTGACTACCACTGTCAAAGGAGAATCAGGTAGGCTTATACCGGTTAAATCTTCTTTGCCGATTTCTCTTGATAAGGCAGCAAGTTATGTAAAAGAATGTCAGAACATGATCTTATCAAAAAATGACTTGAAAGAAGACCATAGGATAAGGGTTGCAGGATTTCCTGATGCAATCGGCTGTTATGATTGACATGGCTCCAAGAGCCTGATTTTGTGTAAAATAGTGTGGAGGAAATCAAAGAGTGGATAGGGAAAATACGATGATGGAGGAACGTCAAGTTAGTTTGTGGGATCTGATGGTAGAAATACTGTCACATTGGCGGGTTCTGTTAATTGCTATGCTGATAGGAGGAATATCGTTTGGCGGATTCAGTTATGTGCGTTCTATCCAAAATGTCAATACACAAAGGGCTTTGCTGAACGAACAAGAGGAAAAAGGCGCAGTATCTGTGTTGGAAGAAAAACTGAGTAAAGAGCAGAAAAACAGCGTGTCCACCGCAATTTTGTATCGAAGACTGTACGAAGAAAAATTGGCATATCGGCAGAATTCAGCTTTGATGCAAATAGACCCGTTTCATGTACAGCGAGCGGAATTGACTTTTTGGGTCGAATCGGATGATCTGAAGAGAACATATAACATCCAAAAGGTATATGAAGACAATTTAGTCGATATAGCAGCATGTGATTACGTGAAAGCTCAATGTAATATAGATGATGTAGAGGGGCTGATTTTCTTGGAACAGCCAACCTATGATCACCAACAAGAGAGCAACATAGTAAGGGTACAGCTTGTGCATGGGGATGCAGAGACTTGCCATGCAATGGCAGATGCCATAGTTCAATATGTAGAACAATTGCATAGCAAATTGAGCGATTGTATAGGTGAACATGATATCGTTTTGCTCAGGCGGTCTCAGGGCGAAACCGTAAATACCTATATTCTATCGCAGCAGCAAAATTCTGCTATGGAGATTCTTGCGGCAGAAGGTAATTATATTAGGGCAAAAAATGCACTCTCTGACGCAGAATTACAGTATTATGAGTATATGTGGGAAGCTGCAAAAGCAGAAAATTCTGCTGCAGGTTCTGCATTGCGGGGAAAAGCGGGCGATGACACAGATAATAATCCCAAAACGCAGAACACGGCGGAACATATTATGCGCCCAAGACCCAGCAGTAAATATATAATTTTAGGTATGATACTTTTCGGCGCCACAGTCGTCTTTGGGATTTTGGTGCTTTATATAATGAACAATAGGATACGCAGTACGGACAATCTGCAGCAGCTTTACCACATTTCTCAGCTTGGGCTAATTACATCGACACCGAAGAAACGAATTTTTAGCGTGCTTGATCGATGGGTTGTCAGGTTGCGCTATCATTGCCAAAGGAGATTCGGTTCTGAAGAATCTCTAAACTTAGCGACTGTTTCGATAAAGATGATGCTTCAAAAGAGAAACTTAAATCATATTTGTCTGGCCGGATGTGATTTGACAAGACGCGCACAAGCGCTCTGCGAGCAGATTCGGGATAGATTAAAAGAAGAAAACATTACAGTTGAAATTTTGAACAATGTTCTTTATGACGCAGAGGCAATGGAAAAACTTCAAGAAATGGACTATGTAGTGCTGGTCGAAACCGCTGGTGCCACTTTATATGACGAAATCGTAGAGGAATTGTGTCTGCTGAGCCGGCAGAATATTCAGGTGTTAGGCGGGGTTATTGTGGAATAGGATTGAATTGCATATCGCCGTCTATGATGGAGGGGCCTTGTACCAGCTGCACCATGGACAGTTAAAGAACATACAAAATGGCTGTCACTATGAGGTTAGTGGCGGCCGTTTCGTATCCTTGGGAATCTTTCCAGATCCATGACCTGGCTAGGATAGGGCGCGGAGGGCATCACTTTAATATCAATGCCCTGCGCAAATCTTCTATCAGTAATTGGGTTCTGACTTTTTCCCCTTCACTGTTGCAATGATAGACAGAGTTCGACATTAATTCTGCGGGAAAAAAGTAGTCAGCAGGGTTGCTGATATAAGGGATTCCTATTTCAGCTTCCTCCAATTGCTTAAGCTTATCAAATTCGCTGTAGTCAGGTACGATGCAATCAGCGACCACCGGCGGCGAGATAAAAAATATATTTGCGCCCCTTTTTTCCACAAATGCCTTAAATTCCAGCAGGTACTCTTTTGCCTGATCCGTTATTTGGGGGTTGGATATATCTACAGTTCCATATATTTCCGCATTATACTGCATGCTATAGTTTCTTGCCATCGTCATCTGCCCGGTTTTGCTGTCAAATGCCTCTCTCGAATATATGCCGCTTGCGCCTTCAAAAGAATTCTTCATTTCTGCATATTGAAACAAATACCCTATAAAATCCTTCCACTTTCTCATTGGGATTCTGGTATACATTTTGATGTCACTGTCGATGCCGCTCATGATTAAACTTTGATCAAGGGCTTCAAAGCCATTTTGCCAACCATACTCATATCCCAAAAGAACGATGTCTCCTTCATTGATGTTTGCTTTTGCCAATTCGGAGGGAAAAAGATTGCCGAAGCCCGCATGCAATCCCAAATTGACCACTTTTACCCCCCCGGCCTTTTCAAGCATTTCTTGATCCAGTCCAAATGCGGACGAACTGCCCGCAACGATAATGATCTTCGGGCTGCTTGTTTCATTCAATATTCTGTATTTATCCTGAATCAAGCTCTGATAGCTGGAATAGAAAACATTCTCCGGAAATTTGAGTATGCTTAATGTGATTCCCTCGAAAAACAATAGGGTCAAAAACAAAGTTGTTGCTAAAAATTTCAAATATCGCTTCATGTTGTCCCCCTTATCAATTCAAGCCCTCAATCAAACAGGAAGCACTCAAAATTGAAAATACAAAAACTGTGTATTTACATTTGCATCTGTAGAACATGCCGCAAAAATGCAAATGCAGATTCCCAGCGCCACAGGGATGCACTGCATCAATAAGGGCTGTCTGGCATATTTTTCAAACACTGCATATTCGTTCCTTCTCTTTAACTGCATAATGCAAAAAAACATGGCAGACATGACAGTGACATATGTGGCAAGCGCCGATCCGCCAACAAGAAGCAAATCGGCATCAACAAAATTTACCAGATTGAAGGAAAATATACCCTTTATGATATACAAGGATTCATTGATTCCATTTCTAAAAAATATCCAAGTGAACGTAATAAGGCAAAATGTGACGCATTGCTTGCAGAATCGAATGCTTTCCACAGTTTCGCTCACCTTCATCTTGGTATATACAGACGTCCTTGTCTGTTTCAAAACCTGACCAGCTATCACGAAGCCCCCATTTATCAATCCCCATGCTACAAAATGCCAATTTGCCCCATGCCACAATCCGCTCAACAGAAAGACAAACATCATATTCACATATTTTCTTAAGGTTCCTTTTCGATTTCCTCCAAGGGGAATATATATGTTCTCCAAAAACCAACTATTCAGGCTCATATGCCATCTGTTCCAGAATTCCGCAGTTGTTGTTGACAAATAAGGGTTGTTGAAATTCTTCCCTACATGTATTCCCATGATTTTTCCTATGCCTCGGGCCATATCCGAATATGCCGAAAAATCTGCATAAATATACAGTGAGAAGCAAATAGCGGCAATGATATAATATGCCGAATTATAATTTTGATAATCATCAATGCAAAATACTCTATCGACAATGAAAGACAATCTGTTGGCTACCATTACCTTCTCGAAAAATCCCCATACAAACAGCAGGGTTCCTTTTTGCGCCTCCACACCGTCAAATTGTCTGGGGCATGCTATTTGGGGCATTAATTCACGGGCTTTTTGTATTGGTCCGGATAACACGGTCGGAAAAAACGCAACAAACGCTCCATACCTGACGAAATTATGTTCTGCCGCTATATTGCCTCTATATACATCGGTCAAGTATGTACATGATTGGAACACAATAAAAGAAAGGCCTAAAGGTAAAATAATGGCAAAGTGATCGATTTGTCCTGCTTGCGGCAAGACCTTGTTCATAAGCATATTAATACATGATACTATAAAATTAGTGTATTTGAAAAAAATCAGCCACAAGACATCTGCCAATAAAAAGACAATCAGTATTATCCGGCTTTTTTTCCTTTCTATTGCCAAACCACCTATATATGAAAAAAGCGTTATGACAAATAGTGTTAACAGCATCTCCATATTTGCATAACCATAAAAAATATAACTGCCTATAAAAATCACAATATATCTAAGCTTCTGGGGAAATGCATTATATAGGATCAAAAAGATAGGAAAGAAAACATAAAACGCCAAATTCAAATAATTCATGTTCTTGCATCAGGCGCATATACCGCCGTCCTCCTCGTAGAGTACATTTGTCTTTGAGAGCAAATGCCGGTCCTGCTCTATTTCATCATTTGAAATGCATAGGCACACAATTTGATTTTGTCAATATCAGCTGACATATTCTTATGGAATTCCTCTCAAAGACATTAGTGCTTATGCAACAACAGAAATCAGCCGTACCACATCGGCAAACCGGCAAAGCAGCTCCGCAGGACGAAGCCATACAATCATAGAGCCAGTGCCGTGGGGACAGCTGACGCAGCGGCTATTCTACCACAATCCCCCCCAAAACCTCAATCCCTTGTCGCCTGAACAGCTCCAGTTCCTCGGCTATCTCGGTGTATAGGGCGGTCTCTGCCTTCTCTACCAGAACGATTCCCTTGGCTTCGCTGAGCTTTTCCATTGCTGCCGCATCATAGAGTACATTGCCGAGAATATGCGTCGATATTTTGTCCTCCGCAAGAATGCCCCTGATTCTATGACAGCCCTCCAGAGCTTTCTCCTTAAGTTCTGAACCCACCAGATAAACCGCATCCAAAGAACGCTTTTGGGCAGCCATTTTGATAGATGATGCGGCCAGCTTCAGGGCCTCGTCCTCAGAAAACCTGCGCCGGTTCCGATATTGAATTGACAAGATCCATCTATCCACGAATCCGAGCAGCTTCTTCCTGCTCTCATTATAGGAAATCAGCCCCAGCTGCGGAATGTCGTATAAATCGTCCAAACGGTCTGTCGCCCTGAGTTTATTGTTCATGATATAGATGAGGAAAATCACGAACACATATAAAAAGGCAGCCAGAAGGGCACCGCCCGCCGCATACTTCACACTGACGACGGGAGCCTTTCTGTCATTGCCGGCCAGAAGACTCTCGCTCTCCTCCTCAGTCGCCTGAAGCTTATCACGTGGATTTCCGGCTATTTCTCCTTTCGCCAGCAAATTGTAATAATACCATTCCTGATCCGAAAATGCAGCTTTTATATTGGTGATGGATGTCTTTAGACTCAACCTGCTGGCCAGTGCTTCGTATTGGGCATTTAGGATATTTCTGTCAGTAACTGTTCCAGTAGAGCGGTTTAGAACCATGACTTCATGTGGCCCCCATGTCTCGCCTATCTCTTCATGCCTCGCATCGATGTAATTGATCACTGTCTGCAGCAGGGTCTGACACATTGCCTCGTCATAATGGACAATTGTCACCCTGAAGGTATCGCTCCCCGCCATTTTTCCCCCAAACCCTCTTGATAGTGTATAGATCTCGTTGATATAAAAGGAATTTGTTTCAGCCTGTATCGCCATCTCTTCCAGCAGTTCCGGACTGAAGGCGATATCCTCATATACCCTTTCAAAATTATATGCGCTTTCCAGATCCTCTGATGAGATAAGGAAGGTAGCCTCAGCCTTGCAGGCTTTATCCGGATCTATGCGCATCAGAATGGATTCTTTTCCATAGTCTTCTCTGCCCCGATAGAGATCCTCGTAGTACAGCAAATATTCGATGTTATTCTGCAGTGCCTCTGCCAGCTTATCCTCCAATCCAGCCTTAAGCATTTTGATATATTGCTCTATATCTGCGTTTGGATGCTCCTTGACGACAGCCTCCAAATCAATATCCTCATCCGCAAGAAACCGCTGGATCGCCTCTTTTAAATCCATATTGTCTTTTAAGGCTTCCGATTCGTCCTGAGTCTGGGGGGCGGCATTTTGAGATGATCTCACAAAGCTGAAGACTCCTAAAAATATGCCCCCAAGAAACAGCATCACCACGATGCTGCGCCAGCGGAGAAGAATATGGATTGCCAAGTCCGCTAAGCTGATTGTTTTTTCCTTCATATCGTTTATTTCTCCTTTCAGCTTTCTTTGATTATTCTTCCCAAATTGGATGTTTCAATTTCCATCCTTCAGATGTATGTTTCCAAATATGGTCAGAACGCCATGAATCGATAAACGCTTCAAACTGTTCATCCGTTATTCCGCAATACTCTTTGAAAACATCATAATATTTTTCAGGAAACTCGCCATCGTATTTTTTGATCAATGCGATTCCCTCTTCCCGATTGATTTTTTCATCGCGAATCTCATGAGCAGCATCCGATGTAGCCCTGCCAATGCCAAACTTGATATATGACAAATAGTAATGGAATCCATCAAGCTTGTCGTCCAGGCTTGCATACTTAGAGTAAGTTCCTTCACTGCGTTCAGGATTGCAGCTGAATCCGTTATTCTCTGTGCAATAATGACAATTTTCCTGTGGATCCCACTTCTTGTAGTAGCTAAAGAAATGGATTTCTGTATTGTTTTCCCTGATCTTGTCAATGGGCGGCGCCATATACGGAATCAGATCCTCTTTTGTCAAACCATATTTGGTCCAGACTTCTGGCCCCATACCGGAAAAATACATCTCATTATGATCGGTAATGTCTCTGGTTGGCTTATATGCTGTTTTCATATCTCCCCCATATTCAACCTCGCCGTTTTCTCCGTACATAATAAGGGAAATACCGTATTTAACCGCTATCTGCAAGGGGAAATTTGTCTGTCCAAAAATAAAGGGCTGAAACGGATCGCCTAAATGCTCAAAAGCAAGCTTGGTCAGTTTTCTATTGACGATGCCATTGGGTCTTCCTAAGATATTGTCGAACCCCCCCTGATCTATAAAGGCATCCAAATTCTTTCGTCCAATATCCGTGGGCACTAAAGGCGACCATGTCACCGTCAATGGGTGCATTCCATATTTGTATTTCAATTGATGAGCCACGAAGCCGCCATCTTTCCCGCCGCTGCAAGGAACGATGACATCCCAGGAGCCATCCTTGCTGCGGAATTTATCACACAAAGCCTTGAGCTCTTCTTCTCTCGCCTGCCAATCAACCGCATTCTTGAATTTACGATAATTGCATGCGCTGCAAACGCCATTTTCATCGAACGTTATTCTCGGCCGCTGATTTGATATTGTACATTTCTTGCAATACTTAACCTCCTCCGGCAAATGATACATGTGCAGTACATCCCTTTTCTCCATGATATGTTCCTCCTTGTACAATATGTAAAAAATTGATATGTTACTGTTTCATTGTCCCCAATATTGTCTCCGCAACTGCGAAATCAAGAAGCTCATCGATGTCGATCGACCTTTCTCTGGGCATACAGTAAGCATATCCCTTTGCGGTAAACAAGCTGAAATTCAGATCGTCATAATTGATTTTGGTCAAATAGATTGCGCCGTTGATGCGGTAATAAGCAGGCAGGCCTTGTCGGCCGCTTATGTTTGAGACCGCCTCATTCAGGAATCCTGACAGATTCCTGTCTTCTGGCAAAACATTGCACCATAAAGGAGAATGCTCCATCTCGCATACCCCTACCACGCTCTCGGCCTTTTTGTCGGCAAACAGTTTAAATGCATTGACTATATCATCCGAAGTCCTTAAAGGGGATGTTGGCTGCAGAAGCATGACATTATCAAATTTATGGCCCAGACACAAATAATTTTTCAGAACCTCCCTGACTGAATCCCATGAAGAAGCCGAATCCGACGACATCTCCACGCTTCTGAGGAAAGGCACTGATGCTCCATACAGCTGCGCAATTTCAGCATAATGCTCGCTGTCGGTGGATACCATGACCTCGTCAAAGCACTCCGACTGCAGCGCCGCTTGTATGGAATAGCTCATCAGCGGCTTTCCGTCAAGTATTTTGATATTCTTGTCTTTTAGGCCTTTCGAGCCGCTTCTGGCAGGTATAATAGCTATATTTCGCATCTCTTTACCTCTTATCTATATCATAGAATGTCTTTTTCAAGTCAATTTTTTCCCCCAGCACGTTTTCCAGCATTTTTGCCGCAATGCGTTCTGCGGCATGTCCGTCCCCATAGGGGCTTATCACATTTTGACACATCGCCCTGAACTCTTGACTCAGTGCAGTGACGATAGCGCCAACGATGCTTTTCTTGTCTGTTCCGCAGTTTATTACGCTTTCCGACTGCAGCCGTCCCCTCTGCCGATCCCCTATGTTCACGGTCGGCACTTTGAGCGCCGGCGCTTCTATGATTCCGCTTGACGAATTGCCCAAAACAAATTTGGCGTGTTTCATGAGAGAAAGATATCTGACCGGTCCTAATGAAGAAAAAATATGCAGGTTCGCTGTCTCGGCGCTGGCCATTTCCAATAACTCGTTAATATGGGCTCCGCCTTGATCCGCATTTGATTTAGTCATAATAAATTCAATCTCAGGAAACAATCTCACCGCCGACAAAAACTCCTCTATTTGCTGATCCACGCCATCAGGGTCCATGGTTGCGGGATGATAGGTGCAAATGGCATAATCGCAGTCCTCAAGACCGATAGCATGAAGCGCATCAATCTTTGACATGCCTGCGCTGCTGATGATATTGTCTATACTGGTGGATCCGCAGCTGAACACCCTTTGGGGACTCTCTCCAAGCTGGATGACCCTGCGTTGACTTTCTGCATTCGTCACAAAATGAAGATAGCTCATTTTGGTTATGGAATGTCGTATCCATTCATCCACTGCACCCTCGGTAGTATCCCCTCCGCATAAGTGGAAGATCGGGGTATGGGTATTGCCTGCTGCGATCGCAAACATCAATGTTTCATACCTGTCTCCCAACAGAACGGCTGCGTCATATTGCTGTTCTGAGAACAGCCGGGTAAACTTCACGAGCGCATCGGCCTGATTCTCGGATATGTCTTGTGCACAGCCGGATTTCACCGAGATTGTCACATACTTGTCAATTCTGAGGCCAGAGGCTTTTATTTCATCTGCCGTATGGCCAAAGTCCGTATATAGATGGGTGCCGGTGACAACAAGCTCTGCTGCAAAATCATCGTTCTCAAACTTCCTTAATTCTCTGATGACCGGCATAAGCAAACCGAACTCAGCTCTGGTAGCTGTGATAACCGCCATTTTTTTCATAATTCGATCAATTCATCCTCCTCAAAATCCCGAACCGCCTTCATGCCGAGTACATCATGCCACTTCATGGGCGATATGCCATTTCCGGGACGCTTGGTGGTCAAGTTCTCTGCGGTCAGGATTTCGCCTTTTTTTATGCTCACCGCTGCAACAATACTTTTTCTTGCCACCACCTTATTAGGGAGCTCGGATGCTGTGGGTATTTTTTCCCCCGTTCCCAGTGCGCGCTCCACATTGCGGATGGCGCAGATCATGGAACGGAGTGCCTCCGGCTCCAGACTGGCTTTGTGGTCGGGTCCTTCCATAGTCCTGTCAAGGGTAAAGTGTTTTTCTATGATAGCGGCACCCATGGCGACTGCCGCAATGGGAATCTCTATTCCCCTCGTGTGATCCGAATACCCCACCTGACATTTGAACTCCGAGCGAAGAGTGAGCATGGCCTTCAGGTTCACTTCCCCGAAAGGGGCAGGATATTGTGTCGTGCAATGCAGGAGAGAGACCTCTCCGGCGCCGTTTCTTCTCAATACATCCAGCGCAGACCTTACATCCTCCATTGTGCACATTCCCGTGGATAAAATGATCCTCTTGTGGGTGGCCGCAATACGCTCAAGGTAAGGAAGGTTCGTGATCTCGCCGGACGGGATTTTCCACATATCACATCCTAAGCTTTCGAGAAAGCCGATGCTGTCCAGATCGAAGGGCGTGGACAGAAACCGAATCCCGATATCCCTGCAGAAGGCGGACAGTTCCGCGAAATCATCATATGTCAGAAGCAGTTTTTCAAGCATCTGCCGTTGGCTCATTTCCGCACCAATATTCGTTTTCTGGTATTCCGCCATACCGGCATATCTTGAGACCAGCGAATCCAGTCTTGCGGTCTGAAACTTGACTATGTCGGCTCCGCATTTTTTTGCTGTCAGAACCAGCTGCTTTGCGATTTCCAGACTGCCGTTATGGTTGACGCCTGCCTCTGCGATAACAAGAGTTTTCTGCATCGTTTTCTCCTATTTTTATTAATTTGCTCAGCCACACCTGCCATGAGGCGTTAATCCTAATGGCCGTTCTGACTATATCGATATCCCTTCCTCACCACATCGCCGGCGGGAATGAAAGTGCCGGACGGCACATGCATATCCTGAATCACAGTCGCATTTGCGCCCACAAACGCCGAATTCCCGATCTGCGCTTGTCCGCATAGAACCGCCGCCACTGCAATATGGCTATAGTCGCCCACAATACACTCATGCTCGATCAAGGCCTTTGTATTGACGATAGCCATCCTGCCCACTCTGGCATCGGCGTTTAAGACGGCTCCTTTGCCGATGAATGCGCCCTCCCCGATTTGAGCGGTCTCGGATATGATCGCTGATGGATCTACAATAGCGGGCAGAGAGTAGCCTATTCTTTTCAATTCCTCATAGAGCCTGCTCCTTGTATTGTCCCTGCCCATAAATCCTATCCCTATTGCTGCATTGCGGACACCCTTGCAAAAATATTCCGGAAGGACATCATCGGTTCCCAGATACTGGTATTGAGAATTATGCTGTTCAAGATCGGTGTAGCCAATGATCCTGAATCGGCGCAGCCGCTGAATGCAGTCGGCTACACTTTTGCCGTGTCCACCGAAACCAACGAGAATTATATTTTCCATCTTTCTTCAGAAACAATGTTCAGTTTCTCCTCCATGCGTTTCATCCCGCTCAACTCGCCCATATCCAAGAAGGAATCCTCACTGATGGGGTACATTCCGACTTTGTTTCCCCGCTTCATTGCGGCGTCAACCAGATGGGTCATATGAAACATAGTATCGTCAGGGATCAATTCTATTATTTCAGGATTAATCACGTACATGCCGGTATTTATGAAATAGGAGAGTTTGGGCTTTTCATCCATGCTTTGAATCTCACCGTTTCCTCCTGAGTGAATGATCCCATATGGTATCGTGATATTCTTTAATGCAGATACCATTGTGATGGCATTTTCCGACGCAATATGATAGTCATATATGTCTCCATAATCGGCTTTGATCAATGCATCACAGTTTGTCACAAAGAACGGGCTATTGAATTTATCCTCAATGAGCCTGATGCTGCCGCTGGTTCCTAATGGCTTTGGCTCTTCGACATATTCAATATGGTAAGAAGGGGCCATGTCTGTAAAATATGATTTGATCATGCCTTTCTTATAATTGACCGTCATATAAAATTTCGTAATGCCATATTCCACGTAACAATCCAGAATTCTCTCTACAATAGGAATGTCTCCGATTGGTATCAGCGGCTTAGGCAGAATTTTCGTATATGGGTATAGCCTTGTTCCCTCTCCGCCGGCCATTACAACCACAGGAACCATGGATAGATTCTTTTTGGACTTTTTATTTTGATTCTTATCGCCTTCACTAAGCAGCTCAATATCGATAATGTGACGCCTTCTGTCCAAAATAGGAAGCGCTGTAATGGCCTCTCTCTCCATAAGGCTCCAGGCTCTCCTCCTCTCTTCGGCAAATAAGTATTTGGGCGCAATGTTCATCACATCGCTGACAGGCACACCCAGATCCCCTGCCTTCAGGATCCATCTTCTTATGTCTCCGTCGCTGATGCATCCCTGCAGAATACCGGATTCATCTTCGATGAACAAAATTCCCCTTGCATTCAGGTCGATCTTTGCCATCGCATCAACTACCGATATGGATGCACCGCCAATGAAATTCGATAATTTATCCTGATTCAACTGCCATCCCCCCTAGCCAATCTTTTGTATACGCCGCAGTATTGCCGTTTATTGTTTCAGCAAGGCAGGCGCCAAAAGGAGCTGTCGATCCTGTTTCCGATATTACATTTTCCCGTCCAATGATTTGCCGGTCTCTACATGCTCAAAATTCGGAAGGTATTCCTCCATAATGCGGACAATATCTTTTTTTGTCGCTTCTTCCTTCCCGAAGGCAGCAGTCAAATCCCGGAAAAGCTTGTCTATTCTCTCCTTGTCGGGAATGACTTTATCTGTCACCACACCCAGAGCATTCAAACGGTTCAGATCCACACACTCGCCATTGGTATAAAATTCTTCATAGGCTTTTTCCCCGGATGTATCAGAACCGGAGAAATGTACCGGATAATATTTGCTCCCCTGCCTTAAGGCATCTGCCTTTTCGACCGCCTCGGTATCGCTTGTGCACAGCAGCGGCGCATATCCATGCTCTTGCAGCAATGCCATAGCGATCTGGTCGAAGGTTATCATCTGCTTCTCTTCAAGCTTCGGAAAAAAGATTTCCCTATTGGAGCCTAACACGCATGCAAGCATACAGATTTGACCGCTTTCTTCCGGAGACACAAAATATCTCTTGACATCGGACGGCGCGCTTAAAGGCTGCAGCTTTTGAAGCCTTTCCAAAAATCCTGCAGGAAGGGATCCGTTTGAGAAGGCGACGTTGGCAAAACGAGCTGTCTTCACGGGAAACTTGTCGGAATACGAAAAAATCACATCCTCCATAATCCGTTTGCTGGCTCCCATGATGTTGACGGGATTTGCAGCTTTGTCCGTAGATACACAGAAATAAGCCTCCGGAGGAAACTCTGCTAATAGGTCCAGCAATCCCTTTGCGTGAAGGACATTGTTCTGAAGCAGAGCCTCTACAGAATAAATATCCTTTTCCGAACGAACATGTTTGTGGGCTGAAAAATTTCCTATGATGTCAAATGTGCCATATTTTCGGAACATCTTTTCAAAAACAGGAGATGCAAAATCCATGGGATACGGGGCATACTCCTCGGGAACATACATTCCTTTAGTGGATCTGAGATCCCTTGTGAGCTCCGCCAATGCATTTTCATTATAATCAACCACAACAAGCGCAGCAGGCCTGAAGGGAAGAATGGCCTTAATGAAGGATGACCCGATGGAGCCTGCTCCGCCAATGACCAATACCCGCTTATTCTGTATTTTCCTTTTAATTGTTTCACGGTTATTGTCGATATCCTCTATAAACATGCTTGTCTCTCTTTGAGTAACATATGTGCCGATAAAGCTTTCTAAGTTGAACATATTCACCTCTTAAAAATTTCTATGTCAGGACTTTCCGCCGCTGAATTTGTTATTGTCGGGCATTCGGCGTATTTAGCCTGTATGACCAGGGGCTGAAAAACATCTCTCCACCTCGTCCGTAATGGTTTTCCACAATAATTCTGTATTTTGGAGATCATAAGCAGCTCTTTGGGCAATAAAGCTTTGGTATTTTTCCTCATCTATTGATAAATCTGAATCCTGCAAGCGATCTCCATCTTTCAGCAATCTTGCTCCAAGCTCATTCCCATACCACTCCATCAGTTCCATTTCAGGCCTGCTTCTCAACAGCGCATGGGAAACATAGACGATCAAAGGACAATTGGCCATTGCTGCCATTGCCAAAGAATTTGAGTTATGCCCTATCACGAGGTCTGCCCCCTTGATCAGGGAAGCCGTTTTTCCGTATTCCACCGCACAGAGGGGAAGATAATTCATTTTGTCCCTATAATCCGCTCTGGGATGTGCCGCAACGATTATTTTTAGGTGAAAGCGCTTCCTGACCTGATCGAAAACCTCATTTAAAGTTTTGTAGTAACCATCCGGTTCTATATGATACTTGAGATCGAATATGATATCCGGATGAAAGGGCAAATACTGATCTACAAAAACGCAATAGGGCTTATCGCTCTCGTAAGGTTCCGCTTTCAGAAAATTATCATAATCAACCGTATGTACAAACACTTTCTTGACGTTCTTGCCTGCAGCATTCAGCCTTACATAATGATGCTCTGCGGCTCTGGAAGGTATTGTCAAAAAGGCCGGCCTGTTAGTTCTCAGCCATTTTTTGAGCAGTCGGAAATAAAGGAATTTCTTTATATAAGGGAGGGAGAGCTTCTCTTTCAATGTGATTCCATTGCTCGTGCCGATGGGTTCGGGATCCGCATAGATTCCATTGATATAAGCATATTTCACCTTATATTTATCAATTAAGCGAAACAGGCATCTCACTTCATAATGGTCGTGAAAGGGAATCAGCCAGATATCGTCGCAGTGTCCCGATTCAAAATAATCGCATAGCTCTTCAATGGAAAAAAATCGGGTCACTCTGATAAATTCATCTCCGTTGAACAGCTGGTCAGAATTCTTGGAATACTCAAATCTATCCCGATTGACAATATAGGACAAATCGGCTATTTCTGTCAGATATCCCAAACCGGCCAGGTCCCGCAATGAAAGTCTGCCGCTCAGCGATGCCAAAACAGGGGAAACCTGCGGAATGATCAGTTTTCTTTTAAATACCTTCTTGTCTTTCATCCTTTATCCGTCCAATCGCTGTCTCTTGGTTTTGCCCATTGCATAGTTCTAAATTTTGACATAGCGGGGCGTAGTTAAATATTCTATGGCTATTTCCGCCGAAAAATCCTGCAATGCTGCATTCAGGCCGTGGTTCATGGCTTCAAATGTCATCTTCTGTGTATAAAAATTCATGCTCTGGTCTGCGAAGTTTTTTGTCGGATCGGCAGAATAGCCGTCGATTCCGGCAATATAGATCTTGGCTGCCTTCAGCTTTATCAGAAATTTGATCAGCATCATGGCAGCATTATCCTCAACCGTTTCATGAGCGTTCAAAAGCTCCTTATATTTTGTCTGAACATACACGTTCATGGATGGTATGTTAGAGGTGGCGATGCATCTGCTTCTGCCGGCCTCATTCAGCTCCTTATATCTTCTTAGATTGCTGAGGAAAATATAATCCGTCTTATATTCGTTGTAATCAAAATTAACCGAGATGGACACCACATCCTTCTGGTGGACAAATGCGACGATTTTTTCTTTTTCCTCCAGGGAGCTTATCCCCGGGGCGATGATAAGAACCTCTTTCCCTTCTATTGCAGCTTCCAGTTCCGCAAGGTGCGCCTCGTTGGCTTCTCCAGTTGCCATGTAACGGATATACAGATCCTCTATGTACTGCTTTTCATACGAAGTTTTTTTGTCCTCGTCCATCATCGCAAAGATTTCATCTATGTTCTCCACATTCAATGTCTTCTTGGCATCCAGGAAACCGGCATAATTGGGATGCGCATTATGCTTGGCCGAAAGATAGTTCGGAAGCGAGTAGCCCCAGTAATTCTGTTGATAAAAATCATTCAGTATATCGTCTATGATCGTAAGCAGCGGCTTCAGCCTGTATCCGGCGCCCATATTGTCGTTCAGATATTCCACAAATAGTTCCGTGTTGAGATTTCCTGCGCCTCTGCCCATCCCGAACACACTTGAATCTATAATGATGTCTCTGTTGGTTCGTATGTCTATCAACGACTGTGCGTTAGAATACGCAAGCTGCATATTGTTATGCGAATGATACCCTATGGAAATGCCTTCAGAGAGATTTTTTTCCACCATATAGAAAAGGCGTATCAGGTCTTTTCGCTTCATCACTCCAAAGCTGTCCACAATATAAAATGAATAGGGCCTGAACCGGTTCACCCTTCTGATCAAGTCAAGGAATTCTTCATCGCTGTATCCCAGCGTGACCATGGCCTGAATGAAGACCTTATATCCTTTTTTCTGAATTTCTTCGCAGAACGTCAGGGCCGCAAGCATGTCCTTTTTATGGAAGGCGACCCGAATGCCCTCCACGGAAGTCCCGTCAAAGTCCGGAATATCCTCGATCCTATATTCTCCATAGTTGATCATACAGACAAAAGTCTTTCCGGAACGCTTTTTTGGTATCATATTCCCGGCTTCTGCGAAGGCGGTGTATCTGGAGACATCTTGATCGTACTTGACCTTATTTGTGATAAAGCCTAATTCAATCATATCTATGCCTGACTCCGCAAGGCCTTCGCTGATCTTGGAAATATTGTTTCTGCCGAATCTCCATTGATTGCAGTATCCGCCATCCCTCAGCGTGCAGTCCAACATTTTTATGCTCGCCATATGTTTTCCCTCCGAATTGATAACTCTTACAATGCCCCTTGTTTTGCGTCATATTAATTGATGCTGATCTCCCCGGATCGGATCTTTTCTTCTACGATTGTGCGAACCTTCTCCAGATCATTGGGGGTATCTACGGCCACGGTATCGGAATCGACCTCGATATATTGCACCTTATAGCCATTCTCGATGAAGCGAAGGATTTCTATGTCTTCGACCTCTTCCACCTTCGCTTTTCCATATTGCCTTCCATAGTCGCAGTAGAACTGAAGCGCAGCCGGCTTGAACCCGTAGACACAGACCTGCTTATAGTAGGAATAGTCCAGGCTCCCCTTCGGATAGGGCGCTGTGGATCTGGTAAGATATATGCCGATGCCTTCCCGGTTGGTGATGACTTTCGGTATGGTACAATTAACTACATCAACCGGATCTTTGATTTTAGTCATAAGATTTGAAATCTCCAGCTCCGGATCTGCATAAAAAGGCCTGATCGCCGCCTTTATGGTTTCCGGCTCAAGAAGAGGTTCGTCTCCTTGTATATTTACGATCAGATCCGCCGGTATTTTGCCGGCGACTTCGCCTATTCTGTCTGTGCCGGTCCTATGGCGCTCGGAAGTCATGATCACTTCAATGCCAAGCTCTCTGCAGACATTGAAAATCCTTTCATCATCCGTGGCGACATATACAGCGTCAAAGTCTTCGACTTTTTTGCACTGACGATACACCCACCATATCATTGGCTTTCCGCAAATATCTGCGAGCGGTTTGCCCGAAAAACGTGAAGATTTGAAACGAGCGGGAATGACACCTATGATTTTCATTCTGATACCATACCTTTCCTAATATAAATTTTATGGGGTTCCGAACACATACGGCTTGTCCAGACATTGCCTGCGCATCTGTCACTTTTTAAAAAGCTTTTGGCCTAAGCTCCTAAGCACTCCGCTTATGCTTTCCCTCGACATCCCCATCAGCTCAGGCTTGAATAGAACCAAGGCCATTACGGATGCCGTATAAATGACTCCGGCTGCGATGATTTTCACGATATAGCCTGTCATCGCACCGTCAGGAAGCAGCCTGTCAAGTACCGACCTCAAAATAACCGCCGTCCCTGAGCAGAACAGTATGGGAACTGCCTGTATCGACAACACCTTCAGCGGCTTAAGCTTCAGTCCCATGGATATAGCACATATGCCGATTGTCACGCTGACGCAATTGGCTGCCAGATAATTGAGGGCGATCCCCACAGCCCCCAGACTGTCTGGCCATATGGGATTAGGAATCTGGAACAGAAACACCAGCGCAAGCGTCAGAAGCTGCCCCGCAATCGTAATGGCGGCATTTAATTTGGATTTTTCCAATGCCAGCATGTACGACCCGCTTACTTGTCCCCATGCCTGATATATGGTGTAGTACATGATCACCAGCGTGACAAGGCTTGCGGCCGAATACTGATCGCCATATAGAAGCGGAAGTATCCATGCAGCCTCTATTCCGATGAATGCGGCAAAATAGGTCGTGGGCCAGATAATCAGCCTAAGGGCCTGAACATACCGATTCCGCAATTGGTCCATATCATGATAGAGAACGGCAAACTCCCTCTTCGATAGTTCCGCATACGGGGAGAACACATATCCCACGATTGTATTGAGCTGCCAGGCGGCTCCGAAAAGAGCTTGCTCAGCAGTTCCGGACCAACGCATCAGAGCCCAGTTCATGACCACGATTATTCCTTGAGAAACAATAGTCGCCACTACCAGAGGCCGGCAATATATAAAGTACTCTTTTGCATAAGCCTTTTTCTCTTTATGAATGATGACCGGATATTTTCTCTTCTGTTCCTGTATGATCGCAAACAGCATAACAGCTAGAGCAAACGCTGTAACCAATCCTTGAACCACGTAAAACAAGATCAGATTCAGAAACCCTATGATATAAGCAGCCAGTATGAGAACGCATATTGCCGTCTTCAGAAGGATCTGCATAAGAGCCGGGAATCTCGATATGGCAAAGGCATCATACATTGAGACACAGTCTGCAAGGAGCTTTTGGATCAATGCGGACAAGAGTCCCAGCATAACGACGAGGAGGGTCTGGCCGGCAAAGGTATTTTTTATAAAATCCGTTGAATAGAGCAGCGCTGTTCCTGCACATAAAACAATGGTGACGATTGCATAAAATTTCAGATAGAAGTATATCAGGCCAATCTCCTGATTCCTTTTTGAAAATTTTGACACCATCGCATTGGATGTGGAGAGGTTTGCCATTACCACTATAGATGTAAATACATTCAGGTTGTATGAATAAAACCCATACTCGTCCAACGACAAGGCTCTTGGCAGCACCATTTGTATGACTGTGTTGCAGACTGCTATGGCAATCGAACTCACCAGCTTGATTATATACCTATTTCCAAACTCATCTGTCTTCATATATTAACCTATAAGGGCGCTGACTGTTTCCTCCGATACTTTGCAGAACAGCTTATTTTTTGTTTCCTCCAGATTCGATATAATTAATCGTTTCGATTGTAAATCCTGCAGTCCGTCCATTAACTGATGTTCATCGTAGAACACATTGTTTTCGGCGATATTCAGCACATCCATGGGGTCGCACAGTTTGCTGAGGCATCCTTTCGGGTTATAAATCATGAAGGGGACGCCCATAAGCGCAACCTCCAGAACAGCCGTCGTATCACATAGGAGCACGCAGGATTTGCCTATCACAGACTTGTCTATGGAATCCTCAACATATTCTATCATTGTGGTTAATGGGGTCTTGATCTCTATGTAATCCTCAACTCGTTTTTCTTTATTGGCCGGATGATTCTTGACAAAAAGCTTATGGCATTGTTTGCCATTGATTCGTTCCAGCGTCCCTATGACCACACTTAAAAACTCTCCTGCAAGAGCAGCATCGACGGGCAACACTGTCAGAAGACATTTATTATCCACAAATAGATATTTTGTTTCTTCAAATATATGCTTATGCCTGAACGAAGGAGCCACCAGATAGGGAACGCCGTCACAAAACTGCCTTAAGGCACCGGCCCATAATTCGCCTTGAATCGCAAATTGATGAGCGCAATGATTCCCTGAAACCTGAAGCTTTGAAGGATACAGCTCGATGTAGTGTTCGGGCATAGGTGTCAGTTCATATGCAACCGTATGTATTTCTTTATGATTCTGTCTTATTTTGTTTATGATATAGTTCGAGCTGGGCTGACCCTCGTACCAGAAAATGAACTTCTTTGGAGCTATGCCATGTTTATCGATAATTCTGCTCAATGCATTTCCGTAAGCGATTCCATAGAATGAGTTGATATTGAATTTCCCTATGGACAGATGGGCGTTTACGATGCTTTCGATTCGCAGTCCGCCGCAACGGCATTCTTGCTTTTTCTTCCAGCGATGTACAAATGCATACTTTGCGGTTGCCCCAAATTCTTTTAACCCTATGTACTTTTCCAGAACGATCGTATTCTTTTGTTTTGATACGCTCCGCGCCAGTTCCCAGCCCTGCTTCAAGCTGTTAAAATCCATCAATGCCACATAAAAGACAGGTGTTTTCCCGAGTTCGATTCCCGGAAAATAGCGATCTGTATAACAGCCCCTGCAAAACTGCGCCGGTATGTAATAGGTGTTGACCAATGTCTCGTTTCTGTTGAGCTGGCTGAAGTCAAAACCCCGACTATTGTGCTTGACGGTCCATATTCTAGCCCAAAAGAGAACAAAATTTCTCAATCTGTAAATGTGCGAAAATAATCTTTTTATTTTTCCCTTTCTGCTTTCTTTTAAGGCTATCGTTACCGTGCCTGATACATTTTTCTTCAGCGCTGACTGAAGGTGTTTTTCAGATACAAGGATTTTTTCGTAGTCCCCCTTTTCTGTTTCATGCACGGCCAATTCCACTTTGCAAAAATCCAGATACGCCCCGCACAAGGCAGTGTTCCTCGAAGCCAAGGGAGCCGCCCACCAAAAATCATCATCATAATCCATTGACAATTCATCAATAAAATCCGTGAACGTTCCTGCACATTTTTTTGAAATCTCATTTAATCGCTTGGTCAGTTCAGGGGACAAATCGTCTAAGTCCAGCACTTTCTCCATCCAGAATTTCCTCGCTCCCTTTTTTGGTAAATGGCCTTGAAAACTGCAGGGGCTCCATCAATATACACTAATCCCGCATAAAAATATCTCTGGTGTAAACCTTGCTTTTCACGTCGTCCAACCGGGCATCATATCGATTCGCAAGAATCACATCGCAAGATTGCTTGAACTTATCCAAATCATTTACGATTCTGTTTCCATAAAACATGGTTCCGTCTTTCAGCGTCGGTTCATAGATATAAATTTTCATCCCTTTTTCCCGTATTCGCTTCATTATGCCTTGAATGGACGAATTGCGGAAATTATCGGAATCGCTTTTCATTGTGAGACGGTATACGCCTACAGCGCAGTTCTCTTTAACCATTTCATTGTCTGCGTTGTATGCGCCGGCAAGCTGCAGCACCCGCTCAGCGATAAAGTCCTTTCGTGTGCGATTGGATTCCACGATGGCAGACATCATGTTTTGGGGTACGTTGGAATAATTGGCCAGCAACTGTTTTGAATCCTTGGGCAGGCAGTATCCCCCGTAACCAAAAGAGGGATTGTTATAATCGGTGCCGATTCTGGGATCCAGACATACCCCGTCGATAATGGCTTTTGTATCCAGCCCTTTCACTTCTGCGTATGTATCTAATTCATTGAAATAGGCAACACGCAGCGCCAGATAAGTATTTGCAAAAAGCTTTACCGCCTCAGCCTCGGAATATCCCATAAACAAAGTCTCGATATTGTCCTTCAGCGCCGATTCCTGCAGTAAACCGGCGAACACCTTTGCGGCGCTCATCGATGCAGGGTTCTTTCTATCCGCACCCACAATGATCCGCGAAGGGTATAAGTTGTCATACAGAGCCTTTGACTCTCTTAGAAATTCAGGGCTAAAAAGGAGATTGCGGCAATTGTATTTTTGGCTTATGGATTCTGTATATCCTACCGGAACTGTCGATTTTATGACGATGACCGCAGTTGGATTACAATCCATGACGGCTTGTATCACTGCCTCCACGGAGGATGTGTCAAAAAAGTTTCTTTCCGGATCATAGTTGGTAGGCGCGGCTACTACCACATAATCGGCATCTCTATATGCGGTTTCACTGTCAAGAACGGCCGTCAGATGCAGATCTTTCTCGGCAAGAAATTTGTTGATATATTCATCTTCGATAGGCGACTGCCCTTTATTCAGTCGCTCTACTTTTTCGGGAACAATGTCCACAATAGTAACATGGTGATTTTGAGATAGCAATGTGGCTACTGATAACCCCACGTAGCCTATGCCTGCTACAGCAATCCTCATTTTTCTGCCTCCCTACAGCCGTTATGCCGGCGTCTTCACAAGTTGCTCTGACAACGGTCAGCTTGATGCCGCACAGATTTTCTCATGAACGCAAGCTTCATTCAGCTCTCTTTTCTTTGTCTCCACAGCAAGTACCATCAAGGAGATCACAAGCAAATAGTATGGTTCGGCCCATGAACCATAGCTCATGTTCTGGATTGTTATGCTTATAAATGACGCACCAAGCATTCGCATTTTCAGATCGCCTGAATACATACATGCCAGACAATACTTATAAAATAGAACCACATAAATCAATGCGATCATTATGATAGCAGGATATCCGCCGGAATATACCCAGAATCCGAGAGCGGTAGGATTGTTGAATTCCTGTTCTCTTCCGCTCCAGCCCAGACCATACCCCAACGGACTCTCGGATATCTTTTTAAAGATAGTTTCAAAATTGCTGTCATCCCGTATAAAGGCATTGCCATAACGGCTTTCCATTGCACTGCTTCGATTGATCATGCCCATGATCGCATTATTTTCATATGAATTTGCCTTGTCATACATTTCAGCCTCGCTCTGCGTAAATTGATACAAAAATCTTCCCAATACAATAAAGCAAATGGCTCCGCAGAGAACCAGAATGGTGGCATACACTTTTTTGGTTGGAGTAATCTCGTATTTCCTTTTATCGAACGCAGTGTGAAACACAAATAAGCTTGCACATCCTATGGCAAACGCAAGGTAACCGGCGCGGGAAAATGTAGCTAAAAAATTAAACATCAGCAGACCTTCATAGATCAAATATTTTTTTTCTCTTGTCTCCCTATACTTGGCATAAGTCCACAAAATAGGGGCGATCAGGAAAATCCCCAGCTTTGACGGTTCACGAAAAAAACTGGTAGTCCGCAAAAACTGTGAATTGCCAAAATAATTGATGGCGTCTCCATAGCCTAAAATGCCAAAGGATTGCTTATTGCCTCCAATGGTCTCGTAATATATTTGTTTTGGCTCGACACAGTTAAACCAGACAAGAAAAAACAAAACAATGCACTGCAACGAAATCAATATACTGATGAATAAATAGATATTCATATAAGTTTCAATGGTTTTTTGTCTATGTTCCGAAGTCGACAACACAAAAAACAATAGCATGAAGTATAGCAGCACCTTGCACAGCTGTACAAAGCCATAGACATCTTGCTGAAATCCTGCCCCCAAAGCGGTGGTTGATAATAGCAGGAGATACATGGCCATAATCATCTTGGTGCTATCATACAGTTTCAGGCGCCCGGCAAATGCGACAATGCAAGCCATCGTCAAAAAATTGGCAGCATACCGTATATCAGAATTTCTGAAAAGAATCATGCTATTAAGGCATATATATATCCAAATAAATATACAGAGCATCAAGTTACGGGTTATTTTTACCGGTTTTAGCTTCATAATAATATATACCTCATACCGCTGCGATGGTTTTTGATTTCCTGCACAATATGCATCAAATATCTTTCAGCACTTTTACTGCTTCCACAGGCCATTTTAAACACGCCTTGAAGGCCTCCCAGTATTTTTTCCTATGAAGCATGTTTTGGAAAAGAGAGTAGTGTATTATTGCAATTTGTCTTTCTGCCAATAGGGCAGCTCGGCGTCCGGAGCATTCCCTTTTCAGCAAATGGGCATATTTTTTGTATATCTTTAACAGGCATTCGTACCTTAGCTTGTTGTTTTGCGAAATGCTTCCGCTGTGAATGGCGTATTCTTCAAATACCTCCGGAATGATGATGAAGCTTCCCTCCCTTGACAGGCGCAGCCATAAGTCATAGTCTTGTGCGGATCTCAATTCTTCATTAAATGCCCCGACACGCTGGAGGATTTCTTTTTTTGCGCAGACACTGCTGGTTGACAGAAAATTGCCTTTATACAGCTGGACAAATACCGACTCATCCTGGCTGAGGCGCTCATGCAGCTTAAGCTCCCTTTCGCTTCCGTCCTCATATTTTTCGCATATATCATTTGATACCATGATTGCATCGGGATTCTGCTCGATTGTTTCGATAGCTCTTTGTATCCGCTGTTCTCTCCAGACGTCGTCGCTGTCCAAAAATGCGATCCATGTGCCGGAGGCGTTTCTGATTCCTACATTTCTGGCAGCTCCGGGCCCGCAATTTTTCTGCTGGAATATTTTTATGAAGCCTGCTGGAAATTTTTCCTTTTCGCGCTGCAGAAACGCCTGCGTGCCATCGCTGGATCCGTCGTCAACAATGATGATTTCGTAGGGCAATATGGTCTGCGCATATACATGCTTCAACGTATTTTCCAGATATCCCATAGAATTGTAGCAAGGCATAACTACAGATATCAAAATATCATTGCTCATATATCCTTCTCCAATCTATTTCATCCGCAGAGCTGTACGCATTATCTATATGTACCCGCATATACATTTCCAAAGTAAATAGAAGATAAGTCTTGTGAAAACCCTTTTTCAATGCGGTATCCTGCTGCAGATATTTTAAAATTGCTTTAAGATCAAAAATCTTCCGTTCCAGACATCGGGAACTTGTCAATACATTCAGCATGATCCTGCCGAAATCCCCGTGACACCAACTTGATACCGGAGCATTAAAGCCTTGTTTCGGCAGATGGATCAGCTCTGTGGGCAGGCAGTCTTCGGCAATCTCCTTCAACAGCGCTTTTCTTGCGCCTTCTGGAGCTTTTACCCCAGACGGGATCCCTAAAGCATACTCTACTAATTTGTGATCCAAAAACGGAACCCTGCTTTCCACAGAATGGATCATCGATGTGCGGTCTGCCAGCAAGAGCAGATCATCGCACAAATATGCCTTCAAATCAGTATATAAACACTTATTCAAATCGTCGCCGGAAAAGCGGTCGTAGTAATCTTTGACTTGTTCGCTTTTGGATTCGGAATCGTACTGCTTGTCCAAAAGACTGTCAATCTGATGCGTGGACCATACTGTCTTATGTCCTAAGTAATGAGTGTATCTATCATTGCAATAGGATATGGAACGAATCAATTTGTCCGAAAGATCCGGATGGATGTATTTCAGAATCTTTGCGCCGGCTTTTATGATCCTGGGGTATTTATGGAGCTTTTTTTCCACCTCGCTTTCAAAATAGTACGTGTATCCGGCAAAAAGCTCATCGCCTCCGGCGCCGCTGAGAACAACTTTGATCCCATCATCGGCAGCCAGTTCGTTTATGATATAGTTTGGAAGCAGACCGGAATCCCCCAGCGGTTCATCACATGCCCACATCAATCGGGGAAACAATTCTTTCATTCTATCCGCATCTACGGTATAGCAGTGGTGTTCTGTCCCATATTTGTCTGCCACTAATTTCGCCATAGCGCTTTCGTCAAAATCTGCGTCCTCAAAGCGCAGTGTGTACGTCTGTACTTTGTCCGAACAGGCAGCCGCCCTTGCCGCTATAAGTCCCGAATCGATCCCCCCGGACAGAAAAATCCCAATGGGGACATCGCTTCTCATATGCAGCTGTACAGATTCGTCAAAAATCTCCATAAGCTCTTTGGACATCTCGGCTTTTGATCTCGGATTTGTCTCTATTTGATCACAGTCCCAATACTTATGGATGGAGAAGCCTTTCTGGTCTGTCTCGATATAATGGCCGGGCTCTAATTTGTGTATATCCTTGAATATGGTATGGGGCGCAAGCACATATCCGAATCTAAGAAAACAATGCAGGCCAATCGGCGAAAGGTCTTTGGTCACAAAGGGCATTTGCAGGAGCGGCTTTATTTCCGAGGCAAACCCAAAACCATCCTCTGTCTTGGAATAATATAAAGGTTTGATCCCTATCCGATCTCTGATCAGATACAGCTTCTCCAGCCTTTTATCCCATAGCACGATTGCGAACATCCCTCTCAAATGGTCCAGCATTTTTATGCCATATTCCTCATATAGATGCACGATGACCTCTGTATCGCTTTGGCTATGGAAAACATGGCCCCTTGCCTTCAGGCTTTCGGCCAGTTCAAGATAATTGTAGATTTCTCCATTTTGCACGACAACGATAGATTTGTCTTCGTTGAATATGGGCTGTGTTCCGTTGTCCAAATCGATGATGGATAATCTTGCAAAAGCGATAGAGCCGGTCATTCCATCCTCTATGGTATGGATTCTTTGGGAGTCAGGCCCTCTATGTCTGATCAAGCTCAGATATTGCTCCATAGTTTCGCTGGATATCAGCCCGCCTTTATTGAATATTCCAACAAATCCGCACATTTTCATTCCTCACACTTGATTATGGTCTCGCACTCCCAGGGGAGCTCTGCAGTTTCGTTAAAGCAGAGCGTGGAAATATCATACTCTTTTCCGTATTGATCCGATGCTTTTGCAAGATAACTGTCGCTGCCGCGCAGCACATTCACACAATTGGATTTTACAGAACAGCATATGCTATAGGTATGTTCCTTTACCTGAAAGCAATACTTGTGGCCGTTCGGCTCCAGCTCATATGGAAGATGATACATCATGACGATCTTGTGCCTTGACCTGCCGTCCACATAATCTCTGATGATCACCTGCTTTTCCTGAAAAAGAATGTTTCGCTCCCAGATGCCAACCCCGTTTTTTCGCATATAACCATAATTTTTGATTGCAATACCGTCTTCCGAAACGGAAATGCTGGGTGGATTCAGGAGCTGGCTGCGCAGAAACTCCTCGCTGTACATGCTTCTTGATTCAATGCATGGCGACATATCGTCCACGCAAACCAGGCTATGCCCATACCATTGCTTTCCCCTGCTTCCGAAGTTCTCCTGATTGTACTGACGTCTGCCGGTATCGATTATAATTTTTTCGCCCTTATGGTAGAGCAGAATTCCTCCGGTATCCTGATGTGTATGCCCTAATAAGTACAGATAGTTTTTGCTGTTTACATGTGCATAGCATAGCCAATCAGAATATTGGAGCTTTGTCCAGTCCTGGCAAGTACAGGTTTGATTGCTTTTTGGCAAAGCTCCTTTCTCCCAAGGCGTCAAGGAAATCATTTTGCCGAACAGGCTATGCCATCCCGGAGCTTCCGGAGGCAAAAAACTTGACTGGCCATAAAAGACCATGTCTGCAACATATGGCACGCCCATCAGCCACCTGGGCGGACAATCAGGAGATATGTCGCCTATCAGCGGAATGTCCCACGATCCGTCCTTGTTCTGATGCATAAAATACTTGCATCCGCCCATCAATCTTTCCGCAATAGGATGCAGTGTCCGGGCCGCCTTTTCATGATGATAGATGGCTGCGAAAATAAAGGCCTCCAGATAATTTCTTCCAACCAGAAACTGGTAGTGTGTTGAGCCTTCCCTTAGAAAAAGGTCATCCACAATGATTCTGTCTGCTTCGTTTTGCAGTATATTCAGTCCCAAATCCATGAAGAAATCATTCTGCAGAACCAGGCCGCCAATGAACAAGCCTCTACCGGAATTACTAAGATGATTTCCTGTAAATATTTCTCCGTTATACTCTAAATGCTGCGAAATATAGATGAGCTGCCTGGTAAGGGCAGTCTCTATTTTCTTGTCCTTTATATTGGCCCCGCTGGTTGCCAAAAGACAGTAGATCCAATTAAGGGTTCTTTCAACAACGGTATAGGTCTGCCAGACTTCATAATGCTGCCCTTTTCTTGCCTCTATTTTTCCTTCAGGCATATTATGGTCGATCCAGCCATGGATTGTATCAACAAAAAAAGCATTGGAAGCCTGAAGGTTGTTTTGATAATCCAAGTCATAGATCAGCGCCTGAAACATCCAGGCAAATCTGTGCAATGCCGCAACATCCTCTCCGTCGGAATAGACAATGTCCCAATTGATCCGTTCGTTCCTCGCCGTGCCCAATGGCAGGGACGCCAATCTGAGCATACCGTAATAGGAATAGTCTGTGTTATGGCCGGAGCAGCTGCACATGGAGATTTCATTTTTTATAGTTCCGTCCGTGTTTTCAAAGGCGGGTGCTGCGACCTCGACGGCATAAGGATTTGCCGCCAGGCTATACCTCCCCCACAGTTTTGAAATGAATCTTTTGAGTTCCGCCGGATGCAGAAGCAAATATTTGAAATAGCTGATCAAATCTCTGTTGGTTTTTATGGACGCCATTTTCTTTTTACCTCAAAGCATGTTTCTCTCGGGATGATCACCCCACGAATTCGCCAATGAATTCACAATATTCACAGCCTGTCCCCATTTTGAATTCTGCAATTCCCTGTGTATGGACAAAATCCATTCCGCCTAGATCAAACCATCGAAATCCCTTTTTTTTCAGATTTTTTATGGCTTCCCACAAAAGCAGCTTGCTTAGATTCAAGCGATATCCTTTTTCGCTGTTCCACCCAATATAATAGGTTGCGCTGGTTCCGTGAAGCGCCACCATGATAAAGGCCAGTATGCCATTGTCTTTTTCCGCCACAGAATATCCGCAAAGGGCCTGCCGGCAAATCAACGCTCTGGTTAGTTCATCTCCGGAGTCGTTATACTGTTTCTCTTTTTTATGCTGTATATGCAGCTTCAGCAGCTGTTCCAGAGTTTCTGCCCTTTGAGTGACGTCTATGACGAAACCATTCGATTCAGCCGCTTTCAGCTGATTCCGCCATTTGCTGTCCAATTGTTTCCGCAGCGCCTCTTCCGTATCCCCCAGCGCTAAATATCCCGTACTGAAAAATTGCTTCCTGTATTTCAGCCCGTTTTGAAGCATCAGCGTGAAGCCGGCTCCGGAACGCCTTTCATGAGGCGCAAAGAACAGCAGCTTTCCGCATCCGGTAAACTTCTTTATCACTGCCCGGTATATACCGGATTGAATATCTCCGGCAAGGGGCATGAGCCATAGGATCCCTTGATTGATGCGGTAAACAGAAAGCACTTTTCGCTTTTTCAATACCATAAAGCAAGCGGCCTCTTTGCCGTCCCTGGATACCACGTAATATTCGGGAATCCACTTTTGCGTTTCTTCTTTCGCCATTCCATATACGCTTGACTGCAGCAGCGGGAATACTCCTTCTGCTTTTTCGCATGCCACATCGTACTCTTTTTGCCCGACTTTTTTCAGGCTCGGCGCCTCCGGGCAAACAATAGATGTGTCCCTCAGTTTTCTTGCCAGTTTATTGGGATCCAGATTGTCGTGTACCGCTATGGCCACGACCTCCTGCGCTAATGTGTGCGCCTGCGAGCTTTCGGGGATCTCAGGGGAGAGTAAGGGCCATGTCGAGACGATCCGCCCGATTCCTGAAAAACGGTCCCTCAGTTTTTTCCTCGCTTCGCTATCTGAGATGCGCACTGCAGCCATGTAAGGAATGGTCGAACAATCCCCGATCAGCGGATTTGCTCCATAGACCCTTTTGCAAAAATCCAGTATATAAAGATTGTTTTCCTTTCGGCGTTCCCCAAGTTCCCACAACTGCTCTTTTGTGAGCCCCATCAAAATACGTTTGCTATAGGAACTGATTTGCTGCGGCTTTTCTTTTCTGCACCCAAGGGTCTGCTGGGCGGAATTGCGTTTTATAGGGGGGAGGATTTTCAGCAGGAGCCTTTTGCACTTCCATATAAACAGCATACTGTCTGAAAGCATTGGCTGAGGATCCAAACTTTGAAACAGCTTTATCAGAGACGTTTTTTCCGCACCAAAGTGATTTTTGTTCCCGATCACGAGAATTGCCCCGTCGGGAAGTCCCAATAGCTTCCATGGACTAAACAATATAAAATCGCTTTGCTGCCCGATTCGCTTGTCCGGAGCCAGAACATGCACAGCATCTTCTATCAATACGGCATTATGCTGCCGGCAGAAAACAGACACATCATTTGCGCCCGATATATGCCCCCAGTAATGCACAAACAGAAATATGTCCGGCTCTTTTTGCTTTGCAAGTGTCTTGCAAGCTTTCATGTCAGGCAGCAGCGACTGGTTGACAGGATAGTATATGACATCTGCGTCATTATCAATTTGAAAAAGTGTATCGTAGCAATAGTACTCCGGAACAAAAAGCACTGGCTTTTCTTTATGAAAAACTTGTTTTGACCATTCGATGATGAGTCTTAGCGAATCACATGAACGATGCAGTAAAAGTTCGTCTGCGCCCATATCGGCCCAAACTGTATGGGAATTTTCTTTTGATATCTCCTTGCCTGAAGCCATCAGCCATTTTAGCGGAGGATTTTTTGCCAATGTAATCATGCCATGCCCCCTGAATTTCTCTTCGCTCATCCGCCGTGCGTTATAGAATTGACACGTTTTCTTTTACGGGTGAATTTATAGTCTAACATTCCGCAAATTTGAAATTTGGCTAATGCAATAGACCAGCCATCTTCCACATTTGTGCGCTGTATATGGAATCTGTCTGTCTCTTTCGTTACGGGTTTTGAATTGGTCATGAATCCATATTGATACCCGGCTTTTTCAATCATGACTTGTGCATTTAAGGTATATGTATATTCCTCCCCGCCACACCAGCAGAAGATGGGGACTGGTATTCCCAAGAGCGCTTCCAGTTTGTCCTTTGCGGATACAATCTCATATTCCAATGTGCTGCGATCGTCTTTGATGTTCATGCGATGATGAGTGCTTGTATGACATCCGATTATGTGTCCTTCATCTATCAGTTCCCTTAATTGCTCTGCATTCATGTATCCCTTGGTGCCGATCAGGTCGGAAGACACCATAAAGTATCCTGTCATATTCATTTCGTTGAGCACCGCTCTTCCATGCTCATAATTGCCGATCAGTCCATCATCGAATGTCAGCATGATTCCGGGCTTATCTCCGTCTAGTACTCCTTTGCATAAAAAAGCCTCAAACTCCCCGAAAGTCACATTATGATAATGGCGCTTGAACCATACCAGCTGTTTTCTGAAATTTGCAATGTTGTCTTGCTTTGTATCATGGTAATTGATGATTCGTATATATGCATTTCCGTATTTTCTGTGTTCCAACCATAAAAGAAGGTTCGATATTCCGCACAGATTAAAAACAAATGCCATGATCCTTTTGATTAAAAAACCCATTCTATTATCTCATTTCTTTGATTATATGAAGCAACTGGCGCATTCCGCGGTTTTTCTGATCGTCAATGCGATAATTCCCCTTGTTCTCATCCCTCATTGCAAGCCCCATTGCTCTGGCCAGATCATCGGGACTGTTCTGTGCGATATATGCGCGATTATAACAGCTGGTCTTTATCTGGTCTCTGACATAGGGCATATCTAATGCCACCACCACTGTTTGACAAGCCATGGCTTCCAAAATCGGCATCCCGAAAGATTCCAGTCTGGATGTGATAATCAATCCATACTGTTGGTATTTTTCCAGAATGGATTGTCTGTCCTGGTATCCGATCAGCTTAATTCCTTTAGTGGACTTGGCCATATTCAGGATCTTTCGGGCATATGGGTTCTCGGTTCCTGAAATTGTAAACAATATCTCGATGCTTTCCCCTTTTCGTTCCATTTCTTCAACGGCCTCTACAATGATTTCCATGTTCTTGTAAACCAGCGCTGACGACGGATAGATAAATCCCTTTATGCCGCACTTGGCTCTATTGGGGGCCGCATTTATTTTGATCTCCGGTTCGCATACATAAATTCGGTTTTCCGGAAAGTACCTGCCCAGCTGCTCTTTCACAGATTGCCCTTGCACAACAATGGCAGCAGTTTTTTTCCATGAATGCCTTATATAGGGGGCAAGCAATTTGCTGTAAACGGCATAAATGCGCTCCGACTTCTTCCGGAATGAAAAGCGGTAATTGTTCTGTATCAGTAGAACGTTATGAAAATATACGATCTGCCTTATGCCGCCTTTCATAGGCAAGCCGTTATTCTGCATAGAAACAACCAAGTCTATTTTCAGGTTTTCCAGCAGCCGGGGAAACTTTGTATATTCCCACCATATACGATGGAGCCATGAGGTCTTGGTTTCAGGAAAACGGATATTATGCACATTGCCGCTTTCGTGGGTGCTGACGATGCTGGTAATAATGAACCATTCATGCTTCGCTTTTTCGTCTGCCGTCAAAGCCTCCACAAAGTCATTCAATACGGAAAGGGCGCCTCCCTTTTCTGCCGCCACATCGACAACTGCAACTCTCATATAATGTCCTCACAAATTCCTTCTAATTGCTTCCCGGCTCCGGCTCACCCATTAATGAGCGAAATGTGACATGATCGCACGGAAGGCCACCTCTGCTCCGTAGTGCTCCTCCAGATAGGCTCGTCCTGCCGTTCCCATAGCCTCCAAGCCGGTACAGTCTCTGATGCGCTCCAGCATCCTCGCCACATTGGATGCATTGTTGCTTTTGCACTCCCAGCCGAATCCGCCCTTCCGCACGGTTTTCCCCACATCGGTGCTCTCATCGACCACGGCGAGCACGGGGAGCCGGGCATCCATGTAGGACAATAGGCGGGAGGGGAAGTTGGGGATGGTGAACCGGAAGTCCAGAAACAGCAGGCCCACATGGCATATGTGCAGCAGGGAGTCATATTCTTTCTGGGGAACACAAGGCATTAGTTTGGCCTTGGTCAGATGGCTGCCCCGGATGGCGGCGTCCAGCTTCCCATATTCCGTCCCCGCCCCTGCGATCAGGATGAATATGCCCTCTATGGGCTCCGATGCCTTGAGGCACTGGATTATGAAATCCACCCTCTGGGGTTTTCCCAGGTTTCCCCCATATACAAAGACCACCGCATCCTGCGGAATCCCATATTTCCTTCTGAGCGCATCCTTTTCTGCCGGGCTGATGTCGCTTTTCTCCTTGGACGGCTCTATGCAGTTAGGGCAGATCTCCACCTTGGATGGAGGAATTTCCTTGTTGTGCCTTTGCAGGTACCTCATGTTCGCCTTGGACATGCATCCTATGAAGTCGGATGCTTCGTACAGCTTTTTCTCCTTCCTCCGGAAGTGCCGGTATAGGATCCCCTTGGCCCCTGACCGGGAGAGCATCCCCATGTCCACCGCATTCTGCGGGAAGATATCCTTCAGCATCAGATACGTGGCAGCGCCGTCCCGCCTCTTCACGTATGCCACGGCCTTAAGGAGGGTAATTGGGGGAGTAGGATATATCACAAGGTCGAAGCGTATCTGCGCAAAATATTTCCTTATTGCGGCGATGAACTTCCCCTCCAAGGTAAGGGTGGAGATTCCCTTCTCGATGGTGTTCGTCTTCTGGATGTTGCCGATCCGGGGCTTCAGAATCCACACAGAGTCCTCCGGTCGCAGGTACCTTGTACCCTTGCATTTCCTCCGCTCCGTCGGGGAGACGACATATATGGCATGTCCCTCGCTATGGAACTTTCTCAGAATGTCCGTATAGATGTTACGGACGCTTATGCTGTCAAAGTCCAGCAATGTCATGAACAAAATATTCATATTGTCCTCCCGGCAATTCCCGGAGAGCCGGAACGCCGCCCCTGTCATGGGCTTTGGATCAGCTTCGCCGGCACGCCTACATAGATGCCGGAATCGCGTAGATCTCTTACCACCACAGCTCCTGCGCCAACGGTTATGTCTCCGTCAACGGAGATGTTGTTGATGACTGTCGCCCCTGCGCCGATCCATGTGCCGTCACCGATGCGAACGTTTCCCGCAAGATGCGCCCCGACGGCTATATGAGCATAATCGCCCACAATGCAGTCATGATCCACGGAAGCGCATGTATTCACGATACTTCCCTTGCCGATCCTTGCATCAGCGTTGATGACGGCACCCGCCATCACGGCAGTTCCGGGAGCTATCTCTACCCCGGAACCCACCATGGCATGGGGATGAACCAGAACAGGAATCTTGGCCCCTTCCTTTAGGAGCTGTTCCATGATTCTCTTTCTCGTTGCGGCACTTCCCACTGCCACGAAGATGTCGCTTGACAACAGATACTCCCCGACCTTTGAGCAGTCTCCGGCTACCGGGATCCATGCCGCCTCCTGGATGGCAGGATCATCATCAAGGAAGAGGAAACTGTGATACCGGCCGGACCGTCTGGCAATATCGGCGACCACCTTTCCGTGTCCTCCTGCCCCGATGATCACGAGCTGATCGTGCCAATTGGGGAGGCTGCCGCAGCTTCCTTTCATTTTGGTTGCGTCAGCCATGTCTGGGGTACTCCGTTTTTTCCCCTTCGCTCCCCATGAAGATCTCCATGGTGGCAGAAGTGCTGCTGTTGATTCCCATCCTCTTCAGGACTGCCAGCACTGTCCTCGCAATGATCCTTGCATCGCCGCAGAAGGTGATTTTCTTGATATATTCTAAATCGTTCTGGAATTTTTCGTCCCAGGATATGCCGTTCCTGCCGGACACCTGAGCCAGCCCGGTCAGCCCCGGTCTAACGTCATGCCGCCTTTTCTGCAGGCTGTTGTATCTTGGCAGATACTCCGGCAGCAGCGGGCGGGGATCCACGATGGCCATCTCTCCGCACAGAATGTTCCACAGCTCCGGCAGCTCGTCCAGAGACGTGGATCTGAGAAAGCTTCCGAAGGCCGTGAGGCATTGCTTGTCCGGCAAAAGTTCCCCGTCTGCGCCCCGGGCATCCGTCATCGTGCGGAATTTACGTATCTTGAAAAGCTTCTCACCAAGCCCTGGACGTGCCTGCTCAAATAGTATAGGTGTGCCGAGCCTGCTTCTCACCAGTGCGCCGATCATGAGCATCAGCGGAGACAGCACGATCAATGCCGTCCCGCTCAGCGCTGCGTCAAGCGGGCGCTTGATGCAGGCCTCATATGGGCCATATGGGACATGGCGTCCTTCTTTTCTTGCCGCCTCTTGTCTGGACTTTGTTATATGGCAGACTGCCGCCCCCGCTATGGCTCCGCATGCCGCCAGCAGGGGCAGTGTGCTCCTCTTCATCCGCATTACCCCCTACCGGAAGCAGCGGCGGATCACTTCCATCACCGTCTCCTGCTGCTCCTCCGTCATCTTGTTGTCGCTTGGCAGGCACAGCCCACGCTCAAAGATGTCCCCGCTCACGTCTGGCATCTCGGTCCCCTCGCTATAGGCGTTCGACCTCGCTCTCCCGTTCCCGGCTCTGGTGACGAAACCGTTGTTCCGGTACATGCTCTGCAGGTGCATGGGCTTCCATATGGGCCGCCCCTCAGCGTTGAAGCTGCCCAGGGCCTCTAGGATCTCCGTGGGGCAGGACTTTCCCGGGGTACGCATGTATGTCGCCGCTCTATCGGACCGCTGGGTCTCGCACATATGCTTCTGGTCTATCAGCAGGCAGCTCAGCCAGTGGTTTGGCCTTGAGCCGCTGCCCACGGGGTTCATCCCGGCCGGAAGGCCAGCCAGCCCTTCCTTGTATCTTTTGTATATTCTTGTCTTGCCGTCGATGTGCTCCTGAAGGTGCGGGAGCTGCCCCCTGACGGCCCCGGCCACTACGTTGCTGATCCGGTAGTTGTACCCCAGCTCCTCGTGCTGGTACCACGGGGCGCTCTCCCTGCTCTGGGTGGACCACTTGCGGGCCTTGTCCGCGCTGTATGCATCGTTGCACAGCAGCATCCCCCCCGAGCTGCCGGTGATGATCTTGTTCCCGTTGAAGCTGATTATGCCGTAGTCGCCAAACGAGCCGGTCTGCCTGCCGCCCGCCGCCGCCCCCAGAGACTCTGCAGCATCCTCTATCAGGAGCGCCCCGTGCGCCCTGCACACGGAGCCTATCTCCTCTATCTTGGCGGGCGTCCCGTAGAGGTGAACCAGAACCACCAGCCTGACGTCCGGATAGAGCCGGAAGGCGTTCTCCAACGCCTGAGGATCCATGTTCCAGGTCTCGTATTCCGAGTCTATGAACACCGGCTCGCCGCCCTCGTACGCGATGGGGTTCACCGTGGCGGCAAACGTCAGGTCCTGGCAGAACACCCGCCTGCCCAGCAGCGACCCGCCCGGGCCCAGCCCGCCCGGGGTGGATATGCCCGTGGAGCTGCCGTAGAGCCGCTGGGCGGCCAGCTTCACCGCCAGGTGCAGGGCGGCCGTCCCGCAGGACAAGGCAACGGCGTGCTCCACACCCACAAGCCTGCTGACCTCCTGCTCGATGCTGTCGATGTTCTCCCCCACCGTGGTCATCCACCCGGAGTCGTACGCCCTTTTCATGTACTCAAGCTCTTCTCCATGCATGGTGGAGGAAGATAGCAATGCCTTCCTCTCCAGCGGGTCTATGGAAGTGAACCTTGGATCGCTTATATAGTCATGCATAAAATACCCTCTCTTACCGCCTTCCCACTTTCGCATATCCGGTACGCCCAGTCTCCCGGAGCTTGTATCTTCCTGCTCATCCCTAACCTCCAGTCATGTCCATGGCGGCAGGATGTCGGGCCCTGCACCGGCCCGGCTCACTCCGCCAGCATCTCTTCCATCCGCGCCATCAGCCCGTCCTTCCCGAAGTGCTCCCTGCAGTAGCACAGCGCGTTCCGGGACATGTCGGACAGCCGCTCCGGGCCCCCATGGGCC
>OFFJ01000092.1_pt1 | contig 68322 bp, 97 predicted proteins | sample 1521261 | NCBI WGS metagenome assembly OFFJ01 (sample SAMEA3504122, study PRJEB24116) | mouse gut metagenome | biome: mouse gut; feature: mouse-associated habitat; material: faeces | place: Denmark | collected 2011 | reverse complement strand
CCGCCGCTACGAACCGCTGCCATCATGTCTTGAAAGTCTGGACGCTCGGTGTTCTTACCACTGTAACCCTTATCCCTGAACACCCTGTGCGGGCGATTGCCGACTTCTCGCAGACACAGCTCAATCTGGCTTTCTATGGAAATGCTGTCCTCTTTGTCTACCGATTGTCGTGCATAGATTAAATCTTCCATTATGACCTCCGTGTTGCTCTCTGTTGGTATTTGCTAAAGACGGCATAGAGGGCTTTCTCAATTTGAGCTTTGCGTTCCTCACGGTCGTCTCTATGTATGATGGGGGTCAGGTTAATGATGGTGTAGACTTCACCGCCATAGACAGCGTTCGTGCGCTGCTCTTCGTATTTTGGAATATAAATCACCTTCTTTTGGGTATAAAAATAGGGCGGTGACGAGCTATCATGCCCGTCCCGCCCTTGTTTTTTGGTCAGTCGTCGAGAATGGCAATGATACCATACAAGACCAACACGATGATAATGGAAATCCAGATGGGCGACAGTACCCACAGCCAGCTCCATGTGATGACGCCCAAGAGCTTCAGGACAATGAAGATGATTGCCAGCACATCACAAACGCCAAGACTGGCAGATTTCTTGTTGCTCATTGTATGTATCCTCCACTACTTCCCAGTGGAACCCCAGCCGCCATTCCTTACGCCGTCAGCGGCATCGGAGTATGTAATCCCGAATGGGACAAAGATGGTCTGCACAAAGCGGTCTCCCGCCTTGATTTCCAACACCTTCTCCTGTCTGCTGTCGTTCGTAATCTTGGCAAAAATGTGTCCCTCGTTATCGGAGTTGTAGTAATCGCTGTCGATGACGCCGATGGTATTATCGAGCTGCATACGATACTTGGTGCCAAGCCCGCTTCGGGGAGCGCAGCACAGCCACCAGCCCTCGTCAATCTTGACCCGAATACCAGTCGGGATTTTTGCTGAGGCGCCGGGAGCCAGCACAACGCTGACGGGCGACATGAAGTCGTACCCGGCAGAGCCGACCGTTGACCTCTTGGGAATGTCGATGAGGTCGTACATCATCCTGGCCTCAGTCTCACCGATACCAAACTCGTCTTTTATTGCCTCATAGAACTGCTCGAAGCTGACTTTTTCAAATTCTCCTACTCGCTGCATTTAATTCTCCTTTGCTTCTGTGCCTGTGGCGTAGTTAATAGTTATCCCATCCCTCCACCATGTGGGCGGAGCATATGGTGTATTTAGCGGCACACTGGGATAATAAATTGTGTCATCGTCTTCAGTAGTTTCCGTGACAGTCATCTTTATCATCTTGCCGTTTTCATCGTACTCATAGACCGTTTCTTTAATGGTTCTCTTTATCATATTCACACCTCTTTTGTTTTGATGTAAAGTCCGCAGTGACACATACCCTCGTCCATCTCCCGGAACTCTTTGCACATACACTTTGTGTCTGCGTTCTTGACAAGGGAACATGGGCAGTAGCCAGAGTTGGCCTTGAGCTGGTCTTTGATTTCCTTGACATATTCTTTGTCCGGGTTGAGGGAAATCTTTGCTTTCATACCTTGGCCTCCTCACGGAGGTCGCTCAGGAAAGACTCGACGGCCTCCAGCTCGTCTTCGGTCAAGTCTTGCATGAGTATGTAGTCATTGTGGCGGATGAAGCCCATTTGCCGTAGGAAGTTGTTGAACGCCTCACCCATATCGTTGAGTTCGCCTCCATCCTCATAATCGGAAGGCATGAAGGTGGACTTGGCCTCGTAGTGGTCACCAAACTCGTTGGTGTACTCGAAACCAATGGTGACTTTGTTTTCCATCAGCTAATCCTTTCTGCGAACTGGTTGTCTGAAGCGAGCGTCACGCCCAGCACCTCGTCGTATACTGGCGTACTGTTCGGGACGTATCGGCCAAACTTAATGATGATGTTCTTGTATGAGGACAGGGCTTTTACCTGTTCCTCAATTTCTTGTGGGTAGTAGCCTGTGTATATAACCACATCGTCTTGGCAGGCATAAACAATGCGAAGAGCGTGAATGAACTCCTCCATTTCAGCGAACTGCTCGAATGGCTCAAGGCCGCCAAAGACAATCGCATTGGTCAGCTTGTTTTTGAGGTATCTATTGCACAGGTCAAAGTCGCTTACCTCGATGGGGGCGCCGGAGCGCCACCCATCGTTTTGGCAAACGGACAGTGGGATACCTGCCTCAAGACAGCATTTACCGCCGCAGGAGATTGTTCCGATGAACATAGCGGGCTTCTTATAATTGGTGAAGTCCTCCTCAACGATAGTCTTTACTCTCATTCCATCAATGCCTCCGCATAGCTGTACCACTGGCGGGTAGTGAACTCACGGAAGCGGTCTTTGGAGTACGCCCTGGATGGCACAAGGTAGCCGACGATACGCTGATATGTATCGAATACGGGTTCACCACAAACTGGGCAGTGGTCGGTTCCAACGAACCCATGGTGATTCTTGCACTCATTGATGCGAGTGTTGAACGCAAAGTAAATGACGCCGGACAGCGCAATCTTGTTGAGCATATCCCACGCCGCATCGGTGCTTGGGAAGTTGGACTCCAGATTGATGTGGGCGATGCTGCCGCCGGAGCACTTCTCGTCCAGAATGGAGCATAGCCTGAGCTTTTCCTGAATGGTGCATTTAGCCGACAGAGGAATCCACTGGTTACTGTAGATGAACTTATCATTCATGTCGTACAGTGCATTATCCTTCTGGCATAGAATAACTGCGGCTCTCTCGGCTGGAACGCTCTCGATGTTGAAGGAATACTCATCAGTGAAGTTATCCTTCACCGAGTTGAGAACCTCAAAAATCTTAGATGCAAAAGCCACGCCCTCATCAGTGTAGCTGACGTAGCCAAACTCGTCCTTCTGTGTGTAGCCAAATGCCTCAATGACCTCATAAAGTCCGAGGATGCCCATGGTGCAATACTGTTTGTCCATTTCCACAGCTCCATCTTGGTAGTTTGGCAGGAGCCCCTTCTCCACATTGCGCTGGATGATGTGACGAACCGTGTCCAGAGCCTTACAGCAGAGCAGTGCACGCTTCTTCAACAGAGCAAGGTACTTCTTTTCATCGCAGTCTGTTTCCAGGGCGATACGCATAAGGTTGATGGTATTGACCTTCACCGAGCCAATGGATAGTGCTGTGCCGCCAATGGAGTTAATAAAGGCGTTCAACTTCCGTGTATCAGACAACAGGCGGCAGCAGTTGCTCAGAGTACCTACATCACTGCTCATGAAGAAGTTGCTGTCATTCCAATCGCAGTTGTGGTCGCTGCACCACCGAGCAAACTCCTTGTCCACGAACACATCGTAGTTCTTGGTGCGAATCATTTCCTCGGCTTCCTCTGGAGTGATGTCATCACGCTTGAGCAAGCTGTATGTCAGCACCGGGAAGGTGAACATATTCTCGCTCCGAATCTGCGAAACGACCTCCATGAACACCCTTTGATGCTCAATAAGCCCCTCAACGTTGTCGATGACGAAAGAGCCGTCGGGATACTGGACACCGCCGAACAGAGACTCAATGTAGTTGCGGTCAAAGATGGAAACATTGACAAAAGCGGTCTGGTCAATGCGCATGAAAGGCTGGTTCAGACGGTAGATGAACTTCTGGAAGCACTGACGGATGTAATAATCCTGGTCTTTGATGATGTGGCCGCTCTCGCAGTCCTTTTTCCAGAAGTAGTACGTCCAAACAAGCACGTTGGGGATGCCAACAGCGCCGGAACTACGGTTGCTCATGTAGCTGATGTACTCGATAACATCATCCATGAAGGTTGTCAGGTGCTTTGGGGATTGATTGTTGTAGTTTTTCAAGAAGAACAGCCCCTCTGTTGCCAGCCTTGTCAGGTCGTAGGCATAGCAATAGGGGATATAGGTTGCTGTGGAGGCATCGTGGAGGTAAAAACCGCCGTTGTACTCCGTTTCAAGCCACTCACGGGCTGTTCTAAGGTTGTACCGCTTCTTGATTTCGTAGAAAATCTTGTTGAACGCAAAGAGTTTGTCGTGTGATTTCCCCTTTTCGTTCAGAAGGCTGCGGATGTCCTTGTTGGAGGCATTGGCGTTGGCATCAATGGTCACGTCTGCCACGTTTTTGTCGATAAAACCGTCGATAAAGTCAGAAAAATTGAGCTGTGTCTCGTGAAAACCGTTCAACAGCTCAAAATCTTCGCCATATCGGTCACTCAGAGCGGCCATTGCCTTCTCGAAGTCTCGGTTCATTTTAATTGGAATGTTCATGTCATGCCTCCTTTGATGGATTCTGGTTGACCCATTCGATTGCCTTGGTAAAGGGGAGCAAATCCCCGTCAACCGAGAGAATAGGCACCTGAGTGATGCCGAGAGAGAGCATTTCCTCTACGGAACTGTTCACCGCATACGAAATGCCATTGTTGTCCAGCTTCTGCTTGAGCACTTTACACCTTGGACAGCCTGTTGAATACAAAACTACATTCATTCGTCTATGTAACTCCTCCTCTCCACTTAAATCAGACAGGACAGCGTACTGCGTGATAAGCTCATACACCTCGTTCCAATCTGTTACCCGGTGCATACCGTTTTCCTCGGCGTTATAGCCTCGGTTGTGCGGCGAATCCATCAGGATTTTCAAGTAATCTCCGCCTTCAAGATTGTGTACACCATCATCAACCAGCACATCGCCACGAACCAACTGCTTGTGGTGAGTAACAATGACATCATCCCACTTTAGGAACGGAAAATACTTGAATAACACATCGGTCATCTTGACCGACAGGGTTTCGTGCGAAGAACTTGTAACGATATAGACCGTATGCCCGTCTGCGATTAACTGCTGGAGCACGTCTGCTGCGCCGTCAATAGGCTGAACCGTTCTCCAAAAGTCGTCGCTATAAATTGGGGCAAACACTTGCGGCTTTGTGAGGGTTGGGAAGAACTTTGAAACATCCCAGTCTGTGATACTGTCCTTCTGGACAGACAGCCCATACTGTCCGTTCAAAGCTGCAACCCAAGCACCCAACAAATCCTCAAGAACGTCATCCATATCGACTAACACTGTCAGACGTTTCATCGGTTACTCCTTTTTTTCTATAATTCGTCAAAGGACACCTGATGGTGCCCATTAAAGTTTGTCAGCCAATCCGATAGCCTCATGGTCAACTCTCCCATGTTGCCTGGATTGCTTATGTAATAGTCTGGCTTGACCCCGTCCAGTGCCGTCTCAGACGGATGTGCCTGTTGCTCCGGCGTCAGAGGGCTGACAAAGTTTTCCCTGACCACCCGGAGATGCGTGGTATTGAGACCAGCATTTTTCAGACACTCGATTTCGTTTGGGAACCGGCAGTCAGGAATCAGTACGAAGTCCCAATCGTCTGGGAACAATGCCAGCACATCTGTCACAAAGTCTACCCAGAAGTCAGGGCGCTTCTGACGAATGATGTCTGTGCCAACGTACTGTAAGATGTGTCGTCCGGCATCATCCTTCTCACCGTTCCAGCCGAAGAACGTGCGGCACATATACTTGAGAAGGTCTGCATAGTGAGTGATGAGAACCCGGTAGCCATCGGCTTCCAGCATATTTTTGAGGATTTTGGCCGACGTATCTTTACCGTGCTGCGCTTTGCCTGAGATTGCGATTACCTGCATTTCTTGCCTCCTTTGACCTTGAGAATTTCACAAAGCTCTTGACCATTTCTTGAACGGTCATGCGTTTGTCCGGCGGGCGCCATCTGTGCTCGCCGCCATAGTAAAACTCCCTCACTTGGCAGTAGGCTGCTATGACAGGTTTGTCCACATCATCTACGTTGTGTTCACATACAATCGCAACAGCCCGCTTTCCTATTTTTGTGAAGTCTTCTACCATTCTTTGCATGGCAACTCGCTGCCCAACCGGAACTTTGGCTTTACCATGCTTGACCTCGATGATGATGTACTCATTGTCGTGATATTCAATTAGGCCGTCGATGTCTGTTGGATATATGCCTCCATCGAGTTCAAGGCCTCTAAAATCAATGAGCTGCTTCATCCGGTCTGGATTTAGGATTTTGCTGCTCATGAGGTATCCCTCAAGCGTGGACATATTCGGGCTGAGGTTTGGGCGGCCCTCCACCAAGAAATAGAATGACCAGCAACAGCAGAGCAGCGACTGCAAACCATTGGAACCAGTTATCCATGTTGCGCCACCTCTCTGCGAGGCATCATGCCGCAGGTGTACCGCTCCTTGCAGAAGCCCATATACTTACACTTGGGCATAAGGTAGTTGTCCACTATGTATTTCCACTCGTCGGAGTATGCGCTAAGAGCTGCTCGGTAGTCATCGAACAAGTGGCGGTACTCATGGTAGGCACGAGTGCACATTCGTTGATGGGACATATCCATCAGATTGCGTAGGTTTCGCTTGTCCACCATCTTTGTTTCCATGCCCAAAGGCAGACCAAGCGCTGAATCCTCTCTTGGAATTTTGAGCACATCCAGCTTTTGTAAGCCGTCCGTGATGTCGCTCATGATTTTCTCGTAAACCGCCAAAGCCTCATCATTATTGGCGATTGTCGGCGGAGTAATATAGGCGAACCCGTGCTCATAGTCGATGTAGCGCGTGCTGGCTTGAAGCCGTGTTGGAGCACCACCGATGTGGGTGTACCACTCACGAATGACCCGAGCAGAGTAGCCATCAAGGACTGTATAGATGTCAGGGAACTCAAAAGTCCTGCCATGCTCGTTCTCTAAGCAGTCAATCCCACGCTTATAGTTCTTTTCTTGGTTGGTGGTATCAGCTCCCCAGCAGATACCGGCCTCAGTACCAATCATTGTGATTGGATTCTTTGTGGTGTACTCGGTTTGAATGATTACTTTGCCCATATACTTCCTTTCAGTCATACAGCTCGGGATGTGAGCTGTAGCAGATGTATGTATAACCCATTATCTCGTCATACAGTTCAAGGCAGACACCACTGCCCTGTCTGCCGTTAGACTGGAATACGGCACTCGGTTCATTTAGAACACGTTCGCCGCTCATGAGCCTGACGGCGGCTTCTACGCAGTCTTCAAATGGCGTCATGTTCTGAAACTTGGAGCTATTTACACCGGAATACTGGCCTTTCTGATAAACACACTCATAAATGGTGTCTGGAAACTCTGGAGAATCCACTCTATTAAGCAGAACCTCGCCAACCGCCATCTTCCAATCCATAGGAAGCCATGAACAACCGGCCTCGCTTGTGATGACCTTAGAGAGCAAATACAGGTCATCGAAAACAATACGAGGGTCATTGCCGCCCATTGCGTTCAGTTTCAGGTTGCGGCTGACCTCGGCTTTGCGGCCTGCCTCAATGTTACCGGTCATACAACAGTTAATCATTTCTGCCATATAATCCGTATCAAGAGAAAATCCAGCATATCGCTCGAAGTTATCTAAGAATTCCTGGACGGTCAAAAGTTTGTCGTCCAGCCCCTGTCCAATGATTTTTGCGTTTCTCGCTGTGACAGCGGACTCCAACGCATCCATATCGCCACGGGCAGCATACCGAACCATAAGAGTCATGTAGTTGACGTTGTTGTCATACCAAGGCTTCAGTGATGGCTCCGCATATACTGGCATTGTGGTTTCTACATTTTCGTGCCAACTTGTAGTGGTTACCCTTGGCTCTCCTTGCTTCTCGGCAGTGCCGCATCCGCAAGAGAAAACGCATACTGCACCCACCAGCAAGAAGGTGATGAAAATTTTTCGCATTGTTCCACCTTTCTCGTGTATGGAAAACCCAGGGTCGTTAAGGCCCTGGGCGCCATTTGTCCATGTTAGGCTCCGGGTTGCATAAAGCTGTGGAGGTACTCATCCAACAGTCTTGTGTCTCCGGCGCTCAACTCGTCTTCATTCTTCCTTCGCACAGGCTGTGCTGTTTGCAGGCTGTCCCTAATACTTTGCTCGATGATACGTCTGATTTCCTCATCCACATTATCAAAGAGGCTTCCAGCAATTTCGTAGGTAGACGGTACAAATGTAGCTGCATTGGCAAAGATGTCAGACGCATACATCCGACCGTTTCTGTTTGGACGGCCATCATAGGGGATTGCCATATACTCTGTACGCCATGGAGCATTCAGAACCGCCTCTTCTGCCCTGGCATATCTTATCGCATACTCAAGCTCTGCGAAGTGGGCACGGGGTTCGCCGTCAGCTCCTATTTCCACACGCTCAAGCACATAGATGCTATCATTTGCGCCGATTACCAGGTCGCCAATTTCCATACCTGCGAAGAAACGCCGACCATAAACCGCTGGGTGAAGCAAATCATCGGTGATGTCAGGAGGCGCAACGAACATTCTCACGCCACGGAAGTTGGCAACGATACCGTCTCCATTTCTGACCTCAACGCCGACATTGGGCTCCATGTTCTGCATATACCTCATCACGCTCCTTGAAACAACGTACACAATTTCTGCATCTCTTGGTGCATGACGCCGAAGCCGGTCGTAGCACCGCAATGCTTCCAGTTCAAGTTCGTGATACTGCTCGGGTGTCATATTACGACTCCTCCTCTTGGACTGGGAACACCTTACACTGTTCGGCCTCCTTGTCGAAGCACTCACAGCAGAGATGATAATCTACGGTGCAGCCATCGTAGATACTCCCATATCCGATTTTCTTATGTATGGAGAAATCCTGTTGCAAATCAAAGAAGTCAAGCTCCTTGCCGCAACGATTGCAAAGTTTCTTTTCAGACAATCCTTAACACCTCCTATGCGTATACCAAATTCGTGTTTTATGTTAGGGCGCAGTCTCGCCCGAACCGGCCACTCCGCTGTCCTCGACGGGGAAAGTGGCCTCCTCCAGCTCCGTCGCACAGTCAGTGCACAAATCCTTCTCCCAGATGATGTCGTTCATCATCTTGTCGTCACCACGATACGGCTTCTTGCCATCGTCATTCCGACGCTTGAGTGGACGGGCGCAGGTCAGTACACGATGCTGGGCTGGGTCTTCGATAATCTTTTTGCAGCGGTCACACAGAATACACTTCACGGGTCACACCTCCTTATACGATTTTGAAGCTGCTGAGAAACTCGTCCAACTCGACGCTGGTCTCTTCCTCGCCTGGAAGTGTCAGCCGTTCAGCACAGGCGAGTTCTTGTATCCAGTAGTCGCTCATGTGAGCATCATACAAGACCCTGTGAAACGACCGCCCAGCGGCTTCGCTACGAGCGTGTGGTGCGAAGATTTCAATGTAGCTCGGTTCTGGCTTGAGACGGCGTCTGAGTGTTGCTTCGCTCACTCCCGTGACTGAGCGTCCCATCTCCCATCCAGGCATACGTCCGTTATTGACTTCTTCCCAGATAGATTCGATGAGACCTCTTGCCGCTTCACAGGTTGAACAGGCAATTCCCACTTCTGCACCTGGGTTTTGGTCGCAAAAGTTAAGCGCATCGGCAAGTGTCTTGCCACTTAAAACCTCCATACGCACCTCCAATCAATAAATCTTGCTATAAGCTGTCAGCCTGAAGTATTCACCATCACGCTCGTATGCGCCGCAGTAGATAATGTCTCCCTCTTTAATGGGGTCTTTGTCAAAAACCCTGCAGAACACAGTGAACCGGCTCTCCTTGCCGCTTCCGATTGACTTTGTGAAGACACTGTAGCCAAACAGCTTACCGTCTTTCTTCCTATGTAAAGGCAGGACTTTTGTGACGTAGAGTTTACGCCTGTCCTCGTCCTTGCCGGAAACATATCCGATGTACCCCATGACATCGTAGAAGTTCCTTACCTTCAGGATGTCGCTGAGGTCGTCCATGTGGAACGACTTGATAACCACCTCTGATTCCTTGAGGATAGAGGCTACGTCCAGAAGAGTGTAAGACTTTGCCTCACCGCCTGATTTAGTCACGCCGACCGCATACCGTTTGACTATATCCTCTAAGGGTGTACCATCCACCTCTGACTTCTTGACTTTCTTAGCGTCGCCCTTCTTGAATGTGTTCAGGAACAGGTCTACCATGCGAAGGAGCTCTCTCTGGTTGCCGAAGTCAGAGAAGAAGTCCAGCTTAATCAGGATGTCGAGTTGCCGTGAGTTGATGCTCGTCTCCTTGTCAAGGTCTGCCAGAAGCTCCATGAAACTGGTGTACTGCTTCTTTTTGGACAGCTCATACAGCTCGTCTGCAAGACCAGCACTCATGTACTTGATGGACGTAAGCCCCTTTGCGATGATGCGCTTTTCACTGTCATAGAAGTAGTTGCTTCTGGAAAGCCCCCACTTCGGCAGTGTGACCTTGATGCCTACTCTCGTGGCGTATGCGGTGATGTCTGCGGTCTTGTCCATGTTGTCACCGAAGATGTTGAGCGCCGCCGTTAAAAACTCAAGCGGGTGGTGGTAGCGGAGATACCCGCAGATGTACCCGATTGAGGAGTAGGCGTCTGAGTGGTTCCATGAGAAACCGTAGGCCGAAGCGTCCAGGATAATTTGCAGGAACGGTTTGATGACCTCGGCGCACCGCTGCTCTGTGATGTTGTAGTGTTCTGGGCAAAACTTAATGAACCGTTCCTCAATCTCCGGCAGGAGCTTCTCCGTGCCTTTCTTCTTGGCGATTGCTCTGCGGACATTATCGGACTCTGCGTCTGAATACCCACAGAATTTGACCAGGAACTGCATGATGGTCTCCTGCATAGCAATTCGCCCAGCCTCTGGGGCAAGGAACTCATTGAGTGCATCAAAACCGTTGTCGTAGAACTCGCCTTCCGCAACGCTGTCACGGAAACTGGCGCAGGCAGGCCGAAGCAGACCGTTGCCGAACGACATCCATTTCAACATAGAGAAGTTGGGAATCCTCGCTTTTGCTTTCTCCAGCGTCTCGTCAGACATAAACCGTTTGAGGTACTGCTGAGCACTGTTAGACTCCCATTGGAATATCAGCGTCGTGTTATCACGAATACTCTTCCAAACCGCCATGTCGTCCATGTCTGTGTTGTCCGGGGTAAGCCGCTCAATGCCGAGCATTTTGCAGGTCTCATTGATGACGCCGATGTTGTCGAGACCGAGGATGTCCAACTTGACATACATCAAGTCATCCAGTTCCTTCATGTTAATCATGGACACCGGGTAGTCAGATGTTGCGATGCTGCACAGGCCGACCGTCTGGTCGATTGGGAGGTCGCTGATGAGAACCCCGCTTGGGTGAGTGCCGATGGAGACTATCGTTCCATTGACGATGTCAACGTACTTAAAAACCTCCGGGTACTCCTTACGGACTGCTTCCTCACGAATCTCCACTTCCTTACAGATGTGGTTGGCAATTTGGATGTAGTTCACGTCCTTCTTGTCTTTATACAAAGCCCGGCAGACATCTCGAATGGCGCCCTTCAGGGCAATCGTGTTGAACGTGATGATTTCTGCCGACTGGATGCTTGGCAGGTTCATCTTGTCTCTGAGCAGGAACTGCTTGATGGTGTCCCTGTCCTTGCCGGAGTAGTCCGTGTCAATATCGGCGTTCGTGACACGGGATGGGTTCATAAAGCGGAAGAAGTTCAAGCCGAACCGCACGCTGTCCATCTGTGTGATGCCAAGCAGATAGGCAATCATGCTGCCTGAGACCGAGCCACGGCCGTAGCCACACTGGATGCCGTTCTCCTTCTCCCACTCTCTGAGGTAGGTCTGCAAAAGCATGAAGTCGATGGACTTTGTTGCTTGGTAGACCTTGAACTCATCATCGACCACACGCTTCAACTCTTCTGCGCTGTGGTTTTGGAGTGCGTATGGGTGGTTGTGGATGGCAGCGTCCACTTTTGCCCGGAACGTCTCATCCGGGTTCTCATAGATGTGTGGGTACTTTGTTCCACGGTCAAGCTCAAACGGCTCGACCATATCTGCCATGACGTTGGTGTTCTCGATGGCTTGTAGATACACGGCCTCTGGGAGAGAACCCTGCCTGCGGTATGCGCTTACCAGTTCGTCATACGACTTGAACTTCAAATCCCACCGCTCTTCGCCATCAAAGCGAATGTCTTTAGAAACCTGGAGAATACTTCTGCCTTTTTCGTGCTCCTCGTTGAGCACATGGGTGTCAGTCCCGGCTATCAGAGGGATGCCGGTCTTTTGACTGAGCTCATAAAGCATTTGGTTGTAACCAACCTGCTTCTGGTCGATATGATGCCCGACCTCAAAGAAGCACCTGTGCTTATTCTTGACCATGAAGTCAAGGAACCGCTTCTGTGTTTCGGCATCTCCTTTACCAAAAACGCCGCCGACACAGGCCGTCGTGACCAAAATGTTGTCAGATGTGGCAAACAGTTCGTCGAACGTGATACGAGGGGCATAGTAGAAATGGTTGTCCTTGCGGTTGAAGCTGACAGAAACCATCTTGTTCAGCTCCAAAAACCCTTCATAGTTCTTAGCCAGAAGCACACAGTGGTAGTTGTCTCTGACCTTTTCCGCCAGAGTAGTAGTCAGATAGGCTTCTACGGCGTGGATGTACTTCATCCCTGCCGCTTCGATGGCTGTTTTCTTGTGCCACCACTCAAAAAGCGAGCCATGTTCCGAAAATGCCATCGCCTTCATGCCAAATTCCTTTGCTTTGGCTATGTAACTGCCGTACTTTGTGACTGAATCAATATTTGTGACGCCGTTGCTTAGGTCACTGTGCAGGTGGTACACCGTGTATTGACCATTTATCGCCATGACAACCTCCCTTCGTACAGTTTTTGCCATGTTTCGTGCCCCTTATCGACTGGTGCGTCCTTCTCATCCAACAAATCGTCCCTGTCCCAGATGTACTCGACCTTCACAAATTGCTTCAAGCGTTTGATGTTGTGGTCTTCACGCACACAAACGTCCTTATCGAGGGCAAAAACCACTCGAAAACCGAGCTGTGCAAGGATTTTCATCTGATTTGGGTTTAGGTGGGAGGTCAAAATCGCTCCAGCATTGTGGATTCCCCATGTGTCGGCCATAAGAACCGACTTACAACCCTCGAAGAGGATGATTTCTTGCTTTTCGCGTGCATTTTCCATGTTTTCAAAGAGTCCGTATATGGTGTTGAGCTCTCCCCATGGCTTAAAATAGGTGTATTTCCTCAATCCTTTGGCTTTCCAGTCCTTGTCGAGTGTCCGACCACCGATGTTCACGATTTTTCCGTCCATATTGCGGATTGGATAGACCAAGCGGTCAGAAAATTCGTCATAGAATACCTGGAATTTATCCAGAGAAGCTCTGGATATGCCTTCTTGCTCCCAAACGGCCAGTTTATCGTCTCTTTTTTCGTACCTATCCATGTAGTCATCCGAGAGAATGACCCCCTTGCTCGTTCTTGGAGCCTTTTTCGGCTTTGCAAACCGTTTTGCGACCTCTGTGGCCGACAATTTCTTGCGTGGCGCCACAACATCCCTGCATCCGGCATATTCTTTCAGTTTCTCGATGGCTTCCTGCCAACTGCACTTGTTAAAGTGCCGAATGAAAGTCAAAACGCTGCCTCCTACGCCGGAGGAGAAGTCGTAGAACGTGTTCTCTTCTTTGCGGATGGAAAAGGACGGCGTGTTCTCTTCTTTGAGAGGTGAAAGAGCCCAATATTCACCGTTTTTCTCTGTAAACTCCGTGAATTGTGAGATGTACTCAAGAATATCCACTGACTCAATCAACTCAGAAAGCTCCACGCCGCCTTCCCCCTTTCCGTTTGTTATTTAATTATGATGACAGCTTAAAATGGGGCCTCAGGAATATGCTGCTTGGCCTGCTCGTAGAGGATATGGTTGCCGTCGAACAGCAGGTCTATGTATTCGCCCTGCGCCATCTGCATACCGTTGCGGTTTACAGTAACCCTCAGTTTCTTGTTGCCACATTCCGCACCATCCGCCTCAATTTCCTCCGGGGTCTTATCGCAAATCATGGCGATTGTCGATGCGTTACGGGCAATTTTGGCGCTGTCAGCCAGTTTGCCTGTAACCGTGGCTTGCGCCGCTCCGATTCCTGCGATGTTCATCTCACCGCAGATTTGGTTCTTCACCATATCCACGAACCGGCCAAGCTCTTGGTAGCTGTCAAACGCATCGCCCTCTCCCTTCCCTTTGAAGTAGTCCACAATCAGAACGTCAAGCCCTTGTGTATGGTAAACCTTCTTGACTGAGGTATAGATACTCTGCTGGTCAAAGGTGGGGATGTAGATGTGTGTAAATTTCCTTGTCTTCATCCACTCTTTTGCGTCGAGAATCTTCTTCTCTTCCTCTTTCGTGTATGCACCAGAGGTCAGGCGTTTGTACTCGACGCCAGACAGGTGGGCCAGAATTCTGGCCGTGAAAAGCCGTGTGTTCAGCTCACTGTCCAGATACAGAACTGCGTAATCCTGCTTGAGCAGGTCAACCGCACAGTTCAGTAGCATCATGCTCTTGCCTTGCTTCTGCTCAGCTCCAAAGATAAACAGCTCTCCACGCTCAATCGTTGCGTAGTCGTTCAAAGCAGGGAACTTAAACGGGATTCCGGCATATCCGGCACTCTGGCGTCCCTTGATTTCGTCCCAACAGTCGTCGATGACCTCGCTGTACGCCGGAACCTCAGTTGTCGCCGAGAACTCCATCATAACGTCGTCCATTGTCCTGTAGATTTCCTGCTCCACATTCTTGATGGACTCATTGAAGCACATTGCCTCACATCGCTTGAGGCTCTGGAACGTATCCCTGCGAAATGCCGCATCCATGACGTTATCAACGCACAGCTTGTAGCCCTCCAGCGTATGTCTGGCAAGCGCCTCGCTGTTGTCGAAGAAGTCATTGAGTTGTTCGATGGTCAGCTCCTCGGCAAATGGCGCCGTGCTCTCTTTAGACTTGAGCGCCTCAAGGATACTGTAAGAGTCGATGTGCTCGACCCCTCTCAACGCCAAGCAACAGATTGCCGTGTAGATGTACCTGTTCTCTTTGTTGTAGAAATGATTGGGAAGCAGGGCTTCTGAGTAGAATGAAAACTCGGGGTGATAAACCAGTGAGGCCAACACACCAGCCTCTCCGCTGATTGCCGTAATGTCTTCTGCTCTTATACAAATCACCTCTTTCCCGATAATTCACAATACTCGCAAAAATCCTGCATCTCGCAGAGGTGTTTGCACTTGAAGAACTCCATATTCGGCCTGAACTCTTTCTCGCCCTTGATTGCCTCCACCTGCTCGGAAAGCCATAGCTTGGATGCGGCGTATGCCTCCTCCTTAAACGGCTCCTCGATAAGGATGGGGGTTCGGAAGCAGTTGAAGCATAATGCTTTTGGCAGACGCCCGTACTCATGCTCAACTGCTACCGAGTACAGATAAAGCTGGGTGAGGTAGGCATCCAGTTCTTCATCTGTCTTGGTTGGTTTTGCCCGGTTACTCCTTGGCTTCAAAACTCTGGACTTGTTGTCAACGACAAACAAATCCTGGCCTTGTTCGCCGAGGTAATCTATGTAGCCAACGAATGGGATACCGTTCAAGCTGAAATCAACTTTCTTCTCCACGGCCACCGTCTCATATGGGAAAGGCTTGAAGCCCCTAAGATACTGGATGCCGCTCTTGAAGTAGTTCGCAAACACCGTTCTGTTTGGCGCTCTCCCGTGAACCTGTGTCTTAAACTCCTGCAAGTACATATCGCACAGTTGCTGAGGCGTTTTTTCTCCCCTGTAGTACAGCTCAATCAGCTTGTGCATGAATGTGCCATAGCTGGCAAAAAACTGTTCCTTTTTCTCGATACCGAGATAGGCATACAGAATACCAACATCGTCCTTTTCAAGCTCGCTGCGTACATAGGCTGCGTCTATGTCGGCCTTTGTTGGCCGCTCACCGCCAAAAACCTGGCGAATGAGCAGGATTGGTTGGATATACTTCAAAAACCAGCGGTATGGGCAGTCGCCGAAAGACTTGATTCTGGAGTAGCTCCATGTCATGTCTTGGATGATTGGTCTATAGTTGACTTCTCCCATACGCCGTCACCCTTAAAACGGGAGACGGTTTTCGTCAACTTCACCCTCGTCAACCGTGGGCTGCGGTGAGTTGGCCTCAGTGTCAGAACTGCTGTTGCCATCAGCATCCTCAAATGAGAACAGCTTGAAGTTGGTGTATGTTACCTTCTTCTGTCCATCGTACTTGGTAGTGACATCGCAGTCACCCAACTTGATGCGGGAGCCTTCCTTCAGCTTTGTAGCATTGCGTGCTGCCGCCGTGCCAATGCAGAGGACGAACCCGGAGAAGTCCTGTTCGTACTCGCCGGTCTGCTTGTTCTTACGGCTGACAGAGATACGAATCTTCGTGCTGGTGTCGCTCATGGGAGTGACCTCCCAGACCTTTGCATACGCTCCAGTGCGGAAACCCATAAACCTTCACTCCTTTCAAATCTTAAATGCTTCCTTGAACTCGTTCAACAGTTTGGATGCCAGCGCGGGCTCCGCGATAGCGAAGTAATTGCCGCCCTTCACATACTTGCCGATGAACTTCTTAACGTCGTCGGCCTTACCAGAATTGGCCCCGAGATACTCTTTGACTGTGGCGTCAATCGTCGCAACGATTTCGTCTGCAATCATCTTGTCCTCGGCAGCGCTGGCCGCCTTCTGCTTGCTGCGCCACTTGTCTGGGTCGTCGTCCGGTGTAGCGATGTTGAAGAACTTCAGGAGGAAGTACCGCATCGCATAGCTCAGTCCAGAACCGAAACTCTGGGAGCCGTCTGTCTGATGGCCAACCAAAATCCAGGGAACATCAATACGCTCCTCCGGGTTGTCGTTGTTTACCCATGTAAAAACCATATCTGCGCTAACCAGGATTTCATTGACGTGCTCCTCGTAGGTGCTTGTCTCCCCTGTGGCCTTGTTGGTGAGAACTTTGGTCTTCTGGGTGTGGTACGGCTCGACCGTCGTGTTAGTATGTACGATGCTCGGGATGAGGGACAGATTGTACTTGTCCATGAAACCCGAAACTTTTGCCAGAATTTCATCCTCGCTGACGTACTTGTATCCATAGCCGGACTTGTTGCGCTGGATGACCTCGACCTGCTTACGGACTTTCGCAAGCCGCTGGTAGATGTTCATGTTTTGCTCTGCCATTTAGACCTCCTTGTTTTCCAAGAGATATGTTGCCTTCATGTCGGCTAAGTGGGTCAGTACCGCAAGCGGGTACATCTCAAATGCCTTGCCGACAGACTGCCCTCCGCCACGGAAATCGTTGTCGCTGAACCCCATATGCCAACGAATTGCCATGGCCTCCTCACGGGTCAACTTCATAAACCCGGACAGAATGTAGACACTCTTTTCGCCATGGCCATAAGGGAGCTGGTCTTCGTGCTTGTATCCCATGACCGTTTCCCAAATAAAGTCGCCAAGTGAGTCGTGTTTGACCGCCCACGGCTGTCCGCTGCGTGCTTCGGCTACTTTCTCCAGGTCATAGGTCTTCTGGTTCTTTGGCTCAGAAATATACAAGCCAATTTTGCAGACATCATGGAGCAAGGAAACAATGGCCACAGTTTCTTTGGAGTATTTATCCGTCATGTTCATGGATGCCAACTCACCAAGCAGGCAGTCATAAACATTTAGGGAGTGCTCCAGCAGACCGCCCTCATATGCACCGTGATACTTTGTTGACGCAGGCGCCGTAAAGAAATCAGACTTTTTAAGCCAGTCCAACAGCACATCTGCTCCGTCTCGTTTGATGTTTTCCTCAAACAAATGCACGAAGAGGTCGGCGTGGCTTTGTGGCAAACCCTCCATGTTGTACCTCCTTTCTTCCGAATTATACCGTTGCCCGTAGGCGTTGTATGTTATTTAATTATGTTGATAGGGCGGGAAGAGAGAGGGCTGTAAAGCCCTCTCAGATGGCTTAGATTGAAAAAGCCAGCTTCCACCTTTGATAGTCTTCCATATAATCCCGCTCTATCCTGTTTTGCTTGTGCTCAATTTTTTCACGTCCGTGCAGGGCGTAGGTTTTGCCGTCCATTACACGAAGCGCAGCCTCAGAAAAACTTGCAGGGAAACCGGCACGTTCCATCTCGTAGACCCGATAGAAAAGCCCGGACATCCGCACACGATAGAAACTGAGCTGCAAGTCCGTAAGACCGTCTTCAACGGCTTTGATGTTACGCTTCGACAGAGTAGTGCGCATCGTGAATGTTTTTGTTGCCGCACGCACACCTCGCATCAACGTGTCACCAGGGACTCTATCCCGGCGAACTGGCTTGCTGTAGTTTGGGTGTTTGTAGAGAAAACTGTTGAGCGACACCGCATTCTTGAATGCTGGCAGCGCTTCACGGTAAATTGGGATGCTCGTCGTCTTGTACTCGATTATCATCTGACCAAAATCTACCTGGTCTTTCCGAATCAGAATCGTATCTGCCTCGTCAATACCACCGTATGCCATCCAGAAATAGCAGCGGTAGATATTGTCGATTGTCTCCTCTGCCTCCTGGTCAAACACCTCATCAAGAAACTTCTGAAGATGAAGCGGGCCAGAAACCATTTGGTGACGAACCTTTTCGAGCCCAACCGACTGTATCTCCAACATACCGTCACAAGCGCCTGGGACTTTCATAGCGATGCACCACTTGACATACTCCTTGAGTATTATCAGCGTCATCCACTTGCTCTTGGAGCGAAGACCGACTATCTCATCAATAACCGGTTGGAGTTCTTCGCAGCTTTTGGTACACAGGTCAGCGTTCCATCCCTGTTCATGCTTTTCCAGTGCATTGAAAACCGTTTCGGCCACAGCGGCCGTATTCAGGCTTCCGGTATACTCCCGAATAAACCGCGTCTTCATATCAGCATTATACATGGCGCACCTCCCGCATAGAGTTCAACGCTACGGCTCGCTTCCATACCATGAGAAGAATCTCAGGGTCAAGGTACGCAATGACAGAGCTCGCCAAAAGGCTTGCCTCCGCCACCTTCGCCATATACTCCTTGGGTAAAGTGGTGATATACTTGCCAAGTTTGCACTTAGATACACACTGTGGGTTTTCACAAAGTACCATGCTGTCCAGCTTTAGTCCTACAGACTTCGGGACGAAAACATGGGTGGGTTGGTTAACTTTCTTGCGAACGCTGGTGATAGGGAGCATAACGATGTTAGGGCTGTGGTCGTTCCCGACATTATTCTGGAATACGAGACCAGGGCGCCAACCCTGTTGTTCGCTGCCAGAGCCCTCGAACTTCATCGAATACACGTCCCCAATCCGCAGTTTGCGGCTATTCTCCTGGTTCTCCATGTTGCTGTACTCCTTCGCTTCAATTATGTTGATGGCTGGAGTATAGCATATAAGAATCTCGATGTCAACCCAATTATATAAACAACTCCTGGGTTATGCTGCAATCAGCGTGTATGTAAAGTCATACCCATCAGAACCGAAGTCCCCACAGAACAGGGTGAGCACCGTCCCTAATACCGTGGTTTCAGTGTCTATCTCTACCGACTTTACCCGGTCAAAGGATATGGTGTGCGAACCAGACTTGAGGCAAATCAGATTGGGATTTTCGCGTATCAACATAATTGGGAAGGTCATTCTGATTTTACACGGGTCTGATGCACGATACCATCGCTGGTTCTCGGTATAGAACAGGACTGAACTGATTCGATTGTTCGCAAGATACTCTTGGAGTTCTCTGACACTTACAACTTTCTTCATCCGTAGCAAAAACCTCCATTGATTTATCCGAAATGGCATGGTATACTACAGAGCGAGGCGTGGTGAGTGGTGTCATCGTGCCTCCATCCTGTAGCATACAGGGTGTGTGCGCCGCTTTTCATGTTGGTATGTTGTTCACGGCGCACTTCTCAAGGCAGCCCGTCTTCACTGGCGGGCTGTTCTTTTTTCTGTTGACAGAAACTACTGTTTGTGTTACTCTATCAGCAGAAACAGAAGTTGTGCTGTTTATGCTACCACAAACAACCAGTGATGTCAACCAGAAAGAAGAGAGAAATTTTTTGTGGAGGTTGTATATGGAGTTCGGTCAGAGATTGAAAAATCTGCGGTTGAAGCAGAAAAAGACGCAACAGGACTTGGCGTCCAGCGTTGGAGTATCTGCTGTTGCAGTCAGGAGTTGGGAACATGGGAACAAAAAACCGTCCATGGATACACTTATTGCGCTTGGGGCAGCGCTCGGTACTTCCATCGACGACTTGCTCGGAATCGCTGGTGATTTCCAACCAGCCGGCGTTATATTGTCGCCTATCGAAAAGAACCTGCTGGACAGCTATCAGGCGCTCGACCAGCATGGTAGGAGAGCCGTAGACGCAATATGCGCAATAGAAAAAGAGCGCATGGATGCGCTCTTGAAGGCTTCTCAGCCAAAGGTTATCAACATAAAAGAGGCAGTCAGAGTCAGAGAGCGGTATGTACCGCACTATACGACGCCATCTGCAGCAGGATTCAATGTGCCATTGGACGGTGCCGACTTTGAGATGATGCTTGTTGACGACACTGTGCCGGAGGATGCAGACTATGCGGTGGATATTGACGGTAGCAGTATGGAACCGTATATCCATGATGGTGACATGGTGTTTGTCAAAAAGGATACAGACCTAATGATAGGTGACGTGGGCATTTTTTGTGTTGACGGCGCCATGTATTGCAAGCAATACTTCATTGACGATGACGGGAACCTCATTCTCGTTTCGGCAAATCCTGCGCTTCGTCATACAAATGTTTTTGTGCCTGTGGACAGCGGCAGTTCTGTCACAACCTGTGGCAAAGTTTTGCTCGATTGTAAATTAGAGCTACCGGACTATCTCTTTGAGGAAGAATGAGGTGCGACATACTGTAGGTCATTGTCATAAAATGTTAACGGAAGCCAAGTGAGCTGACCTGCTTGGTATCGGAACTTCTCCACATCATCCACATCATAAGCTGTTTGGAGGTGTTCCGGCCCTGTCAGACCAGTTTTGAAGATGAGCTTTGCATTTACTCCATTATGGCGCAATTCATTTCTGACATATGTCCAGAGCTCAAGGAGCTCATTCCATACCTTTTTCGACTGCTGCCCGTCGCCCCTGTTGAGCAATTCGATTGCGCTATTGCTTTGCGTATCATGAGCACGAACCTTTCCACGCCGTGCCAACATAATATTCAAGGCACGGCGGCGTTCATGTTCAGCAATATTTTCGCACTGGCGTTTGGTGTACTTACCTCTGCCATAATATTGCGCTACCATGTACGGATGCAACAGAATTGTTGTGTATGACCTATATGATGGCATCTGTTTATATGCTTCGTGAACTTCCTCCCAAACCTTGCTGTAATTTTGTGGGTTTGCAATGAAGTCTTTTAAGTTTTCTTCCAATACACGGTCACAAACCTGCGACCTCCAGGCTTGTTGGCGCTGGTCGTGCCATAGAAGTCTATCTTCCGAAGCCTTATCAAATTTTTTCACTTCAGCACGCTCTGCCGAAATCTTATCGCCATAATATAGGCCACCGAAAAGCGCAATGAAAAACTCAAACATAATTCTATCACCCGATTGCTGATGTTATCTGCTCTTTGGCATCGTCTATTTTTTCCAGAGCGTCGTTCAAACTATCTACTGCCGACTCCATCTGTTCAAAACGCTCTGTGCCCTGCAGGTTTTCTGGATAGTTATCAACGCAATCTTGTTCCTTGTCGCAAACCGAGTCCACAATATGAGCGGCAGAGTCCAATAATTTTAATGCGCCCCTAAGACGCTCTCTTCTTTTAGCATCCACTCTTCTTCTCCCATACTCCATCAATGTTCAGGTCAATTCGCAGTAGACCTCCCTTTGCCTTGGAGAATGAGAAAGAACTAAGCATTTGGATGAGCTGGAAGAATGCGCCTGTTCTGCCATGCTGGAAAATCACATCGTCGCACAAAATGCTAATCGTGAGCTGCTTCGTCATGTCATCAATGCTTGCGTTGACACATTCGCAGTCCTCTATCTCACCAACCAGCTTATCCGTTGCCCTGCAAATCGCATCCAGCATCTCGTACTTTGCCCTGTTCAGTTCATATCCATGAAACTGGCCTGTTCCTTCGTTTACCAGTTCAAGGACTGGCTCATAACAACCCTTATACTCCATTTGACACCTCCTTATTCAATCGGCTTGGTCAGGCCATGGAATGTAAAGGTCAGTCGAACCTTGTTCTTGGCCAACGGATAGACTTCTGTGTTGCTTGCAAATTCAGCAACTCTTGAAAACCATTCAGGGCAGTCAAATTCAAGCATTGGCCCCTCTACACTGACACTACCCATAGTCTTAAATGGTTCATTGAGCTTGCAAGACACCTTAGCGTCTGTGCCCCTTGTGATATACTGCAACACAGAATAGGCGAACTGGATTTGCTTGAGCTTCAAGCCGTCAAGCACTGTTGTCTTTTTATCGTCAGCTTCAATGTTGTCCTTCAGAGCGTCAAGGAGCTCGTCGAGAGCTCTTTCCATCTCTTCCTTGGACGAAAAGGTTTTGTTGTCCATTCGCTCACTCCTTCAAGGTTATATTACCACATTGTGGACTTCTATTCAAGATTACAAACGATTTCAATACACCCTGATGCGTTATCTCCAAGAATATGAAGTAGTGAATTTGAAATCATACTAACATCAATTTTCCCACTGAAAGACAGTGAAAACCTGTTCATGCTCATAGGGGTTGTGGGTTGCCCCTTTGCGGTTGCTGGTGAAAGAGGCGACGATTCTTGCTCTGCCTCACAATCTGCACCGCCAAGAAAGCTCTTCCATGCTGTACGTTGCTCGGCATTCATGGAGTGCCCAACTGGGAACGTAATATCCAGTTCCCTTGAGGCTATGTACCGGCGCACTGTCAGCGACCGGATACCGAACATGGCAGCCAAACTGGTCGCATTTGCCCCGTACCTATCCATGAGGTCTTTGATGTACTCTTCTTGCGTTGCCTTTGACAGCTCCTTAAAGTTGTCCCAGGAAACTGGTTTGCCGAGACTAATGCTCACAACAACACCACACCTTTCTCTCCACTGTTTGTTGGTCATATGGTCGGTTGACATCGGGCACTTCTTACTCTTTGAGCCACGCTTGCGATACCTTGCCTGTTTTGCCAACCTCTTACGCAACAGGCAGTCAAACTCGAAGTCTGTCATAACTTACCACGCAGCTTCTTATCGACATCGAACTTTTCTTCAAGCTCTTTGGGCGACTTGGCACGCCCAAGTTTGCGAAACTCACCATCTACTAACTCGTATAGAAAATAGTAATCCCGTGATGTCTCCTTGCTTGTGATGATGAACTTTAATTCATGAGCCTGATTATACGTACCTACCCAGACACGTTCGCCTTTTGGGTACTTCGGCTCAGACCGTCCGCTCATTACCGTGCTCCGCAAGATATGTGCTTGCTTCGACCATCTGGACGCCAAGTTCGTTCAGGATGTCGCCATTGATAACATGGTCAAGGATGTGTCGCAGCACATCGCCAATTATCCTGCCCTGTGGAACGCCAAGTGACAGGATGTCCTTACCGCTGATGGCCAAGTCCTTCATCTGGAAGCACTGCTCGCTCTGCAAAACCTCGACCAGCACATCTCCAAGCCTAACGCATCTGTCAATGCGAGATTGCTGTGTCCCCTTTGTGTGGGCAAGAATGTCGGCCATGCGGATTTTCAGAAGCTGCTCAAACCTATTTTCGCCGACCTTGTTCAGCCACCTTTTTACAGTTCTGGCATTCGGCTCAATCACAGCATCATGATACAAGACCAGCTCGACGACCTCGTTCTTAGTCTTGTTATCAAAGTGCATTCGATTCATAACGGTTTCAGCAATATCTCTGCTTGGAACGGCGTGCCCATGAAAGTGGCCGCCGTTCTGGTCTTCTGTGTAACATTGCGGTTTGCCAATGTCGTGCAGGAGCAGCGCAAGTTTGACAGACAGGTCATTGCCTTTGTAATTTGCCACAGCGTGGGCAATGTGGTCGTACACGGTGTATTCGTGGTAACGATTGTGCTGGTCAAATCCAATGCAAGGCTCAAACTCTGGAATGATGGTCGCCATTATATCACTGAACTCCAAGAGAACATCAAGAACCCGCTTGCCAAGGAGCATCTTACACAACTCAGACTGCACTCGCTCCACGGCTATGTTGTTCAGCTTATCCTTGTTGTCGTGAATAGACTTTGCGGTCTTCTCATCAATGCGAAATCCGTATGTTGACGAGAACCGCATGGCTCTGAGAATACGAAGAGCATCTTCCGCGAAACGCTCGTCAGGATTTCCAACGCAGCGGATTACACTATTCTGCAAGTCTTCTACACCGCCGAATGGGTCAACCAAACCGCCTGGGCCGTATGCCATAGCATTTATGGTGAAGTCACGGCGAGACAAATCCTCTCGCAGGTCGCTCGTAAAGGTGACCTTATCGGGGTGTCGGTTATCGGAGTATGTTCCATCAATACGGAACGTTGTAACCTCGTATTGACCATCATCCAGAACAATGGTGACAGTCCCGTGCTTCAACCCAGTCTCAATGACTCTGTTTTCTGAAAAACACTTCAGAACCTCAACTGGCTTTGCGTTGGTACAGATGTCCCAATCATGGGGCTTGTTCCCAAGTAAACCGTCACGAACACAACCACCGACAACGTAGGCGTCAAACCCGTACATCCCCAGCTTTCGGATAATTGTCTTGGCTCCCGGTGGAAGCCACATTGAAATCTCACTCATCAAGCGACCTCCTATTCACGCTCATAACAAATTCCTCAACACGTTTCATATTCGGATGCTCTGGCAGGTCGGTGTTCTCCTTTGCGTAGGCCAGACGCTTCTCAAAGTCGCTGACCATCTCGAAAAACTCTGGACGGTATGTGCCATCTTCCTGCTGATAGCCGCCATTGCGAATATTCATGAGCAAATCATGGTCTTTCTCGCGGTAGGTCACGATGTCGCCGTTCTCCAGAATGTCGAGGCACATGAGGTACAAACGGATAAGGTGCATGGCGTGTTTGTTAAGATGGTTATCATCTTTCTTGTGATTTCTGTGGTTCAGCTTGTCATAAGTTCCGATGATGTTTGTCAACTCATTCATGATGCTGTTGAAATCGCGGGCCGGATACTTTGTGAGATGGATGTTAGCGAATACTTCACGGTCTAAGTCTTCACGAGGGCTATCGTCTGTATAAAGCACGATACTACCCTTATCAAACTTCGTGTAAATTTCCTCGAACCACTTCGCAGCATTCTTCATGGAGTTCAGCGTATGCTCTTCGCGCCTTGCCTGCGGGAGCCTGTCCCTTGCAATAGCATTTTCCAGCCGCCGGAGCTGCTGCGTAGCATAGCCGCCGAAAGAATTAACCGCACGCTTTGAGATAAACAGCTTGCGGTTATCAATCATTTCACGGCCAATATCCGTGATGAGGAAATAGTGCTCCGGCTTGCACCCCAGCATCTCAATGGTGTTTGGGTTGCAGTTCAGAAGAAGCTGTACCAGCTTGTTAAAGCTGTATACTGTCGTGTCTGTGGCCGTATTCACCATCTGCTCAAAGTTGGTCATGCCAAGAAGGTCTGACTGGCTGTTCAGAGCACAACCACGCACATCCACATCTGACGTATCGACATTTGTCCCATATGAATAACTGCCGCCCAACGTAAGAAAAATAATTCTGTTGCCAAGGTGTTCGTTTGTGCGTAGGAAGTCATACTCCTGGCCAGCGACCATCCCTTTGATTTGCTCAATCGTCATGCCATTCCCTCCAGTTCGGCGCCACAGCGGATACAGTGTTCTCCAGGAGAGCAATCCGTGTCATGAGACCAACCCCACCCGGAACCGGCGTGATATTGGCTTCGCTGCAGTAGCAACTTTTTGAGACATCTCCATACAGCTTTCCGTCTGTTCCTCTTGAGATGCCAACATCGAAAATAATCTGGTCATTATACGGATGCGGAAGCAGACCAGGGACTCCAGTTGCGCTGACTACGACGCTGGACACTTTCTGCAAACGCTTCAAGTCTCCTGCTTTCGTGTGACTGTTGCACCAGAGCACAGTGGCATTGAGCTTTGTCAAGAGGTCTACCATCGGTCTGCCTACCTCACCACGCCCTATCACACAGCACACTTTCCCGTCAACAGATACACCAAGGCTGTCAAGGACAAGCGAAATTCCGAGGGGAGTGCATGGCGTAAACTCACTTGAGTTCTTGAACCCATCCACGTCTTTTTCATCGGCAACTGCATTGATAATTGTTGCCTTGTCCAGTTGCTTTGGCAGCGGGAGCTGAACAATAATACCAGACACACTGGCATCGTCATTCAACGTATGAATCAAGGACAGCACACTTTCTGTATCGACCGTCTCTGGCAAATGGTAATGGTTGAACTTGATTCCGACTTCATCGCAATCCTTTGACTTTCCCTTGATGTAGGACGATGACGCCGGGTCACACCCGACCTGGATTACCGCAAGAGATACTTCGATTTTGCTTTCTCTAATGAACCGCTTGAGCCTCTCTTTGTGCTCGGCGGCTATTGTTTTGCAATCAATCATGGTTTTACACCGCCCTTCAATACCAAAGTCAAGTTCTATTCACTGAAAACGTGGGCCAAACTTTGATGTCTCCTTCTACAACGAGCCCATGTTCAACAATGTCATATGGTTCGTCATTCCACGAAATGCTGAACGGCAAATCAGACAGTGGCATACAAAACTCTCTACCCTTTATCCGCCAGTACATTACTTCAGACCAGTGTGCTAAATATTCTTCACCATAGTGTGGAGGGCATAGGTGTTCGTCAGCGAGTCGCCAATGATTGTCTTTGCGCACAGGCATGACCTCAAATGCCCATGCTTGTCCATCTGCGTCAGCCACGATATACCTTAGACCGGCAGAGCGTATTTTGTTTATGTTGAATCTTGGCATATTTGACCCTCAGCTCTCTATATACTGGATGTCCCACAGTATTCTGAACCATGTGGATGGTTTATACCAAACAACTTTCTTATATCGCTTTATAGGTAAGAAAATATGATGTGTATTGCTGCGTGAGACTACATCGAACAAGCGCTTAGTTGTGACAGTAAACACATCTCCATTGTGCAACTGATACCCACGAACGATATTAGCATCTTTTTTCAACAGACCACACCCCAATCATTCTCTAATTGAACAGGCCACATCGTCGTATGCTTTTGCAATGCTATCATATCCAATGATGATTTCTGTTTTACTGTTCTCATCATAAACTCCATGGGCACCGATTGAGCAGATTCCACACGCGCACCAGTCTGGCTTGATTTTGTCGCACTGCTTCAGAAGCTGCTCAAGGGTTATGTCCGATGGAGCCTCTGCAACAAAAGAGATGTCACACCCATCCAATACGAATCTCATAATATCAACCCCCACTCATCAGGCATCTCCGAACTCGTCTTCAAGGTTTACAACCACTTGGTCTTGATAGTGGTTGTCGTCAAATAAGGTAATCCTCAGATTACTATTCTCTTTCTTGAAATCGAATTGCACAGACGCATTTTTATACCCGAGGCGGGTCAAATCTATGTCCTTACACGCCAAAAATTCGTAGGCCACGACGACACCTCCTATATTGACCGTTATACAGACGCAAAACTAATCTTTTATATCCATCTTTGCACCACAAATCTTGCAGTAATTATCTCCCCATTCAGAACCGCTGTAATGTTTACCACATTCTGAGCAATCTGCGCCATCCCATGGGTTTGTTCCGCATCTTACCCATCTCCCATGGGCTACATGGACAACATCAGTGTTGGACATGATAAATTCTATTACATCTGCGCTCTTTTTATATGTTGCGACCACATCCGGTAATTCTGGGTGGTTCTTTTGGAAAAAGTCTGCCGCTTCACGAAGACATTTTGCGTATGCCATATACTCCATACTTACACCCCATCAAATCATTCTTTTGTGTCCATTAGTTTTGTTACCGCCATATCAATAGCTTCGCAAAATCCTAAAGCGCTATAAACACATTCTCCGGCTGAGTTTTTGATATGTATTGGTTTTACACTGTTTTTTAACACTAACAAAAACTCAACTGCTTCTTCCTTTTCCATATCAAATTAACCTTTCATTACCCATGCACGCCTGTCTTCTGCGGATAATTCTTTAGGCGGCATATCGTCTCCAAGCATTTCACAAATGCCGTAATCCTCATAGATGTCATCAAGGCATTGTCCACAGACCGTAGCATATGGACACTCAATACCCTGGGCATAACAAAAGTTTCCCATTGCCATAAAAATAAAACCACGCCTCATTACCATTCATATGGTTCGCTTTCCCATTCGGCTCCGCATGAATAGCATTTATAGCAATCACACTTCATGCCTTTCATTCGGAAAATGCCCTCAACCCAGGTTTTTGATATTAGGCCAACCGAGACTCCTCTGTTAAAAATACCTTCCTTTATATATTCGAAATCCGTTTTTGTTTCTCCGCAGCATGGACACATTTTGCATCCAGCATTTGCCTTTGCCTTTTTAGCTTCTGTTATTGCTACAACGCTTGCTGGTTTTGTTACCTTCATAAAATCACACTTCCGTTCTTGCTCCAATGAGCTGTAAAAACTCATGCTCATCAAAGTTAAATGGCTTATCATCGCCCTGTGGTTGCGGAATTATATCAGTTTTCCCATGGAGATAATCACACCATTCTTGCGGTGCCACGACCGCAATCGTGTTGCCTCCCCAATAAACTTCAGCACCATCTATCCTGACCATGCTTTGTGGCAGGTTGGAACTTTCAAACGCCTCTCTTGTTCCAATCAAGTTACGCCTTACCAGTCTTCCCATTGGCTATGACCTCCAGTAGCAGTACAGGCACCCATGTGGGCATTGTGCCTTGTGCTCCAGAAGTTCTCGTTTCCCGGAGTAGCACATACAGTTTCTGCGCTGGTATCCAACACGGTCGTCTTCATCCGGGTCAAAACCAAGAAGATGAAGGTCAAAGTGTGAGACACATCCACAATGAATTGTATTGGTCAGCCCCGGTTCAGCACAGCACTCAATTTTAGGCATGGGGCTTTTCCCGCCATAGTAGGCGAACACGGACATCAGCATATCGTCTACGGCCTTAACCTGCTCCGAACTTGGAGAAAAGCCAGCATCACCGTATGGCCTTGGCAGTCCAGCGGTTTTGAACCGCTCTCTGACGTGTGGGTACATATCAATGATGCTTATCCTGAACCTGGAAAAGCCGCCGTCAATGGCTTTTCTAAACACATTGAGGGCGGTCTGTATGCCTTTCGGCGTCGGTATAATGGGGTCAATTCGGATGACCGTCTTTTCTTGTGGGAACCCGTTCTGTATTAGCGTGGCAAGAGCATCAAAGTTCGCTTCCACCTTTGGGACATTTGGTTCCACTTTTGTGCCGCCGAACCCAGTTATGGTGGCATGGACAATGAGCTTATCCTGGTTTGCAAGGGCCGCTTCTTGAAAAGCCGGAGTAATGTTTTTGGTGATAACAACAGCGCCATCCATGGCATCGAGTTTATTGACCCAACTCAGGTCGAGGCCAGCATCTCCAGCTTCGGTTGTACCAATTTTGTATTTTGCCATCACTCCACCGCTTTCAAATCGCCAGTCCAAAAGAGCCACTTGGGCTTGGACTCGTCCTCTGCGAGGCAGACCACGCTTGGGTTCATGTCTCCGTTATACTCCACAGTAAAAACCCGGCCAGCGTTCTCTTCGCAGAATTTACGGTATGCTGGGAGCTTCTGCTCGTAATCAGGATGCTTCCTGATTTTTTCCAGGTCGAGCTGAACCTTGTCTCCCTGCTCGAACTGCCAGCCATCTTCGATGGCCTTCTTCATCTTGCTTATCGTACTGAAGTCCTGAAGTACCTGCTGCACATCAATGGACTTCTTCGGATGTCTGCGCTCAGCTCGGTTCACAGAAATCACCCCTTCTTAATTCCCGTACCGCTGCAGTGAGAGCACTTTCTGGTATCTCTTGACCCTGCAGCGTCAGTATAGCTCTCATCACCTGTTCCTTTACAGTAGGGGCAAAGAACATCTTTTACAGCGTCGTTTGCTGTCTGAAGAGCGCTTCGTAATGTATCCAACTCGCAATCTATCTCAGCACACTTGGCGTTGTACTCGGCAGTCAGGTTTGTCTTGCGCTGGTTGAGGCGCCGAATCTTCTCATACAAGGCACCAATTACGTTTGGTGTGGTCACCTACATCACCCCTTTATTCCTCAGCTCGCTTCTGATTCGCATCAAGGTCTTACCGAGATGATTCTCGCCTACGCCATCGCAGACACCCCACACCTGGTCGCCCCAAGTGTTACCCTCAACAAGCTCTGCATCACCTGTGGCCAGGAGCTTATCAAGTAAGCCTGGGTTCTGGGTGAACTTGGCCATGCAAACCTCGTACATCACATCATACTTGACAGCCTCCCAGTCTGGCCTCAACTCGACACGACGGCCAAGGCGCTTTGCTGCCTGCGGGCTTAACCCACAGAAATCACGCATCCGCTCTGGACACTTTGCGGCCTGGTACGCCGCCTCATTGTTCTCGAACCGAATACCCTGGTAAACAACTGGAGCAACATAGAAGTTGCTCAAAAAGAAATTGTCACCTTTGAATATTGTAATTGCATTGTCCATAAGTAAGCTCCTTCATTAGTTCTCTTTGCGGGGCAAAATCCTTGAATAGTTCTGCTTCTTTGCTAAGTCTGGCCAGAATGGCATCTTCTTTTTCGCAGAATCGTCCTATGTAAATGCGCTTGCTGTTGAATGTGATGCTGGCCGTCCACTTATTGCGCTCCTTATCAAAGTACACACCAGCCACACCGGATGTGTTTGTGCGCTGCAGACTGCGATTCCTCATGTTTTCCGAGCGGTCGCAACACCGAAGGTTCTGCTTCCTGTTATCCGCTCGGTTTCTGTTAATGTGGTCAACAAATTGGTTCGGCTGTGCGTGCATCACAATCCTGTGAAACCTCGTGAAGCACCGTCTGCCACAGAAGAAGTAGCAGCTTACAAGGTATCCATCTTTGTCTCGATACCACTCACGGCTTTGGACAAGAGAGAGGTCTTCTACGTCAAAGAGAAATTCGGATGCACCAAGTTGGAGAACACCATGTGTATCCAAAATCTCAATGCTCATGTGATGCGCTCCATCATATCCAGAAGTAGGTCTCTGCACTCGTTTTTAGACATCCCTTCAAGTGCAAGGCCCTTCGGAAGGGCTATGACGGGCGTTGGCGCCACTTGCTTACATATATTCTCAAAAGCCTCGTGGGCTTGTTCAACATTGAAAAGCTCGAAGTCATAGTAAAACACGAAAACTTCACCGATTGTGTTCATGGCTCACCTTCATTTCAATACACCGTCCACCACAGGTCAAAAAGTTTGCGATACTGATTGCCCTTCGGAAGAAGGCCGCCGCTTCTTCTTGCGACCCTGTTAGAATAATCCTTGTAGAATTTCTTGCGCCCGGATGATTTTGGCCTTTTAATGTAGGTATATTGCACATTATCATCGTCAAGGCCAAACCTCCAGAGTTGATATTGGCGGTTGGTGGGCAGTCCACTTTTATCCATGCCGACCCACAGTTCTGGCGCGTTACAGTTTAGTGCAAGATTCTTTTGCCTATTGAATTTCTGAACCCGCATCTTACGCCGGTATGCCCGGCCAGTCTTGCGCTTTCCCTTCTTCTTTCGTTTCGGCACATCTGCCCAGGCATCTTCACAGTACCCACAATAGAAAAATTCGTCTTCAACTTTATCACAGGCGCAGTGGTCAAATTGAAACGGATACCCATATTTCTCTGAATTTGCAAGCCTATAGTCAAGCTCCGCCACAATAGGACATTCGTCACACGCAAAAAATTTCGGGCAGCCAACATCAATCATCGCAAATCCTCCTGCCAAGAGATTTCTGCATTGTCCAACCATCTGGGGTCATAACTTTCTTGTATCCATATCGAGCAAGTGCTTTTGAGTAAAGACGGAACCGTTTAGAGTCTTCAGCACCAACCACAATTTTTGTGTCGGCAACTTTATCGAGCATGATTTCTTTTTCAAACTCCAATAATCTGTTCCTGCACCAGTACAAAGCCTCTACGCCGCATCGGCCCGTCATCTTTAGGGTGATATTATCGTCTTTGGTTTGGTTCAGCCACCCATTAAGATTCTTCTTTTTGTCTGCAACAGCAAAAGCTACAGAGTAACCAATGCTACGCCTGCACATCCAGCGGTAAAATGCTATGATGCAAAACTGGCCATTGGAAAGGCGGTGGCGCATGAAGAACGCTTCGCTTTCTCTATCCCAGGTGAAGTCTCCGGCGTATGCCATACCAACGGCCCTCCCATCATTCCTTTACCCTCTGCACAAACCCACATTTCTTGCAACGGTAAGTGCGGCGGGAACCATATGGGCGTGTATCTTGGTCTGTTTCGTAGAGATGGATGTGTGCAAGAAGTTCCCAGTCGTGTTGGCAGAACATCTGCCGTATGTAGTTGACCAACCATCTCATATCACCCACCTACTTTACATGATTGCAAAGCGAAAACACAGGTCGCTACGGCTTTAGCCGCTTCTGCAACCTCTTCCGCTGTATTGTATTTGGAGAAGGAAACCCGGACGGAGCTCCGGGCATCGTCCGGCGAAATGCCCATCGCCACAAGGACATGGCTTGGTTCTGCCTCATGGCTACGGCAAGCAGACCCTGCTGAAATACAGATGCCCTTACTATCCATCATGAGGAGCAGCGTCTGTGCATCAATCCCGTCGAAGCGTAAGTTCAGTGTCTTGCCTGGCTCGATTACGGGGTAGCCATTCACATGGACACATCCGGTATCGCGCCCAAACTCACGGAAGGTCTCCATCAGCGTCATGTAGAACTTCTGCTTCATCACAGAAACCTCAATCATGTCATCGTGCATATTAGACACGGCAATCTCTGCCGCCTTTCCGAAGCCCACAATGCCAGCGACATTTTCAGTTCCACCACGAAGTCCAAATTCCTGCTCTGCGCCACCGCAAACCAGTGGAAGGAAGCTCTTTTCTCTTACGAACAGGGCGCCAACACCTTTAGGGCCGTGAATCTTGTGCGAGGATACAGAAGCAAAGTCCACGTCGTTCTTGTGAACTGTCAAGGGATATTGCCCTGCGGCCTGTACGCAATCCGTATGGAATAGGACTTCGTTCTGCCGACAAATCCGACCAATTTCATTGATGTCGTTGACTACGCCGGTCTCATTGTTCACGAACATAATAGAAACAAGCCCGGTATCCTCGTGAATCGCTGCTTCCACCGCTTTCGGTGAGATGCGTCCGTCAGAACCGGGCTTGACATATGTAATATGAAATCCATCTTTGGTGAGCATTTCTGCTGCTCGAAGAACGGAGTCGTGCTCAATGGCGGACACAACCAAGTGCGTCTTGCCACTTTCTTTGAGCTGGTGCCGCAACCCCTTGAACACAGTGTTGTTACTCTCACTGCCACCAGAGGTAAAAATCACATGGTCTGGCGTGCATCCAAAAAGAGTTGCGACCTGCTCTCTTGCATTCTTGATTGCAGCAGCGGCTGACCGGCCAAGCCCATAGAGCGTGCCAGCATTGCCATATTCGTCTGTAAGATACGGCATCATGGCGCCGAGAACTTCCGGCGCAATCTTTGTCGTCGCCGCATTATCAAGGTATATCATTGGAATCACCATCCTTGTTTTTGTAGTAATAGAGCATAAAAAGCAGGCATCATATGGGACTTAAAGCCTTGTGCCACAGCGCTTTCAGTGCCTCTATTTTTGTCAACAAGTTTTATCCTCACAGGCGGCAAGAATCTCGTCAAGCGTTCTTGGCGTGTAATTCATCCACGGCATCATGGCACCGACGTTGTACATCTTGCATGGCCGTGTGTACAGTTCCTCCATCAGATACTTATCATGCTCCATCATGTTAAACTCAAACGAATTGTGGACATGACCATACAGATGAAACCAGCCATAAAAGTGATTCTTGAAGCACGGGATTGGGTAGTGTGACAAAACGACCTTGCGGTCTCCGTCCTCGATTTCCATGTACTCAGTTACTTTGACAAACTTGTCTGTAAACTTCTTGATGTGGCAACGGTCATGGTTGCCCTTGATTAGAAAAATCTGGCCATTTAGAGAATCGAGAACCGGGATGGCAACGTCTGCATTGCACCAGAACATATCGCCCAGTACATATACCACGTCACCAGCGCTCACTGCGGCGTTCCACCGCTCGACCAGCGCCGTGTTCATCTCTTCGATGGTCTTGAAAGGGCGATTGTCAAAAGCCAAACAGTTTGTGTGGCCATAATGCCAATCGCTGATGTAAAACTTGTTTGGCATATTTGCCTCCTCCTAAATACCAAAAAGGAGTCGGCGCAGTTCGTCATCAAACTCGCCGCCGTCCTGTAGTTTATCTGAGATTTTCTGCAATATATTTCTCAGCTCACTGAGCTCATTTTCAAGAGCAGAAACTCTGTCTTGCGTTGCGGCAGAAGCGCTCCATATACTATCCACTTTGACAACGTTATACGAAGGCGTTACAGTGACCGTTGGCATTACAACCACCCCTCAACGTAGCCTCTGTCTTGCGTAAAGATGGGAGGCTCTCTGTCAATAGCCCATTCGTTGCGCGTGACCAGAATAGTCTTTTCCGGGTCTTTTGGGTCGGTCATCGGAAGCTCTTTTTTCACTCTGATGCAACAAGAACCACGCTTGCAATCAACAGGGAAGTCGTTCCAGTTGAGGTTTCGCTGGCTCCAGAGCATCTCCTGAATGTCGTTGCAGTTCTTACCATGTAATTCCCTGTGACTGAAATTCGCCTGCCCGACAGCCTCGATGCTGTTTCTTGTAGCGTCCTGTTGGCGCCAAATCAAGCAGTTACAAACATCGTCCTTCGGCACAGAGAATGCACGGGCATCAAACAAAGCCTTGTAGGTCTTCTCTTTGGCCAGCATCATAAGGTAGTCCCACTCTTCTGAGGCACCTCTCTCTTCATCTGGATAATCATCAATTTGTCCAAACAGCTCTCGTGTGAAGAACTGATTGAAATAGAGCGTGGCCATTGACGCCGCAACGCTCGTCATCTTTTGAACGTTATACCCAAACCATGCGTCAGTCTGGATAGTGGCATAATCTGTTAGAACCAGAGTAATCTCATCAGATTGGGTATATCCAAAAACACAGCCTTGGATGTTTTTACAGAGCTCACGCATGGTTAGCTGCATCGTGTTCATCAGGATACGGTCGAACGGCTTTCGCATACCCTTTGTGAAGGTGTGGAACGCCTTGCCATCCAGCCGGATGACGGCTGGGACTCGGCGTGTGAGGAAGTTACGAGACACGCTTTCGTACCTCTTCATGCGGTCGCCGAGAGAATCGTTGCTACCCATAGTTTCCTCCTCTCAGTAAACAGGCACATAAGCGAGAGCCTCAGACAAAGCGTGGGCGCAAGCGAAATCGCAAGCCCAAGCATAATCAAGACCAGCGTCCTTAATCAGCCTGTGATGGAGCGTGGCGCACTTGGAAATCAGGTCATCGTCCTCCAAAACTGTCGCTTTCTCTGCTCTGTACTTGGCAAAGAAATCATCATCCTGTTTCTCAAGGAATTTGACAACCGCATCTTTTGCCACATCGTATGTATAAGAGTTGATGCCGGTAAAGGTATCGGTAAAGTTGCACCGAACCAAGTGGTAAACGGTGTTCAATGTTTCAATGGTAACCTCGTTTCCATCCTCGGAAACCGTGTAATCCAAAACCATAGACGTATGCAGCCTATGGAAGCGGTCTGGGTCATAGTCCACCTTGACCCTGAGCAGAGACCGCTCGCCTTTCTCAAGGTCAGCAATAAGGCATTCCGCCCCCATGGCAGAATTGTGAAGCTCGGTCAGCTCTTTTCCGTTCTTTGCCGTGATATTTTTGATGATATAGTCGCCCATCGTCTTCCTCCAATCAGTGTTCCTTGAATACTACTTGCTCTCCTGCTTTCAGCGACCAACAGCCGCCGTCTGTTACAGCGCACTCAGTACAGTTACCGCCACAATCCGTGGCTCCAGGCGCCGCTGTTGTGCTTCCGTCACGGTAGCGGACGTGTGCTTCGGGTAAAGAAAATGGGTTGACCATCTCCAGGCCAACCCATCCACTGAAAATCATATGTAAATTGTTTGGTAAGGGCCCGTGTTTCTCGATAAACTCGTTGACGAACTCATACTTTTTTGTGAAGCACAAGATTTGACAGTGCTGATTTCTTGCCGATACATCTACCATATGTATCAGGTAGTCCATATCGGGAATGTCCCCGGAAACATGAAAGCGGAAGAATCGAGACATCATAATTGCTGCCTCGACCTCCCGCCAATAAACATCAGGGTCATTCTGTAGGATATTAAGATTGTGAGCATACGCCGCTGCAACGCTCTTCCTAATCCGCTCCAGCTTTCTTGCATAGCACTTCTTTTGACAAGCGCAAACGCGACAGGTCAGAACTGACGGCAGAGAGACACTTGGAATTGCTCCAAGTTTTGAATTGCCAGGGCTAATTTTAACTGTTCCCAATCTATCACTCCTTTCGGCCCTCTGCTTCAAGCAGAAATTCGCCGCAATACTTTTGTGTTGAAGAGGTTAAAATCTTTTATAGCAAACACTATATTTGCATTACAATATAAATGAGGAATCTCCTCACTTAATCAAAACGGCCTGTTAAGCCCAGAATGGAGGGCGACTGTCTGCTGTTTGTCATCTTGTCTTGTGTGCCGCCCAAGTTTAGTGATGTGACTCATTGTCTGGTGCCAGTTTGTGTAGTGCGCATAACGTGTTTATGCCTTGGAAAATGCTTTGCGAACCAGTCTTCCCATCCCTATGGTGGAATGGACTACTTGATTTGGTACTTTTATCATAACGATGCCACGGAATACACAATGAGTCCATGGCGCCGATACTTCAAAGTGAAAACTGACATCGCTGCCAGTGACAGATACGCTCTGCCAAAACGTCAACACAAAAACTACCTTGGTTTCTTTCTGCTTGAAGCAGGGAGCCGAATGGCTCCCCACGCTAAGTCAGTTGACGGCCAGGAGTGACTGGAAGTTTGCGATGACCCGGTCGTTTTTGGCCTTTGCCTCAGCCAGACCTTCCTTGGTGGTTGCCAGTTCGCGCTCGTAGTCCTCGATTTCCTGCATCGTCTGGGCGATGTTATGACTGATGGCGCCCAGGTTGTCGATGGTGTTGGTAACGAGTGATACCGCTTCGTCGAACTGCTGGTTGTAGGCAGCCAGCCGGTTCTGCTTCTGGGAGAGGATGTCTGCTGCGGTTTTCTTTCCGAATGCCATATGTATTCCTCCTCGATTATATTAGGTAGAGGGGCTTTCCCTCTTTGCGAGGAACTCTTCCATCACGTCGTCGAAAGAGTCATTCACATTGAAGGGCGGCTCATACTCAACCTGCGTGTTGATGAGTGCGGAGTCAATCTCCGCCGATGCCTTATCCGCCTGAAGCATGATTTCCCGAACCACGCTCTTGGCCCGGCCACGGTCGAACGCCTCTGTGGTTTCCACCTCAATTTCGTAGAGATATGGGGTCTGATTGCCCTCCACGTTGAACTTATAGTCTCGCCCCTGCTCGATGCGCTTGGACGGGACAAAGCGGAGCATCGCCTTTGTGCGTGCCGCCACAGTCTGGCGGAACTTGTTGGTTTCCACGGCTGCGTCGATGTCAAACCCAACGGACGCCTTTGCCCGTCCGATTGCGTCAGTGAGCTTCTTACGCTCATCAACCAGCAGAAGCATGAAGCTCAGAACGTCGTCGTTCATGTAGAACTCACCAACGTCCACAGTCTCTACCATGTCCTGCGCCTCGTGGTTGGACTTGTTACGCAGATGCTTCTTGGTGACAGTCAGGCTATGCTCACGGCTTGTGAGGCTTGACCCAGCTTCCGCCATCATGTTCTCCAGAAAATTCTGGTAGCGAAATGACTCTTTCAGATTCATATAGAACCCTCCTTGTAATGATGAATAGTGTGTTAGATATAGACAGCTTGGAGATTCCCGCAATGCTCACGGTGCAGCATACCAAGCAAGGCGTCTGAATCGACATTGGTCAGTGTTTTGTACCATGATGAATGGAAGAACTTCTCCAGAGATGTCAGAAGTTTTTTGTTGCCGTCTTTCAGTGCGTCACGATAATCGTCTGCGGCAACTGCAACGATAGCGTTTGCCAGATTTTGATACGGGTCAGACGCATCCTTGCGCAGGCGGTCAAGGCTCACAGATGTCTGGCGCATCTGTTCCTTATCCATTTCTGCCCGCTTACAGCCACATGAAGTGGTGCGGCCAGCTTTCAGGTTGAGACCATATGCAACATAGGTTTCTCCACAATCACATCGGCACAACCATTTAGTCTGCCTGTCGTTAGTGTTTTCTGCCCGTTCAATAACGGTCAAACTGCCGAACCTTTGGCCGACGAGGCTGTTTGTTGGTCTTCCCATATGTATCAGTCCTTTTCTGCAAGTAAGAAGTCTGGATTGATGACCTTGAAGCTGATGTTCCTCTGTACGTTGCGCATTACTACGCCTTCCCGCTTCTGCTCTTTCCGAACTGTGGATTTACCCTTGGAATACTCTACCAGTTCTGCGATGGTGTCCGGCAAAACCTTACCCTCCTCGACGATTGGAACCGTTTTGATTCCGAACGGGGTGAGCAGGTCTTTAATCTCAGCAGTACCACACTTGTGGTCAGGGTAAATCAAGTTGAAAGCGAAAAGCTCATAACCACTGATGTGATACTTGTTCCCCTGAATCTGATTGCCGCAGATTTCACCCTGTAAAACCACAGTTTCATACTCACCGATGAGCTTCTTCAGCACGCTCTCGATGTCGTACTTCCGTGCAACAGTCCAATAGGAGCTGTTGTCTGGCGTGCCAAGGTGGATGTTGCGGCTGCAAACGCCGAACTCATACTTACGCCGTGACAACTTTCTGAGGTAGTAGGTCGCAGACTGGCCATCGACCTTCTCAGTCACAGAGAACTTTGTCCCGTTCTTACGCTCAATGTCGAAGAGCGTGGTAAGGTTCTGGATGCGTGTCTCATCGGTCTTGGCAATCCAATCGGGGAAGCCGCCCTTGCGCTTCGGCTTCATGAACAGCTTGCGATACCACTTGAACCGCATAAGGAATTGTCCAAGTTTGCTCTTGGGTTTCTGCGGCTGCTTCTGTGCAAGCAGCGCCTCCTGTGCCGCCTCTGGGTCGTACTTCTTGATGCCGAGGATACTCGTCACATCGCAGCCCATTGGATAGTTGCCTTCCGGCAGAATGGTCAGCGGAAGAACAAGTCCCTGACTTACCTGCCCACGCAGCTTGATGGTACGCACACGGAACTTGCGGTCACGCAGGAACTCAAACTCCGGGCGCTCCGGGACGATGGAATCCACCTCGACATAAACGATGGTATCACCGACGTGGAACTCGTCCTTCTGGACAACACACTCCCATCCATCAACCTGCGCCACCACGATGCGGTCAGCGCCTGGAATGGGGCGGATGTCAGAAATCTGTCTGATGGTTGCTAACTGGCGCATTTTACTTGTGCCTCCCTTTTGTAACTCTGCGTTTGCAGAGCTTCTTTGAGCCGTCTTTCTCTGACGGTTGGGTTCCAGCCGCACCGTGAACAGTTCCGGCATCCAGGCTGGCATTCAATCATACTGTTGTACACGCAGTCATCTGGTCTTTTCATTTCACACCTCAAAACATGATGCAGTCTCGTACAATTCGCTTCTTTAAGGAACTGTCATTGAGCTCGTCCCATGGTTCCACGTTGTATTTTCCAGTCACATCGCCGGTAATGTCGTACATTTTCCCGTCGATTTCTGTGACAAAATGATTTTCAACTTGGTCATACATCATCCGTGCCTTATCCTGAAACCGCAAGCACAGAATAACCGCAAACCAATAGCAGCACCCACAGGTGAACACCGTGTCAACATCGCCGCCAATATGGAACCGCTTCAAAAACTTGGCAACTTCAGAGTTCAATGGGCACCAACCTTTCTTATGCGCGATATAAAAGTTGCGGCCAGCACCGGTTGTGAGGAAACAATCACAGTCGGCGTGGCCGCTTTTTATCCAGCAGGCTGTAGCGACATAGGCAGGCGTTTGGGTATGCTGCCCGCTGGAGCTTTGGTATTAGTTGATTCCGATGATAGGCGTTGCGCCGCCGGACACTGTGGGCATCTTGCCGTCCCACTGCTCATACTTGATTTTCTCAATCAGCTCAGGAGTAAGAGACGCAGCAATCTCACGGTTCGCTGCCGCCTCGGCCTCTGCGGCAATGCGGACAACTTCAGCCTGCGCTTCGGCCTCAACAATGGCCTGCTGTGCCGCAATCTCTGCGACCTGCTTATCTTTTTCGGCCTGAATCTTGGCGGTCTGCGCCTCGATATTCGCCAACTCAAGCTCCTGCTGTGCGTTGACCTTCTTCTGGATAGCCTGGGCGGTCTCATTGTCCACGGAGATGTCAGTGAAGTTTACCGTGTCGATGATGATGCCGTACTTATCAAATTTCTCCCGCAGATAGGTATCCAGCTCGGCGTTGATAGCAGTACGCTTGTCCCCAAAAATGTCTGTGACGGGGTAGTTAGCAGAAATCTCCTGCGTCCATGCAATGACCTTGGGCTTGATGAAGGTATCCTTGATGGCCTCTCCAGACTTGCCCTTAAACGTAACAAATGTCTGGGCGACTCTGGCCTCGTCAAAGCGATATGAGAACTCAAGGTTCACACGAACGGTCTTGCCGTCGGATGTGGGGATACTGAAGCTCTCATCATTGGGGGAATCACCCTTCTCGGCGGCAGTCAGATATGACTGCTCAATGCCGATAGAATATGTAGTAACCTTCTTGGTCGGGGCCACCAGATGCCAGCCCTGGGTCAGCACCTCGCCGTCCACGCCACCATTCATGTTATACACAACGCCGACATAGCCAGCAGGAACACGCTCCAGACAGATAATGCCTCCAATAAGGCAAAGAATCATAGCCAGAGCCAGCAGAATTGCGCCAATCTTACCTTTCATTCGATGAATCTTCCTCACGTTTCTTAGATTTTTCGGGCTCTTCGCCCTCGATTTCCTTCTTCGCATCATTCCACAGCCGGAGCCCGATACTGCCAATACCCTTGAAGGCAAAGCTCAGGCAGAACCAGACCACGACCAGGACGATAACGATGAGGAGCCAGAAAACAATGTTCAAATAGCTCCCTCCTGACCTAAAACTCTTGGGACGTATGTACGGGTTTCCATGCGCTCTTCGACTTTGCGTGTTTTCCCGAGCGCCTCGCGTACAAGGTTATAAAGGTTTTTGCCTTTGTCGCTTTCCAAAAATTGAACGAGCGGCTCCAAGACTTCTACCGTATCCTTGCAGTTTCGGCGTTGTTGCCTGCACTTTGCAAGGGCGGTAGCGACCTTGGCCCGCTCTTTGTAGTCGAGACCGTCGAGTTCCAGGCTGTGGAGGTAGTCCTGTGTGAGCCTATCCAGGCGATTCACTTCCTCGTAGTTCCATGCGTAGTCCTTCTGCGCCTCCTCCATCAGGTTGCAAAAATCACTGATGTATGGAGAGAACTTTGGTTTTTGTTTCTTTGCTTGTGCCACAGGCACCACCTCCAACTTGCTTATTTACTCGGAATCGACCTCTTCCACAACTTCGTGGTCATCGGCGTCAGACCAGTCGAACCCACGGTCGGACATCTGCTCTGCCTTCTCCAGAGCCTCTTCCTCACTGGATGCCTCGACAACGGCCCAGCCGTACTTCTTGCACATGACACGATACTTAGGCATAGCTTACATCTTCCTTATCTGTTCTGAGTGTAATGAACACCGGGAATTGCAGGCTTTCTGCCCCAGTGTTCTTGTCGCTGGAGATTTCCTTATACTTGACTTCGCAGAGAACCCCAGCGAGTTCTTCTCTGCGCCGCCAATACGCCTCCCTCTGCTCATCAGTAAAGCCAGAACCGACACGGACTTCGTTGCCTTTGTAGTTGAGAACGAACGCACCAAGAGTGCCAGCTAATCGGCCGCTGCCCTCCTCGCACTCAATGATGGGTAAGTCCATGGTGTAGAACCGCTTAACTTTGAGGATACCATTGTGTCGCTTCCGCTTATATGGCACATCCAAGTTCACCATCAGCCCCTCCTTGTCCTCTCTGACCATCTGCTCCAGCAATTCGTCAATTTTGGACTGGTCATATCCCATATACATGGCTGGGAGGATGCTGACAAAGTCGCCGCATGGAATAACAGTGCTGATAGCGTCCAGCAGCGTTCGCCGTGCGCTGTATATCATCGTGCTCGTTCCTCTGTCGAACTCTGCCTCCGGGATAACGTCGAAAATCGTGTAGCAAATGCTCGTTTTATCTTCGTCATCCGAGTTGATGATGCCGGTTGCCTTGCGGAAAGCCTCGTTGTCACTCAGACCGCCCTTATCCATTAGGGTGAGCTCTCCATCAAAGACGAGCCCTCTCAGTTCAGGTCGGTCGAGGATTGCAGTTATGTGCCATAGACCTTCATACGGTACGCCGCTTCTTGCATATAGCTTCCCTTTATAGAAGGTTGCACGAACACCATTGAGTTTCTGCGTCAAGGCAAACCATGTGCCGTCCTGGAGTGGATACTTGCTGACGGGATACGCTTGCTGCACTTCCCATTCTGGAATCAACCCAGGAATAACTTTGTTGACCGTCTTTGCAGTAACGCCCAACCGCAGCGTCTTCGCCAACAGCTTTGTGTAAAACTCCTTCTCATGTGGAGCACACGCATCCAAAAAGGCGCATACTTGGTACAGCGTCACATCGTCTACCGCCCTTCGCTGAGAAAGCGTTTCGCAAATGGTGTAGATGTCACACAGAACCAATGTAATGGCAGGGTTATACTGTACAGGACGGCTCAGCGTCTGCTCTGATACCTTATAGGTGAGCATAGGATTGAGAGCGTAATACAAAAGTTTGCGGAAGTCCTCATTGTCTTTGAACCTCCGCAAAACCTCTTGTTTCTTTAATGTGCTGGACTCACGCTGTAGTGCATTTATTGCAGTGATAGCGCCAAGCATGGGCACACCTCCTTCATAAGCCCCGGCTTTCGGACTCATCTTTTGACCGTAAAAAATCCGCATTCGGAAGAATGCGGAAGGTAGCAAGTGATTTTTCGGCACAGCGTGTGCCGAGATTAAAAATGAACCGCTTGTAGCACAAGGCTTTTAGACATCTTCCTTATAAAGAAAGAACATCTAATGAAGTTCAAATAGAAAGCAGGTGAACACAGCACGTTCATCCTTGGGTCTCGACGGATTTTGTGCCGAAGCTCAAGGTTCAAAATGCGGCATTAGTCTCAGCTTGTGCAGATTGTGTTCGTGCATTATCTCAATCTTGTTGTCGATTTCCGAAACGCCGCACGTTCCATCTTCAATATGGGCGTCAAGCTAGGCGTAGGTGAAGCCAAGGTTGTCTTCATCCGTCTTTCCACACAGCCCATCCGATGGCGTCTTATCCACAAGGTCACGAGGAATAGGCAATTCATACCCAATCTGCTTGACCTCGCTGACCAGCAGACCGCTAAGAGGACTGAAATCTCCGGCTGCATCGCCGTACTTGGTGGAGTAACCGACATAATCCTCGGACAAATTGCAGGTATTTGCAACTCTGCCACCGTTCGGCAATGACTGTGCAATAGCATAGAGCGTGGTCATGCGGATACGGGCAGGGAGGTTTACCCTCGTCTGGTTGCTCATAACCATGTGGCTGCGAAGCTCCATGGTCATGGCGTCCACAGCGGCCCCAATGTTAAAGGTGAAACACTGGATGCCAAGAGCGTCAATGAGGCGCAGGCTGTCTTTGATGTCGGGTTGTGAGCCGTTCGGCATCATCACGCCAACCACACGCTCTTTCCCCAGCGCCTCAACGCACAGGGCGGCTACAATACTGGAATCCTTGCCACCAGAGATGCCTACAACAGCGGCACACTCCGGGCCATTTTCAGCGAAGTAGTTACGAATCCACTCGACAAGAGCGGCTTTTGTTTTATTAGGGGAAGAAAGCATTTATTGCACCTCGATTTTTGTAATTGTCCAACAATGAATTGTTGCGAGTTCTCCAAAACTTTTTGCACTGCGTCCAAGGTGAATCTCGCAATCGTCCTCCCATGTCATGTCCTCTTCCCAGTAATCAACCGGGTAATACCCTTTTACCTTCTCGGCATCGGCACGCATGACAGATATGGCATCGTTAATGTCTCTAAACACACCTGTTACGTTACATCCTTCGTTGTCAGGCGTGTCCCAGTAATTTGTCAGAACATATACTTCCATCATAACCTCCAAAGTTCAACCGTGTAGTCATGCCCAAGGAAGTTTTCGATAAACCCGTAGATTGTGTTCCAATCTCCTCCACCAAGGCCACAGCCAATCTTATACGGCATAGCGATTGTCGCACCGTTTGGCACGGCACTTTTAATTTCTGAGAGGCAATTCATGAACGCATCATAATCTGTGTACCTGGCGCCGTCGTACCCGTATCCATCCTGCGCAAACATATTGATGATAATTTTGCCGTTTGAAAGCACATACTGTACATGGCCAAGACAAGCGCCTTTTTTACACTCTTCCTTGTATTTCTCAAATGCCTCTGGAAACTTATCTCGTATGACTTTGGCAATGCCACTACCCATGCGACCTCTGCAGTTGACCTGATGGCAGATGTATCTGGAACTTGCCGAGAACAGGTCGCCGTCAATGATTTTGACCGCCATCAGAACTTGCCCTCATGCAGGTTCCTGCGAACTTCGTCCAGGGTAAAAATGCGGAGCATCTGGCCGTCTTTGAACACAGGAGCCAGCCAGTTCCCAGGCGCATTGGCCTGTTCCCATGTCAGACCATCCTGGTACTGATAGGTGCCGCTGTGGAAATCATACATAACGCGGCAGCACCCGCGCTGGGACTTCTTGAAGTGGCCGCTGTCGGTCTTGGGGTTCTTGAAAATCATGATAGGCTTGCCATCCGCATCCTCGGCATAGGTAGCCTTGACGGCGATGCCGAAGGTGTCACGGGTGTAAGGCGCATACGCCTTGTTCTTCTGGATGCCATCCGGCGTGAGCTCTTCGTCAATGGTCTCCAAACACTGCATGGAGAATGACCCGACGCCCAGGGACACATTGTTGATAGCGAACCTGTTCTCTTCCAGGATGGAGTAGATTTCCTCACACCGCTGCGGGGTGATGCTGTCTCCGTAGAGCGCTTTCACATGGGGGTCGAGCACCTTATACCCCTTGCTGTTGGTTGTGCCGCCGAAGATGTCCCAGAGCTTGAACACGGTCTTGGTCACGACCTCCACCGGGTCGCCGCTGTCGCCGCGAATAGCGAGGCAACCATTGTGCGCCATGATTTCAGGCTTGAGCTTCGGCAGGATGTTGTCCACCAAGTTCCAGTAGTCATAGCTGTCACTGACCATGGAGAAGTTGGAGTTGGGGTAAATCTCCGTGAGCAGTCGGCGCAGATGTGTCACCTCATCGCCGTCAATGGCGAAGTTTGAGCACATCACGCTGTGTTCCGTGGAGATTGCGCCATATGCCACCGGTTCATTCTCTGCACGGCAGGCGTAGTTCTCCTCCAGCCAGAGGATAGCCGGAACAGTAGCAGTATTCAGGAAACTGAGGCAGAAGGCCGCCGAACTCTTGGTGGCACTCTCCACACTCTCCTGACCACGCATAGAGAAATCGCCGAGGAGCTTCGCCCTAACCACACTGTCATCACAGGTAAGGGCCGCATACTCATCGACGATTTGACGGTATCTGTATCCGACTTCTGCTGAGACCTGCGTGTGCCACATAGAACATGACAGCATGGTCTCAATAGTGTTCACCAACCACACGAACTTCGGATGTGTGTTGGTGATTTCGATTTGCGGGACGTGTATATTGGTGCGAACACCCTCCGGGATGGCTCTGATTTGCAGCGGCAGATAGCCCAGCGTATGGAGTTGCCGAATACGTTTCTCGCCAATGCCATCCGTTCCCATCGTGCAGTTGAGAACCCGGTTATACTCCCGTAACACATCGTCCAGCGGACGGCTGAAAAAGTTCTCGTTGAAGGCGTCGATAAGGTACTCCTTGATGAACGCCTGGAGGCCGAACATGGCAACCTTATCAGTATCCGCCAACCGTGACATACGCGGCGTATAATAGGACACCATCTTGGTAATCCCTGCTGGGTACTGCTCAGCATGGACGGTCTTATAGAAATCCAGACAGAGCAGTGGATTGTATCGAATCATCTTACTTCACTCCCTTTTCTTTGCAAGAAGTATGGCGAATGTAAATGGCGCAACGATTGGCCAAGCCGCACCAGTGATGACAGCAAATAATGTGCTGTAATCATCACCAAAGCCGTCCTCAAAGTGGTCTTCCGCATTCACCTTAAAGAGGTAGCAGAGAGTTCCACCAATCGCAAGATATACGATGCCTATGAGAATCCACATTACTCTTCGTCACCAGCCTTGAAATTGTAGATTGGTTTGATAATGGCAGAGATGTCAACCGTCGGGCCGATGTTGTCCACGATGTCCTTCATGTCCTTATAGGCCATGGGGCACTCGTCTAACGTACTGCGGCCAACGGATGTGGTATAGATACCATCCATCTCCTTCTTAAACTCAGAAACCGTAAAGGTTTGCTTGGCCTGTGCACGGCTCATCAGGCGACCTGCGCCGTGGGGAGCGGAAAAGTTCCAGTCCTCGTTACCCTTGCCAATGCAGATAAGGCTCCCATCCCTCATGTTGATTGGGATGAGCAGCTTCTCTCCTGCCTGAGCCGAAACAGCGCCCTTACGCAGAATCATCTTATCCATGTCGATATAGTTGTGAATAGTTGTAAACTGTTCCTCAACATGGAAGCCCATGCCCTTGACAATGACATCCATCATTGCCTTGCGGTTGAGCTGCGCATACTGCTGGGCAATCTTCATATCATGAATGTATTGCTCGAAGAGCTCGCCCTCCACATAGGCCAAAGGTTTAGGCACGGGGCTGTTCTTGGTTTTGTACTGTTTCAAAACCTTTTGGATTTCCTTCTGCCGCCCATCGGCTTTGAGTTGTGCGATAATAGCCTCGATTTCCTCATGGCTGTAGGTAGTCAGCGCCTTATACGCTGCTTCTTGGTAGTAGTTTGCGACCTGCAAACCAAGATGACGACTTCCTGAGTGAACAACAATATAGATATTACCATTGTCATCCTTATCGGCCTCAATGAAATGGTTGCCGCCACCAAGCGTGCCGATGCTGCACATAGCACGGTCAAGATTGACGTGTTTGGCGCAGTACAGCTTGTTCAGGTCGATTTCTGAGGCGTATCTATGCGCCTTATCCCGGATAGCGAAGCCAGAAGGAATGCCATCACGGATAACCACGTCCAGTTTCTGCGGCTCGATATGGTCTTCCTTGATGCGGATTGTCTCCATTCCGCACCCAATGTCAACGCCAACTAAATTGGGACAAATCTTATCCTTGATGGTCATGGTAGTGCCGATGGTGCAGCCAGCTCCGGCGTGAATGTCAGGCATCATGCGGACATGGCTACCCTCGGCGTAGGGCTGATTCAGCAGGTTGAGAACCTGCGAAATGGACTCGTTGTCCACCACATCAGTGAACACCTCGGCAGTGGCGTACTTGCCCTCCAGTATAAACATTTGCCCGACCTCCTTTTATAACCCAGTCTGCGAACTGCTGAAGTTAATCGGCTCGCCAGTCTTCGTATTGACACCGTGCCCGACGACATGAACAGAGAAATCTTCCCACTTGTCGCCAGCTTTGTGCCATTCTGTATCGTCTTCAAAAACACCCTCCTCATGCTCGACAACGAATTGGACAGTACCTTTGAAGTTCTTGATGAGTGCTGTTGTCCATGTGCGCTCGGTGTGGTAATTGAACTCTGGATTGTACTTCAGCACTTCGTCCAGTGGAAACACAGCGACCATGCCAGCATCCGCACAAAAATCGCCAATAGCCTCTTCTGTGTCGGTGTTGAAGACCGTACAACTCCAGTCACCATATAGTGTGTCTCGAACCATACTGTTTTTGATTCCGAGTGCGGCCATGTTATCACCGCACCCGCAAATATTCCAGTCGTCCCGGTTTCCATTACCACTACTGTCTCTCCTGATGATGTAGCACGGGTCAGTGATGATGATGTCTCCGTCGAACTGTACCGGCTCTGAGTCAAGGTATCTGTTGGCCCCGTACTGGCTTCTCATTTGCAGCGAAGTGAGTTCGCGCAGGTCAAGCTCTTTTTCAAGCTGCATGAGTTTAAGGAGGTCAGCATTATCCATCAACTTCAATGTTGCATTGAGAAAGTGCGAGCCATACTCCTCATATCTGTCCTTTTTTACGGCGCAAATGAGGGAACTCTTATCGGAATCGCTCAGGAAATCTGCCGCATTTATTTTAGCAACTATCTCCCGCTCCTTCAAGCCCGCTTTTTTAGACAGCTCCACCTTTCTATGTTCAACCCACTCTCTTGTCATATCGCCACCTCACAAAATCGTGACCTTGTCACTTTCGCCACGGAAAATGCTGTTCGTTGTAAACACACGGGATACCATCCCGTCTGTCAACACGCTACCCTTAAAAATCGTATCTTCACAATGGGTGACATACAGGTAAATCGCTTTGGCTCCGGCCGCCTTCAAAGCCGTAGCCGTATGTGTGAATGTGCCTCCACGGGAGCAGATGTCATCCACAATCAGGACTGTACGGCCAGCCACCCTTTCGGGCGTAGTCAGTTCCAGACGCTCTATCTTCCCGGTGCGCCAATTCCTGTGCTTGATGCCGAAGATGTACTCGGCCTCTAACAACTCGGAGTATCTCTTGGCGGCGCCTTCGTCCGGGTAACAGAGCAGGAGGTCATTTTCTCCGATAGCGTCGATTGCCTTCTGGATAAGTTCATCCGGCTGGACGACAAGCACATTGTCGATGAGTGCCGTCGCCACGTTTGAATGCGGGTCAAGCACAACGACCCGTTCAAAGTTAAGCCAGTTGATGAAGTTAGCGAACCACTTCAGGGTGAAAACCTCGTCCTCGTTCTTCACCCTGTCCATCCTGGCGTTGGGGACATAGGGCATATAGAGATAGATGATGGCATCGCTACCAGCAACAGAGCGGATGTGGTTCACAAGATACCACAGCAGGATACACTCGGCGTCATTGTCATACCGCCACTCGATTTCGTACCGTTCCCACTCCATGTCTTCGATACTCTTGCTCACATCGAAGCGGAAGGATGATGTATTATCGGGAAACTGGGTAAAGGTAAGTGCTTGCCCATTTACCAAAATCATCTCTATCCCTCCAGACTCTCGATGTTAATCTGGCACATCCTCATGGCTGCCAGGGCATTGTTGTGGCTCTCTGGTGTAACGCCCGCACAGCAGGCGGCATCAACAGTCACCTTTACCTCCGGCAAAAACGCCTTAATGAGCAGAGCGTTGGAGATGACGCAGATGTCGGTGCACAGACCAACCAGAACGACCTCCTCAATGGGGTCACTGCAATCACGGTTCAGAAGCCATTCGCCCAGACGCAAAGAACCGAAGGTGGGCTTAAAGAAAACCTCAACGGGTGTACCCTCCATATGCCTCTTGTCGATGGCCGCATATACGTCCTGGTTCAGCTTCCAGCCGTCCTGCCCCTCAATACAGTGCTCGACCGGGAGCAGGGTGCCTTCCTGGGTATGGAGATAGTCCGCTTTGTGCGTATCTTGGGTGACTGCAATCATGCCGTCGAACCCCTCGATTTTCTTGACGACGTTGCTGATGATAGCTTGCGCCTCTGCGGTTCCAAGCGAGCCATCAATGAAGTCTCTCTGCATATCCACGACTACTAAACATTTCATATGTTGCCTCTCCCTTTGTTCATAGTGTCTTTGAAACGCTTACGGTCGTAAGCCTTTTTATTCGGTGTAATTTGGGTCACGGGGCGAGAGCACGTCCAGAAATTGCGGCGCTTTTTATTTCTTAGCTTCTGCATATTCTTTTCAATCATGCTCTCGACCCCCGTTTTCCCATTTTGCAAACCCGTCTGCACGCCGAGCCGATTTGTCAGTCTGCGAGGCGTGTGCACTGAGCGACGCTTTTTGGCGCAGAAATCCGCGAATCAAAATAAAAACCCCGTTTTTATTTTGATTTCGCTGGATTTCAAGCTCAAAAAGCGAAGAACCCAAATTCATTCTCTTGCCTTTGGCGAAGAGATACCACATCATGTTACGCTGCTGCTATGTAGATGCAGTCAATCTACACGGGTGTTGCTATCAAAAGCGCATTCGGCGCTTATGACCTTACTTCAAGACCTTCGGATAGAGGCGGCGGAACTCTTCCTCTTCCTCACGGGCACGACGGGCGTCCTCGCTCTGGATAGTTCCAAGTGCAACGACGCACATACCAATAAGGTCGCCGACGGAGAAGTCCTCTTCCTCGGGGGCGGGCTCATCATCCTCGGGCTCGTCCTCGAAGCAGTCCTCGTCCATGTCCTCCTCCTCGTCATCGTCCCAGACGCCGTGGTCATCAGCCCATTCCAGGACATCGCCCTTGTAATCCTCGAAGTCTTCATCGTCCAGGCCGCACCAGTCGCCGTAGTCATCATAGCGATACCAGTCGTAGCCTGTGGGAATGCTGTCCAGGCGGCTGTACAAGTCTTGCCAGGAGTCTTCACGGGCCCAATCCATCAGGCATTCGTTGATATAGTCGTCTCTGCCCTCTTCGTCATATACATCCTCAAGGAGAGAGCAATCTTCATCGCAGCAGAAGTCCTTGAGGTCGCCAAATGTGGTGACGTTTTCCAAAAATTCGTTTCTGGTCATACTAAATCCTCCTTCATAATCGTTTCGACATCCAACAGTTTCAGTCTTGACACTGCTTTTGGCGTCAGAAACGCATACTGGACGCCAAGAGTTGTGCTGGTCAGCTCATGCTTCATAGCTGCCGACACTTCTTCGACAGACGCCTTGGCGCCCCGGTACTTTGAGAACTTACTTTTCAGATTTCGGCCTCCGCCTGCCATATTCCCAATTACCAAATCGAAGTTTGATTTTTGACCAAGCCTTGAGCGTACAACAAACTCTAACCACTCGTCTGAGTATCCGCTTAGTTCCAGTACGCTAAGGCCAGTCATATCGTCCAACCCGTAAGATTGAACAAATCCAACCCGAGAGTTTTTGATTGCCATTGTCAGCGCATCTATGTAGTTTGGGGTAAGATAAAAGCCGCATCCGAAATCTCGGTGCGGCTTGCACATCCCCAGACATGGCTCAGTAAATTCGGCCATCGTTCCGTGGTACAACAGCATATCAATTTTCCTCTCATGATTGATGGTCTGAGTGACGGGGCTCGAACCCACGACCTCCTGCTCCCAAAACAGGCGCTCTACCAACTGAGCTACACCCAGATGTAAAACGGTTGTTCGCTGTTATCTGCATATGCCACTGGTGGGCTCGAACCACCTTCACCGTAAGCATCACCTGTTATGCTTAGCGGCATACGCAAACAGCCTGGGGATGTATTGGACAACACCAACCAACACATGGTAAAAACCCCGTACACAGGGGTGGAGCTGGCGACAGGGCTCGAACCTGCAACCTGAGACTTACAAAGTCCCAGCTCTACCATTGAGCTACGCCAGCATACACCGCCACGACGCATCATGGCGGCGGACTCTGCGCCCGCAAGACTCCGTGTGCACCCGGCTGTGTCTCTCACAGAGATAGCAGTTGAGTGATGAGCTAACCGCACAAACGTGAGCATGACCAACAGAGCCTACTGGAGCTGATGCCCGGAGTTGAACCGGGAACCTGAGCTTTACGAAAGCCCCACTCTGCCTATTGAGCTACATCAGCATAAAGCACAACACCTACACAGCCTCATGCGTACCAAATGCCCGGAACAATTTTTGGCTCCTCTTCAACCATTCCCTCGGTGTTGTGCATGGTACTCCCAGCGGGAGTCGAACCCGCAACTCCGGCTTGAAGGGCCGATGACTTGACCATTTGTCCATGGGAGCTTATGGCTGGGGTGGCCGGACTTGAACCGGCGAGCGGGCAACATTACATCGCCCTTGTCAGAGTCAAAGTCTGATGCCTTACCAGCTTGGCGACACCCCATGGAGCGACATATCGGACTCGAACCGACACTCTCAGTTTGGAAGACTGATGTGCTGCCATTAAACACTAATGCCGCATATGTGCGCTTGCCGCTTAGATTGTCACGCCACCACGGATACTTGTGTTAGTCTCTGGCCGTCAAAGCGGCTCGCAACTATGGCAGTTTTCAGCGACCATTGTCATTCTCTGTGAGGAATTGCGCTACGCTCACATCATCCGGGAGCGACCCGGCAACCGGCAAGTAAAAAGCAGCGTATTCTACGCTGCTCTCGAAATGGAACCCGGTGCCACTTCCGGGGGCTTAGCCTATTTCCCTGGTGCTCACAATCGGCACCCTGGCATTGTCCGGCGTTCCTTGGCAGGGGCGAAAGGACTCGAACCTTCATCTTACGGTTTTGGAGACCGCCATGCTATCGTTACACCACACCCCTATAAAAAGTACGCTCATGCAGCGGCGTCCCGCCGAACCAACGTATAACCAGTTTCCGGTGCAGGCACAGGCGTACTGTAAAGGCTACCCTTTGACGCATGATTTAATAGTTCCTTTCTTGGCGGAGAGGGTGGGGCTCGAACCCACGCACCATTTCTGGCCTACGAGTTTAGCAAACTCGCCTCGTCACCAGCTTGAGTACCTCTCCTTATTTGCAGACCTCTTTCCAGCCGTTGTCCTCCAGGTCGGAGAACCCATTAAACACATCTTCCATGATGAGGTTTGCATCTTCATCAACGATGACACAGGCGGCCATGTCGCCGTATGTCTCATGTTCCATAAGGAAGACGTGGACGGGGTCATTGCCGTTCTTCTTGAACCACCCGTCATCCACCACATACCACTTACCTCTATGACCATGAACAGTGACGTGTTCACTGTCGTGCGTAAGTTTCTCCATATTCAACCTCCTAATTAGCCCATCATTTCACAGGTGCCACCTTGTTATACAAGGCTATAAACTGCTCGTTGAGCTGGCGGTCAATGTGGTAGTGCCCGAAATACCACCGCTTGAATTTGAGGTCAACCCGAACACGCTCAAGATAGCTAACAATCGGGTCGTTCTCATACCACTCGGCAATCATGGTCTGGATACTACGAGGAGCACAGTGGGTAAGGACGTAATCGACCTCCCAACCTGCTGCATCCAGCGCAATGATGCCACGCTCCATCTCCTCGTTGGACGGAATTTCCTCCGGCCACCACGAGATGTGCTCCGTGCGGTACTCCTTGTCGTGAGAGCGGGCTCCGCCCATTACAAAGAACTTCTTACCGTCGATGGTCAAAACCTGCCCTCTGTCCAGGTGGAAGATGTCCGGCGCAATCTCTCTGACCTTGCCTCCGAATTTATCCTGAAGAGGGAACTCACGAAGGATGTCGAAGTTTTCGTGGTTACCGTCAATCCAGAGTGTTGTGAAGTTCTTGGCCGTAAGCCAGTCCTGCCACCACATTTCTCTTGCTGAACCGTCCCAGACAAGTCCAAAGTCACCGCAGACAATCAGAAAGTCATCCTTTGTCATATTTTTCTGTTGCGGGAACTTTTTTGTTGACAGCTTCCCAATGTCGATGTTGGCGTGAGTATCTCCTGTCACATAAATCATGGTGAACTCCTCTCTCATTTGCAATCCAAATAGAGTGTGGCAGCGTGCTGCAGTGTCTCAAGCTCAGGATACAGCTCGTGTGATTCAGGAGTCAGTGAAGAAGAACTTCCTGCTGCATTGTGCCACAAGGGAAGTAGACCCTGTTGGAGCTGGTAGCGACCGGCGGCCATTGGCCACTGGAGGTGTCCGGTGCCTGGCGGAGGTGCTCCTCGCCGGTGGGTGGATTCCCTATCAAGTTGAAACTTCAGCCTTTGGCGTAAAGTACATCCGGGGAGATGTTATCCATTGCAAATGAAATTGTTTCCTGTAATCTACATAGGAATATGCTTCCTTCAGATGACGCGGTCGTCGCTGAAGAGGCGCCTTCTGACCTGCTTGGCCTTACGATGATTCCTAAGCTGTATTGTGTGACAAGGGATTTAGATGTTGGATTTGTGTTGTTGACCAGTTGTTACTGGTGTTTTAGCTCTGGGATGAGTCTTCAGGGCCCGTTGCATCTGCAGCAGGCTCCCTCCATCATCTACCCTCGTGTTACTCCGGCCTTTGGCGCAGAGCGTCGATGAACGACTATTTCATTACAGGAATAGGCAGTTTAACCACTAACTGCCAAGGATTTCTGTTATCTCAAATCGTCCTTTATAAGCCGAATGACATCGACCCTCATCTTATCGTTGATGTGCTGGACGATTGCGTCGATTGCCCGTTCCTCGACCATCCGATAGTAGCTATGTAAACCCTGCATAACCATCAGGTCTTCTCGGTTCCACGCGACCCCATTCTTCTTGTCGGTGATGTAGTTGTACAGCATGGATTGGAACTGGCGCTTCTTCTTGTTGCCAACCGTGATTTCGTTGTCTTTGTTCAGCATAACACCGAGGTTCCAGTTGCGCCCCGCAGACGAGCCATACCGCGTCTTGGACTCGTTAATACTGAACGGTGCGCCAAAGTCTCTCAGAACCTTGCAAACCAACTCCTCAATGTCACGTACATTGAAGTCATACTGCGATGAAATAATGAAGTCGTCTGCATACCTTGTGTAGATAAACCGCTGCTTGTTAAAATCACGGAGCGCCTTGGTCAACTTGAAGTCTACAGGAATCATCATCACATTTGTGATGAGCGGCGAAATTGGCGTACCCTGCGGCAGAACACCGTCCAAAAACGCAAGCTCAAGCGCAGTCCTCAAAGCGTCCCTCCCACGCTGTGTCTTTACGACCTCGCTGAACGGAAAGACCATTGAGAACATCGACATCACAAACTCCGGCGTAGTGCTACCGAAGAAGTTGTGTAGGTCGAGTTTGGCAAACCACTTGCTGTTATTTTGCTGGTGACGCTTGACCGCATCCACCGTACACCTTTTTTTCACATACGCAAAGGCGGATGTGTGATACAGCGCATGGAAGTCCTCCTCGAACAACGTCTTGAGACGGCGGAGGGCATCCATCAATTCGGGGAGAGGGGCGTCAATCTTACGCAAGCCGCCAGACTTCTTGGGGATATGGAAGCTATCGTACAGAGAGTGCCTATCCCTCTCACGCAGTTGCGCTGTGGATTGATTGTACTGCTCCAGCTTGCGGATAAGGCTATCCACGTCCAGCTTACTCGTGAAGTGCTCACTTGCGCTTTCAAACTCATAGGTCTTTGTGTTTGCCATATTCGCATTTACCACAGGTGGCGCTTGAAAGTTCTGGAACAGGAACTCTTCCAGCGTCATCTGGTGGTAGATAGGCGACTGCCTTACTGTGATATATACCATCTGATTACCTCCTCTTCCAAAAGATAAGAGCTGTAACCTACATAGGAAAACCATGCGAGCAGGAATTCTGCTTCCAGGATGCTCTCATGATTGAGTCGGGATTGACATCTCGAATGTTGAATTGGGTTCGTTAGGTTCATTGTGTTGCAATGGTGTGCGGAGCCATCGGGTGCGGTTTGGGTTGGTCGGACATCTCCGAGTTCTTCGAGCCGGATGCGATGTCCATGGCGCCTTCTTTTGTCCGCGTGTCTTCCGAGGGTGTCTTTCCTGACAATTTGTTACTTCAGCCTTTGGCGTAAAGCTCCCCGAAGGGAAAATCCGTTACAGTTCTTGGCGCAATTTAAGGCTGTGCCATACCTAAAAGTGCAAAAAGCTCATTGTCGGTAAAAGTATTGGACTCAACTTCAAACGGCTTTATGTAGTAGAAACCATCGTCACCTTGGGCAACTGTGGTTTCAAGCGGGAGCGTACAGACAGGCCGGACTCCGCAGCCGTACTTCGGGTACGTCTGGTCAACAGTGCCGCTTCTGGATATAAGTGCAGCATAATCGTTATGCCTGCCTCTATCTGACACCCAAAATGGGATGTACGACGTGTCGTCAAAGCCAGCTTGTGCTCTTCCACGAACCATATCTTCTGTGCCATTGGGCCTGACGCCCTTTTTACTGAACAGCTTGAACCTATTTTCTCCGAGGATGTCTGCAACGCTCGGCAAACGAATTAGCGCCGTAACCGTTGTATCACACACAACTCTCGTGTCAGAGACGAGCGAGGCAACTTCGTACTCCTCAAAGTGATACAGGAAGCCGAAGTGCCTTTCGTACTGCATATACCCCCAATCCACGCTCCCTCTGGATGGTGGTGTATCTGCTATGTGCGTTGGGCTAAACCAACGCTCGTCTTCGCTGTTAAGGAACTGGAGAAGATTGCTCAGGCTGTAGTCAGGATTTCCAGAGTAACGGAAGTTTGTATGTTCTGTGTTCCCTCGTTCTTCCCCGTCAAATGGGAGGAAGTCCACGGCATTCTTCGTGATGAAATCACCGTTTGGAGTTCCTTTAAGCCACAGGATGGGATATGGTGCGTCGTTGTTCACGCCGTATTTCCCCATCACAAGAGGCGCTCCGATTTTCAGTTTGCCAACCGTCGTGTCTATAGCACGCACCCCCTTCCGTTATTTTCCCTCTGTATCAAAAGGCGTCCAGCACAAAGCCGAACGCATCAGCCAGGATGAGCTTCTTCAGCGGCTTTCCGTTCCAGAAGTTCATGAAGTTTGCCACACCATAGGCACAGATGATGCGAACCGTCGGTGCCACAGACAGTGTGACGTTACAGGCCGACACCGGCGTCTCCTCTTTGGCCTCATCGTGAGAGAAGTTCATGGACGCCAGGAAATCCTTCTTCATCTTGAAGTCCGTCCAGTCAGCGGCGTAGTGCTGGGCGTCCTCCAGGCGGGTGCGGAAGTCGAACATGGCCTTGATGTAGGGACTGTCCATATGTTTCTGGACAATCTCCCTGCGGAGGTCGATGTTGTCCACACAGAGAAACACAAAACCGTTGAGCTGCTGTCCCTTCCACCCCTCAGTCTTGAGCTGGGTGTTGTCCTTGACTTCCTCATTGATTTCGCAGAGGATGTCCAGGAGAGCATCGACTTTGGCCCTCCCGATGTCCTTCTGCCGGAACATCTGGTTGGCCAGATTGTGGGGCTCGACCACATCAAAGTCCCACAGGGTAAACTTCGTTACGCCGCTTCTGGCAAGGTTCTCGGCCACAGTGGAACCGACCGAACCACATCCGATGATGTGCACTCGGTCGGTCAACTTCTCAGGCTGGAAGTATTCATAGCTTTTTGATAAATCCATTGCTTAGCCTCCCCATCCATTTCTCTGGCCGAACTCTCCATAGATGCCCGACCAATCATCGTCGTCATCGCCATACAAAGACTGCTGCCGACCCTCTGCGCCAGACCAACCGGCGCCGATTCTTGTTCTGGTTTTTTCATCCTTCCCGCCCTTAGCGCCCTTGCCATTATCTTTAGGCGGAATGGCCGGAGTCGTGCTCTGCCCGGCCAGCGGGTTGTACGGAGCCCCGGCCGGTCTGTTATACTGATAAGTCCCAGAGCCGTAGCCGGGGGTAGAGGCAGGGGACTTGTACGTCCTGGTCGTTACCATTTTCTTGGCCGCATCAACGAACTCGTCCAGTTCGTCCGGCTCATAGGTCACAGAAACATCGGCGTTCTCGAACAGGATGTTTTTCCTCATGTCGTAAATCTTGGTGTTGCTGGTTAGCGACTTGTTCCAAATCATAAAGATGTAGAAGTCGTCGTCACCGAGCATATTGAGGATTTCCTCTTGGTGGTTCAGGTCAACGCTGGACGGCGAAGTGCCCATGTTTACATGGGAGTGGCCCTGCATATGAAGGTCGTTAAATCGTTCATCCTCAGCGTTTTCCATCAGCCACAGGGCGTACTTTTCGGTGTCCATCTCGACGCTGGCACCAGTGACCTCCTGCGGGTACACCACAATATCCTCAATGATGTACTCATTCTTACTCTCGTCATCGCTGCGGAAAGCGACGCCGTGCCATGCGACTTCCTTATCGAACGCACTGAGCAGGGCGGTCATCTTCCTCCATGCCAGAGATGTGAAGTGAACTTCTGCCTTCTTGGCATCTGCGGTGAAGGTCTTGGTGAAGGTAATTTTGCCATCGGCCAGCTTTGTGGCTGCCAGTGCCTTCTCAAATTCGTCCCGGCACTGCTGCAAATACTCAGGCGTCATCTTAATCGGTTTGCTCATGTCGTGCCTCCTCTTAGAATAACAGCTCGTCTTCTTCGGCTGCTGGAGCTTCTTCCCTCGGCCTCGGTGTCGCCGTTTGCTCATCCGTTTCACCGTCCTGTTCCTCAAGCCACTTGACGGCTTCGGCAGGCTTCACGACACTGCCGTCAGGGAGCTCGATACAACGGTTGTTGTGACCATAGTCGTTTCCACCCCACATGGCCTTCATAAACTGTCCCATGACCGGGCTGTCTCCCCAGTTGAGGCTTTTGCAGGATGCGATGCACTGTTCAATCGCACCAATGTAGTCCTGCTTTTGAAGCAGCGTATTGATGGGTCTCTGGTAGTTCCCCATGCAACCAAACCCGTCGATATGGGTGTTTGGCATGGCATCGGCAAACTCATACCCATAATCGTGATGCGACTGTGGGCCAACGCTGCCACTCAGGCTGAAACGATAGGCTGCACAGAACTTGATACGCAGACGGGGCGTTTCGGATAAGAAAATCTCCGTCATCAAACGCTTCATCTTCGCCGCAGACATACCACGGTATTCTCCGTCTCGTCCGTTGCGATAGACAAAGCTGGTCTTGTTGTTAATGGCACGCTCGGCCATATCCTGGTCGAAGTAGGTAAGATAGTCCTTCACGGCGAAGTACATATCTGTGTCGGTGACATTCTCCAGATACAACTTGCCATTGCACAGGAAGTAGTCCATGATTTCGGATTCTCCACCACCGTTGGCAATCTTTGTTTCCAACCCAAGAAGACGGATGCAACTTTCATTCCTGTTGGAGAGCAGCACGCCAATCTGGTCATTCAGGCGGTTAATTTGCTGGTCGCAACTCAAAATTTCGTTGCGGACACGGTCGCACTCGATGCGCTCAAACCGTGTTTCAAACCCGCCGAGCAACTGGCGGATTCTCGCCGTCTTGAAGTCGTACTTCTCGGCGACGCGGGCCAGGCAGTTTTCATACTTTTCAGAGGAAGTCTCACGCAGGGAGTAGAGCAGTTCCATTTCCAGCTCGGAGACTCCGGCGGCAGGGTCGAAGTACCACGGAAGGAAAGCGAGGATAGAAACCTGCAAATAATGCAGTTTCTTATTGTCGAGCTTATCGACAAAAACGATAACGCTCTTCTGCTCCGGGTTGATGTAGCAGTCCACATTGAACGACTTGCGATAGAACTCCTTCACCTTATCGAGGCGGTGATACCCCATATAATGTCCTGTGAAATAAGACTCCAGGACTTGCAGGTTCACCTTGTTGCTGTCCGTGTCGGACGAGAGGTTGTGGATGATGATTTGGCCGGTCATACCGTTTACATCATAGCCTTCGCAAATGGCACGAACCGCCCGGTCTCCCGGCACACTACGGATTTCGGAAGAATTGTAGCCTGACCGCCCAAAGCTGAGCGTTAACATCTCGTCCTCTTTCATGCGAGGTGCGACCAATGCGCGAAGTGTTGCGAGGAACGAGTTGTCAGTGCCAAACTTCTGCCCTCTGATGTTGGAGAAGTAGGCATTTGCGGCATCCGTGGTCAACGGTGTCACTGGAATGCTTGTCTTGAACATAGAAACACCTCACTTGTTTATAGCTTGTGAGAGAAGCTGGACTCGAACCAGCAAAAAAGGGAGCGACCCTCACCGAACACTAATTCTCGGCGCGTCTAACCATTCCGCCATTCTCTCATAGAAAAGGGGCGCCCAGCGAAGGGCGCCCCTTGACCGGTGGCTGTTTGTGGCTCAGGCGTTGTCCGCCTTGACCACGTTCAGCAGGAAGCACTTCTCGGTGATGCCGAAGCTGGCGAAGGTCTTGTCCAGGTCGCCGGGGTTCAGGCTGGAGCCATCCAGGTGCATCACGCCACGGGTGTAGTCCACACCGTTGGTCTCCAGGCAGGAACGGAGGGTGGTGTTCTCGTCGATGATGACGTTCTCGCGCTTCAGGTTGTTGCCGACAGTGACTTTAATCATGGTATGTACCCCTTTCATTCATTCAAAAATTGTTGTTGGTTTAGGGAAAGTGGGGCGGGCGACCTACCCGCCCCGATGGTGATTGCCGCCCTTGGGTTAGGCGACGGTGATGGCTTCCATCACAGCGGCCTTCTGCCCGGCCAGCTCCTCCAGAACGGCGGGGAGCTTCTCCTCCAGAGCGTTCAGCTTCATGATAGCGCCGCCGATGCGGTCAGCGACCCACTCCTTCACATCGCCGGTGGCACCGTTGGTGACCATGGTGATGACAGCCAGCTTCTCATCGTCGTAGGACTCGCGGCCGAAGCTCGCACCCACGTCGTTGATGCTGCCGGGCCCGTTGGTCACGCCGATGGCGAAGATGGGCTCCTTGCCGTCCTCACCGCCCATCAGGGTCAGAGCCTTGGGGTTGTACTTGGCGATGGTCTTGATGTCCTCCAGCTTCAGTGCGGAAGTGATGACCACTGCGTCCCCTGCGATAACGATTTTTGCCATGGTAAATCCTTCTTTCCGGGCATTTTCGCCCTAAAATATGTACCCTATTGGTTCGCCTTTCGGCTATCCACCCCACACCACGAGGAGGTTGGGCCGTTGTGGGGCATGGGAAAACCCGGCTTTCGCCGGGTTGATTCCCTTATTTGTTTTCTTACAGCACAACTTTCGTCGTGCTGAATTAGATTGATATAGGATTAGAACCCGAAAGCCGGGGCGAGCCCAATGGAATAACTGGCAAAGCTGTTGTTCGCGCTGCCGCTGGTGTACACAATGCAGAAGCCGTAGGCGTTGTTGTAATAAGGAGACCGCAACATCGTATACTCCTCGTTCCCCTGGCGCTTTTTCTGCCAAGGTACATCCTCCTGCCGGTAGAACTCATACCAATGGCCCTCTCCAGGAGCGGAGTAGATGCACCGCCCAAAGGTTTCCTTTTCGGATTTAATCCAAAACTTGTCGATACTTTCAAGGAGCGTGTTCTCCCCATTAAACGTATCTGCTGTCAGCTTAATGACCGGCGTTGCCAGTTTCACGATTTCGTCCGGCAGCAAATTATAGATGTCACCATCCAGGTCATTCATCAGGTGACGAACATAGGTCGCAGGCCACGAACCTTCATTTGTATCACGCCGGTTCCAAGGATACCTTTGCGGCATACATTCGACCATCTCCCATGTCATAGGAACAATCTGGCCGAACTGGTCTTTGTCATGGTTGAACCCAATGATACGGAACTGAACTGGCGACCCATCTTTCAAAAAGTCGTTCTTGTAGTCGCCAATACTGAACATCGCCGGGGCCATTTTGCCAAACCCCTTGAGTGAACGCCATGGGAAACTATCCAAACAGTCAGGCATAATAAGACCTCCAGTCGTAGATTTATTTGGCGGCGAGGCTGGGATTTGAACCCAGGGACGGTGTTACCCGTCGGCGGTTTTCAAGACCGCTGCAATAAACCAAGCTCTGCCACCTCGCCATATAAGATGGGGCGCTTATTCTGCGTCCCCATCATCACCGCCCAACTCCTCGAACTGGCTGGCTGCGTGTGTCTCAGCAGTTGCATCATACGGATATTCCGTATAGATTTCAGAGTTGGTCTCGTCATCCGTCAGGAACATAGGGCGGTAGATTTCGAGGCACTGTTCAAAACCAAGATACTCCAGGAAGTAGTCCAGGATTTCATTGATAAGCGCATTCCCGCACTCTGCCTCAACGACCTCTACTGGGTCGCCGTCCAAGTTCAGTGCAACAGCGAGGAAGTCGCAGAGGGCAAGTTGCAGTTCATCTTCCCGCTCATATACCCTGTCTTGCCTGTCCTGCTCTGTCAGGTCTTCCTCTTCTTCGGGTTCATCAAATGTGCCCTTCGAGAAACCCTTCAGGTTGTTCACGACAACAGGAAAGAGGTAGCGAACATAGCACCGCTTAGCTGTCTCGGCACAGTCGGTTTCGCTAATTGCACCCTCTTCATACTCGGGCTTTTCGTTGCCTTTGCATACAGCAAAAGACGGATAGCCCTTTTCCTCGGTGAGATACACCGCATATTCCGTGTCCTCGTTCTCTGCGATGATGACCATTTCTTTCTTGAGACGGTCAATGTTGCTTTGGAAAAACGACCATACGTCGTCGGCTGGTATGTAGATTTGCACCACGGCGCATCCCCCTTTACTTATTCTTAAAACCCGAGAAAGCCTCGCATCTCGGAGTCGTTTGCAGGTTCAAAAGTTGGTTCATCCTTGCCATAAAACGTACATTTTGTATAACGAGAATACGGACTGGTAGATTCCACAGAAGATTTGCCGCCCCATTTTAAGTCGTTTCCTGACACGCAGTAAACTCTATTCCCGAGTATTCCAGCATTCCAATGCTTACCAATCCCGTTCTGCCTTAAAACCTCAAATAGTTCCTCGGCAAGGGAGTCTTCCTGACAAAAAAACTGCAACGCCTGGTCGTGCAGATAACATACTTTCATCGAATGGCGTATCCCACATATTCCAAACACCTCCTGGGGACACTCATCATTTTTTTGTGGTGAGAGGGGGTGGATTTGAACCACCGAATCCGAAATGACCACACGGCGCCCCAAGTCTAACGGAAGAGATTTACAGTCCCCTGCTTTGGCCGCTTGCATACCCTCTCATATCACGAAAGACTTATTCTATTAGTCGTCTTCGATTGCAGTCGTAACCGACCACACAAGGCCGACTAAGCCAACAAGAATATAGCCTGCCGCCCCAATCTCATAAAGCTGACGCAAGATGGTGAGTGCTATCGCCATTGTAGCAATTCGTACAATGGAGCAAACAGTTTTCTTACTCATGTTTTCCCTCCACCAATAAAAGTCTGGTTTGTTAGTGCGGTGCGCTGTCCGAAAGAGCAAGGATGCAATACCCATCCGCAAGGCCATACTCTTTTGCATTCTCAAGGATATACTTGATAACATGAGCGGAATATCTCCCAGTGTATCCACTCTCTGCATCCCATTCACGCAGAACAACAATCTCGCCGACCTGAAAATCCCTGTCGTTTTTCCGCAATTCAAAGTTCTTTGCCCTAACGAAATACTTCGGGAGAATCTTCAATTCGTGAACTTTTATCGTCGCACTTGTGAACCGTGGGTCTTCATCGTATTTACTCGCACGAGACAGAAAGAACCCTCTTCCAAGCCCTGGCAAGCATTCTTTGCATGGACTTTCGTTTGTTGGACACGGGTAGTTTTTACAAGTACGACAAGTACACCGCCTGCCATTGTTATAAAAGCTCAGGCTGTTGTCGTAACTAAAGCTTCGATAATCGTCCATGGCAGCCTCCTTAGAACGGTTACAACTTTATGCCAAGTAACTCCTTGAACTCTTTCTCGTCGAATGGAAAAGGTTTATCATCACACTCTTGATAGAGTGCGAGCTGGCTGGCAAACACTCTCCAGCCATAACCATCCTCACAACTACCATCGCAATCATGTCCGCCAATATCTTCATCCCAGCAGACACTGATAAACGGGTCGTCCACATCGTCTTCCGATTCTTCACAAACGGTTCCAATGGAACCAATGACGAGGTATTCATTATCGTCCGGGTGGTCAACGATACATTCAACCCGGTCACCCATTTCAAACACGTTTCCCACCCCCAATGGAAATTGGTGGAGACGACCGGACTCGAACCGGCGACCTCCTGCTTGCAAGGCAGGCGCTCTCCCAACTGAGCTACGTCCCCATATTGGCGGTATAGGTTATCAGCCGCCTTGGAGTCTTTCGCCATGCGTTGTCGTCTACTTCTGGGCGCCACCCGTCACGTCTCGACGCATTCTCCTTTGCCCACATCTGTATTATCAGGTACAACCTTGTGAGAGGATGTCCCCTTGGCCTCTTGTGGCTAACGGATGCCAAGCCGAATGGTAGAGATGGTTGGAATTGAACCAACGATGAGGCAGGGTACTTGTTATCAGCGTTGTAGCCCGCCCAAGCATAGCCCGCCTGCGTTACCGTCTTCGCCACATCTCCATACAGGTGGGGCGGCGGAAAACCCGCCGCCCCTATATACATCAACTCGCTACCACCCAGCCAGGTGGTACTCCCTACGGTCACATATGCACCCGCAAAACCACAAACCCTGGTTTTTGTAAAGTCTTCCTGTTTAACTTTGATGATACACGTTCTAAATATCTACAGCGGATTTCAGAACGGCGCCGGGGGTGAAATAGGGGACTTTCCTCGCCGGAATCTTGACCGGCAAATTCTTCTTGGGATTCCTGCCCGTCCTGGGGGCACGGTTCTTTACCTCGAAGGTGCCGAAGCCGACAAGCTGAACTTTCTGTCCAGACACCAGCTCGTCCGAGATGATGTTAAGGACACCGTTCAGAGCGGTCTCCGAGTCACGCCTCGTAAAGCCCGTCCTTTGGGACAGTGCAGTAACCATTTCCTCTTTGTTCATCAGTGCCTCCTTTGCTCAAGTTCGAGTTCGGCTCTCGCCTCGCTCATGGTGTCGGCGGAAAACTGGAACTCGCCATTCAGAAAGACCTCGATATGCTCACGCACTTTTCTAAACTCGTACATCCATGCGCCTCCTTATGGCTTATAAAGCAAAATCTCGTGGCAAGCCGCCCCGAGATTGTCATGAACCATTTCAGTTTTCATGAACTGCTCTTCAGTATAGATGTCAGAGCAGTTTATAATGCCCTCATTGACATCCGGGTGGTGGGCACGATAGGTTGCCACGGCTTTCGACCTGTCAGGCGCAATAACCATGACCCATCCGCCGCAAAACGGGAACTTTTCGGAAGTTCCAAATGTGAAGTAATATTTCTGCATGGAAAACCTCCGTTCTTTTTTATGGGGGTGGGTTTAACCTCAATAAGAACCGGGCATGACTCCGATTTTATTTTCCATCTCTAACCCTACCGAAGGATGCACTTATGTATGCGACCGCAGCCGCTACCCACGCAGAAGCAGCATTTCTTCCGCTTGACCACATTAAGAATCAGGCCCCTACCCCAACACTTTCGTAGTTGACAACGCCCCGTAATGGCTTTCGGGTTTTGGATGCCTCCTCACCTACCATCACCAATACGGGGGCTAAGCGTTAGGCGGGCCGGAACTACCGGCCACGCCCCACGGAATCGTACCGTGCCAAACCTCGTGCCATTCCGTTGGTGGCTCTCGATGCAACATGATGCTCTACCGAGAGTCATGGCGCGAAGTTATCGAACCTCGCTTGCAGGGGCTTTCACCCTGCGCCCCTCCGCCGCAGACTACTCAACGCTTAGACACTGATACTTTAGTTGGTCTACGTTGCCTCACCTTACAGTCCTCGCCTCGTCAGGCGGCGGAAGGTCGAAGTTTCAAAATCATATCTGTTTCAATTATCTTTGTGTTTGTGTATATCGGGAACTAAGGTCGGTCTCTCGCTTTATTCATGGTCGCACCTCTGTTAGCGGGGCGCCGCCCCGCCATATTCAAGCCGATTTTCAATTATATTTCCCGAAAAATCAGGCATGGGTGGGACTTCTAACGCGGTTCATGCCAACCCTCCTTATCCTCTGTATTACTCCGGGGCGTCTGCGCACAACGGCCCGGCTCAGCGTTAGGAGATAAACTCCCCACGGAATCGTACCGTGCCAGCCTTACGGCGTCGAACCTCGCTTTAGCGTGAACCATTTCCGGCCAATGATGAGGTAAACACCGCCGAAACCGTACCGGCGGTATTCAATCAGGCCGAACAGACTAAACCGCTGAACCATATACGAACCTCCCCTCCGAGCTTGCCGCACCCGTCATCAAATCTCGTTTCTGTGATAGGCTCAAGCCTTGTATTGTTTGCAGATTTTGGCGGTTTGTGACAAGCCCGGACAGGAGAAACGCAGTCAGATAATCCAGAGATTTCTGCTGAACAGGAGAGGAAGGGACATAGCACCAACCAGCAAACCGCCGGTGCAGTCCTCATTTGCCGTTGCGGTCATCCAGATAAAGAAAACCGCAAGTGCCAGCATGGCAACGCCCATCAGGCGCTGCTCGAACATCTTGCGGCGCCGCTGATTGCGGGTCATCCGCTTATTTGTCTGATACTGATACACAGAAAACCCTCCTTTAGTTGCCCTGTGCGGCGGACTCAAAAGCCGCAACGACCATGCTGTAGGTGGCTGCGATAGCGCATCTGTCGCATTCAATCCGAATACCACGCTCACAGCAAACCCGGCAAGAATACTTGAAGTTCTTGTTGGCCTCACGTTTGCTGCAAGAATCGTGCTGATAGTTGACGCCGACCTGCTCAAACTTTGTCATCATACCACCCCAGTTCTATTCACTTTTGGGAATACCACGCTGGAAAGAACTGTCCCCCGGATAGGATTTCAGCGCCAGCGAACACCGGTTAAATCAGCCCTTACGGTCAGTCTGAGTCTGCGATAGCAGATACTTCAGCAAAGCGCACGTTCTTATTGCATGGGTCGGAAATCCTGGCCCAAAACCGGCGTGGTATCCCGCCGACCGCCCCATTAGGGGCGGTTTCGTCGCAATTTTCAGCGACTCATCAGGGCGGTTACAGAAAGGGAAAGGAGGTGGAAATGGAAAAGACACGCATTTGCAGGAGTTTGGCAGACAGTATTCCATCCGCCGACCGCTGGAAAACCAGCGGTTTCGCCGTGATTACGGCTCATCAGGGCGGCTTTGGGCAAAACAAAAGCCACCGACAAAACCCGATTACGAAAAACTGCCGATTGGCGCCGGGTTGCGGTGGCTCATGTTCTGCCGTTGTGGCTCATCAGGCGTCCTTCTTGGTCTTGTAGTCCAGCTCATACGCCTTGCCGGTGACGATGCGGTGGCAGATTTCCGCCATGTAGTTGCGGAAGTAGCGGTGATTGGCGCAGGTCACGGTCAGAGCCTTGCGGTTCTTCTTGGAGTAGACGGACAGCAGGAAGTTCACGTCATGGGAGGTCGCCTTGTACCCCTCGCCCAGCATAGCCGTGATAACGGTTTGCAGGGTGCGGAGCAGGTTGGTCTTGCTGGTCGGGTTCTTGCCCATATCGAACTCACGGGCGATTTCCGACATGGCATAGCTGTCATGGACAGCCTTCGGGTCAAGGCCGAGGTCGGTGGCCTTCTGGGCGGTCAGGAGCAGGTTCATCTTCTGCGCGATATGCAGCCAGTTCTTGTCGGCGCCGATGCCGCCGCAATACTTGTCCAGCTTGAACAGGTCGATGGGCCGCTCTTTGTCCACGATACTGCGGACGGGAACCTTGTCATCGCCCTTCTGCTCGTCCTTGGTGCCGATGGTCACATAGGACAGCGTGGTAACGGCGGTGAGCATGGGATTGGCCGTGTTCTTGCAGTCCTCGAAGCACATATCCCGGACAGTGGCGGTATACTCGTTGACCTTCTCGGTCAATTTCGCATCCACCTTGCTGGCCTCCTCGAACTTGCCGGTCTGGATAGCCTCGTTGTACTCCTTGACAAGAGCCTCGGCCTCGGAACGCAACGTCGCCAATTTGGCTGTGTTCTCTTCTCTGGTCATTTTCAAATGCCCCTTTCACAGAATTTGAGTGATGACAGGTTTATCACTCAAGTGAACCGCCGAAGGACTTTTCCCCATAAGGGTTGCCCTCGGCGGCTCTATCAGTGATAAACCCGGCCTCGGTGATGGCCGCCCTGCGCTCAAGTCGCAGGGTCGTCAATACGCCCTGCGCCACTTGTCGCAGTATTCAAGCCATTCGGCGGCGTTTCTACCGCTCCACCGATAGCCGAGTGAAAGTTGCTTATTCGCAATACTTTACCAAATTGGGCTTTCATACCTATATGCCCTCAACCTCGGCTCCTCGGAGCCATTCACCCTCGGGTGGAGATTTCGGACGATACTACTTGCCCTCAGCGGTATTTCTTGTATAGCCATCAGTTATGCAAGCCGCACTTAGGTTCATAGGCTCAAACCTCCGGGGATTTTCACTATCTCGAACCATCGGCCTAACTCCGATGCACCGGCGACGCCTCTGATAGCAGAGGTACTCCCCTGACACGCCCTCAAGGGTAGCTGGATACCTGATGGAAAACGGCCATCAGTCCGTCACGCTTGCGGGACGCAAGCCCCGCTTTGCACCCTTAACCGCAAGGGGTGTACCCTGTGGCGGCGGGGCGGCTGGGGCTGTCCCTGCACCCTTAACCGCAAGGGGTGTACCCTGTGGCGGCGGGGCGGCTGGGGCTGTC